>Ga0256839_1003358_pt1 | contig 16590 bp, 20 predicted proteins | sample 354166metaG_FD_185968 | JGI IMG/M metagenome (GOLD analysis project Ga0256839, IMG submission 185968) | Hydrothermal vent microbial communities from Mid Atlantic Ridge, Atlantic Ocean - 354-166 | ecosystem: Environmental > Aquatic > Marine > Hydrothermal vents | place: Atlantic Ocean: Mid... | reverse complement strand
TGACTGACCCGAGAAACGGTCGCGCGCTTTGAGTGCTGCAAGGAAGGTTTCCTGCACCATATCTTCCGCCTGCGACTGATCCCGCATCTTCAGTAACGCATAGCGATATAACGCATTGCCATGTTGCGCGACCCAACTGTTTGGGTCTGAGATTACGGCAGAAGGTGGATGAGTACTCATCAAAAAGCGTTCCCTTTTGCGCTAGCTCGCTTTGGGAAAGATCGCTTCAGCTGGAAAAACAGGGCCGTCAACGCAGACGCGCTTCATCGCCGTCGTCCCGTCACGGTGATGCACCTTAACGGCACAGCCAGCGCAGCCACCCACCGCACAGGCCATGAACTCTTCCAGTGAGAGTTGGCACGGCAGCTCAAACGCTGCTGCGAGGTTTGCCACCGCTTCAAGCATCGGGTGCGGGCCGCAGGCGAACAGCTCAACCTCGCTGCGTTGCGCATCATCGAGTGTGTTGAGCCAGGTGCGGGCAAGGTCGGTGATGTAACCTTGGTAAACGCCGGGGAAAGCTTGCTGGCTGGCCAAGCGGCTGGCGATGCCCCAATCTTCCATCAGTGGCATCGCTGCAATGGTGTTCTCGGGCAGGCCGGGGATGATGATCTGTGACGGGCGCGCCTTAAATGGAAAGGGGGTTTCAGAGCCCATTAAAACCATCGGCTGATATTGCCCTTTTTGTTTGCGCGCCTCATCTGCGATGAAGACCATCGGTGGAATGCCCACGCCGCCGCCGAGCAGCAGTGGGCGAGGGTGATCCGGGTGGAGCACAAAGGGTTTCCCGATCGGCCCCATGAGGTTAACCTGGCTGCCGACCGGGCGCTGTGAGAGAAGCTCAGTGCCCTCGCCAAAGACGCGATAGAGGATTTCGATCCACCCCTGCTGTTTGTTTGCACGCATGATGGAGAGCGGGCGGCGCATCGGCCGCAGTGGGTTGCAGCGCAGATGAACAAAGCTGCCGGGCGCTGCATGCTGCGCTGTTTTTGGCGCTTGCAGTTTCATAATGAACTGTTTGCCGTCAAACCCTTGGTGTGCCAATACCTCGGCCTCTTCGACAAAGATCGTATCGCGGTGTGGTCTGCTGTTGGTATTAGCGTTCATAAACAGTTTTGCCTCCCAGCAGTGTGCGTGTCACCTCGCCTTTCATCTCCCAGTTGAAGAAGGGGGTGTTGTGGCCGCGGCTCACCATTGAGTGGTGGTCGAGTGTCCAGTAGCGTTCGGGGTCGAAGATGCAGATGTCGGCAAGATCACCGATCGACAGTCGTCCTGCTTTGATGCCGAGGATCGTGGCCGGTTGGTGCGTGAGGCTGCTCACCATCTGTGTCATCGAAAAAATGCCGTGATCGACCAAGCGTAGCGAAAGGGGCAGCAGCGTTTCAAGCGCTGAGATACCCGGCTCGGTAGCACCGAACGGCGCAAGCTTGGCGTCGGCTTCATGCGGCTGGTGATCGGAGCAGATGGCGGCAATCTGGCCGTCGGCAACCCCTTTGCGCAGCCCCTCCATATCGCGCTGTGTGCGCAGCGGTGGGCGCACATGGCAGAGGCTATTAAAACCCAGCAGGTCGATTTCGGTCAGGTGGAGGTGGTGTGCGCTCACGTCGCAGCTGACCGGCAGGCCGTCGTAGCGGGCGCGCGAAATTTTCTGCAATGCGCGTTGGCTGGAGACCATTGAAAAGTGCACCTGCGCTCCTGTCTCTTCGACCAGTGCGAGTGTGGCGGCGACTGCAACTGTCTCTGCGGCAGTCGGAATGCCAAGCAGGCCGAGGCGTGAGCCGACCGCGCCCTCATGCACACAGCCGTTATTGGCAAGGGCAGCATCTTCGGCGTGGATGAAAACGGTGATGTTGTAAGTGGCGGCATATTCCATCGCACGGCGCAGCACTAAGGTGTTGCCCACCGGCTGCATCGCATTGCTCATGCCCACACAGCCTGCCATTTTAAGGGCATGCATCTCGGTGATGGCACTCCCCTCAAGCTTTTGCGTGAGCGCACCCAAGGGGGCGACGCGAGCATGCCCCGCCGTTTCAGCGTGGCGTTGCACCAGCTCCGCGACGGCCGGGGTGTCAATGATTGGGTGGGTGTTGGGTGGGCAGCAGAGGGTGGTAATGCCGCCCCGTGCTGCAGCACGGGTTTCGCTGGCGATGGTGCCTTTGTGCTCCTCACCGGGTTCGCGAAGATGAGCGCGCAGGTCGACAAAGCCGGGGCAGACGATCTGCTGGCGGGCATCAATGGTTTCGTCTGCACTGAAACCGGTCGGAGGCTGGCCGAGTGCGACGACTTTACCTTCGGCGATAAATAGATCCTGCTGTGCATCAATCCCATTGGCAGGGTCGATCACATGGCCATTTTTGATGGCAATCTTCATCGGCGCTCCCCTTCTGCCGTTTCGGGTGGGCGTTGCTGCATCGCCATCGCCATGATGGCCATGCGCACCGCAATGCCGTGGCTCACCTGTTGCAGAATGACTGAACGCGGCCCATCGGCAACTTCAGAGTCGATTTCGACACCGCGGTTGATCGGCCCGGGGTGCATCACCGTGACATCCGGCTTGGCCAGCTCAAGTTTCGCTTCGGTGAGGCCGTAGCGCTGAAAATATTCGTGCTCACTCGGCAGGGAGGCACCGCGCATGCGTTCTTTTTGCAGACGCAGCATGATCACCACATCCACATCGCGCAGCCCCTCACGCAGGTCGTGAAAGACATGTACGCCAAAGGCATCCGGTTCAGTGGGGATGAGTGTTTTGGGGGCGATGATGCGGATATCCTCCACGCCGAGCATACTCAATGCGTGGATCTGTGAGCGGGCGACACGTGAATGGCGGATGTCGCCCACAATCGCAACCGTGAGGCGGTGAAATTCGCCCTTTTCGCGGCGGATGGTAAACATGTCGAGCATCGCCTGTGTCGGATGGGCGTGCTGCCCGTCGCCGGCATTAATCACGCTGATGTGAGGTGCGGCGTGTTGTGCTATGAAATGAGCGGCACCGCTATCGGCATGGCGCACCACAAACATGTCGCAGTGCATCGCCTCAAGGTTGCGCAGGGTATCGAGCAGCGTCTCTCCTTTGGCGGTGGCCGAAGCTTGAATGTTAATGTTGAGCACATCGGCGGAGAGCCGTTTCGCCGCCAGTTCAAAGGTGGTGCGGGTGCGGGTGCTGGCCTCAAAAAAAAGGTTAACAATGGTTTTGCCGCGCAGTAGGGGCACTTTTTTGATGCTCTGTTCACTGATGCTGGTGAGTGATTCTGCGGTGTCGAGAATATCGATCAGCAACTGACGATTAAGCCCTTCAATCGTCAGGAAGTGCTTGAGCCTCCCCTGCTCGTCGAGTTGCAGGCGATTTCGTTTTTTCATGCTGTCGGCACTCGCAGGCGGGTGATGCTCAGGGTTAACGGCTCGGGCCCTTGCAATTTGACCTGCTCACCGGCTTCCAGCGTGATATGTTGCCCCAGAGCGTCGGCCTGAATCGGCAGTTCTCGTCCGTCGCGCTCCACCAGTACTGCCAGCATGATGGAAGCGGGGCGGCCGTAATCAAACAGCTCGTTCATTGCCGCGCGAATGGTGCGGCCGGTGTAGAGCACATCGTCCACCAAAATGATGTGGCGATCATCAATGCTCGGTGGCAGTGTGGAGGGTTTGACTTGTGGGTTAATGCCGACGCGGGTGAAGTCATCCCGGTAGAAGGAGATGTCGAGCGTCCCCAGCGGTTCTTGAAGGCGCAGCCGTTGGTGCAGCTGCTGCGCGACCCATACGCCACCGGTATGAATGCCGATCATAATCGGGTGTTGAATATTGCGTGACTCAAGCAGCGCACTGAGTGACTCTGCAACGTGATTAAGGGGCGGGTTGATGTCTAATTCTTTTGCGTTCACAGGCCGCAATGATACCGGTTATTGCGCCGTTTTGCTCATTTTTTGCCTTTTGGAGGGTTTTACTCGGGGTGCGTTAAGCGGGCTGGCTATAAAAGGTTTCAAGGATAATCTGTGCTGCGACCGAGTCGACCTCCATGTGCCCCTTGCGTTTGCGGCCGCGCCGGTTTTTAGGGTCGTAACAGTCGCGCGCGGCTTCACGTGTGGTGAGCCGTTCGTCGGCAGAGTAGACGGGTAAGTGGTAGCGCCCAGCCAAGCGATTGGCAAAGCGTTTGGCTCTGCGTGTCATCTCGTTTTCGCTGCCGTCCATATTGAGCGGGATGCCGACCACCAGTGCATCGGGTTGCCAGCTTTCCATGAGCTGCGTAATGCCTTCCCAGTCGGGACGCTCGTCACGTGAGCGTAAAAGCGGTAGCGCAGAGCTACTCTGCGTCAGCTCTTGGCCGACTGCGACGCCGATTTTTTGGGTGCCGAAGTCGAATGCGAGCAGGGTGCGGCGCCCTGACTTATCAGGCGTGGCCAACGTCGTTGGAGAGCCGACTGAGGTCGACGCCTGCATGAGCGGCCGCGGCTTCCCAGCACTGGTCAAAAGGGGTGTTGAAAAGTATCTCGCCAGAGGCAGGAACGCTAATCCAGACATTTTCAGCGATCTCATTTTCTAATTGTCCTTCGCTCCAGCCCGCATAACCGAGCGCGACAAGGCAATCTGTAGGCGTGCTACCTGTTGCCATTGCCTCCAAAATATCTTTGGATGAGGTGACGCAGATCTCATCGTTGACCGCGAGGGTTGCATCCCAATCGCCCTGTGGCCGGTGAATCACAAAACCGCGTTCATTTTGTACCGGGCCACCGAGAAAGATCGGTGCGTCGTTGATGGCGTCGTTATCACATGGGATTTTCGTTTGGCGCAGAATTTCACCGAGTGTGATCTCAAGCGGGCGGTTTATCGTAATTCCCATCGCACCATCTTCATTGTGCTCGCATATATAGGTAACACTGCGGAAGAAATTGGGGTCATGCAGGGCTGGCATGGCGATTAGGAAATGATGGGTTAAACTAAGTTTTTCACGCATGGCGCTAGTATCGACTACAACGGGTGCGGATGACAAGAGAAATGAAAAAACCATTCAGATTCAGCCTCTTGGTGTGGTTTTGGGGCGTCTCTATTGCTTGTGGATGGTTGTTATCGTTGGTTGAAGCACGCCTGTTCCACATGTTTTTAGGTGCGTTGGAAAACCTGGATTGACTAAATTTATTTAAATTTCGCGAAAAGTGGCCGTATATTGCTATAATGCGCCCCCGAAAAGGCCGTAACTGAGGGATTCGTGGTTGGTTCGGTCCGCAATTCAGGAGTAATAAGTGGAACAAGCAGAATTTGAACTTCAATTAAAGGTCTGGAAGGATCTTGCGATCAGTAATCAAGTCTTAATTAAAACCGCAACAGATGCATTGGGGCTAGACCCAGATTGCAGCCGCGATGTGCTCAAACGTGAGCTTGAAGTGGGTGTGAAAAAAATCATCGAAGCAGAGGCGAGTGTTGGTAGTGTCCAAGAGCAGGCCGGGCTGGCGATTGCTGTGATGGAAAAGAAAATGGCTGAAAGTGAAAAAGGCAGAAACATTGCCGAGGCTCAGGCCGCCGCAATGTTAAGCGCTCGCCAAGAAGCTGAAAAGGCGATGGCGATTGAGCGCGATGCGCACTTTAAAGCGATGAAAAAAATTAATGTCCAATTAGCAGAAAAAGAGCGTGAGATTAAAGCGATCAACAAAGCGCTGGCTGATACACCGGAGAATGTTGTCAAGAAACTCAAGGCGTTGAAAAAGCAGAAGCTAGAGGAAACCAGCAGACGTAAAGTGATTGAAGGTGAGGCGGCTGCTTTGCGCAAAGAGAAGCGCAGCCAAGAGAAGCGCATTGCCGAGTTTCAAACTGCATTGGAAGAGAGTGCGAAACTGGTAAAGCAGCATCGTGAACTACATGAAAAGTGCACCACATTGCATGGCAAGCTTGCGCCATTAGTCGATGATAAAGCGGATCTTCCTGCACTGACTAAGCTGGATGAAAAAAACCTTGAAGGAATTGAAGAGGCGGCAAAAAAAGCAGATAAGGCGGTTAAAAAGAAGAAATAATAGGCGGTCTTTTTTCTGATTGTCGAATGGCAGTGGTTTGTTGCGCGGGTTTAAATGGCGCAGGAGACGCTGCCTTTTTTGTTCAAGGGCGCACGGTTTGCTTTGTTTCGGCGCGTTAGAGGTTGCCTAAATAACAAAGCCGTTGGTTAGTCCGAACTCTTTCTGCATGCGTCTCTCTACCCACTGGAGCACCATCTCTGCTTCTCCATTCACCAGTGAGCGCCCAATTTTTTTTACCTGTTGTTGGTATGCGGCCACCTCAGTGTAGCGTTGTCCACAGTCGTTGATCTCCGCAACTTTTTTGTCGGATGCTTTTTTGAAAGCGGGGATGGCAGTGTCGAGAATTTTGCGTGGTTTTTCGATGATCTTATTATGCAGATTATTACCGACAAAAAAGATTAAGAAGGTTGCGTAGGGGGTGCAGTAGGCCACCATTGCAACGAAATCGGGGAGCGTGGTTGGATCCGCAAGCATCGGGATCGTGACGGTCAGCATGAACGTTGCGTATGCCGCCACGACAAGCAAAATATAAATCAGAAAGCGGATGTTTTTTTTGCGCAGCAGCGCACGTGCTTTGATGGCTTGCTCGAGTGCGGTCTCAATCTCTCTCAGGGGTGGCGGGGCTTTGTTGATGTGGAACTCAAGCACCATGCTTTTCTCCGATGGGTTGGCCTGTGAGCGAGCGAGTGGTCGATGGTGGCTATTGTTAGCATAATTTGAGAGCGGGTCAAACGAGCACGTTTTGATGGCAGGTGCTTACCAATTGACGCAGTTTTGATCAGGTATTGTGTCGCGAGAAGCTTTTTTTTGCATTGCCATTAATTTTTCAGCCAATAAGACGGTGTCAGCGGCGGTAATCAGGCAAAAGCGTGCTTGCTGGTCGTAGGCTTTGATGGTGTAGCGATATGCTTTGTCGCCAAAATTGACGATCTTGTTTTCGCCGGGTGGAATGCGAATATCATCGAACAAGGTTCGTGGGTGGCTGCGGCTCGGTTCGCTAATCAAAGTTGCGTGCAGTGGCGTGGTGCTCGAAATACGAAAACTAACCTCTTCACCGCTGGCGGGGATGCTGTCTAATTTAACCCACTGGCCAGCCGTGTTTTTTTGCACCATATCGATCGATAAGCGGCTTTCTACCTGAGGAGCGTTGTTGGCATTGACCTGTTGCTCGAAAGGAGAAGGCATCAGCTTATAGATGAGCGCGCCTGAAATTAGAAAAAGTGCTGCGCCTACTAGGGAAATCAGCGTGCTTGAGCGCATGATTTTTCGATTTTGTCGTTGAGCGGCTTCGTGGTTACTATTGTCGTCAGCCATCGATCTCTCCATTTTCAGATGATGTGTGGGGACATTGTTGGTAAATTCGATGTGAATGGCAATTTTTATTTGCGAGTGACAGGCGCTAACCCGGATAAAGCGCATGAAAAATTGAGGATTCAGAGAGCCTCTGATCGCGTTAATATGGAAAATGGGTCAAATAGCGTAGAATGTCCGGTTCGCGTAAACGGTGCTCAGGCGATGCCCGCACCTTGGTTGATACAAGAGGGTGGGTGATATGAGTGATGTGCTCAGCCAGATAGCTGATATATTAGAGCAACGTAAAGGGATGAAAGCGGATAGCTCCTACGTCGCATCGCTGTACGCCAAGGGGCTGGACAGCATTTTGAAGAAGGTAGGCGAGGAGGCGACCGAGACGGTGATCGCCGCCAAAGATGGGGATGCAAAACAGATTGTTTATGAGACTGCAGATTTGTGGTTTCACACGCTGGTCATGTTGGCGCATCAAGGGCTAGGTCCTGACGATGTGTTGCAGGAACTGGAACGGCGCTTTGGCAAGCCTGGCTTGCAAGAGAAGGCTGAGCGGGCAGAGAAGTTTTAGAACATAGCTGAACAAAAGTTTTATACGAGGAGAGATCATGGGCGGTATTAGTATTTGGCAGTTGTTGATCGTATTGGTGATCGTGCTGTTGTTGTTCGGCACCAAAAAATTACGAGGCATGGGCAATGATATTGGCGGTGCTGTGAAAGGTTTTCGTGAATCGGTGGGTGATGGAAAGAGTGATGACAAGGATGAACTGAAAGCTGATCCAATGCCTGATGAGCTGGCACATAAAGAGGCAAATCGTGTGATTGATGGTGAGGCCACTCAAGCAGAAGCAAAAGAGAAAGATAAGACCTGACTTGGATTGATGCCATTATCAGTTCAGCGTTACGCACTTCTTTGAATGAGCCCTGCGCCGTCGCAGGGGTGAGACATCATGTTTGATATCGGTTTTTGGGAACTCACAGTGATCGCCATCGTCGCGCTTTTGGTCGTCGGGCCAGAAGAGCTGCCGACGCTCGCGCGTACCACAGGCCGCTGGATTCGCAAGGCGCGTGGTTTTATGAGTGAGATGAAAGATGAGCTTGAAAACGAAGTGGATCGTGGCAAAGCACTCAAAGAGCGTATCACTGAAGAGAGCAAAATTGCTGATGCACACCGTGCATTGAGCGAGACGACCCATGCGGTCTCATCGATGAAAAAAGGCCTCAAAGAGGTGGTCTCTGGAGATCTCCTAAAACCGATTTCAAAGGAAGCGCGTGACCGCGTTGAACCTGATCCTGAAACCTCTTCAGAGGCCCAGTCTAAAGAGGTCGTGAGTGATACCGTGGAAAAGAGATAATTGAAGATGGCTCGGCCTCAAAAATATCCGCCAGACCCTAAAACTCCGCTAGTGACTCACCTTATTGAGTTGCGCGACCGTTTATTGCGCATGTTGGCAGGGGTTGCGATTGTCTTTATCTGTCTCTTTCCATTTGCCAACGACCTTTACACCACATTGGCACAACCGTTGATTGACCAGTTGCCGGCGGGCAGCACCATGATTGCCACTGAAGTGGCGTCACCCTTTTTGACGCCGTTTAAATTTACGCTTGTCGGGGCATTCTTTCTTGCGATTCCTTGGGTGCTTTATCAAGTGTGGCGTTTCATTGCGCCGGGGTTGTTTGCCAACGAGCGCAAGATGGTGCTGCCGCTGATCGTCTCTAGCACGCTACTCTTTTATGCTGGCATGGCTTTCGCCTACTTTGTGGTCTTCCCGCTGATGTTCGAGTTTTTTATCGGCACCACGCCGGAGGGCGTGGCCGTGATGACGGATATCAGCAAATACCTCGATTTTGTACTCAAGCTCTTTTTTGCTTTTGGCCTCGCCTTTGAGATTCCAATCGCCACCATATTGATGGTGTGGGCAGGCATTACAACGCCTGATAAATTGGTTGCCAAGCGGCCGTTTATTATTGTCGGCGTTTTTGTCATGGGGATGTTGCTCACCCCGCCTGACATTATTTCTCAAACGTTGCTCGCGATCCCAATGTGGGTATTATTTGAAATTGGTGTCATCTTTTCTCGCATTATGGTTTCAAAGCGTGCTGATAAAGATGAAGACACGCCGCCGCCAGAGCCCCCTCCCCCCCCTTCAGCAGCAAGCCAAGAAGAGTTTTACGATCGTAAACGCTAGCTTTTATTGAAAACATGTGCCTGTTGTCCTAGTTTGTGGGAATGGTAGGTTTCAAATTCATTGCGAGTCTCGAGGTTCCTTAACCATTTCCTCTTTTGTCCGATAAGCTGTTGAGTGGCAAATGGATTGGCACTCATTTTCCGATAGCAAAATGAATGAGGTTGAACATGGCAAGGATTCTTTCTGTTGATGACTCGTTAACAATACGTAGAATGGTTAAAACGTTTTTGGAAGCGGAGGGCTTTGAGGTGGTGAGTGCCAATGATGGCGTTGATGCGATGGAAATTGCGCGTGAACAGGTTTTTGACTTGGTACTCTCCGACATTAATATGCCCAACATGAATGGCATTAGTTTGGTCAGCAAGCTGCGTCGCCTAGATGGTTATGGTGAAATTCCGATTATTATGCTGACGACAGAAGGCAGTGACTTTAAAAAGAACAAAGCTAAAACCTTTGGCGCGTCGGGCTGGCTTCAAAAACCGTTTACTCAGGAGCGACTAGTTGGGGCGGTGAAAAAACTACTGGATTAGCCGGGGAAAATTGCTCAATGTGGTGAGCGCGCTTTCAGGCTGGATCGCTAAAGGGGGGATAGGATGAACCTACTTTATGGCATTGCGTTAACGTTAGTATTTTATCTTCCCTCCTCATTGTTATGGGCAGTCGCAGAAGGCGCGGCAATACACTCACCCCCTGCTCAAACCGCCACGTGTGTCACAAAAGGGGAGTGGCGGGTGCCGGGTGCGGCTGGCGTGCTTACCGAGGCTCAGGTGTTAACACAGGCGAGCGCCAGCCGAGTGGTTTTGTTGGGCGAGCATCACGACAACCAAGCACATCATGATTGGCAGTTGCGCATGCTGCAAGCACTGCATAAGCGTCAGCCCGCGCTGGTGATGGGGTTGGAGATGCTGCCTAAAGTTGTGCAACCGAAGATCGACCGCTTCCTGCGCGGCGATACAACGCTCGAAATTTTTCTGGAAGAGGTTGAGTGGTCGCGCTATTGGAGCTTTGACGCCGCTTACTACACCCCGCTGCTGAACTACGCGCGCGACCAAAAAATCCCGGTGGTTGCGTTGAATGTCACACGTGAGAAGGTTGATGCGGCCGTTGCGCAGGGGTGGGCATCAGCGCCACCGGGGATGACGCCCCCTGCCCAAGCGACACGCCCCTATATTCGCCATCTGGTGAGGAGTTTTCAGCGTCATAAACTTCCGGGCGCCGAGTTAGCGCTGGCGGTCGAAGGGCCTGCATTTCAGCGTTTTGTGCAGAAGCAGTTGCTGTGGGATCGTGCTATGGCAGAAAGGGTGTATGCGCAGTTAACCTCACCGCAGCATGCACCGCTGGTGGTCGCGTTTATCGGCAGTGGCCATTTGATGTACGGTTATGGCGTGCCGCATCAACTCGCATCGCTTGGGGTCGATGAAGTGATGAGCATCATTCCGTGGGATCGGCACCTCGCTTGCAGTTCGCTTGAAAGGGGGTTTGCTGATGTGGTTTATGGTGCTGAATAGCCTTTCCCAAAAACCAAGGAGTACTGAGTAAGTGATGGTGGTTTTGCCCCGAAGATGATCGTAATAGCGCCGCGGTGACGGCTGACTTCGAAACTAATGGGAGCCACTTTTACGTCGGCTTGAACGCAACGAGCGCTCTTTAGAAGTTCCCCAAAACCAGATGGCATGGGAGTGGCTGCTTTGACAATCGTAGATTTTATTGGCGTCGCATCGGGTGTGGGCGCGCAGGACCGAGGCTGCGAAGCGGGGCCTGAGGCGCTGCACGCCTACTGCCTCCAGTCACATCTCTGCGAAAACCCCGTGAAGTGGCTGACGACCCTCTACCCACCGCATGCTCAGGATGACCTGCACACCATTGAGCTGCTCTGCCGTAGCCTTGCAGAGCAAGTACAACGTTCGGTTGAAGCTGCACATCGATTTGCCGTATTGAGTGGCGACCACTCGAGCGCCGTGGGTACTTGGGGTGGCGCTGCTGCCGCGTTGGCGGTGCCAGACGCGCTGGGGTTGATCTGGGTCGATGCTCACATGGACAGCCATACCCCCGCAACCTCGCCGAGTGGCGCCTATCACGGTATGCCGCTTGCCTCTCTGTTGGGGCGCGGCCCTGCAGCGTTGGCTCAATTGAGCGCGCGCGCTCCGGTGTTGCTGCCGCGCAACGTGGCGCTGGTGGGGGTACGCAGCTTTGAGGTGGAAGAGCGCGCATTGCTATCTGACCTTGGCGTGCATATCTATGGTATGGGTGAGGTTCAAAAACGTGGTTTGTCTGCAGTGATGCGGGCGGCGCAGGCACGGGTAACGCAGCACAGCGCCCGGTTCGGAGTTTCAATAGATCTTGATGCGGTTGACCCCGGCGATGCCCCCGGTGTCGGCAGCCCAGCGCAAGGGGGGCTTAGTGGGAGTGAGCTGGTCGAGGCTTTGAAAATGGTGGCGAGTGATGAACGTCTGCTGGGCATCGAAATCAGCGAATACAACCCAGCACATGATGTTGCGCAGAAAACAGCCCAACTGGCATTGGCATTGGCCAATACAATTGTGAGGTAATCAAATGAACACATTGGAACTGGAAGCACACTACTGCGCCCATAATTATCACCCGCTGCCTGTTGTGCTGGTGAAAGGGGAGGGGTGCTATCTCTGGGATGAGAATGGCAAACGTTATCTCGATATGATGAGTGCCTACTCCGCAGTGAGCCACGGCCATTGCCACCCACGCTTAGTGGAGGCGATGGTTGAACAAGCACAACGGCTGACGATTGTTTCGCGCGCGTTTCACACGGATACCCTGGCCCCATTTTTAGAAGTGATCTGTGAGATGACTGGCCAGCCGCGCGCTTTGCCGATGAATACCGGTGCTGAAGCGGTCGAAACCGCCCTTAAGGCTGCGCGCAAGTGGGCGTATGCCAAGAAAGGGGTGGCGGCGGACAAGGCAGAAATTATTGTCTGTGACGGCAACTTCCATGGTCGTACCATTACGATTGTTAGCTTCTCATCAGAGGTGCAATACAGAGATCAATTTGGCCCGCTAACGCCGGGCTTTAAGCGCATTGCGTATGGTGATGTCGATGCGCTTGCAGGTGCGATCACGGAAAACAGCGCCGCCTTTCTGGTCGAGCCGATTCAGGGCGAGGCGGGCATTGTGATGCCGCCTCCCGGTTATCTCGCAAAATGCGCCGAGCTTTGCAAGCGCCATAATGTGCTGCTGATCTGTGACGAGGTGCAGAGTGGCCTCGGGCGAACCGGTAAACTGCTCGCTTGCCAACATGACGGAGTGCAGCCCGACGGATTGATTCTGGGAAAAGCGCTGGGGGGCGGAATGATGCCGGTGTCGCTTTTTCTGGCGCGCGAAGATGTGATGGCGCAGTTTGAGCCGGGAGATCATGGCAGCACCTTTGGCGGCAATCCGCTTGCTTCAGCGGTTGCGCTGGAAGCGCTGAAGGTGTTGCAGGATGAAAAGTTGGTGGAACGTTCCGAGTGCCTTGGGCGTTATATGCTGCAGCGCCTGCAGGCGATTAAATCAGATGCGATTTGTGAGGTGCGTGGGCGCGGTCTTTTTATCGGCATTGAACTCGACCCACAGCGCATCAGCGCCAGAGCCGTGTGTGAACAGTTGATGGTGAAAGGGGTGCTCAGTAAAGAGACGCATGAAACAGTGGTGAGGATGGCGCCGCCGCTTATCATCACAGAGGCGCAGATCGATGAGACCGTGGATGCATTGGCGCAGGTGTTGGCGACACTGTAAAGGGTAAGTATGTACAATTATGGTGAGCGGGTGTGACTCTCTGGCAGCGGTCGGCGACTGGTAAGTGCTGTGATCGAAAAGGGTTGGCCACGCCGAATGCCGCTCATCTTCAACTCACTGCCCGGGGGTGTCTGGGCGATCAAATTAAGCGCCTCTGTGCCATCGGTGACGAGCTGACCGTTCATTTGTAAAATAATATCCCCCGTTTCAACACCCGCATGGTCGGCCGGGCCTTGCGGCATCACCCCTGCAATGATGATTCCCCTCGCTTCTGGCAGCCCAAAGGACTCCGCCAGTGCTGGGGTGATGGTCTGAATTTCGACCCCGAGCCAGCCGCGAATTACGCGCCCAAACTCAAGGACTTGCTTCATCACTATTTTCACAATATCGGCGGGGATCGCAAACCCAACGCCTTGGGAGCCGCCGGAGCGGGAGTAGATTGCGGTGTTAATGCCGATCAGCTCACCCGCAGCGTTAATCAGCGCGCCACCCGAGTTGCCGGGGTTGATGGCGGCATCCGTCTGGATGAAATTTTCATAGGTCGCGATACCAAGATGGCTGCGCTCAGTCGCGCTCACAATGCCTTGGGTCACGGTTTGGCCCACTCCAAAGGGGTTGCCGATGGCGAGTACAACATCGCCGACACGCAGTAGATCGGAGCGCCCAAAGGTGATGCTGGGGAGGTTGTGGAGCGCAATTTTAAGCACTGCGACATCTGTTTCAGGGTCGCTCCCCACCACTTGTGCAGTGGCTTGGCGACCATCGGTAAGCGAGACCTGAATCTCATCGGCACCCGCGATAACGTGGTTATTGGTGATGATGTACCCCTGTTCGCTAATGATCACCCCAGAACCGAGGCTATTGTCGCGGCGCTGGGTGGGTGAGCGGTATTGATCATCGAAAAAACGGCGGAAGATTGGATCGTTGTAGAGGGGGTGCTGGCGGCCGCCCACTAACTTTGTGGTGTTGATGTTAACGACGCTTGGCGCAGCTATTTCAACCGCATTGGCATAAGAGGCGGGGCCATCAGTTGAAACAACCCGCGCATTTTGCGACTCTTTAATTTCAACTACCGCACCTTGCTGTTGAATGGCGTTAGGCACGGCAAAGAAGTAGAAGATCAGCCCGATGACGAGTCCGATCGCAATGCCTTGGGCAAAATAGGGGAGTAGTTTCCGTACCAGCATGGTTTGGGTACTCTAGCATAGAGTTATTTATTAGTGACGGAAAAAATCGAGGATGTTAAAAGTATGGTCGCGCGTTCTGAATTGCTGGAATACACCAACCACTTGTTAGAGATAGATCGTTTTAATGACTATGCTCCCAATGGGTTACAGGTTGAGGGGCGGGAGGAGGTAACGCATATCGTCAGCGGTGTTACGGCAAGCTTCGAGCTGGTGATGGCGGCAGTGGAGGCGGGCGCCGATGCGTTGTTAGTGCATCACGGTTATTTTTGGAAGGGAGAAAACCCCTGTATCAGCGGGATGAAAAAACGCCGTCTTCAACAGTTATTGAAACATGAGATTAATTTGTTGTCATACCACTTGCCGCTCGATGCACATGCTGTTTATGGCAATAATGCGCAGCTTGGAGCGTTGCTGGGTATTTTTTATATAGACAGTTTCGGGTCATCTTCGCCGCCTCTGATGATGCGGGGTGAGTTTAAACAACCGATTCCAGCGGATGAATTAAGCGCCTTGCTGAACGAAAAACTTGGGCGACCACCGCTGCATATCGCGGGGGGTGATGCATTGGTTCGATCTGTCGCTTGGTGCAGCGGGGGGGCGCAAGGTTATATCGAAGAGGCTGCTTTAGCCGGTATTGATGCCTATATCAGTGGTGAAGTATCGGAAAAAACGACGCATATTGCGCGCGAAATGGGGGTACACTATTACGCTGCCGGGCACCATGCTACAGAACGTTATGGGATAAGAGCGCTTTCGATGCATCTTTCCAAGCGGTTTGATTTGCAACATCAATTCATCGATATCGATAATCCAGCGTAATGCGATATGTGAAAAGTAACTATATTCTCAGTGGTTAGAGATGTGTGATGATTGATCATACGATCAGCATATCCTGACTAAAACGGTAAGAAAATTTTCGTTGACAGTGTTGTTGCACATGTTCTAGGATTCGTAACTTCGCGGTGCCGAGAGGCAATGCGATTTTTATAATAATAAATAATTAGAAATTTGTGGTTTGATACGGGTACCATACTCACCACACTTCGTGACTTAGCGCTTTGTTTTGTCACAATAAGTAGTAGAAGTTTTGGATTGGGCCAATTGGGGGTCTTTTGCAGTAGGCGTTTTTGTAAGTGAGGTTATCAACCTTACTCCTGACCGCTTGCGAGCAAATATCGTAGTTTTATCCCCAGGCTCTTAATTAAAATGAACATTAAGTTGTCGAGAGGGTTAATGTCGGTTTTACAACATTTGCCACTAGGGCGTTTTATTGAGGCTGCAGGTCGTGGAAGTCGTCAGACTAAACAGACTGTGCAGGTGTCTTTTATTGTAATGTTGCTGATGGCTGCAATGGTGCTGTTCTCTGCCAATGCGAACGCTGAGGTGCCGAATGCTGTACCACCTGAGGGTGAGTATTCGGGTATCCACGTTGAGCAACCTATTGAATTTCCGCACGACGTGCATGCTGATATTAATGAAATTAACTGCATGTACTGTCACACCTATGCGCGTCGCAGCAAGGTGGCCGGAATTCCTCCAACCAGTAAATGCATGGGGTGTCACAGCGTTATCGCTACCGATAAACCACGTATCCAGAAGCTGACGGAGTACTGGGAGAACAAGGAATCTCCACAGTGGAATAAAGTGCATGACATGCCGGACTTTGTGCATTTTACCCATGAAAAACACATTAAGCGCTTCGTTATTGGTAACGAAGACCTCCAAGTTGAAAATGTTTCTGAGGTCTGTGCTTTTTGTCATGGTGACGTCAAGAAGATGACAGTTGCAGATAAGGTGAAGCCATTGACGATGGGGTTTTGTCAGCGCTGCCATCAGGCAAACGACGGTCCTTTTGATTGTTGGAAATGTCATAAATAAAACATTTTTATGATCGTTGAGTGCACGGAAAACGTGACGTAAACGGGGTAATTTTTAATATGAGTTTTAATAAGATCAAACGTAGAGATTTTCTCAAAGTAATGGGGTGGGGTGGTGTTGGCGCCACGCTGGTAGGCTGTGATATGCCAACCACGGTGACAATGGAGGAAGGTAAGGAGAAAGTTGTCTCCTACTTGGTGCCGGAAGAGTTTGTAATTCCTGGTGTGGGTGTTTGGTATGCATCGACTTGTCAGCAATGTCCGTCGGGTTGTGGTATCCACGGTCGTGTGC
>Ga0256839_1003357_pt1 | contig 16594 bp, 2 predicted proteins | sample 354166metaG_FD_185968 | JGI IMG/M metagenome (GOLD analysis project Ga0256839, IMG submission 185968) | Hydrothermal vent microbial communities from Mid Atlantic Ridge, Atlantic Ocean - 354-166 | ecosystem: Environmental > Aquatic > Marine > Hydrothermal vents | place: Atlantic Ocean: Mid... | reverse complement strand
CCGTTTCCGTGGTCTCGCCGCCGAACGAAACCCGAATGCGTTGAACACCGCTGAAGACATCGATGATGCGAGGTGTCGTCGGGCACGCACACGAACGCTGTTCCGGATAGATCGGCAGGGTGTCCACACCCGCGTTGTCCATCGAGGTCCGCACCTGCCGCTCCAGCAGCGCCTGGGCCATCAAGGCGAAGAAGTAGACGGCAAGCAGGGCCTGGATTCTGGTAACGCTCTTGAGAAACACGGGAGCGACTGCGAAGTCGTTTTTGAGCTGCGAGAAACGCTTCTCGATGAACGGCCGCTGCTTGTAGGCCTCGTAGACCTCCAGTGCCGAGAGTTCCAAGTGACTCGTAATCAGAGGAAAGAGACCGTCCCCGGATTCCTCGCGAGCCAACCCGTCGGCATCGACCTTCCAGGAAATGCCGAATCGTCGCTTCACGGTCTGAACATACTGCGTGTTCTTTCCCAGCCGACCAGTTCCCGCAGGATATTCCAAGCGTCGATATGAGTCTCGTCGTCTGTCGTGTTTCCATCGGCGGTGGTGAAATAGATCGGTATACCACCGTCGTCCGTGACGGTCAGGATGTAGAGCAACTGTTTGAGATCGGGACGATGGTGCTTGCTGTGTCCCCAGGTCAACGCGATCGTCGGAATCCTCAGCCTTTCTCCCGAGCTCTGCGCCGCTTCATAGTTGCCATGAAACGACACCGTTGTGGAGTCGTTGTGGAGTTCTTCCAGGCGGAGATCGAACTCGTTGACGACATGCCGCACAACTTCCAGCACCAGGTCGGGAAGGTTGATACGAAAAAGGCGGTCCAGACACCGACCGATCCGATCATCTTGCAGGCGGCTCCATTGCGTACCCGACAAGCCGAACAGGTCGGGTGGATATCCTCCCGCCCAATCGCCGACACCATAGATCGGCTGGCGTGTGATCAGCAGGTTCGTCGCCAGCAACTGCAGCGTTTCGGACGTCGGTACGATGGTTCGACTCGAGTCGGGAGAAACGTGCCGTCGTAGGATTTCTACCACAGGTTCATCCGCTTGAAGATATCCGCGAGCAGCGGGACTGCGCCGACTTGGAATGTTCGCACGGTGTGTTCTCCGGCTCTCGCTACGTTACCGATCGACCTGGGTGGTTTCTTTCCACGACGTCGAGTCATCGCGTCTTCTCCTTGAGGAATGGATGGTTCTCGTGCACTGTCGTCCGGTCATCGGCGGCCACGTGCCCAACAACGACGCGATTCCGAGTGTCGCCTCGCGCTGAGTTGAGCACGGCGGACGGTCCGCCACTCCTGTGTCAGGGTCGCTGTCGGCCGCGAGCGTCGTGTTCACGGCGACAGGACAAGAAGACGGCCTCCCCGATTGATCCGGCTCAGAAATCAGCCGAAAATGTTCTCTCGAAGTGCGGAAAGTGAGTTGTCAAGTTCGGTAACTTATTTCCGGACAGCCTTGATATCGGTTTTCTCAATAGAATTGAGACAAGGAGAGGGAGCCGATTCCCATCTGATTGAGCGGGTTGTTTGGCCGCCGAGAAGACTGGGCTCCCGAGAAGATGGATTGGCTCGCACGATGCCGCCGTCAATACGGAACGCCGGCATTTCGGAACACCGAACACGGGCAATCTCCAGCGGCATCAGCGAAGGATCACGTTGAATTCCGTGAAGAGTGACACGACTACTTGGATGGTCGAGACTCGTACTTTCCAACCGTGCCGCCCAGTTCGTCAATGATCTCTTCGAGCAGTCCGCCTTCGGCCGAACCATCCTCCGACTCGTTCCCATCCGCCACAGTGAACCCGGCATCGAACCACACTGCGTCGACCGCGTCGGGGTCCATCGTGTCAACCGATCCAACGGCGCCGTTTTGCGCCGTTTCGTGGGGCCTGCCGCGACCGGCATTCACATCTTCAGTCCTCGTTTGAGCTTGCGGGTCGCGACGAGCCAGTGGATCAAACCAGGTTTGCTGTACGACTTGCCGTACGACGGACGACTGCGATTCTCCCTCGCCCCCGCCCGCCCCGGTCAGCGCGTCGATGACCCACAGCACGTCGATCGGCGATACGAGATTGTCGCCGGAAGGATCCAGGAACACCGCGAGTGCTTCGATGCCGTCGGCCGGCGGAGCCAGACGATACGGACCGATCGTGTTGAGTTCGTTGATAACCCGCAACGCGTCGACCGGTGTCGCGTTTCCGTCCCGGTTGACGTCGAGCGGATTCAAGGGGTTCTGGTGGGGGTGAGGATTGAAATCAACCGTGAGACGAAAGATGTCGGACGCACTTTCGGACGGCGACCCCGAATCGGTCGCCGTTACTCGAACGTCGATCGATCCGGCGTCCGGATTGCCGGGAATGCCGCTGAATGTCCGAGTTGCCTCGTCAAACGTAAGCCAACTCGGCAGGGCCGAACCATCACTCAACGTCGCGGAGTAGGCCAACACGTCTCCCGTGTCCTGATCAACGAATGTGTCGGCATCGAGTACCAAGCTGAAGCCGTGGTAGGCGGTAATCGTCTGATCTGCAATCGGTTGATTCAAAGTCGGAGAGTGATTCGATAGGACACCGACCGAGACGTTGACGACCTTGGTTCCGATTCCACCGTCGTCGTCTTCGACCCGCACGATCACTTGATAGTCGCCGGAAGTGTTGTAGGCATGTACCAGTCGAAATGTCCGGCCGATTCGGAATGCGGGCTTGAACTCGCCTGTGCCTTCATAGTCCGCAAGGACGCGCCATCGATCGCTTCCGGGATCGCTGAACGATCCGTCCAGCAACATCAACTGTCCCGTGCCGATGTTGACGCTGTCCGCAACGCTAACCTGAGGCGACACGTTCTGCACGTCCACGAACATCGTCGCCGTTGCCGTCGCACCGTCGTCGTCAGCGATACTCAGAGTCACCATGTAGCGGCCGTCATCGGAGTAGACGTGACTGCCGCCAAACGACGCAAGCGTGGGCGATCCGACTTGGCCGATCGAGTCGATTGCGGCCGTCCCGCTTTCGATCGCCGAACCGTCTCCCCAATCGATGCGATAATCGAACGTTTCCTCCGACCCCAAAGCGACATTTCTGAATCCGGCATCCCAGATCGAACCGAGCGTTGCGAGCGTCAATTGGGTGCCCTCATCGACGAACCGATCGCCGGCAGCCGTCAAGACGGGAGCCTCGTTTTCCGCCACGATCAGCATCGACTTCGAGTCGGACCCACCGTCGTCGTCGGTGACCGTCACCGTGACGGTGTAGATTCCGTCGTCGGCATAGGTATGAGTCCCCTCCAATGATCCGGCCGTATTCGCTCCGGCGCCGCCGATCACATCCACCATGGCGTTGCCGCTGTCCAAGCTTGTACCGTCGCCCCAATCGATTGAGTAAGTGAATGACTCTCGAGTTCCGAGTGGAGGGTGATCAGAACCGGGATCGACAAACTCACCCAGGTCACTGATGGTGAACGTCTGGCCTTCGGCGACAACAAAATTGTCGACCAGCGTCAACTGCGGAGCGACATTGGCGACTGTGATCGGCAAAGTGGCCGAGTCCGACCCGCCGTCGCCGTCGGCGACCATCAGCGATACCGTGTAGCTGCCTTGGTCCGCGTAGACGTGGTTCACCGTTTTCCCTTCCTTGCCGGGACTGCCGTCGCCGAAGTCCCAAAGGTAAGTGGCCGTGTCAAGGACGCCGGCATCCGTGACGGAAGCGGAAAACGACACTTGTCCGCCTTCGTCCGATCGAGCGGGACCGGTCGTTTGAACGATCACGGGAGCAACGTTGTCGACTTGTATGGACCGTGTACCTTGCGCCATGTCGCCGTCTTCATCGACAACCGTAAATGCGGCAACATAATTTCCATCGTCCACATATATGTGTTGCAGTGTGGCGGTTGCCTTACCCGGTCCCGTGACCTGCACTTCAAACGGTACTTCGGAACTCCCGTCGCCCCAGTCGACTCGGAACTGCCACTGGTCCAACGTCGATTCCAACTGCCCGGTCGGATCATTGATTTGAATCGTGGTCGTATAAACGCTTCCCTCGTCGACCGTGGCGCCTTCGCCTTCGCTCGGATCGCCGGAACCGCCGCCGAAATCGAGATCGGGCGGGGTCGCTTTCACAAGAACAACAAACGAATCCGCCGCGGTTCCTTCCAGACTCCCCGGATCGCCGCCATCGTTGAGACTCTCGATACCGACTTGGACCGTATATCCGCCGGGAATGGGATTGAGGTAAGTGTGGTTCAGATTGAAATCTCGAGTCGTCAAATTGGAAAGGACTTCCGGCGGGCTTCCATCACCGTAATCGATCGTCACGTTCCATCGGTCGGCTCCCGGATCGACGATGCTGAGCGAGCGTGTCAGTTCGGTTCCTTCGGCAAGATCCGGCACATCGGGGCCGGCGTCGATTTGCGGCTTCACATCCGTGACAAAAAGACGCATCGTGTCCTCGAAAAGATCTCCGGTCGTCCGTTCAACGACCTGCAGCGTCACGACGTATTCGCCATCCTTCTTCGGCGTGATCTGCAGCGACGATTGGTTTGTCGGTCCAAGTTCCGGAGCCGAAGCCAACGGATTGAGTGCCGCAACACTCCACGCATACGACTGAACGTCGATCGAACTCGTGGATCGAACGGTGACTTGGCTGCCTTCCGGTACGCCGGCCAGATCGTCTCCGGCAGAGATCGCCGTGAAGTTCGCGAAGTCGCCGCTCTTCATCACACTGACGGCGATGTCGTCGACATACCAGCCTTCGAAGTTGTTGTTGGCCGTGTTGACGCTGTCAAAACGGAAACGCACTTGGGATAACGGCAAACCGCTGAATCGAGTCAAGTCGATCTCCGCTCGATGCCAGGCACCGTCGTCCAGCAATCCACCGAGTGTCTGATTGTCGGCCACTACGATCCAGTTGCTGCCGTCCCACGCTTCCACCGACGCGATGTCCTGTCCGATAGCACGTTCGGTCTCGAGCAAATAGGTGAAGGTCAACGTTGCCTCGGTAGCCATCATCAGGTCAAACTGCGGAGACTGAATCGTTCCTCGAACAGGACGCGGGCTTTCGTATGTTCCCAAAACATCTTTGCCGAACCAGGCCGAATGCGGCACACTGTGACCGGCACCATTGACCGCGCCGGTACTTCGCCGTGTCGAGACCTGCCATCGAACATTCAAGGAAGACGGCGAGGTATCGATATCGAATCCATCGGCAGAGGGAGCGGTGCCGTCATCCGAGCTGAAATCGGCGAAGAAGAGAGTTGTCGGCACGAGGTCCAATTGCAGCGAATCGACGGCAACGCCGTCCTCGCCGGCATTGATGCGAAGTGTGTAGGTACGATCTCGCTGGAGCTGCCATGTCGGCGCCGTCTCGGTGCCGTCGCCATTGATCGCCTCGAACTTCACGCGATCTACGTCGTTGAACGTGCTAAAATCGGCATCGAGCCGGTTCGCCGGCCGACTGAAAACATACCAATCGGCGTGCAAGCCGCCGAGCCCATCCTGGACTTGCGGGATCGAAGCGATGAGCGAGTTGCTCTCGCCGTTGAAACCATCCCACCGCATCGATAGTTGATACGTGCCGTCAACCGGAACTTGGAAGTCGTATTCCAGTGCGGGACCTGCCTGGATCTCGTCGAGGTCTTCAAAGCCGCTCCCGACATCCGGAGTCACTTGCAGATAGAATCGCTCGTCGGCATTGGCAAACTTGTCCCCGGTCTGGGAAACTCCGGTATCTTCGCCGGCCCCAATCTGTCCTTTGGGCGCGTTGCCGTCGATGATCTTCCAATTCTGAATTCGATTCGGATTTTGTGCAGACACTCCCGCCGTCCGGCGGCTAAAGTCTTCGGCTTGCAATCGCAGCGACCAACTCGAATTCGGATTCGGCACGGGAATCGCTTGCGGTTGCGGTTGTTGAGTCAGATAGATACCGGCGCCGATCGGCGCATCGTGAAAAACATAATCTCCGTTCGCGTCCGTCAACGTAAACGGTTCGTCGCTTTCGAAGTCGAGCGACCAATCGTTCAGCGTAATCGGAACTCCGGTCAAGCTCCTGCCAACCAGACGCCAAACTCCGTCGGCCGACTTGCCGACGAAACCGGCCAGAGGTTCGGTTGGCCGGAAAACGGTCCCCTGCGAACCGTTGAAACTGTCGATCGGTTCGGTCGCCTCGTCGTCAAGGGTGACGACAATGTCGGCGTTGCCGGTATTGAGTACCTTGATCAATTCGATCTCGGTGCCGTCGGGGGCCTCGAGCGACACGTTTCTCAGACGAGTCGGAATCGAGCCGTCACGGTGGATATTCAAGGAAACCCGCAGTCGGGTGATCACGCTGGCCAAGGACGCCGAATTCGAAGACGAACCAAAATTGGCCCCCGGCCCAATGGCCAACGGCGTATCGGCGGCTGCGACGCTGGAGGCGTCGTTTTCCTGAATTCCGTCCAGGTCAAGGTCGAGGAAAACCTTCTTGTTTTCGAGTCCTTCCTCACCGGGATCTTGGACGCCGTTCTTGTTTTGATCGGAGAACTGGCGTCCTCGGATCGCGTGCGTATCGAGATAGAAATCAAAGGTCGATTGCGCCGATCTCCCTTGGAAGTCGTGGCGGCCGGAAGGTCCGTCGGCAACCGTGGCAGTGACCTCCGCATGACCCTTGAATCCGGGCTGAGGACTGACCGCAAGGATACCGGCGAGTGGGGCGGCCAATGCACCGCCGTCGAACCCGCTCACCAACTCATTGTCCGAAGTGATCTCGATTACGGGAGTTGTCTTTCCGAACGCCAGGAAGGAAGGCCAAGTCAGGCCGCCGGCACCCGGCTCGACGAACGTGTCGATCAGCAGGTCGGTCCCGTGGCGGTCGTATCGCAGCACCGAACCTTCACTCGGATCGCTCAGATAGAGCCGATCATCCGGACCAATCTCGATTCTGGGGCGATCATCGATCGAGTCGAACCGAATCGAGCGAGGCCCGACAACCGTATGTTGGAACGATCCCGAGGCGCTATAGTGCAACACTCGATAACTCTGCTCGTCCTCCGCCAGGTCGACAACATAGATGTCGCCGTTGGGGCCCGTAGCGACATCGAGCGGGATGTGAAGTTGGGGGCTGCTCGCAGTCGTGATCAATGATTGCACTTGATTCGCGCCTGTGATCTTCAGCACGCCTCCCACCTTCTGGCTGCCGTTCTGTCCGTACCAACTCACCAACACATCATCGTTCATGTCGGTCGTGACGCTGTAGTCTTCGGCGATCGAGGGGAGAGGAGCGAACGGACCGCTGTATTCGATCTCGGCTTCGCCGGTTATATTGTCGTAGTCCGAGCGGAACCGTTCCAGAGAATGGCGGTTCAGACTGGCGACATACAACCAGCCATTGGAATCGTCGGTGATATCGCGAGGAGAAAGAAGTTGGTCGACCTGACCGTTCATCCCTTCGACGCTCGTCGCGATCACTTCTCCCGTTGACGGATTCAGCCTGCGCACCACGTTGCCGTCGAAGTCCGTAACGAACAGTTGATCGTCGATCTGTTGAACGGCCCCCGTTAACCGGTGCGTGCCGGCCGCGCCGGCATCCTTCAATTGAGCGAGCGTCTCTACGAAGGCTCCGGGGTTCGTTCCTCCGGTCGATTGATACCGCAGAATCTCACTCGAATAGGCCGAACCGAGAATCAACCATTCGGCATTCGCGTCGATCACTTGTCCCAATACGCTCGAGGGCGGTTGAGAGGAGGGATTCACGGAGTTCACGATCTGATTCGGCAGGGTACCGATGATCTGCGGACCGTCATTGGCATCGAACTGCACGCTTGACAAGCCGATCTCCGGAATGGCAATGTCGTGCGCATCGCTGCCGAGCGGATTGTCGCTGAGGTTGATCCTTTCAAGCGACGGCAGCCTCGAATCGGCGCTGCGGATCAGGATGCCGTCGGCCACAATCGTTCCATTCGCGTTGTCGCTCGACAAACTGACGACGATGGTTCCATTTTCGGTTGGTTCGTAAAGGTCACCCAGCCGCTGCCACGGACGGCCTCCAAACAACATGCCTTGGGGAGTCAGTTTTTGGTTTACAACCGCCGTGTCGGTAATGTTGTCCGCGTCGACTTGGTAGACCGCATTGCTCGCTTGCCCGGAATGCGGATGCCAAGTTGCGTAGACCTCGTAGGCCCCCGGCAACAAATCGTCGAATGTCCAGAAACTCGTGCCCTCTTCCCCGTCGACGTATTGATATCTGTAATCCCCGCGAAATGCGTCGGCGACCGGCTGCAGACTACGCGACCAAGCCTGTCCCGATTGACTATATCCATGAAGCCAATCACCGTCGTCGATCAATTGAATGCCGGCCAATCCTCCGATCTCTTGGATGTCGTTGTCCGCCAGATCGATCACCTGCAAGTTCGGAAGAGGTGCCAATGAATCGGCGTTTTCGATGGAGTTTCCCGCCAAGCTGACATAGACCAGATTCGCCAGTTGCCCAACACCGCTGATGTCGCTGATCGCTTGTGTGCTCACCTCCCTGGGCGACACGACAACGTCCGTTCCAAACAGTGAAGTTCTCTGCAACACGACTTGAGCAAAGCCCGTCTGATGGAAGTACTCGAGTTGCAACTCGTGGAATCCCGGTTCGAGGTAGATCTCTCCATCTGCCTGGGGTGCAGACGAGGCACAACCATTGTCGACAACTACCCGGCCGTCGACCGTCAAGCAAGCACCATCGAACGCTCCGTTCTCCACCGAAAAGCTGTAGATCCTTCCATGCTCGACAAATACTTGGCTCGACCACCGCGCTGCAAAACTTCGCCCCAATTGATAATTCCCGCCGCCGGAGACGGTCCCGTCATCGAGCGTCAATTGCGTATCGCTATCTCGAGTGTTCACCGTGTAGGTCTGCCGGCCGCTGCCGACGGTAATCGTAATTTCGCCGTCGGCGGCCCATTCCGGCCAGACACCGTTGCTCAGCGTGGCCACACCATTGAGAATGCTAACCGTCCCGGTGACATAGAGCGCCCCCGGAACTTCGAAGTCCGGAAAACTCCCTCGGTTGTCGAAATCGATGTTGTTCTCGTGTCGAGGCAACTTTGGAAACAGCGCGAAATCGGGCATTGCGTCGAATGACTGTCCCTGCGCTGAGATCACGTACTCGCCATCCCATCCCGGCTCAATGAACTTCGCAGTATCGTTGACACTCAACACTCGCAGCTCTTGCAGCTCATCAATCTGATAGAGCTGCGACAGCGGGTTACGATCGACGTTCAGGTGCCGCAAGAGCGGGATACCGGTCGCCGCACCGGCCGCGTCCCGTCCCGGATCGATCATCGACAGATCGGTGATTCGATTGCCTGCCAAATTGAGGGACACCAGATTCGAGACGTATTCGATACCGGTCAGGTCGGCGATCCGCGGTTGTAAGCCGAGGTCGGCCAATCGATCGGCCGACGCGTCCAGCGAGAACAGCGTTGCCAGATCGGTCACATGAACCGGCACGCTGAACTTTGGTCCGGCGGCGGTTTCGATCAAAGGCACGTTGAGATCTCGAGCCAGCAATCGGCCCAGCGTCAGGTCGACGATTTCGACCAGGCCGTCGGGGGAAACGTAGTCAGGTGCGACAACGGCGTCGCGGATTTGGACGAGAGGGTCGCGAACAACCGGCGGATCACTCACGATGCGCTCGGCAGCCGCGGGCGGTCGAATGGTCTCGTCGTGCTCGCGGTCGAAGACCTCGACGTTTTCACCCAGGAACGCGTCTGCGCCGCTTTCCCCAAAGAGTCGATCAAGGTCCTTGTTGCCGGCCAAAACGTCCTCGCCCTCGTTTCCTCGTATCAGATCGCGGTCCGAAAGCGGGTGAAACCGGCCTTGAGCCGGCGGTTTGACCTCGATCGCAAAGCTCAAGTCTTCCGTCTGCGTCGCCCGATGCGGATTGAAGACGCGCAGGTAGTATGTGCCGGCTTGAAGCATCCGCATGTCGAGTGCCGCGACGTTCTCCTCGATCACACCGCCTCGTTCGTCCAGCAAGTCGGTTCGCACGCCGTGCCGTCGCGTAACGCGAAGCCCCGTTCCCACGTTGGACTCGGGGCGGTCAAATCGCATCAATAACGGTTCCGCACCGTCAAGCGAAACGCCCTCGAGGCGCAGCGTGAAACGGCGCTTACGGGCCGACAACAAATTCTTGACGAGATCGGTGATATCGAGTTCAATTCTCTGCGTCTGTGATGACGTCGAAATCGATTCGTTGAGCACGACCGTCGCAGGAAGCGAGAAATCTCGTCCGCTGATGACACCGTCGCCCGTTTCGTCGAGCAGACTGACCCGCAACAACCCGGGAGCCGCTCCCGCTTCCAACAGTCGCCTCGTCCCGCCGTTCGCCAGTGAACTGGTCCAAACATCAAGTTCGCCTGCGAAGTCCGGATCGGTTGCCGTGAGAAACAAGACTTCGTCGCCGAATTCGACAAGGTCGCTCAGCGGTGAGGTTGAAACAGGCGCCACGTAAACCGATTGCGTCCCCCGATCGGTCACGTCACTCACGTAAAGCTGCGACGCCGGAGTGACGGAACCGTCGACGGCGCGGAATGCCAAGCGGTTTTCGAGCGCCGTCAACTGGTCAATCCACCCGTCTCCGGAGTTGATCTCCAACAGAGATCGAGAGTCCGACCCGTCGGTCGCCGAGAGCGTCAAAGTGTCCCGACCATCGACGGCAAACACATATTCTCCACCGACCGCGATTCCCTCATTCGTCGAACTACTGTTCACTTGCATGGCGGACGTGTTGGGGACGACGATTGTTCCGGCAGAAGTTCCGTCGGACATCCACACTTTGACAGTGGTCCTGGGGTTCTGATCCGAGGCGAGAAAAAAGAGTCGTCCCTTCACGTTGGCCAGGGCATGCGGATTGCTGTCCCTTGCGCCGGGGTTGAGATCCGTGATTCGCTCGGTGTGACCGATCCCGGGCCGGCCATCGGTCTTCCACAATTCGACCCCGAAGCCGTCCGCCGCGGCAAAGTAGAGTTCATTTCCGATACCGACGGCGTTGCGAAGTATGTCGTCCGCCGTCCCGGTTGTGTCTTCGGTGAACTTTCCAATCAGGGCAAGATTGTCTTTGGGATCGACGGCGCCGACACGCCACAAGTGCCACTCGTCGGCGGGGTGCAGGCCGGCAAGATAGAGTTGGTCTCCGACAACCACACTGCGCCGTAGTTCGAGCTGCACCATTTCATTTGCAGTGGTAATCGACTCGACCTTGAAGCCCGTTCCGTTCTCGACCGTGGCCCAGAGTTTGGCACCCCCTTGGTTGGTGGCGAAAAAGAGCCGCCCGGCAAACGAGGTGAGCACTTCGGGCGAGCCGATTCCGCCGACGCTCGAGTCATCGACGCGGACCGTTCCGGCAGCCGTTCCATCGGATACCCAGAGTTGTCTGGCGAAATTCGGATTTCCTTGGGGCAAGACGGTGAAGAAGAGCAAATCGCCGACTGCGGTCAAATCTCGAGGGACCGATCCGACCGATCCAGGAACGATATCGGAAACCAACTCCGTTCCAGCGGCCGTTCCATCGGTCTTCCAGAGCTCGGTACCTGCCTGGGGAGTCGATGCGACGAAGTAGGCCGCGTTCCCGACGACTGTAATCTCGTGGGGTGCGTCGAACTTTTCGATCTCTATCCGCCCCTCAAGTGTCATCACGGCGCGATCGACGGCATCGGCGCGTTCGTACGCTTCGAGCAAACTCGACAAGTCAAATTCCATCGCACCCGGTACGTGGTCTCGACCGCCGATCAACAGGTCTTGATTCGGAAAGTCCTGAATCTGCCAAGACGGAATCGGGTTATTGTTGGAAATGAACAGATCTTGGAAACCGGCCGGCCCGTCAAGGGTGACCGTGCGGTCGTCGTATGCCGGAGGCAGGAGGCGAAGCATGTTGCCCGCGATGAAGCTACCATCACCTACCGTCGTAAAGCGGAACCATTGTTCGGCGGACGCGTTCGGTTCCGTCGACAGTCGAAAGTCGTCCAAACCGTCGTCATCGACGTCCCCCGAAAAGACCACCGGCCGCCCCGTAGCCGGATCGACGAGCACGTCCCCTACTCCGGTAAACGTGTCGTTGGCCAACTTGATCGCATTGTCGACGATTTCGGCCGTAAGCGGAATTCTCCGAGGCGTACCGTAGACGGCATAGAGCGCACCGGCTTGAGTCGCCACACGTTCGGACAACGCGTTGGCTCGCGGTGCGCCGATCAACAGGTCGTCGTAGCCGTCGCGATCGAGGTCGGCTCGAGCAGACATAATCAGCTTGCCGAAACCGTCGTCTTCGCGGACTCCCGGCAACACCGTGTGCTCGCGTCGCCCGTCTCCGATCAGGTCGCTGATTGCATCTCCAAGCACGACTTGCGGGCCCAACTCGGCCAAACTCCAAAGTATGTGAGTGCGGCCGACGGTGTTGAGATCCAAGGCCTGTCCATTGACTACGATCTTCGTTTGAAGCTCGCTCAACGCGAGATCGAGTCGATTGTCGGCGTCGAAGTCGCCAACGGTAAGTTCCAATGGTCCGGAAATCGTCGTCCCCGCGGGCAGCGCGCCGACGGAAAGACGCCGTACGTCGATGTCCGCATCGGCGAGTTTCAGTGGCGGGATGAAAACCGGCGGCAACGGAGCCGGATCGGGATAGTCATTGGATGAGGGCACTCGTGCCGGGTCGCCATAGAAGACCTGGAGACTCCCTGCGCTGAAACCTCCACCTTCCACACTTCTTTGGACGGCGAAGTCTTGGAATCCGTCTCGATTGACGTCGTCCAACGCAAAGACGGGACCGGCAAGAGAGAAGTCCTGCATCAGTGCCGGGACGTCGGTGCCCAAGGAAACGTCGTTCGCCTTAGCTGCGGCAAACGCCGCATCAATCACAAACAGCCTTCCCAAATCGAGCGGCGGAGCGGAAGATTGATTGGCACCGATCGGGAACGCATCAAACACGCGAGGCTTGTTGACAATCAATTCTACGATGCCGTCGCCGTCGATGTCGGCGGTCGTGAGGAACAACTCTTGCTCGTCGATCCGTTGAGCGATTTCGGCTGGATCGAGTGTCGGAGTTTGGAAGCCGGTCAACAGTTTGTTGATCGTTGCCGCATCGACGAGGTCATTGCGAAGCTTGGTGGCCGCCTGGCCGAGCGTGAGTGCAAGGGGTGGAGGATTGCCGTTGGGCATGAGAGCACTGCCCGAGAAGACACCTCCGAACAAATCGGAACCGGCGGAAGCAAACGTTGTGGCCAGTACGAGATCGGCCGCAGCGTCATCGTCCCAGTTCGCCAGCCGCCCAATCACTTCAACGCGGCCGGCAACATCCGGATCGGGAAGATGGAAGTACGATACCGCAAGAATCCCGGCATCGACTACGGAGAGTTCACGGGCCGGAGCAAAGGACCCCGGCAGAATCGAGACTTGCACCTGATTCGGCATTCCCGCTACGCGCAAATATCGCATCAAAACCAGGTCATCGCGATCATCGCCGTCCACGCTCCCCGCACCGATCACCGGCTTCCAGCCTCCCGTAAGATCGATATGGATCGCAGCGCGACTCGCAATGTCGTCGATCGCGTCCAGTTTGACCGGTCCAAGCAGGACGTAGGCATCACGTTCGCCCCAGACAAGCAGGTCTTCGTAGCGGTCGCCGTTGAAGTCGCCGATGATTTGGCTTTGACCGAGTTGATCATCGTCCGCCACACCTTCCAGGCGATATGCTTCTCGAACATCGAGTGGCCGATCGCCGTTGAAGTCCAACCCGGATCGCGGCGGCACGACGGAGAGATCGGGAGTTGCCAACTGGAATTGATAGGGCTCAGGCGGCAGGAGGACCGCTGCTTCGGCGGGGTCCGCCGGGGTCAAGGGCTGCCCGTAGAATACGTATGTGGTACTGCCGAACCGGTCGGCAAAGCCGAAGTCGTCAGCTCCCGCACCGTCGACATTGCCCAACCCAACCACGTCCCCGCGTCTCAATGCGACAGAATCGGGATCGGAATAGACGGGTCGAACCGATTCGAATACGAGATCGGCGCTCGCTGCGGTCGTCCCCCACCGTTCTCCCATGCCATTGGAATTGCGCCCCAGATGGAGGCGAACCTGGGGGTGGGCCAATTCGGTGCCGTCTTCGGCAAACGTGTCGGATCGTTCGACCGCGAGTTCCGCCAGATCGGCCAAGCCGTCACCGTTGACGTCACCCAACGCCGCCAGCGGCGGAAGCGGTTGCGAATCGACGCGACTGACAACATCTTGAATCTGCGAACCATCACCGTAGATGACGATCGTCGACAGCCGACCATTTTCCGCAAAGCTCCGATATGGTACGAGCCAATCTGCCTTTCCGTCGCCGTCCAGATCGCCGGCGGCTTCGATGGAGGAATCGAATACGTTCTGCCCCAGATCGATCATCAGATCGTGGATCTTCTCGTTGGGTGAAGTTCCCGCGATGTCGCCGTCGACGGGAAATCCAGTACCGCCATGGACGACATAGAGCACGGCCGGATCGATCTCTTGTTCGGGCGGCACGATCGCAACGAGGTCGGAGGGACCGTCGCCGTTGATGTCGCCGACACCACCCACGATACTGGCTCGCCCCGAGAATTTGGCAGTCGCCACACTCGGCGCGTCTGTCGTCGAGCGAATCATCACGTCGTCGAGATACCAGCCTTCGCGTTGGGCGACGGCGTCGCCCGTATCGAACAGGAAGCGTACTTGAACGGTATCATCGGCAGCGAAGCTTCCCAAATCGACAACGGCGGGACGCCAGAATTCACGGGACTCCTTCAGCTCCGTGAATCCAGGCACATTGGCGTTGACGGCAACTCGCTGAAAGGTTCCGCCGTTCTTGCTGACCAAAACCGTCGCCACGTCGAATGTCGCTTGGCTGTCCCCTTCGGTCAACAGGTAGTAGTTGAAACTCAACTCCAGGTTGCCGACATTGTCGGGTAGACTGATCACCGGTGAGGTGATCATGCCGGCCGTGTCGCCCACGTCATAGTTCCCACCCCCATTCGCACTCTCGCCGGTACCGAAATAGAAACTCGAGTTGCCGCTATGCAGTCGGTCATTCGATCGGCCCGTACTTCGGTGCCAAAGTCCATCGGCGCCGGCGAGGCGGTTATTGTTCGCGTCGGTCGGCGCGTTGTCGATCACAAAGCCACCGTCGTCGGCTTCAAAATCAGAGAAATAGTAGACGCCTGAGTTGTCCCAGGCCGGCATGCCGGTCCCTCCCTGGAACAGGAATAGATTTGTCGCGGTCGAGTCGCTGGTAGTTTGTGCGACTGCCAGATCGTCGACGGAATCGTTCCCCAAGACGTTTCTGATGTTGGCGACGCTGTGCGCACGGGTAAATCCGGTCATGATGACATCGGCATCTCGAACGACGTCGACAAACGACGGCCAGGTTGCCTTGCCGTAGACGATGTAGAGCCCGGCGGCGGGGTGGACGGCTCCGAGCGGCGAGGGGGTATCCGACGCGACCAGAATTGCGATGTCTTGCAGCCCGTCGTTATAGTCACCGGGTGAACCAATAACAGACCGAACACCGAACGAATCGGTCAGAACCGGTGCCGGAAGCTTGAATGTGATCGACGATGTCCCGTCCAGAATCACATCGGTTTGGCTCGGATCTGAAAGCACGACTCGAGCAAAACTCGGACCGATGAGTTCGTGTGGATTTGTAACCGTTTTGTCATACGCAGAGAGGAGATCGGCGAACGTCCCCACATTGTCTTCGACGGTGGCCACGAAATCGGTCTGGCCGCCGCCATTGATGTCTCCCAGCGGAATCAGAGCCGGACGATCCGCTGCGAAACTCGACCGCACGACGACGTCCGCCGAACTCACGGGAACGTCGATGACGCTTCCAATCGTTTGGTCGAACCGGATGCGGTAGGTCCCCATCGCGTCCGTCGGCCCGCTGTTATCCTGTCCGTCTTCGAACCCCAACTGCAACGCCGTCGCATTGTTCAGGTTTACCTTGAGCCGTCCCGGCTTCCGCAACGCCAGGATCACTCGAGCTTGATCCTGGATGGCAAAGGCGCGGCCTCCGGTTTTGGCCGACAATTCACGATTCAGATTGTCCACGATCTCGTCTACGGCCAGCGGCGTTCCCTGAGCATCGGTCAGCTCAACATCGATCGTGACTGGAGTATCATCGTCCAACACGATGCCAAGCCGGGCTTCCGCCGGCGCGTCGGCGGGCACAACCGATTCGGCTTGGACGTTGCCGGCGGCCGGGACGGTATAACTTCGCGGATTGACGACATGCAACGCATAATGCGTCGGCACGCCGGCAAATTGTTCGACCGGAATCAGCGAGAGGTCTGCATTGGGATCGTCTACGTCGGTCGCGTACAGGTAGAAGTTGCGTCCATCCCATCTCCGCTCCCTGACGTCAAGCAGGTCACTCGCGCTGATCACATAGTCTTGCACGAGGTTGTGCAGGTGCCATTTCACTCCGCGTTCCACAACAGAGAGCGTCGCAGTCGGATCGATCGCAATGTTGGCGGCGGCAAAGGCATCGATCAGCAATTGAGGGATCACTTCGCCATCCAAGTCGAACAAGAGCGCCGGCGAGGGAGCGAGGGAGAACAAGGTCGGAGGATTGAAGAAGGTCTGCTCCCGC
>Ga0256839_1003356_pt1 | contig 16595 bp, 14 predicted proteins | sample 354166metaG_FD_185968 | JGI IMG/M metagenome (GOLD analysis project Ga0256839, IMG submission 185968) | Hydrothermal vent microbial communities from Mid Atlantic Ridge, Atlantic Ocean - 354-166 | ecosystem: Environmental > Aquatic > Marine > Hydrothermal vents | place: Atlantic Ocean: Mid... | reverse complement strand
TCTTGTTTTGTATTTAAATGTCCCCATTCTTTTATTTATTATTCTCATTCTCATTCTCATTCTGAAACAAACTCACTTATGACTTATCAACATATTAAAATACCCACAGCAGGCGAGAAAATCACAACGAATACAAACTTCTCACTTAATGTGCCAGATCACGTTATCATTCCTTTTATCGAAGGTGATGGGATTGGCGTTGATGTAACGCCTGTTATGGTTAGTGTGATTGATGCAGCCGTAAAAGCCGCTTACGCCGATGATAAAAAAATTCACTGGATGGAAATTTACGCGGGTGAAAAAGCTACCCAAGTTTATGGTGATGATGTGTGGATGCCGGATGAAACGATGGATGCGATTAAAGAGTATGTAGTTTCTATAAAAGGCCCGCTCACAACCCCTGTCGGTGGTGGTATGCGTTCACTCAATGTAGCACTACGTCAAGAGTTAGACTTATATACGTGTTTACGTCCGATTCGTTATTACGAAGGAACACCAAGCCCATTAAAATCACCTGAGAAAACCGAGATGGTTATTTTTCGTGAAAATTCAGAAGACATCTATGCCGGTATTGAATGGGAAAGTGGTTCTGCTGATGCAAAAAAGCTGATTAACTTTTTACAAGATGAGATGGGCGTTACTAAGATTCGTTTTCCCGAAACATCTGGAATTGGGATTAAGCCCGTATCTAAAGAAGGTACCGAGCGCTTGGTGCGAAAAGCACTGCAATACACGATTGATAATGATAAATCGAGTTTAACCATTGTTCACAAAGGCAATATTATGAAGTTCACCGAGGGTGGCTTTAAACAGTGGGCGTATGATTTAGCTAAAAATGAATTTGGCGCTAATGATTTAGATGGCGGCCCTTGGATGAGTTTTAAGAATCCAAAAACAGGTAAACAAATTGTGATAAAAGATAATATTGCCGATGCATTTTTACAAAATATTTTGCTCTATCCAGAAGATTACGATGTAATAGCCACATTAAACTTAAACGGTGATTATGTGTCTGATGCTTTAGCGGCGCAGGTAGGTGGGATTGGTATCGCGCCGGGTGCAAACTTATCGGATACTATTGCCTTGTTTGAAGCAACACACGGTACAGCACCGCCTATTGCAGGGTTAAATAAGGCCAATCCCGGTTCAATGATATTATCAGCTGAAATGATGCTTCGGCATATGGGCTGGGTAGAGGCAGCTGACCTGGTGGTTAAGGCTCTTGCCAGTGCCATAAAAGCTAAAAGAGTGACATTTGATTTTTCGACTAAAATGGATAATGCTGTAGAACTTAGTAGTTCTGATTTTGGCGATGAAATGATATCTCACTTGTAATAAATCAATGGTAATTAGAAAAGATTTAAGGTTAAATAAATGACTAAAAGAAATGAAAATACGATGAATAAATGGCTACTGTCCAAGACGAATGTGGTCAAAAACCACTCAGGTGAAGAATTTGACCATGATTCTGACTTGATGGTGCAAGAATCCCGCCCAGATGTAGAAGAGCCAAAGCGATACAAAGTTATACTGGTTAACGATGACTTTACACCGATGGAGTTTGTGGTCGAGATCCTAAATCTATTTTTTAATCTCGATGAAGAAACTGCCACGCGCATTATGTTGAATGTGCATGAAAAAGGTAAAGGTGTATGCGGTATCTTCTCAAAAGATATTGCAGAAACAAAAGTTGTCATGGTGAATGAATTTGCCCGAGAAAATGAACACCCTCTATTGTGTACCATGGAGCAAGAATGAAAATTTTAACCGGTGTTTCTCGTGGTAATGTCATTGTTAAAAGCCTCTCAAGTAAAGGCAGGGCTACAACTAGTAAAAATCGAGGAGAACAATAATGTTAAGTACTGAAGTAGAATTTTCAATCAATAAATTATTTCGTGATGCGAGGGACAGACAACATGAGTTTGTCACGGTCGAGCATTTATTACTCTCCATGACTAGCAATCCATCAGCAGGTAAAGCCTTACGTGCTTGTGGTGTTGATATTAAACTATTACAAAATGACTTGAGTGTTTATATTGAAGAAAATACACCGTTACTTACCGAGAATGATCAACGTGAAACACAGCCCACCTTAGGCTTTCAACGTGTTATTCAACGTGCGGTTTACCATGTGCAAGCCACTGGTAAAGGTGAAGTAACGGGTGAGAATATCCTCGTCGCTATATATGGTGAACCAGAATCACACTCGGTTTACTATCTGGGTAAACAAGACATGTCGCGCCTAGATTTAGTGAACTATGTATCTCATGATATCCATAAAGATGAGGCACTGCTTTCTGATTTCTCATTAGAAGAACAACAGCAAGAGAATGGTGAGCAGACCAATAACGAAGAAGGCACGGAAGAGGGCGAAGCTAAACTTAGCCCACTTGAACAATTCTCAACCAATCTTAATGAAGCGGCTATTAATGGCAAAATAGATCCCTTAATTGGTCGTGAGGAAGAAGTTGAACGCACCGTGCAAGTGCTTTGTCGTCGTCGAAAAAATAATCCGTTGTTAGTCGGTGAATCTGGTGTGGGTAAAACGGCAATTGCTGAAGGTTTAGCCAAACGTATTGTTGATAAAGAAGTACCCGAAGTGTTACAAAATTCGGTGATTTATTCACTCGACCTTGGTGCTTTGGTAGCTGGCACTAAATACCGTGGTGATTTTGAAAAACGGCTTAAAGGCGTGCTTAATCAAATCACAAAAGAAGACAATGCGGTACTCTTTATTGATGAGATTCATATTATGATCGGTGCAGGTGCAACCTCAGGTGGTACCATGGATGCGTCTAACTTATTAAAGCCGATGTTGGCAACAGGTGAACTGAAATGTATCGGTTCAACTACCTATCAGGAATATCACAGCATCTTTGAAAAAGAGCGTGCCTTGGCTCGTCGCTTTCAAAAAATTGATGTGAAAGAGCCTAGCGTTAATGACACCATTAAAATTCTTAAGGGTTTGAAGTCACGCTACGAAGAGCATCATGGTGTTAGCTACACTATGCCGGCACTAGAAACAGCAGCCCGATTAGCTGAACGCTATATTACCGATCGCTTCTTACCCGATAAAGCGATTGACGTGATTGATGAGGCGGGTGCAAACCGTCAGCTACAACCTAAGAAAGGCCGCAAGAAGAAAATCACCGTGAGTGATGTTGAAGCGATTGTTGCAAAAATTGCACGCATTCCGCCAAAAACAGTTTCAAGTACCGATATGGAAGTATTACGTAACCTTGATCTTAACTTGAAACGCGTTGTCTTCGGGCAAGATATGGCAATCGACCAATTAGTGACGGCTGTTAAAATGGCACGCTCAGGCCTACGTGATGATCACAAGCCAGTTGGCTCGTTTGTATTTGCAGGCCCGACTGGTGTTGGTAAAACAGAAGTTACCAACCAACTCGCTGAAAACCTAGGTGTTGAGTTGATTCGTTTTGATATGTCAGAATATATGGAACGTCACACCGTATCACGCTTAATTGGTGCGCCTCCGGGTTATGTTGGTTTTGATGATGGTGGCTTATTAACCGATGCCGTTAACAAAACACCACACGCCGTTTTATTACTTGATGAGATTGAAAAAGCGCACCCTGATGTTTTTAACTTATTATTACAAGTCATGGACAATGGTAGCCTAACCGATAGTACAGGCCGAAAAGTTGACTTTAGAAATATCATTTTAGTCATGACCAGTAATGCGGGTGCAGAAAATATCAGCCGTAGTTCAATGGGCTTCACCAAGCAAGATCATTCCTTAGATACCATGAAGGCGATCGAAAAAGTCTTTACTCCAGAGTTTAGAAATCGTCTTGATGGTGTGATTCAGTTTAAGCCATTGGATGAGACAGTCATTATCTCAATCGTAGATAAATTCTTAATTCGCCTTGAAGCACAGCTTAACGAGAAAGACGTAACCTTGATTGTTGATGACAAAGCCAAGCGTTGGTTAGCCAAAACAGGTTATGACCCAATTATGGGCGCAAGGCCGATGGAACGCTTAATTCAAGAGAAACTCAAGAAAGAACTGGCTGATGAATTGCTCTTTGGCAAGCTTAGCAAAGGCGGGGGTACAGTACGTGTCACTGAAAAATCTGATAAATTAAGTTTGAGTTTTGAAAGTAAAAAGGCTGCAGTTAAAGAGGAAGTTTAGGCTTAGCAGATTTAAGAGCCACCTTTATGCTACTCTTTTGGTAACAACGCAGAGGGCGCAGAGTAATACGCGGAGAAAATCACGAACCGCACCAACTAACGTCCACTCATTAAAATCATCCCAAAATCTTCAGGCATTGGTTCAACTTTATGTGAATTCCAACCAATACGTGCATCTCTGTCGCCGCCGTCATCGTCATCATTGACTATCACATCCATCCGCAGTTTATTTTTAACAGCGGGAGTTAAGCCCAGTTGTTGCCAGCTGATGGTTGCTTTCATTTCATAGCCATCGTATTTACTTTTAATTTCGTAGGGTAGATCGATTGCTTTCCCTTCTGGGTTTTCTTTGCCTGAAATACCAACTAAGTCAGTTTTTGTACGTTCTGTTCCATCAAATTTATTACTCGCGTTGACGGATACGCGCCTGAAGATAAAGTGATAGTCATTTTTCTTATCAAAGCTGTCTGAGCTATCATTTTTACCGTCGATAAAAAATTCGATAGAGTCGTCTTGTTTGGGGTCATTTGAATCTACAGAAAATTCTTTATCGTAAACCTTGACGATTAAATAAATATTCTCATCATCCCATTTGACCTGCCACTTCCCTGAGATGTCTTTTTTATCCCAAGTTTTACCTTCTAATAAAATATGTAGTGATTGTGGGTTTTGTAAGCGATGCGCATGCTCCTTAACTTTGGCAGGGCGAATCACTATCCTTGGTTTAGTGGGGTCTCGTTTAGGTAAGTATTTTGCAATCTTTTCATTATCTGGTTTGTCACGTTTTTTTATTTTAGACCAGTCCCACCATATCGGGTTGTCCTTCATAAACTCTAGGCTGGCTTGGAGCTTGGGTGATTCTTCTAAAGGTTTGCGGATATGTTCTTTCAAACCCCAGCATCCATCAGCGTTACAACTTCGTGGTGAGGCAAAGGCGGTAAATAATCCAGCGCTCATTTTTTTCCATTCACTGTATAAAGTCTCGTAGAGCTCCTTCATGCGAGGATCACGGTTTGCACCAAAAAATAAAGGGTTCGGATGTTGCATATAGTCCCTAGTTGCCCAATCGACTAAACCTTGTCCGCCTTCATAAGAAATCATTTCTACACCAAACTCTTTGCTAAGTTTGGCTGTTTTTGTGATCTCTTCGATGACTTTGGGTAATGAGCGGTAGGATGTTTTTTCAGTGAGTAGTTTGAATATATCATCAACTGTTTTAGATTCACGAAAACCACGCACATTACCCCCAACATAAGGAGCAATGGCAAGCGCATCGGTATGTTTATAGGTGTCGTTATAGGCAAGGATTGTGCCTGAAATATCCGGTCGAGTATCCCAACCGCTAATCACTCGGACTAATTTTTCATGTCCGCCGTAAACATCTTCCCAAAGTTTAAAGAACTCGACTGAGCGTTTTGCGTAGTATTTATAACCTGCGATTAATGCATCCTTATCTAAGCCTTCTGCAATACCCATTTTTTGCATGTACTCATTATGTACAAAGTTCGAATTCCATGCTTCATTGGTATACTCAATATAAGGCGTTAGCTCAGGTGATAGATTCGCTTTTACGGCACTGGCAAAAAGTGTGATGTAATTATCATCCGAGGCATGTGGCACGTTAAGCCACGGATTGGCTTTTAGTCGATTGGCAAGTTCAATTTGAATCTCTAAAGGTGCGCCACGTGTGCCATAAATTCCACCCCAGGTGGCTTTATCTAAAGTAGGGCGCTCTGCCCATGTAACGTGAGGGTTTCGTGTTATCCCTGACATGGGCATGAGGCGTATAACTTTAAAGTCTTTTAAAAAGTTTAAGTAGTCGGGGTTAAAAATTATTTGTGCATAATGCTCTTTAAATGATAAGTAGGCAGCATTCTTACACGCAGCCGCATCAGCAACTTGCTTGAAAGGGTTGTCATTACAAATTCCACCGGGCATTACGATACGAATATTTCTTAGTGGTTTTTCTGGATTTGATTCTGTGATTTGAATCGCAGCAGTCATGAAGCCATCAGATCGTGCCGTTAACTCAATAGTATCCTCATTGGGTGTACGTTTGATTAATTTGGCATTATGTAAATAGTCAATCTTACCTTCGCCTTCATAAAGAACGCTGAACTTACCTTTAGGAAACGCATCACGGTTCACATTACGAATAAAGAAAACACCCGCTTTGCCCCCATTGAGTTTTTTTGGCCAGCCCTGTTCGTCATACTCAACTGAAGCTGAGGTTAAACAGGGTTTATCTTTCACTCGACAACGGATATTTTCGTGAAACGGTTGTGATACCTTAAATAAATCTATGAATGGTATGCTGGCATCCTGTTCATAAACCTCATTGGTATTAATACCTAATGAAGATTTAGAATTAGTGCTTTCTGGAAAGGTTATTAAATCTGATGAAAGATTTACGAATGTTTGACCTGGATGATTGGCTTCAGTAGTGGCTGCGTGTTTAGGGAGTTCATCGGCTGAAAGTGTATTATCTTTGGTATTAAAAAACAGCCATGCAGAAGCCAACATTAAAAAAACACCCAGACTAAAAATGACTTGTGGAAAAAACTTTTTCATAAAGGTTATCAATGCGTTGTTGCTGTAAACTAAAAACGCAAAGATAACAGATTCGAATTATTTCTGCTTATTTTTTCTTTAAACAATAGGCAGACTAACGACTCACTCTTTGTTTTACTAATAGATTAGCTCATTTTGAAAAGTACCAAATATTGTTGTTCGGTCAAGAGACACTCACAAACTGAGACCTTTGCACGAATCGTATGACGAGTAAAATGACTGAAATTCCACTGCTTTTCGTTGAAAAACTTGCTAATAACTCGTTATTAGCTTCATTTTCCGCCTCAATCAGTGAAATTTCATCCAGTTTTTCTTTCGCCACCGACTCGTGTAAAGCTCTCAAATAATAAATAGTTGCTGTAATTAACATTATGTACTAAAGATATAAGATGAGACCTTTGCACCTATCAGGTGACGAGTAAAAATGACAAAAATTTGTCTTTCGCCACCGACTCGTGCAAAGGTCTCAAATAATTTGTTTATAAAAAAAGGACGTGTATTAGATGGAAGCTCTAAATCGCACTATTATCCTACCTCTATTTTTTATTTTTCTTGGTTTTACTGCCTGCAAATCGAATTCTAGAGAAAACACTTCTTTAGCCAATGGTTTTACAGTATCTGATGGGAGAATTATCGCTCCAGATGGTTCTAACTTCATCGCTAGGGGTATTAATATCTACAATAGTACTTTCTATCCGAATGATTCTCCAAGTAAAGCTGCTGATGCAGTCGATCAAATTGTCGACCTTTTCCCTAAAATAAACATGGTTCGAGTGGCTTATCAAGATGACTCGCAGAATAATCTTTTTTGGTCTTCCACGTCAGTTGATGACATGTTTTTAGCAAACTTTGTCGAGGCTGCTACGATGAAACGTATCGTAGTTTTACTCGAAGACCATAGCACTATCGGTAACTTTACTTGGTCACAGGGGCAAATTGATGCGTACACAATTTTTGCAGCGCGTTATAAAGATAACCCCTATGTTTGGTTTGCAACTGAGAACGAACCCGATGCTGCTCCAGGGGAAAAGATCGCCCAGAACGCTAGGGCAACTTATGATGCTATCCGTAGTACAGGTAATAACACAATCGTTTGCATACTATCACGTGGGGGTGGCTTCACCGATGAACTGCTAACTTATGCAAATTATATTCAAGGTGGATCAGTTCCTAATTACCCCAACTCTGGTCCAGGTGCCGGTGGATCAAGTGTTACAGCGATGAGCAATGTTATTTGGGATATGCATTTTTACCTATGGTCAAACCCTTTGGCGAGCGTAGCAGAAGTGGAGGAAGCACTGTGGAACGGTATCGACACACAATGGGGACCGTTTGCTGGCATCAATGTTTATCACAGTGGCCCCAAAAGTGCCGATGGAATAATCCCGGTTATTATAGGCGAGTGGGGGAAAGATTGGGCAGGGGAGAACGTACAAGCCGTCATCTTAAAAACGCAATCTACTCCTTATCCTGTTGGAAACTTGGCTTGGAACTGGAGTGCGGGAGATCCAGATATCCTTGTTTCGGAAAATATGCGTACTGCCTACGGTGATGCAGTCAATGCCTTCATTGATGCGGGGACAGGTGTACCAAAAGCGGTTCAACCATAATGAAAGCTACAGAATTTCCTATCGTTTATAGCACAATAAAAGTAATGTTACTTTTTGTCATGAGTTTATTGGTTTCTAGTTGCGGTGGTGGTGGGGCTAAGTCGACAGCTATTACCAGTCATGCTATTGAGGTGACTATTCATTGGGATAAGGTGGTTCGTAAAATTCCCAGCTACGCCTACGGTGTTAATAGCCCTGCCAACTTTATTCCTGCTTATTCCAATAACCCCACATTTATGGGCCACTTAAAGTCAATCACCCAAAAGAAAGGTTTCATACGCTTGCATGGCTGGGGAATGCTAGGGGATAGTCCAGAAGCTTGGCAAAAAAATGGTGTTTGGGATTCTGTCAAAATCAATCAGGCTTTGAGACCACTGGTTGATAACGGTTACACAGTAATGATTAATATACCCAGTGGTCCACAAGGTGAGGATGATTATCGTGATCCTGTGGTTTTTGCAACGTTCTGTGCGGATTTAGTAAAGATCGTCAATATTGATCATAGGCTGGGAATTAAATATTGGGAAATTCCCAATGAAAGAGAAGCTGGTTTTAGCAACCCTGGGCTTTCGGTTAGCGAGATGGCAACACTGATCAAAACAAGCTCAGCAGCGATGAAAGACGTAGACCCAAGCATTAAAGTGGGTGGCCCAGCAGCTGCATGGATTAATCTAGATTATCTTGCTGATTTAGTCGATGTGCTATATCCAACGATTGATTTTATTAGCGCACATACTTATTCAGGTGATGGTTTAAATAGTCTAGAGGCTGCCTATGATATTGCTCTGTTTGCTGCTGCTGACCTTGCTAAACTTCGTACTAGAGCGAATGCTGTAACCGCAAGCGCTTCGGGGGGGGTAAATACTTACCCATCTTTCTCACAGAATACAATATAGCCTTTCAAGGTAGCCCGAGAATTCAGTCCTACGAAGGCGCTGTTTATGATGCACTAATTGTTACACAGAGTATTAGCGCAGGAGCAGATGCCTCAATGTATTGGGCAATGGCTCCTTATAGTGATATGTCACTGCTTGATGGTGATACACGTGATGAAAACTCCTATCTTTATGAGATTCTGAACCAGTCGTTTCACGGTGATTTAATAAGCAGTGCGTCACAACAACCCGCAAAAGTGACGAGTTTTGCGGTATCTAATAAAAAAGATTCTGGTGGTCGAGGTCATGCTTTTAGTTTAATTAACCGCACAGCAAACCCTCAAAGGGTTAAGCTTCATTTTGATAGCTGGCGACCAACTAATTTATTATGGAATCTATGGGATGGGGACAATGCATTTTCAAAACGTAAAACAACTTGGGGGCAGCTCAATAACGGTGAGTTTGTTTTATCGCCTTATTCCGTCAATTTTTTTGTTGAGTAATTATGCATCAAAGGCAACTGATAGTTGAAGTTACTTGTTGCTTGCTCGTGTTACTTTAAACCCACTTATTTACGTTAGGAACTGATAAATTTACAGGTAAATGGTTTAAGTTAGGGGTATTTTCTTTTAAGTAGAGGTAAGTCAATATTTTTTCCTATTTGAAATGGTTGCAATCGCAGTTTGTTCTTCTGTGTATAGCTTCTGTACACAACGTCGGCAATAGGACGCCGACATAATTGAGCTTCCCATCTGCCATGCAGATGGGAAACTCACTAAATAGCCAAATACTCATGCCTTAATTCTTCATTATCCAAAACTTCTTTAGCTGTTCCATCAAAGACGATTTCTCCCATATCAAGAATAAGTGCGCGATCGGCGAGTCGTAATGCAGCGACGGCATTTTGTTCGACGATGATGGTAGTAATGCCTTGTTGTTTGATGTTATCGACGATACTGGCGATTTCTTGCACAATAACGGGTGCAAGACCTTCATAAGGCTCGTCTAATAAAAGCAGTTTTATGTCCCTAGCTAAGGCGCGTGCAACTGCAAGCATTTGTTGTTCACCACCCGATAGCGTGGTGCCCATTTGATTACGGCGCTCAGCGAGGCGTGGGAAGTGTTCGTAAATTCGCTCAATGCTCCAGCCCATAGGCGGGGCTATTTGAGCCAGTTCTAGATTTTCGTGTACGGTTAAGCCGGCTATAATTCGACGATCTTCAGGGACTAGAGCTACGCCATTTTGGGCGGCTTCATAGGCGGTCATTTTATGCAGTGGTTTATGATCTAACCATATCTCCCCATGGGTGACAGCAGGTTCATCTAAACGTGCGATTGAGCGCAGTGTTGATGTTTTTCCTGCTCCATTTCGACCGAGTAATGCGACTACCTCACCTTCGCGTATATCAAAACTGACACCTTGTACGATATAACTTTCGCCATAATACGAGTGAATATCCCAGCAAGAGAAGAAAGCTGGAGCAGAGCCTTTATTGGTTACTGGAGGCACTTGTTCGATGTTGTTGTTACTCATCTTATGATTCTTCCTCTTCAGATTCACCTAGGTAGGCTTCTTTTACTTTTGGGTCATTTTTGATTTCTTCAGGTGTGCCTGTGGTAATGATGTTTCCACGGACTAATACGCTGATTCTATCGGCTAAGCTAAACACTACATGCATATCATGTTCGATAATCACTTTGGTCATGGCTTGCATTCTGTCACTATTGAGCAAGTCAATCGTACGGTTAGTATCATGCCTTGCCATACCTGCTGTGGGCTCATCTAATAGTAATAGCTTGGGGTGTTGAATAATCCCCATCGCTAGTTCTAGTCGGCGTTTGTCACCACGTGAAATACTATTGGCGAGTTGGTCATGAAACTTATCTAATTCAAAGTCAGCCAATGTCGCATGGGCTTCTTCGAGTATACTTTTTTCAGCCGCTAAGCTTTTAAACGGATTAAATTTAAATGTGCCATCACGTTTTGCCAGAGCAGGAATCATTACATTTTGTAATAAAGTCAGGTCAGGAAATATTTCAGGGGTTTGAAAAATTCGCACCATACCGGCATGGTTAATATCATGCGGTTGCATACCGATCATATTATTGCCGTTAAAAGTAACCGAGCCACTATCAGGGATTAAGCGCCCGATACAACAGTTGAGTAAGGTTGATTTACCTGCGCCATTTGGGCCGATTATGGCGTGCGTTTCACCCTCTTCAATTTTTAGGTTTACATCGTCTAGCGCCTGTAAGCCGCCAAAGGTTTTGTTGACACCGCTAATATCAAGAATGATGCTCATTAGGCTTCTCCCTTGACATTGTTAGGGGATTTATTGGAGGTGTGATTGCTTGTGTTCATGGTATTGGCGATGCCGGTTTTTGAATCACCCATGCCAAATAGGCGTTTAACAAAATTAAACAGATGCGTTAAGCCCTGCATAATGCCACCAGGTAAAAAGATAACCACAATCATAAATACCAAACCTAAGGTTAAATGCCAGCCTTCACCTACAAACGGGCTTACCACTGTCACCATGAAATTTTGAATGCTATCTGGCATAAAACTAAACATTGAATGTAATTCAGAGTCATTTAATGCAGAGAAAATATTCTCAAAATATTTGATCAGTGTTGCACCAAGCAGCGGGCCGATTAAGGTTCCCACACCACCCAGTATTGTCATTAAAACGACTTCGCCGGATGCCGTCCACTGCATGCGTTCTGCCCCTGCCAATGGGTCGATAGAGGCTAATAACCCACCCGCTAAGCCGGCATACATGCCTGAGATAACAAAGGCCGTTAATAGATAAGGTTTGGTATTAAAGCCGGTGTATTTCATACGGGTTTGATTGGATTTAATCGCACGTAGTTTCATGCCAAAAGGTGAGCGGAATATTTTTAATGAAATATAAAAGGCGATAATCAATAAAACGGCAGCGACATAAAAGCCGTAATACCCCCCTTGTGACTTTATTAATGCGCCAAAAAGGTTGGTAGAAGGAATGCCGTCTGTTACCGCAATACCAGCCATAGCATCAAGCACCCGTGGATCCTGTTGACTGACTTGTAAACCGGTTTCGCCATTGGTAATGGGGGTTAAAACAGAATAAGCCAAGCTGTACGCCATTTGCGCAAAGGCTAAGGTTAGGATTGAAAAGTAAATTCCTGAGCGGCGTAAACTTAAATAACCAATCACTATGGCAAACAAGCCCGACACAATCATCGCTAAGACAATTGCAGGGACGATATTCATGGTGAGTAATTTAAACGACCAAACCGCCGTGTAAGAACCAATACCTAAAAATGTTGCGTGACCAAAAGATAAGTAGCCTGTAAGCCCAAAGAGAATATTGTAACCCACCGCAAAAATACCAAAAATGGCAAATTTTTGTAATAAGTCGGGATAGCTAGCACCAAAAGGAGCAAGCCAAATTGGGGCTGATAAAACCACTGCTGAAAAAATCAGCATAATTAGTAGGTTGCTGGAGAGTATTTTTTTAATCATGTTTAGTCCTCGACCCTAGTCTTCAAAGACGCCTTCGCGCCCCATTAATCCACGTGGCCTAACGAGTAGGATAATGACCGCAACTAAATAAATAATGATTTGGTCAATTCCTGGGAGAATTGTTTTGACCTCATTCATCGAAGCGAAGGATTGTAATAAGCCCAACATAAAGCCAGCTAGTACAGCACCACCAAGCGATCCCATGCCGCCGACTACAACGACCACAAAGGAGAGTACTAAAAAGTCCATACCCATATGATAATCAGGTGGCAATATTGGTGCATACATTACCCCTGCTAGTCCTGCTACAACGGTGGCTATACCAAATACAACGGTGAAACGTTTTTGTACATTTATACCCAATAATTCAACCGTTTCACGATCTGCCATACCGGCACGAACCACCATGCCGAAGGTAGTAAATTTTAAAAAAGCAAATACGGCACCGATAATCAATAATGAAAATGCTAAATAAATCAGTCGCCACCACGGATAAACAAGATTTTCATTTAAGCCTAACATTGCGCCCAATGGTGCACTGCCTGAAACTATTTCAGGCGGAGGTGTTGGAATAGGATTAGCGCCGAAAAAGTGACGGATAATTTCTTGAATAACGATAGCGAGACCAAATGTTACTAAAATCTGGTCAGCATGTTCGCGCTTGTAGAAGTGTTTAATTAAGCCACGCTCCATAATAACGCCAACCAATAACATCACAGGAATCGCGAAGAGTATGGAAAGCGGAACGGCATAGTCGATAATGGCTGTGCCAGTATCCCCTAACCAAATTTCTAAATAAGGCTGTTCTTTGTAAGCGTCAAAAAAGGTGATACTCTCATCTTTCACCTTAACGGAAAAAGTTAGAATCTTATTGAATAAAACGGCACAAAAAGCACCCAACATGAATAAGGCACCGTGCGCAAAATTGACTATTCCGAGTGTGCCAAAAGTGAGCGTCAGCCCGAGTGCAATGAGGGCATAAGCCCCGCCTTTATCGAGGCCGTTAAGTATTTGGATTAGGATAGCATCCATAAGCGGTTTTCCTGTTAGATTGAGATTCACATCCGAGTGAACTCGAGTTTCAAACTCGTGTCTTTAAAAAACACTCTAAGTTAATAATTTAAAACTATTTACTGGGTTGTTAAATAATAAAAAAAAGAAAGATTTTTGAAAAACATCTCAGTTTAAAGCAAAAAAAACCATACCGCCAGAGTTGGCGGTATAGTTTTTTTAATGGCTAAGATTAAACCTTATAAGGGCCTAGATCACCACCAAATATTTTCGCATCATATTCAACTTGTTTGCGAGGTACTTGCTTAACAATCTTCAGTAGGTCGAACTGAGAAGTAGGTTTCTCATTACCACGTACGACAAGCACATCTTTGAAACACTGATGATCTTCAGCGCGGTATTCCGTTTTACCGTTACCCATGCCATCAAACTTAAAGCCTTCTAATGCTTTGATAACTTCAGGTGGGTAGAATGTACCTGCAACTTCACATGCATTTGCATAAAGTAGTGTTTGCACGTAACACGTATGTGCAGCCTGTGAAGGCGGGTTACCGTATTCTTTACCGAATGACTTAACGAATGCTTTAGAGCCTTCATCCGTTAGCGCCCAGTTCCAGTTTGTTGTCCCTAAAATACCCTGAAGGTTTTTACCTGCACCCTGCGCCATTAAGCGAGAGTAAAGAGGAACGATGATTTCAAAGTTCTTACCGTTTACTTGCTTATCACGCAGACCAAATTGAACTGACTGAGTCAGTGAGTTAATCATATCTTTACCGTAGTGGTTAAGGATCAACGTATCAGCACCAGAGTTTAAGATTGGAGTAATGTACTGAGAGAAGTCACCCGCACCAACTGGAGTCTTAACCGTTTTAACTGTTTTCCAACCCAATGCTTCAGTGGTTTCTTTGATTGACTCTTCTTGTGTCCAGCCCCAAGTGTAGTCAGAGGTTAGGTGATAAGCTTTGCGCTCAGTTCCCATCTCTTCTTTAAGTACTGGGCCTAGCGCAGAACCTGTCATTTTTGCATTAAAGAAGTGACGGAATCCGTAACGACGTTTATCTTTACCAGTTGTATCGTTTGAGTGCGTTAGGCCAGCCATGAACATTGTACCCATTTCCTGACATAAACCTTGAACCGCGATTGCAACACCCGATGAAGAGCCACCAGAGATCATTAATACGCCGTCTTTTTCGATCATACGTTTAGCCGATGCACGAGCTGCATCAGATTTAGTTTGTGTATCACCGGTAACGAAAGCAACTTTCTTACCTAAAACGCCATTGCCTTTAAGTGCAGAAGGTTTGAAGGTGTTCATCATGCCACCGTCGCCTTCACCGTTTAAGTGTTTTACAGCGAGTTTGAATGCACGAAGCTCGTCAGCGCCTTCATCAGCGTAAGCACCTGTTTGCGGTACGTTAAAACCGAGCGTAATTGTTTTAGCATCGGCTTTTGGCATATTTCTAAAAGTCTCGCCTTTTGCGAATGCGTTTTGAATAAAAAATGGAGATGAAGCTGCCAGTCCTGTTGCCACTGAAGCTTTCAGAAAACCTCGACGATCAAGCGTTGGGGTTTTGTTATCGTTTTTCATAATACCTTCCTTTGGTAGTTTTGTGTCATGGTCAATGATGTAACATCACTTTTGTATTCTAGACCATAAATGAATGATTGTTAGGACTTTTTTATACTTTTATGAATTATTTCTTCATTAGTTGAGTTAATAATTCTGTAATACTTTGATCTTGCCAATCCATCGCACCGGTCGCCGCAAAACGTAATACGCCTTTTTTATCAACAATAAAGTTACTGGGATAGACATAGACCTTCCAGTCTTTAACTGTGGTGGAATTTTTATCTTGTAAGATTGGGAAGTTAACATTCATTGCCTCAGTAAAGCGCAAAATAGTTTCTTTATTTTCTCGGATATTGACCGCTAAAACTTCGAGTTTATCATTATAATTTTGTTTTAGTTTAACCAGTGAGGGCATTTCCTCTAAGCATGGCCGGCACCAACTTGCCCAAAAACTGACGATAACGGTTTTGCCTTGATAATCACTTAATTGGTGGCTACGCCCATTCAAGTCATTGAGCTTTAAGGCAGGCAGAGCCATATTAAGTGTTTGCAAACCCGGCAGTGCTTTTTTAATAATTGTTTTTTGGGTGAGGTTTTTGGTGTTATTAAAGGGCGCTGCCTGAGTGTTGCGTAAAAGTGCTAATGCATTATAAATAGTATTTGGGAAGTTTTTTAGTGCCTGTAAGTCTTTGTCTCGTAAATCAGCAAGGTCTCTTTGTTGAAAGCCACCGTGCACATCTTTAAGTATATGTGTAAACAACGGACTACCGCCTTTTTCTAATCGTTTGATTAAATGCGGTAAAGGAATAAAACGGGGGGAGCGTTCAGCCTGAATTAAATACAAGGGTAAGTTACTTTTACTTGCTATGTTCTGATACTGTGCTTTTTTGCCAATCTCTGGCGTCTGTTTTTGCAAGTAAGGCGCGAGTAAAATAATGCCCGCAAGTTGCTTTTTCTGTTTTAATTGTAAATTATAGGCTGTTTTTAAAAGCGGCCCTGCGGCATGGCTCATGGCAAGAATAAAGAGTTTATTGGGCTTTGTTTGTTGGGCAACTTGTTGGATATAATCGTCTAAATCCTGTTGCGGGATTTTATCTAAAGATGACCGTGTCACGGGAATAAAATAACTGTCATGAAAGTCGGGAATAATTATTTTTATAGACCTTTGTTGTACAATTTTTTTCAGCGTGCTTTGTCAACGACCACCGGCTCAAGCCGGTGGCTTCGTATTTTCGGCTAAAGCCAAGTGATCGTCTATCCAGACGATTAAGTCACGTCAAAATTATCATCAGGCT
>Ga0256839_1003355_pt1 | contig 16598 bp, 15 predicted proteins | sample 354166metaG_FD_185968 | JGI IMG/M metagenome (GOLD analysis project Ga0256839, IMG submission 185968) | Hydrothermal vent microbial communities from Mid Atlantic Ridge, Atlantic Ocean - 354-166 | ecosystem: Environmental > Aquatic > Marine > Hydrothermal vents | place: Atlantic Ocean: Mid... | reverse complement strand
GGGTGCCGAAGCGTAGCGTAGGCGGAGGGGGGGCAACTAACGGCTTGATAGTTCTATTAGGGAATTTTCAACAAGGTAATCGCCTAACACCTTACTTTGCTGTTTGCACTGCTATTTTATCTTAAATTCGGTGGGTGCTACACCCTGCTTCCCCCTCCGCCCCAAGATAGGGCACCTCCCCCGCAAGCGGGGTGAGGAAAAAATTAAAACGGCAGTTTCATGCCTTCCGGTAGTTTCATGTCGCCCCCCAAATCACCTAAAGCATCTTGCATGGTTTCGGATTGTTTTTGGTCTATTTTTATTTTGGCGTCGTGGTAGGCGGCTATGATTAGGTCTTCCAGGATTTCGGCTTCGTCTGCTACTATCATGGACGGGTCGATATTGATGGATTGCATGTGGCCTTCGCCGGATAGAGTGATGCGCACCATGCCGCCGCCGCTGACGCCTTCGGCACGTAGGTCGGCAACTTTGCCTTTGGCGATTTCCATTTTTTCTTGCATCTCTTTTGCCTGTTTCATCAGGCCCATTATATCTTTCATTGGATGTCTTTCATGTCTCGTTCTCCGGTTTGGCGAAATCTGCCGTTACAACATTAGATATGGCTTGTCTGTCCCGAAATTCAATCTCTACACCGGGAAATAATGCACGGGCGGCTACCGCGACCGGGTGATTGTCCTCTGCGTCTTTTTTCGCAGCTTGGGCGGTACGGCGGCGCTCTAGCAGGCTTGGTTCGCCTTGGGTTTTTGTGTCGACCTCAATATGCCATGGCCGCGCAGTGGCATCAGTGACCCAAGCACGGAGTTGGTATTCTAAATCTGTTGGCGCGTTCGTCGCAAAGGAAAACACAAATGTGCCCGGCTCGAACCGTATGGGTCGAATGAATTTTTCTATATCATAGCGCAAGCCGGTTTTGTTTTTTGGGACACCTGCCACTAAATCTTCAAACGTATTAAACTCAAGTTTTGCTGCCAAGCTTTGGGAAGCTTGAGGCGCAGGTTTGGTTTCAAATTGCGTGGCAGTATTGCCGTGAGCCGTGGGCGCGGCATTTGATATTTCAGCGCTGGACAATTTTGCACTTGTGCTGCTCGTATTTGACACACTGCCACCAGATGCTTTTGCCGGAGTTTTTACGTCCTTAAGCCCCGCCAATAATTGCGCCGCCAATTCCGGCGGTGGTAAATCGCCTGCAACCGCCAACCGCAACAAAGCCATTTCAGCCGCCGCCAGCGGGTCGGGCGCTGTGCGCACATCGGCATGAGCCGACAGCAACATTTGCCAAGCCCGCGTAATCTGCCCCATGGTCAAACCGCCAGCAAGGTCGTGCAGGCGCGTGACCTGATCCGGCGCCATATCAAATTCTGCCTCAGCGCCGAGCGCTTTGGCGCGGGAAACTTCGTGGCAAATATCCAAGAGATCCCGGACGATAACCGCCGGGTCTGCCCCGTCCGTATATTGGGAGCGGACTTCGACCAGCGCCCCCTTGGCATCACCACCGACAGCAGACGCGAACAACCCTAACACCCGTGTCCGGTCTGCCAGGCCGAGCATGATACGAATGTCTTCGGCGCTCACTTCTATGTCGCCCTCCGCCTGTACGATAGCTTGGTCGAGTAAGGACAAGCCGTCGCGCACAGAGCCTTCGGCGGCGCGGGCGATGAGCATCAAACCGTCCTCGGCAATGTTGGCTTTTTCCTGGGCGCAGATATTGGCTAAATGCTTACACAGTTCGTCCGCTTCAACACGGCGCAAATCAAACCGTTGGCAGCGGGACAAAACCGTAATCGGGATTTTGCGGATTTCTGTGGTGGCGAATATAAACTTAGCGTGATCCGGCGGCTCTTCTAGAGTTTTGAGTAGGGCATTAAACGCCTGCGCCGACAACATATGCACTTCGTCGATAATATAAACCTTATAACGCGCCTCTACGGGGCCGTAGCGCACACTGTCCAATATCTCGCGAATATCGCCAACGCCCGTGCGCGACGCCGCGTCCATTTCCATAACGTCCAAATGGGACGAACGGTTAATGGCATCACAGTGAATACCGGGCGGCTCTAATTGAACGCTCGGGCCGTCGTGGTCGTCGCTCTCATAATTCAAAGCCCGCGCCAACAGTCGCGCCGTCGTGGTCTTGCCAATACCCCGCACCCCGGTCAGCATAAAAGCATGGGCAACCCGTCCGGTTTTAAACGCATTGGTCAAAGTCTTGACCAAAGGCTCTTGCCCGATCATATCTTCGAAATTCATGGGCCGATATTTCCGCGCCAGAACCTGATAATTTTTAGATGTGGTTTTTGTGCTCATGGGCTCTTTATAGAGCAAAATTAGTACAGCGCCAGAAGATGTTTGAAGATAGGTGAAAAACGATGTCAGAGGAGCCTGTACCGAGCAAAGCGAGGCAAGGCCAAGTGGCCGTCGGCGCTAATGCGCCGCTCTTGCGGAGGCGTGCGCTCTTCGCGCACTGCCGTGAGCGCAATAAAGTGGAAGGCTGAACAATGACCCGAACAAAACTCGTTACGGCTGCTTCGTTCCCGATCTGACCGGGTTGGCGAGACGTCCGTCCAAAGCCAACCTTCCGAGCGGGCTTATGCACGGCTTACGCAATTTATTCAAGCCCGTTTTTCATCTGGTCATTCAGATAAAACACCGCTAAACAGGCCGCCAACCTCCTGCCCTTAAAAGGACAATTATGACCACTAATATCCCCATAGCCTTTACGGGCGCTCCTCTCGACTTGGCTGAAAACCGACGTTCAAGCGAAGAGATGGCGGGCTTTCTAAAAGATACAAATGCCCGCGCTTTCGTGATGTTTCACGGGCGGTTCCTTGTGAAAAACGGCGACCTTGTTATGGTGCATCCATCACAGATTAAAGGTACGCATTTATACGATCCCGGCCCGTTGTTTTTGGGGCTGGACGGTATAATCCCGATGTTTGCTTTTTCCTTTGCCAAAGAAAATGAGGCGGCTGGCCTGGTCAAAGGTGCGGCGCTGGATCATCTGCGCAATTTGGCCTTTCTTATGGACGGGCGACAATTGGCGCTTGCTGGGCGGGCGAAATCAATATTTGATTGGCACCGCTCCCACAGGTTTTGTTCCAATTGTGGTGTCGAGAGCAAGCCACAAGCGGGCGGCGTCACCCGCAAATGCCCCACTTGCGAAACCGACCATTTCCCCCGGGTTAACCCTGTGGTGATTATGTTGGTGCTAGACGGGGATAATTGTTTGCTCGGGCGCGGGCCGGAATGGCCTGACGGTGCGTATTCGGCGCTGGCAGGCTTTGTCTCTCCGGGCGAAAGCCTGTCCGAGGCCTGCGTCCGCGAGGTCAAGGAAGAGGTCAATATCGACGTGGAAAACCCCATCTATAAATTCTCTCAACCCTGGCCCTATCCGGGGCAGTTAATGATGGGCATGGTCTGCCAAGTCAAAGACGGGAAAAACACAAAAATTACCCTGGACACCAAAGAGCTAGCCGACGCAAAATGGTTCACGAGGGACGAAGTCAGGAGCGTGTTCGACGGCACAAATGCCCAAAAAGGCACACCCTTCATCTGCCCGCCAGACTTCACCATTGCGCACCAATTGATAAAGGACTGGCTGGCGGATTAAGCTTAATCTTCTAATATTGCAGGCCAGTTTTTATCGCCTTTTATGATGAAGCCGTTCATGTTTTTGAGCCATCTGTCTTTGATTTTTTTGTTGAAATTTAAATATAGGACACCGTCTTTTATAGTCCAATGTTTCGGCTTACCTTTGGCTAATTTATTTTTTGCAATTGCCCACGCACAATAGCCGCCGTAAGCTGGGGCGTATTTTTCTGGCTCGGCTTCAAATGTATCAAGATTGGTTTGCGTCGCAAATAGCCAGTTAGCACCGCGCCAATATGCGGCGAGCTTTGGCTTGCCTACCACGGGACTGCCTTGGTGAAAGCTGACAACGTCATACCCGCCGACGGCTAGATTGTTGCGCCAGCTTGTGTATATTTCGTCTGATTTGGCATGAGCCGATTGGGCTAATCCCATAGAGCTAAAGCACAATATGAATGCTGCAAATAATAATTTAATTGCGTTGGTCATGTGTTCCGCGAGCTATCTGCGGCATAGGTGCCGAGCATATACACATAATCTGTGAAGAACTGCAATTCCTCCAACGCATGTATCATGCCGGGGTCGTCGGGGTGGGCTTCTACGTCGGCGTAAAATTGGGTCGCGGTGAACGAGCCTTCTAGCATATAACTTTCCAGCTTGGTCATATTAATACCGTTGGTGGCGAACCCGCCCATAGCCTTATACAGGGCAGCCGGGATATTGCGCACCTTGAACACAAAGCTGGTGACGACTTTATCATTATGACCATTTGGGTTTCTTTTCGGGGTTTTCGCGGATTTAGACAGTGTTAAAAACCGTGTCGTGTTGTGGGGGGCGTCTTCGATATTGGCGTCCAATATGTCCAGCCCGTAAATCCTAGCTGCGAGGCTAGACGCAATTGCAGCAATAGACGTATCGCCGCTGTCCGCAACCCGTTTGGCTGCACCTGCCGTATCCAAATCGCCTCTAGCCATAATGCCCCAGTTTTTAAGGCGGTGGCGTACTTGTGACAAAGCCATGGGGTGTGAGTAGGCGGTTTTTATTTGTGCGCGTTTTACGCCCGGAAGTGCCAGCAAATTGTGATGCACGGGCAGATAATGTTCGGCGGTAATATGCAAGCCGCCCTCAGGCAGTAGGTGATAAATATCCGATACCCGTCCGGCCAAAGAGTTCTCCACCGGGATCATGGCTATGTCGGCATTACCGCCGCGCACCAACTCAAATGCGTGGGCAAAACTGCGGCACGACACGGCTTCCATATCCGGGTAATAAGTAGAACAGGCGAGATGGGAATAGGCACCCTCCTCCCCTTGGTAAACTATAATCTTGCTCATGATCGCTTTCCCGTCTTTTCTTGGCCTAAAATTATGCCCCGTGCGCGGGCTAAATCTTCGGGTGTGTCAACACCGTGAGGTTCGCTGTCTATAGCGGCGGCGTCAATCCGCATACCGGCTTCGAGGGCGCGGAGTTGTTCCAGCTTTTCGCGCAGCTCTAGCGGTGAGGGCGGCAAAGCGCAAAATCTACCTAGTGCATCACGACGGTAAGCATAAATTCCCACATGGTGCCAAATTGCGCCCGCGCCAAACGGTGCGGCGGCGCGGGTGAAATAAAGCGCCCGCCCCCGACTATCAGTTTCCATACTTAGCACAGCCTTGACCACATTCGGGTCGGCAATTTCGCGGGGGTCTTCGGTAGCAACGACCAAAGTCGAAATATCGCACTCTGGCACTTCGACCAAAACATCCACCGCTGCGCTAACGGCTAGCGGGTCAAGGGTCGGCAGGTCGCCTTGCACATTGATAACGCAATTATAGTTTTTTCCAGGGTCAACGGTATCCGCTGCCGCGCGAACCCGGTCTGTGCCGGACGGCAAATCTGGATCCGTCATAATTGCCGTGCCGCCGCCCGCTCTTACGGCTTCATATATCTCGGTTTCGGCACACGCAACGACAACAGGCCCCACATTGGCCGCCAGCGCCCTTTGCATGACATGAACAATCATCGGCACACCGCCAATATCCGCCAGTGGTTTCCCAGGTAGGCGCTGGGACGCCATACGTGCTGGAATCACCACTATCGGGGTTAAATTATGGTTTGTTTTCTTACTCATAGCCCCGTTTAGCCAGTTTGCAGGGGGTGGGGCAAGAATTTAAACAAGCCTGCGGCATAAAAACATTTGCAAAAGGACAGATAAATTATAATACAGGATCAGAATTATCAGCACGTAAGGAGCGTTTCATGAGTGGTTTGTTTGTTAATAAGGTTATGGGTGCGCTACTTGCGTCTGGCCTCGGGTTTATAATGATCAATAAATTTTCAAATGTGGTCATGAAACCGGATATCCCGAAGCCCGAAAAATTTGCCTATAGCCTAGCCGTAGAAGCCCCGACCCAAAAGGCTGAACTTGTTCCCGTGGCTTTCCCAAGCCCCACATGGCTGGTCGCGCGTGATGCGGAAAAGGGGGCGAAAGTCTTCAAGAAATGTAAATCCTGTCACACAGTTGATGCAGGCGGCAAAGACGGAACCGGCCCCCACCTTTGGAATATTCTTGGGCGGCCTATTGGTGGCGTTGCCGGATTTGGCTATTCCGACGGTATGAAAACCAAAGGCGGCGTTTGGGGATATGAGGAAATGGACGAATTTTTGAAGAAGCCCAAGACCTATATTCCTAAAACCAAAATGTCCTTTAACGGCCTGAAAAAAGAAACTGACCGGGCGGCATTGATCGAGTTTTTACGGTTAGCTGCTGATGCGCCCATGGCGCAATTGGTTGCTATGGCTGAAAAACCAGCAACCGATCAAGACGCTAGTTTAGGTGCCGAAAATGATGAAGTCGAGAAAATGGTCGGTGATGTGGTTGAGGAAATTGCCGAAGACATTGTTGAGAAAGCCCCGACTAAATCAGGTCACTAATTTTCTACAATCTTTTTATAGAGGTGAGTGCGCCCGCAGTTTTTTCTATGCGCGCTATTGCTTGTCCCAACGGCTCGCTAACCACAAGCATGTGATGCGCATTGGCGTGTAGCAAAGTTTGCGCGTTCCGCATAATGCCCACATGGCCCTTCCAGAAAACCAGATCGCCGCGTTTTAAGTCTGTGCCTTTATCTATCTCTTCGTCGATTGTCGCTTCTTGCATATCGGCATCGCGCAAGGCTTCTTGCCCCACGGCGCGCAAAGCCGTTTGCACTAGACCGGAACAATCAACCCCGTCCGGGCTAATCCCGCCCCACACATAGGGCAGGCCGAGATGTAGCTCTGCAATAGAGACGAAATCGCCCTTGGTATCAGTGATGGTATCCGCAAGAGCGTTGATGTGATTGACGTGGATATATCCCATATCCGGGATCCGCACATAATCACCGTCTTGGCCTTGGCTGGTGACTTTGGCGTTGAGCGGCAATGTGGTGCGGATTGCGGTTTTTAAATCTGGCTTGATGAATACGGGCGCACGGATAACGCTGATGCGGTGGGTGGGTTCCGCCGCGCCCCGTGCCAAAGCCATATTGGGGACATAGCCAACATAGCCTTTTCCGTCGGGTACGACTTCTTGCCCCCAGGCCCAGCCGTTGTGTATGTCGTAAATATCAAATTCCGCGCCCAGTAAAAGCTGCGTATCCATCATGCTGGCGCTGGCCGGAGCTTTGTGCAGAGGGATGACGGGCATCATCACTTGGTGGCGAATAGCATCGCCGTAGTTTTTAGCTTCGACTACATCTTTTAAATGTGCCGCCGCCAAGTCGGCTTTGTAGGGTGTAATTCTTGCGTCTGGTTTGGAAATAGGTTGGCTCATTATGCGACCTTTGTAGTGCCGGGTTTAGGCGTTTTCAAGTTTTGCGTTTCAACACGAATGCGTTCGGCAAAGTCCGAGAGAAAACGCGAACCTTGCGGGGTTCGCATCACCAAAACCGAACGCTTGTCCGCAGGGTCAGGCCTTCTATCAACAAATCCATAACGTCCCAATGTATCAAGGGCGCGGGTAACGGGAGAAATAGTAATATCTAAACGCCCGGCCAAAGACCGGACTGTATGCGGCCCCGCTTCCAGATAAACGGTCGTCAAAATAGCCATTTGCCGCGCATTTAAATCCGGCTGTGCGCCCTGCACAGAACCAAGATTAACGCGGTGCCAAAGCTGCAAAGCTTCTGCACGGTTGAAAATGTCGTGGTGTGGACGCAAGCAAATCTCCAAATACAAAACTGATTCGTTTAAGGACTCGCACAAGTGGGATTCGCAGGTCAAGGGTTAGGCAGAAATTACTCTGTATTCATTTAAGCGCCATCAACCGCTTCCATACATGTTCAGGTAATGTGCGCTGAGCATTTTTGAGAGAATCCCGTAAATGATCAACCTTTGTGGTCGTTGTCACGGCTAAATCAATATCTGGATTGGTTAGAACAAAACCCAAAGCCAAAGCGGATTTGCTCCAACCCGGTTCCGCAAGATATTCTGATATGGACCGAATATGTTTTATCTGCGCCCGGTTTTTAAGCAAGGCTCTAGCGATATACCAAATTTTAGCCCGCGAATTGGGCAGAAAAAAATTCTTTTGGTAAAGCCCCTGCATGAGCGGAGCAATAGCAATGACTGCTTTGCCGTTTTGTTTTGCCTTGGCGAATATCGGCGCATGTTCTTGGTGAATTATGTTGTAACGCCCCATCAGCACATCGATAAAATCAAGGCTGGCTGCTTGTTCAAGCCCTTTCCCCTCCCCGCAAATTCCAGCATGGCGGATTTTTCCCTGTGCTTTTAAATCTGTTAAAATAGGTTCACAATCTGCCATTTCCCTCTTGTTTGGCCCGTGGAGATACAGCAAGTCCAGCCGCTCTCGACCCAGTCGTTTCAAGCTCGCCTCTACATCCGCCGTGATAGCACCTCTTGAGAAATCTTTACGCGCACGACCATTGGAGCTAAAAGATGTGCCTGTTTTCGTGCTAATAAAAACGGCATCATCATGCGTAGTTCTTAGCGCACGCCCTAAACGTCTTTCCGCTTCGCCGTAAAATCCCGCCGTATCGAAATGAGTTATGCCGCCGTCCAGAGCCGCATGTATAATTTTTCTGGTCTGGTCATCGCTGAACCATGTTTTCCCTAAAACCCCGGAACACCCGAACCCCAAACGAATTTCTTTATTTTTAAGCACGGATACCATTTTATTATTTCGCCACTGTAAGATAAATCACAATATCCCCGGCAAGTTCAGTTCGTGTTCTTTGGCGCATTTTTTTGCGATTTCGTAGCCCGCGTCGGCGTGGCGCATGACGCCTGTTGCCGGGTCGTTCCACAGGACACGTTCTAATTTGCGGGCGGCCATTTCGGTGCCGTCGGCGCAAATGACAATGCCGCTATGTTGTGAGAAACCCATGCCGACACCGCCGCCGTGGTGTAGGCTAACCCAAGTCGCGCCGCCCGCCGTGTTGAGCATGGCGTTCAGCAACGGCCAATCAGAGACCGCGTCCGAGCCATCTTTCATGCTTTCCGTTTCGCGGTTAGGGCTGGCGACAGAACCGCTGTCCAGATGGTCGCGGCCTATGACCACGGGTGCGGATAGCTCGCCCGTGCGCACCATTTCGTTAAAGGCCAGGCCAAGCTTGTGCCGTTCGCCCAGACCGACCCAGCATATGCGGGCGGGCAAGCCTTGGAACTGAATACGGCTCCGTGCCATATCGAGCCAATTATGCAAGTGCGGATTATCTGGGATCAATTCTTTGACCTTGGCATCGGTTTTATAGATGTCTTCCGGATCACCAGACAGTGCCACCCAACGAAACGGGCCTATGCCTTTGCAAAATAATGGGCGAATATAAGCGGGCACAAAACCTGGAAAATCAAAGGCGTTTTTGAGGCCTTCATCATAAGCCACTTGGCGGATATTATTGCCGTAATCAAATGTAGGCACGCCGGCTTTCTCAAAATCCAGCATAGCTTGCACGTGAATTTTCATAGACGCACATGCCGCTGTTTCGACAACTTTTTTATCGCTCTCTCGCTTGCTGAGCCATTCTGCCATGCTCCAACCTTTCGGCAAATAACCGTTGATGGGATCGTGAGCGGAGGTTTGGTCTGTCACCATATCAGGACGCACACCGCGCTTATAGATTTCAGGAAAAATGTCCGCCGCGTTGCCGAGCAAGCCAACCGATAGAGCTTTGCCTTTGGACGTGGCGTCTTCGATAAAGGCCAAGGCTTCGTCCAGGGTTTTGGCTTTGGCGTCTACATATCCTGTGCGCAATCGGAAATCTATTCTTGTTTCGTCGCACTCGACGGTCAAGCAAGATGCGCCTGCCATGGTCGCGGCCAAAGGTTGGGCGCCGCCCATGCCGCCGAGGCCAGCGGTTAATATCCATTTCCCCGTGAGGTCGCCGCCGTAATGTTGCCGTCCGGCTTCGACAAAAGTTTCATATGTGCCTTGGACTATGCCCTGAGTACCAATATAAATCCATGAGCCAGCCGTCATTTGCCCGTACATCATCAGGCCTTTTTTATCCAGCTCGTTAAAGTGATCCCATGTGGCCCAGTGGGGGACAAGGTTTGAATTAGCGATAAGAACGCGCGGAGCCTCGCTATGGGTTTTAAACACGCCGACGGGTTTACCGCTTTGCACCAAAAGCGTCTCGTCGTCTTTAAGCTCTTTCAGGCTTTTGGTGATTTGGTCAAACGCCTCCCATGACCGCGCCGCCCGGCCAATGCCGCCGTAAACCACAAGCTCGTCCGGGTGTTCGGCAATATCCGGATCAAGATTGTTCATCAGCATCCGATAAGGGGCTTCGGTCTGCCAGCTTTTGCAATTAAGCTCTGTACCTGTAGGCGCTTTAACGGCGCGGGCATTTTTAAATCGGTTATTCATGGTTAAATATCTCTTTTCCAACAGCGTCCAACACTGCGCCTTGCTTGAGCATTTCGGTTGCGGTTTCTATATCGCCAGCCAGATAGCGGTCATCACCGAGGGGTGGGATTTTGGTACGCAGAGCATCTATGGCGCACTGCAAGGCCAGGCTGGTTTTTATGGGCGCACGCAGCTCAATCCCTTGCGCTGCGCACAACCATTCAATTGCCAAAATCGCAGATAGGTTTTGCGCCATATCCATCAGACGCCGTGCGCCGTGAGCGGCCATACTTACATGGTCTTCTTGGTTGGCAGAGGTCGGGGTGCTGTCCGTGCTACACGGGTTGGCGCGCTGTTTGTTTTCGCTCATCAGCGCCGCACTGGTCACTTCGGCAATCATAAATCCGGAATTAACGCCAGGGTTTGGCGACAAGAATGCGGGTAAGCCGAAGCTAAGCGCCGGGTCAACCAAGAGCGAAATCCGCCGCTGGGCAATGGCGCCGGTTTCCGCCAAGGCCAGCGCGATTTGGTCGGCGGCGAAAGCCACGGGTTCAGCATGGAAATTACCACCCGATAAAATATCGCCTGTCTCAATATCCACCAGCGGGTTATCAGTAACGGCATTGGCTTCGATCTCAAGCGTATCCGAGACCTGGCTTAATATGTCTATACACGCGCCCATGACTTGTGGTTGGCAACGCAAACAATAAGGGTCTTGCACGCGCTCGTCGTCTTCAAAATGACTATCGCGCAGGGGTGAGCCTTGCATTAAATTACGCAGTACCTGCCCGGCATGGATTTGTCCTTTGTGGCCGCGAAGTTCGTGAATGAAACTGCGAAACGGCGCAGACGACCCCATGGCCGCATCGACGCTCATCGCACCCGTGACCAGCGCCGAACGGGCTAATAGTTGAGCCTCGAACAACCCAGCCAAGGCATAAGCCGTAGAAAATTGTGTGCCGTTAATCAGGCCGAGACCTTCTTTGGCGCGCAGGACAATCGGTGTCAGCCCGGCCTTTTTTAACGCCTCTGCCCCCGACATTCGCTCGCCTTCATAGGTCGCTTCGCCCTCGCCGATCATGGCTGCTGCCATATGAGCGAGCGGTGCAAGATCGCCCGATGCGCCCACAGAACCTTGGCCTGGCACTACGGGCGTAACACCTTTCGCCAACATATCTTGCAACAACGCTATCAACCGCCAACTCACCCCAGACGCCCCGCGCCCAAGGGAGTTTATTTTCAGCGCCATCATCAAACGCGCAATAGGTTCCGGCGTAGGTTCGCCGACACCACAACAATGTGACAATATCAAATTGCGTTGTAATTTGGCCGTGTCTTCCACACTAATCTGAATACGCGCCAACTTCCCAAACCCAGTATTGACCCCGTAAACCGGGTCTGCACCTGCGGCAGCAGTCTTAACTATGCTCGCAGATTTTTCGCAGGCGGGTTTGGCGGATGCATCGAGTTTAATGCTTGCACCGTATCTGTATATAGATTGCCAAACATCTAGGGGCATATGGCCTGCTTTTATTGTTCTACTCATAACTTACGCCCTTATAAAAACGATTCATATTGGCAACATCTCCAACCCAGTAACTCAGTTCCGCAGGATGGTTGATTTCCCAAACAACCAAGTCTGCACTTTTACCGACTTCAAGTGTCCCGATTTTCCGGTCAAGTCCCAAAGCCTTTGAGCCAATACGGGTCATTCCTGCCAACGCTTCTTCGGGCGTAAAATCAAACAGTGTGCAAGCCATATTGAGGATAAGTAGCGGCGAGGTGATGGGCGAACTTCCCGGATTGCAATCCGTGGCCAATGCCATAGGCACGCCATATTTTCGGAACAAATTGACGGGCGGTTTTTGTGCCTCTTTCAGATAGTAAAACGCACCCGGCAAGAGAACGGCCACTGTTCCAGCTTTTGCCATGGCCTTGACGCTATCTTCGTCAATATACTCCAAATGATCTGCGGACAATGCGCCAAATTCCGCCGCCAGTTTCGCGCCGCCTTGATTGGATAATTGTTCTGCGTGCAGCTTAACCGCAAGTCCGTGTTTTTTGGCGGCTTCAAAAACCCGCCTGATTTGCGCCGGGCTAAAGCCTATGTGTTCACAAAATCCGTCTACGGAATCGGCAAGGCCAAGCCTGGCAATTTCGGGGATCATCTCATTACAAATTAAATCAATATAAGCGTCCGGATTATCTTTATATTCCGGCGGCAAAGCATGTGCGCCTAGAAATGTGGTGCGTACACATATATGGTCTTCGGTCAGTTTTCTGGCAACTTCAAGCATTTTGATTTCTGTAGACATATCCAGGCCGTAACCGGATTTCACTTCTATTGTTGTAACCCCCTGATACAGAAAATCAATCAGCCGCGTGGACGCTTCTTGGTAGAGATCATTTGCATTTATGCCTCTGGTGGCATTAACTGTCGACATAATACCGCCACCAGCTTTTGCAATTTCTGCATAACTTACGCCTTGAAGACGTTGCTCAAATTCCTGCGCTCGATTGCCGCCAAATACCAAATGTGTATGACAGTCAACAAGTCCCGGTGTCATCCAGCCGCCGTCGCATTCATGCACTTTTTCGGCCCCATACTCCGGCAAATCAGCCATCCTGCCCACCCAAACAATCCGCCCATCCTTCACCCCCACCGCTCCGTCCTCAATGGCTCCGTAGGGCGCATCTATATTTGGATCCATAGTTGCCAAATTGGCGTTTATGAATAGAGTGTCGAGTTTAAGTGTCATGGCGAACTTATAGAGTGAGGCGCAGGTTTATGCAAAACAAAGATTGGCCAAATATTGCCGGACTAGTTGCGGGCGGAAAAGCCGACATTGCCTTTATAGGCGCCACCATGACTTTGGGCTGTGTCACGCCGAGCGCCTATCATAAAGCCCCCGCAGTTTTCAGAAAATCCCTGAAACGGATTAGCACTTATGATTTGGAAGCGGGCTTTGATTTGGAGGGCACCTCCGTGCGTGATTACGGAGACATTGATTGCACGCACCTAAGCCCGGCGGAGGGTTTAGTGCCTATCGTAGAGGCATTTCGGCCCTTAACCCAAGACCACGGGCTAGCCGTGTTAATCGGTGGTCATAACGGGGTAACACGCGCAGGTGTGACTGCTCTTGATCCAAACTTGCAAAATGTAGGCTTGCTGACGCTGGACGCCCATTTTGATTTGCGCACCACCAAGGACGGCTCGGCTAATGGCAATCCGGTGCGTTGCTTGCTCGAAGACGGTCTGCCGGGCGCGCATATTGTGCAAATTGGCATAGCCCCCTTTGCCAATAGCCGCACCATGCACCAAACCGCGCTGGATGCGGGCATTACGGTCTATACAATGGCTGATTGTCGCAAAAACGGTGTCGAACAAACCGTAGCGACTGGCTTGCAATATTTGTCCGAAAAGTGTGATGTGATTTATGTGGACTTTGATATTGATGTCATTGAGCGGGCTTTGTCACCGGGAGCGCCGGGCGGACGAGCGGGCGGGTTTACGCCGCTGGAGTTTTTCGCTGCCACCCGTCTTATTGGCAGTCATAAAAAAGTTAAAGCTGTCGACCTTTGTGAATTTGATCCAGATTTAGATGTAAGCGATATCACCGCGCTTATTGCCGGGCGCTGGTTTGCGGAATTATTGATGGGCTATCACAGCCGCTAATTACATGTTTTTTAGACCGTCCATTTTTAACCAATGATAGAGGCCGCGCACGGCAAAAACCTCACCGCCTTTCGGATGGGCTGGTGAACGGCTTGGGTTCCAGCCGTAAACATCCAAATGCATCCAAGCCTGGTTTTTGCCGACGAATTTTTGCAAAAATAATGCCGCCGTGACACAGCCTGCAAAGCTACTCCCGGCGTTTTTCATATCGGCGATTGGGGACGATAACAGGTTCATATAAGGTTGCCACAAGGGCATTTGCCAAAGCGGGTCAAGCTGATCAGTACCGCTTTGCAAAATCGCACCAATGGGTTTTGTGCGGTTGGAGAAGAACGGCGGCAAGGTCGGGCCGAGTGCGACCCGCGCCGCGCCCGTAAGGGTGGCAAAATCAATGATTAGATTTGGATTATCTTCGGATGCGCGGGTCAAGGCATCACCCAAAACTAAACGGCCTTCGGCGTCCGTATTATCAATTTCGACGGTGAGACCTTTGCGCGAAGACAGCACGTCACCCGGCCTGTAGGCATTGCCGGAAATAGCATTTTCCGCCACAGCTAAAAACACATGCAAATGTACGGGCAGGTTTGTCGCCATAATCATTTCGGCGAGCGCCAGGGCATGGGCTGCACCACCCATATCTTTTTTCATAATACGCGCCCCTGCGGCACTTTTAATATTGAGACCACCTGTATCAAAGGTAATGCCCTTGCCGACCAATGCCAGAGATGGGTTACTGGTATCACCCCAGATAATTTCCAGTAAACGTGGTTTTTCGTGCGCCGCTCGACCAACCGCGTGGATCATAGGGTAGTTTTCCCTCAGCAAGCCTTTGCCGACGGTCGCCTTGAATTCTGCGCCGTGGGTTTTAGCTAAGCTTTTAGTTTCCGCATGTAGAGCTTTCGGCCCCAAGTCGCCCGCAGGTGTGTTGATTAAATCTCGACCTCGGTTGAGAGCCGTGACCATTGCCGCCGTCCCGTCGGCATGCATTTCGTCGTCCAGCACCAATGTCGGCGGTGTATGTGGTTTCTTCAAATAACGGGTGAACTTATACGCCCCCATCCCCCAAGCCGTGGCAAGCAGCGCCCTGTCCCAATCTTCAGGAGCAGTGGCTATTTCGTACAGCCCGGGGCGGAGTTTGTCTGCCAATGTTCCAGCTTGCAAAGGGCTGTCCGAATAGCCGTCAGACGTCCCGCCCGCTCCAAACAAGACCATTGCTACATTGCCTAGGTCGTCCGGCACCAAAACCGCTTGGCCGGAACCGCCGGTGAAATTGTGCGCCTTGGCATAAGTTTGCTGCGCCGGGCTTAGTCTCGTAAGGACAGTACCTGAGCCGTCTGGGCGGCAAATATGTATAGGGGTTACGGTTTTGCCCGCATCCACCGCACTGGCTTTGATAAAATATGTCACATTGTCATCCTTTAACAAAAATTAACTGTGTTCTTTTACTTTTGTTAACCAAATCTTGACTGATAGCAACAAAAGTTAACGGCAAACACTAACGCTATCTGTTCGAGGCTATAATGATCAAATCAAATATGACAAAATTCTTGATGGGCGGCGCAGGTCTAATCGCCTTATCCGGCTGCAGTTTAGCTAGTTTGCCGGGCGGGTATAGTCCGATTGAGCAACAAACGGTACAAGAGTTAAACACCTCCAATTATACCCCGCGTTCCGCAGATGAACGTGCCGCGATTTTAACCCAAGATTTATTCGCCCAAGCCGCGTTTTGGTCGCGGGAATATGACCTCAATCCGGCTGACCTAGAAGCGGCGATTAATCTGGCCAGCACTTTGCGCCGACTTGGTAATCCGCGCAAATCCATAGAGGTCGCCCAAACCACCCGCGCGCTTTATCCGCGTGATGTCGACCTGATGGCCGAGCTTGCTGCCGCACATCTAGCCGATAATAATCCAAAAGAAGCTCTCCCCATTATAGATACCGCCTTGGCACAGCGCCCCAACACGGCGCGGCTTTGGTCGCTCAAAGGCGCGGCTCTCGACCAGTTCGAACAATTTGCCGAAGCCCGCCAGCAGTATTCTCGTGGCTTGTCCATAGCGCCCAACGATCCGGGCATTATCGCCAATGTTGGCCTGTCTTATGCGCTAGAGGGCGATCCCAAGACGGCAGAAATCTGGCTCAGACGCGCCGCCAATATGCCGGGCGCTAGTGAAGCCGTGCGGCAAAACCTATCCCTCGTTCTTGGTCTGCAAAACAAATTTGGCGAAGCTGAAAAATGGGCTAACCGGGATATGGATGCCCAGTCTGCCGCCAATAACATGTCCTATATCCGCACTTTGCGTGGCTCTACAACGCCTGTTGTCAACGTAAAAACCCCGATAGGTTCACCAAGGCTCGCTGCACCGAGTGTAGCAAGTCCGCAAAACTATACGCCAAAAACCTATGGGCAAATGACACCGTCTTCTACGCGACAACCTGCTCGGCCAGTAACACAGGCGAATTATCAACGCCCAGCTCCCACAACCCAAAGACCTGTAGCCCAAAGACCCGTACCCT
>Ga0256839_1003354_pt1 | contig 16601 bp, 15 predicted proteins | sample 354166metaG_FD_185968 | JGI IMG/M metagenome (GOLD analysis project Ga0256839, IMG submission 185968) | Hydrothermal vent microbial communities from Mid Atlantic Ridge, Atlantic Ocean - 354-166 | ecosystem: Environmental > Aquatic > Marine > Hydrothermal vents | place: Atlantic Ocean: Mid... | reverse complement strand
TTGTGGAAAGTTTCTGCTTTGTATTTTGTCGATGTTGTCATGAGGTTTCCTTTATGTCGTGTTTTAACGTCTTTAAGCAGGGGGATTTAAAATCCCTGGCACCATTGTTTTACCCCCCTCTCCCCTTGAGGGGAGAGGGTTGGGGTGAGGGGTGAAAACTGCACCGAGGTTAATTCTTAATTATTGTTTTCAACCAACAAAGTTCAGGATTCCTTGCAGCAAGTATTTTCATGAGCAAGCAGCCATCGCTTGCGCTCAAGCCCTCCGCCATAACCCGCCATAGCACCATCCATTCCGATGACCCGGTGACAAGGGATAACAATGCCAACAGGGTTCGCACCATTGGCCGCACCAACAGCACGAACCGCTTTTGGTCGCCCCAGTTTTTTCGCCAGTGCGCCATAACTGAGCGTCGTTCCGGGGGGGATATGTCGAAGCGCCTGCCAGACTGACTGTTGGAAAACAGTCCCGGCGGTATAAACAGGAATGGTGTTTATCAAAACAAAATCTCCGGCAAAATACGCCTCCAGTGCCTCGTGTATTGCCGTTGGCAGAGAGCCTGATTGCAGTTCACATTCTCTTTTTTCTTTTTGGCCATAAAGTCGCAAAAGCCGAAGCATACGGTCTTCATATTCATACCAGTCAAGCGCACGTAAACGTGCCTGGTTATCCGTGATGAGCAGCATCGTACCGATGGGAGTTTCCAACTGATCACGAAACAATATTTCAGGTAGTAAATGTTTTGGCATCGGTTATGTTCTCTTTGTGGAGTTCCGCAAGTTGTTGTTTTCACCAGATTCAGAAGCCCAAAGATGCAATGCCGCATAAGCCCGCCAGGGTCGCCAGGTTTCAGCGTGCTGAAGCAGTGTTGCGGGTGTTGGGCGTTGCCCGTTTTTGCTGGCCATTGCACGCATCAAACCAATATCAGCTGCCGGAAATGCATCCGGTTCACAAAACGCACGCATAAGAATGTACTGGCTTGTCCAGTCACCGATACCGGGCACTGCCTTCAAACGTTCAATGATGGTATCCGATGTCTGGCTGGCACTGAACAGGTTTGGGTGTTCCAGAACGGCTTTGCCGAGAGCCGACAATGCACGAGCGCGAGTGCCGGGCATACCCAGAGAGCGTAAATCAGCTGCGGCAAGGCATTTGGGGGATGGAAAAACATGGCTCAAGCCTTCTGTTTTTAACGACGTTTCAAGCGGCTCCCCATATCGGGATACCAGCTTGCCCGCAAGCGTTGTGGCAGCGGTTACGCTGATTTGCTGCCCAAGAATGGCACGGATGCCAAGCTCGAACCCGTCCCATGCACCCGGCACACGCAAACCGGGGCGGGCGGCGATTAGCGGTGCAAGCCTGGGGTCACTGGAAAGATGCATATCAATGGCGACAGGGTCGGCCGTGAGATCAAATACCCGGCGAAGTCGGCTGATAATGAAAGCAAGGTTTGCGACGCGCGGGAAACGAATGGTTGCGCGAAGACATTTTTTATTATCATCAAATGCCACCCGGACAGTGCCCTGATAGCCATCCAGTGCAATTGAACGGTGATACCGGTTTTGTCTGTCTACCCATTCAACGCCTGGAATAGCGCGTGTTTTCAAAAATGAAATCATACTGGCCCAGTGGTAAGGCGCAGCATAAGACATTGTCAGAATGATATCTGAAACCGTGGACGCATTGTTATGCGTGTTGTGGCGTGTGCGACGTAACGCGCCAGGTGGTCGTTCATACAGTGTTTGAAAAACCGCATTGAAACGGCGAATGCTGCCGAAACCAGCAGCATGCGCAATTTCAGTCATGGGCATTCGTGTCTCCATGATCAACTTCTTTGCAAAAAGGATGCGTCGGGTTTGCGCGATGGCAATGGGCGATGCACCGAGATGCTGCTGAAAAAGTCGCCGGAGATGGCGCTCACCAACGCCAAGTTGCTCGGCAAGATGATCAACGGTTCCCCCGTCCATTGCTCCCTCGCCAATCAATGCCAGCGCCCGCTTCACCGTATTTGATGTCCCGTTCCACACAGCCAGATCCGGCGAATTTTCAGGCCGACAGCGCAAGCAAGGCCGAAACCCGGCTTCTTGTGCGGCAGCGGCTGTTGGATAGAATGAAACGTTTTCGCGTTTAGGCGTGCGAGCAGGGCAAATCGGTCGGCAGTAAATCCCGGTGGTGCAAACGCCGATATACAAACGACCATCAAAGCGGGCATCGCGCGTTACAATGGCCCGGTAACAGGCGTCGTGATCAAGGTTCATTCAGCAAGCCTAACAAATGTCACCCTGCCGTTCTCGCCGTTTTCGGACGCAACCATTTTGGTGATTGTTTCCCCGTGGCGTGGACTATCGGCTGAAACGCTCTTCAGGCTGCCTATTGCGAGAATATTATTTGCACAGGGGCTGTGGTGAGCATGACTCTCGGGGAATAGAGTTTGAGCGGAAAAACAGGACACGTATGCCTGAATAGCCCGTCAATATTAGATGTCAGGGAAAAATGACTTGTTATCTGTGTTGCTAAGCAAATGTGCTTAATGCAAATAAGTGAAGCCAGTTTTAGCAGAGCTTGAGTTAAACGGAGGCATCTTGTCGAGGCGTCGTATATTTTTGAAGGTTTAAACTTCCATTACAGGCTGGTCGTTGGTTATTATAAAATCCGCAATGAGCAGCATTACACTATCGGCATCCATTTCGGTAGACTATTTTGATGACATCCTAATTCGTTATAACCTATCTTTCATTGCTTGAGCTAGCGTAGTGGAACCTTTAATTTTAAGCTCTTTTATCACCTGTTGTTGATCAATGGCAGAACGATTTTGGCTAAGTTTATATTTGCATTGAATATTAGTTATTTGTATTTCAATGCCAACAATAACATTGAGCAAAGAGATTTTGTATTCAGGAACCCATGGATTTTTATTGGATGATTCATATATGCCTGTGAGCTCTTCGATGATTCTTTTTATTTGTTCTAAATCAGTAATAAGTTTTGGTTTTCCATATACATGTACAGATTGGTAATTCCATGTTGGTACGCCTGGGGACTTATACCATGATGGCGATATGTAATCATGTGGGCCTTGAAAAGTTATTAATATCTCTTGATCTTCAATGTTTTTCCACTGAGGATTCTGTTTTGCTACGTGGCAAATTAATGAGCTATTGTTATCACTCACAAGAAACGGAATGTGTGAGGAAAACAATTGATGATCAACATGCGATATTAATTGGCCAAAAGCATTTGCTTTGATGAAGGAAAATATTTCATCTTTATCGGTTATTTCAAAATGTGCAGGTATGAACATGGTTTTTATTCTGAGTTATAACACCATGCCCAGTGACAGGCTAAAGCAGTTATTTTTTGTGTAACATGGATATTTTTACATACAAAAAACGACGCCGTTGACTGTCAGCTGGAGCATTTTTATAGAGCTATTTTTCGCTAGGGTAATAAAAGCGATAGTCAGATCCATCATGCAACATGGTAAAGTTGGGTTTAATACTATCAGCAGGCATGTTGGTTACTTGTAATTCTGAAATAGAGTTAAATCCCCATTCGTAGTCAGAGCTGGCGGCATTAAAGCTAAATTGATACAAAGTATCTGGCTCACCAGATTTTCCAGTATATAAACGATAGACGGAACCATCATGTAGCATTGCCCACCGGTCTAAATTAGCATCTGCGGGAGCTAATGTTATAAATAATATTGGAATAGAATTTAAGGCATACTCATAGTTTTGAGTCGCAGAATTATAACTAAATTGATATATGGTCGTAGCATTGCCTGTGCGTTTTAGATAAAGTCGGTAAGTTGTACCATCATGCAGCATAGCAAAACTACTAGTATCAGCATCTTCCGGCATCCCCGTAAGATTTAACTCAGGTATAGAATTAAAGCCGTACTCATATTGTTGTGTGGAAGAGTTGTAGGCAAATTGGTAGATTGTGTCATCACTATTTTGTTTGAAAAAATATAATCTATATGTTGTGCCGTCATGAAGCATTGCGTAACGTGTAAAATCAGTATCTTCTGGCGCGTTTATGAATGGAATATTTGGAACTGAATTAAACCCAAAGTCATATGCGGTTCCTCCATCGTAGGCCGCCTGATTTAATGATTTAGGTGTGGTTTCGGTATTTGTATTTTCGGTGGAGGATGAATCAGAACCCCCGCCACAGGCTGCTAAAGTAATTGCCGCCATTATAAATAGAGTAGCTCTACCTAACTTATCAATTTTTTTCATAATTATTTCCCCATTTTTTCTATTATTGAATAACCTTGATGCAACGTAGTTTTTATTGTCCTAATACCCACTTAATTTTTTTTGAGTACAGTGAGTGGAATAATGCATCAGGTTGAAGTGATTGCGCGCGCGCCCAGCATGGGCATGAACTAATAAGGTGAAAGTCTTCCGTAGGAAGGTTACCGTAGAATTTCCTATTGTTAGTAGACGATAACTACTGGCGAAAGGCAAGGGCTAACTCGTGAAGGGCGGTCTAAAACGGTTGGATGCACCAATAATGATTCACGAGGTTCTTTTTATATTCCGTCAAACTTAGCCGGGACAATACCGATATCCCTCTGGCTCCTTTTATCTTATCTTGGGCCCCGTACAAAACTATTTCAAGAGCACCAATTTTCGGTTTTCAATTTTGGAACTTTTGAAAACTCGTTCAAATTATTAGTGACTAGAACCCTCTTATACTCTAGCGCTGTACTGGCAATTAACACATCACATTGGTGTGGGAAAATGCCTGTGTTGTAAAACGGTCAGTTTTTGTTTTTGGTGCTGTCAGCGCTGCGCGGTGATGAAACGGCAAAAATCTGTTCTGTGATCTGGTTCTGTACCACGGCATCTGCTACCGTAAATTGATCCAGCAGAGCGAGGAATTCACCGATGGCCCGGTGCAAAACTTCTTTGAGCGCGCAAATTGGAACGACAGCGCAGGGCTGATTGTCGTTGTTAAAACATTCGACAAGCTCGAAGCCGGGTTCCATGCGGCGTACGACTTCACCGATGGAGATTAGTTTTGCAGCGCGTGCTAAGCGCATGCCGCCGTGTTTACCACGAGTAGTCTGAATAAAATTTTCCTGTGCCAGATGATGTACCACTTTGACTAGGTGGTTACGTGAAATACAGTAAAAGTCAGTAATTTCACTGATGGTCGCTAATCTATTGTCTTTTTGTGCCAAGTAAATGAGCACGCGCAGGGCGTAATCTGTGTGTAATGTTAATTGCATACTCCTTCCCCCAGAGTTTGTAATGATAATCCTGGGACTTGCGGTTGGTTGCTTAGGGGACGTATTAACATATTGATGAATATCGTGTTTGTGAACCGGAAAAGCTCACACCGTTGGTGTGTCGGATGAATTGATACGACCTGTATAGCATGTTGCTTTGTGTCTTGTCTAAAGCGTTTGCCGACCAATCTTATCATTCAACATACTTTGACGACCATTCAACTGCGAATTGTAAGATAATAGAACAAGAAGAAAGGGGTTGACAATGGCAGCAGGACTATTAACATGCATTTTCAATACATTATTTATCTCGTGCGTATCGTTTTGGCACTATCACCGCAATTTGCCTGATGTTTGTGTTTGGGAATGAAAAGTGTGTTGAGTGCGGTTTCATTTTTTTTGGCCGCTATGTTCTGGTCTCGTTCGTTCATTATGTTTGGCACGAGCCCGATAAGGACATTAATTTAAGATTGAAAACACATTAAACAGGAGAAAAACAATGAGTGATACATTATTTGACCGACTTGGTGGTGAAGGCGCAGTGGATGCCGCAGTGGATATTTTTTATCGCAAAGTGCTGGCCGATGACCGTATTAGCCAATTTTTTGATGGTGTGGACATGGATAAACAGGCCGCCAAACAAAAAGCATTTTTGACGATGGCTTTCGGCGGCCCCAACAACTACACCGGCGAAGATATGCGCAAAGGCCATGCTCATTTGGTAGAGCGCGGTTTGAATGATAGCCATTTTGACGCTGTTGTTGAAAATTTGGGCGGAACGCTGAAAGAGCTGGGTGTGGCTGATGACCTCATTGGTGAAGTGGCTGCGATTGCCGAAACCACACGCAATGACGTGTTGGGTAAATAACCCTAAAACCCGCAGTTGAATGGGCGGTAGAGTGCGTTGAATTTTGTGGCTGGCGAAGCGCGATGAGGAGTAATAGTCCTGCTATACCGGTCATAGCGGCTCACCTAGCAAGTGAGCCCAATAAAACCTCAAAACATAATGTTTATCAATGTGTTATTACGTCCTCTAGGCTAGGGGTTAACTGCGGAATTTAGGATAATCACTAACTTTTGTTTATGATTAGCACCTAACGGAAACACTATGCCAACGATATTGTTTGAAGGTCAGGACTATCAATGTGAGCCAGGAGAATCGGTGCTTGATTGTCTGATTCGGCAGGGTGTTTCCGTTAATTATTCCTGCAAGGCGGGTGTTTGCCAGTCTTGCATGATGGTGGCCGTGGAGGGTAAGCCGACATCTGCCTCCCAGGTTGGCATCAAAGAAACCCTTAAAGCCCAGAATCATTTTTTGATCTGTTCCTGTATGCCGGAAACAGATATGCAAGTGGCGGTGCCTGATCGGGCTGGCAGTAGTTTTAACAGTACGGTGTTATCACTGGATCGACTCAGTGCTGATGTGGTGCGGCTGCGGTTGGTGCGGCCTGATTATTATGATTATCTTCCGGGGCAGTTTCTTAATCTCACCAATGATGCAGGGGTGACTCGCAGTTATTCCCTGGCCAGTGTTCCTGATCTGGATGATTTCCTTGAACTGCATATCCGGCATGTGCCGGGTGGTCTGGTGAGTGGCTGGGTGGCGGATAAACTACAGGTAGGTGACACGGTTACTATCAGCCAGGCAGCAGGACAGTGCAGTTATCTACCAGGTAGGGAAGCGCAGTCATTGCTATTGGTTGGGACGGGCACCGGTTTGGCACCGTTGGTGGGTATTGTGCGTGATGCCTTGCAACAGGGGCACAGTGGGCCGATTCACTTATACCACGGTAGCAGTACCGCAGCGGGTTTGTATCTGGTCTCTGAGTTATTCGCGATGGACGAGACTAATACGGTTTTTCATTATCACCCATGCGTATCGAGGGAAACGCCATCACAAGGTATGCAGTCCGGGCGTGCAGCGAATGTGGCGCTAGAGACTTTTGCGCAACTATCGGGTTGGCGGGTATTTTTGTGCGGACGTGAAGATATGGTTAAAACGGTACAAAAAAAGAGCTTTTTGGCCGGTGCCGCGATGCAGGATATTTTTGCCGACCCGTTTGTTGATTCAGCAGGTGCTGGCGCGACGGATGTACAAAAACAAATTGCCAACGGATAAATAAAGGCAGATTCAATGTTAGGGTGTCGCTTGATCACAGATCAATTTTAAAACAAGCAGCTTCCCGCTCGACAAAAAGACAGTGCAATATCTGCACGCTTAATACCATCAACAATATCCACTCTACTTTCATTAACACATAATATTCATCCATTGTTTCGGGTTGTGTGGTTTCAGAAATTTGCTGTAAATAACGGGCAACAGTGTCCTCACAAAAATAACCTGTTTTCTGCAAGGCTTGAGGCGATAAGTATTTGTTCAACTCGGGCTGGCGTTCCGAAGTAAAAAACCAGTCCCGTATAGGCGTATAAAAAGCACGCTTTTTAAATTGGGTAGGATGCTCAGGTAAATGTGGCATCATGACTTTTCGCAAAATATATTTTTCGTCCATGCCATTCAGTTTGAGGCCGGGTGGAATCCGGGCAGCCAATTCCACCAGAGGATGATCCATAAAAGGCACTCGTGCTTCGATGCTGTGCGCCATTGACAGTCGGTCACTTTTCCACAAAATCCAGCCGGGCAGGCGGGTTTTGGTTTCGATATACAGGGATTGATTCAGTGGGTGCAGTCCTTCAATGTTGCTGCGCATGTTTTCTGCTAGGGCATCCATAGCAGAATCATCTTCTGTTTGCAGGGCATCACTGAACAGAGGAGTGCTGATATCATCGAGAATGTGCCAAAAATCATTCCAAGCCGGATAACAGCCAAACCGGCGAATCACCGTGCGTTGTTTTTTGGGCCGGTGTTGTTCGAATAAAAAACGCACATGGGTATTGGCAAAATTCTGGCGGTATTCGTTGAGATAATACCGCCGTCGTTGTCGGGTGTTTTTTTGCTGATTACCCCAGATGCGCATCGCATCCTGTCGGTAGCAATCATAACCGCCTAATATTTCATCAGCACCGTCGCCGGTAAAAACAACTTTCTGTCCATTACGCTGCACCAGACCGGATAACATAAAGTGGGGTACATCCAGGGCCATTCTTTGTGGTTGCTCAAGATGGTAAAGGCATTGTTGAAATTCAGTCAAGAACCCTTCTTTCCGCGCATCATCCAGCAGAATGGTTTCGTTTGGCACGTCCAGGTGATCTGCAATATTTTTTGCCAGAGTAGATTCATCATTGGCGGAGTTGCTGAAACGAATCGTATACGATTTCACCCTATCCGTTTCCGGCGTTGGCGTGTGTCTGTTTAACAGATAGGTGGTGGCCGCCGAATCAATGCCGCCGGATAAATAAGCGCCAATGGGTACATCACCAATCGTATGTGTTTCTGCCGCGTCATCTAGGGCATTCACAAAACGTTCCGACCAAAATGTTTCATCGAGACTTTCGTACTCGTCATTCTGCGGGAAAGTCAGATCCCAATACTGATTGAGCAGTGGTTTACCATCTGGCACCAGCGACAGTGTATGGCCCGGTGGAAGTTCGACAATACCCTGGAATAAGGTTTGTGGACTCACCGCAAATTGATAGCGAAAATAGGCGCGGATGGCACTGGGGTTCAGTTTTGCATCGATATGACCACTGGCAAACAGTGCTTTGGCTTCCGAGGCTGCTAGCAGCGTGTCGCCATCCCAGTGATAAAACAGGGGTTTGATGCCCAGGCGATCTCGCACCAAATGTATGTGCCCATTGGTTTGATCATGTACGGCAAAGGCAAACATGCCGCGCAGAGCGGATACACACGCGAGCCCGTCATGTTCAAACAGGCGCAACACGACTTCGGTATCAGAACGGGTTTTGAACTGCACACCCTCTTTTTCCAGCTCAGTGCGCAATCGTTGATAATTGTAGATTTCACCATTGAAGACTAAGGCAAAGCGCCCGTCATCACTTAGCATAGGCTGATCACCCTCTGCGATATCCACAATGCTCAAGCGGGTGTGGCCCAGAGAAACAGGGCCGCGTACTATATGCGTCAGCGCATCGGGGCCGCGATGCGCAAGAGATTTAACCATACGCCGAATAATTGCTCCATCAGCCTGCTGTTTATCGGAGTGATAACAAAGCGTGATCCCGCACATATCAATGTCGTCCTGAGGCCTTTTGAGGCCTGTGTTGCGGCAGACAATCTGACCGACTCAGTTAAATCCAAACTCCAGATGTAAGCTGCCATCCTCAACCACAAAAGATTTTAACTGGCTTTTTGTTAGAGAATGGTTTAAATCCTGCTCCTTCACGGTAAAAATACGCACCAGAGGTAACGCATTTTTACCCATAACATCCACGATGTCTTGCAAATCCGCTGCAATCTTTTCATTCACACCCGGCATTTCAAATTGTTTAATGCGCGGCTGATTGAAAAATAAACCACCTAATGTTGATTTATAACGCAAACCCAGCAGTATTGTTGCACTACCTTTGTACACACCCTCTCCCATCACTTTTGCCTCGATGGGAATGAACAAAATAATATCCTTATTTGTTTTGGATAACTGCACTTGCGGTATGTCCATGGAGACTCGCGCGAATGCGGCATACTCACTGATGGGGAAATAGTTTTGTAAGACGCTTTGTATCCGGGTATCAGGTAAGTCCACAATAAAAGCGGCATGGGCGAGTGGCGGCAGGCCCAACGCTGCAAACCCGATGAAAAACAGCTTGAGTGCTCGAAATATCAATGTTGGAGCAGTTGTTGGGTAATCGCTGGTTTGTTGCGATGGTGCGCAATGCAGCTAGGTATAGGAGGCATCGTGTTGAGCCGACGGGGGTGGCTTGCTTGGCAGGTGAGTTTTTCAAACCCGTAAAACATGATGTTTATTAGCATGTTGATATATCCCCAAGTGGTTAACTCAGGTTTTTAGCGCCCCTATTTTTGATTCATGGGTTAAATGTGGAATGGTACCTGACGCATACTCCTCGGGTTTTCCCGAGAATGGGGCGTCCAACAGGATGTAGACTGCTGACTTTCTCCTGCGGTGAGGGTAATCATAACAAAAAACGATATTAAGGCTAATTTGTTAAAATCTGCTAGACTGCGCGCCTTGCGCCCGTAGCTCAGTTGGATAGAGTACCGCCCTCCGAAGGCGGGGGTCAGAGGTTCGAATCCTCTCGGGCGCGCCATCTTCCTCTCCGTCCCATCGGGGCAATATCAGGACACGACTAAAAAATCTTCTTTTCGAGGTTGTCGGTATAACAGACCTCCTTGAACTGCCATTGCTAGCTACAAAATTCAACGCACTCTACCGGCCATTCAACTGCGGATTTTAGACTGAACTCTATAAGCACGAGCATTTTCAGCATCCAGGTAATAATTTGTGTGTTTGCTGGTCTGGGTGTGGTCAGAGTTATTCAGGACGATTTTCTGGTTTTTTACGCATTGCTGTCCTTTATGTAGTTTGTCACTTCAGCTTATTCAGAGCGTTCTCTGAAGAAAGCGGGATGTTGCAGTAATTGCAAGGAGTTCAGTGCTTTGATGTCCATGGCGCTGTTGGTGGCCTTGCCGTATTATCACGGTCATTCAATTTTATGACTGAGCCAGCATGAGTTTACAACACCGTTTTTTTGCCACAGTACCTAAGGGTATGGAAGGTCTGTTAGCCGATGAGCTGCGCCAGTTGGGCGCGGCTAATGTGGGTGAGGCTCGCGCTGGAGTGGGTTTTCAGGGTGATCTTAGCCAAGCGTACCGGGTTTGTCTGTGGTCACGCATTGCCAACCGGGTGCTGATGCCCCTGGCAAGTTTTCCAGCGATTGATCCCGAGCAACTTTACGACGGCGTATTGGCTATTGATTGGGATGAGCATCTGGCGGTGGATGGCAGCTTGGTGGTGGATTTTAGTAGTGTTCGTTCGGAAATCACCCATACCCAGTTTGGCGCACAGAAAGTCAAAGATGCCATTGTGGATCGTTTTCGTCATGAGACTGGCGAGCGTCCTTCAGTCGATCGTGATACGCCGGATCTGCGTATTAATGTATTTCTGTTTCGTGATAAGGCCACGGTGAATATTGATCTTTCCGGTGACAGTCTACACCGCCGGGGGTATCGTCTTGAAGGTGCGGCGGCACCACTGAAAGAGAATCTGGCTGCGGGTATTTTGCAACGTGCAGGTTGGGCAGAAATTGCCCGACAGGGTGGCGGACTGGTGGATCTCATGTGCGGTTCTGGCACCCTGCCTATTGAGGCGGCGATGATCGCTGCGGATATTGCACCGGGTATTGATCGTCCTTACTGGGGGTTTACCGGCTGGAAAGGGCACGATACCGACTTGTGGGCAGCGTTGTTAGCCAATGCCCGTAAACGCCGCGATAAAGGTTTGGCAATATTGCCGGTGATTCGCGGTTTTGATGTCAGTGGCCGAGTTATCGAGGCTGCGCAGGATAATGCTGCCCATGCTGGGCTTGCCGACCATATTGAATTTTCTCAACGTGCTATCAAGGATTGTATGCCTGCGCCGGAAGGCCCGGCGGGATTGATAGTGGTTAATCCGCCTTATGGCGAGCGACTGGGAGAGTATGAAGAGCTTAAGCCGTTGTATAAAGAGCTGGGTGATTGCCTAAAGGCACAATATGTTGGTTGGCGAGCGGCATTAATTACCAGCGATATGGAGTTGGGCAAGTGTCTTGGTGTTCGTGCGCGACATATCAATACGCTCTATAACGGTGCGCTGGAATGCAAGTTGTTGCGTTTCGAGCTGGATGAGCGCTGGTTTATGAAAGAGCGTGGTGATCGTGCTGATGAGCCGGGCGCACAGATGTTCGCCAACCGGTTGCGCAAGAACCTTAAGCAGTTGTTGCGTTGGCGTAAGCAGCAGTCTATCAGTTGTTATCGTGCTTATGATGCGGATATGCCGGAATATGCTTTTGCCATTGATGTGTATGAAACAGTGGCTTCGGCACAAAGTGCGCAGGAGCCTGGGTGTTGGGTTATTGTGCAGGAATACGCTGCGCCTGCATCGGTTAATGCGCGCAAAGTGCGGGCACGTCGCGAACAGGTGTTGGCAGTATTGCCTCAGGTCTTTGGGGTGCCCGAGGAGCAAGTGATATTAAAAACCCGAGAGCGTCAGCGTGGCAGTAATCAATACGAAAAACAAAATGAAACACGTCGCTTTCATGAGGTGCAGGAAGGAGTGTGCCGGTTATGGGTGAATTTTGAAGATTATCTTGATACAGGCTTGTTTTTGGATCATCGCCTTACTCGTGGGTTGTTGGGAAAGTTGACAGCAGGGCGTTCGTTTTTGAATTTGTTTGCTTATACTGGCGCTGCCACGGTGCATGCCGCCTTAGGGGGAGCAGTTGCCACCACTACGGTGGATATGTCACGGACTTATCTTGACTGGGCGGCGCGTAACATGGCGCTGAATGGCATCCGTGGTGAAGCGCATCAGATGGTGCAGGAAGATTGTTTGTTATGGATCGACAAAGCCTTGTTGCGAGGCTTGCGTTTTGGAGTAGTTTTTCTTGATCCACCCACGTTTTCCAACTCCAAACGAATGGATGAAAATTTTGATATTCAGCGTGATCATGTGGAATTGATTCAAAAAACGGCTGCATTGTTGGAGTCTGGTGGCATACTGATTTTTTCGAATAATTTCCGGCGTTTTAAAATGGATATGCAGGGGTTGACAGGGTTGGATGTGAAAGACATCACGGTTAGCTCCCTTCCGAAAGATTTTGAACGCAATGTTAAAATTCACCACTGCTGGGAAGTCAGGCAGAAATCAAAGTGACGATCACTAAAAATTAAATCTTTTCCGGGCTTGGGTGCGGATGGTAGACTTGGGTTCTCTCGCTCGTAAAATACACGTATTTTTACACGGTTATTTTATCGGCGATTCTACACACTATTATTTCTAACAATGTCTTTTGTTGATATCGAAAAAACAAAGACAACAAATTGAGGGTATTCTTATGGGAGTTCTCGTAGGTCGCAAGGCACCAGATTTTACAGCCCCCGCCGTACTAGGCGATGGTTCGATTGTTGATGAGTTTAATTTTTCCAGCGTTACAGCAGGCAAGCAGGCGGTGGTATTTTTCTACCCACTGGATTTTACATTTGTTTGTCCGTCCGAGCTAATTGCTTTTGATCATCGTCTTGGCGAATTTAAAAAACGTGGCGTGGAAGTTATTGGCGTTTCCATTGATTCTCACTTTACCCACAATGCTTGGCGTAACACGCCGGTTAACAAGGGTGGTATCGGGCCTGTGGGCTACGCCTTGGTTGCGGATATGACCCACGGTATCTGTAAAGCCTATGATGTGGAAACTCCTGATGGTGCAGTGGCTTTCCGAGGTTCTTTTCTCATCGATAAAGAAGGTGTGGTGCGTCACCAGGTAGTGAATGATTTACCGCTGGGCCGCAATATTGATGAAATGTTACGCATGATTGATGCTTTGCAATTCCATGAAGAGCACGGCGAAGTTTGCCCAGCCAATTGGACCGAAGGCGATAAAGGAATGAAGGATACACCGGAAGGTGTGGCCGAATATCTAGCGGAGAATGCTGACAAGCTGTAATTCGAATCTTTATTTTGTCGTTTGCAAAGGCCAGTCATTTGACTGGCCTTTTTTATGTCTTAATAAATTTAATTTCAGGTCGATAGTTTTGCACACAAGCAGTCATTTATATGAGGTATAGGCCAACAGTTTTCGATTTTTCCGGGGTGTCCGTGTGTCAGTATGGCTGGCGAACCCCGTCTGATAAGCCGTTGTTGAATTTTTCTGAACTGAAAGAAGAGAAAAATATTATGAGCAGAAGCGGTAATATTTTGGCGGTGGATGATGACGTTCTGAATCGTGGTGTTATTGAGCGCATTGTCGCTCGCAAGGGGCACAGCGTGACATTGGCCAGTGATGGCAAGGAGGCTTTGCATAAAATAAGGCAGGGTGCATTTGATTTGGTGTTGCTGGATATCATGATGCCCGGAATCGACGGACTCGGTGTGTTACGAGAAATACGACAATATTACTCAATGTCAGCTTTGCCTGTCATCATGGTTTCGGCGCTGAATGACAGTGACACTGTGGTTGAATTGCTGAATTTGGGTGCCAATGATTATATGACTAAGCCTGTTGATGCAAAAATATTACAGGCGAGAGTCACGACGCAGTTGAATGTGATTAATGCACATAAAAAGGTTTCTGTATTGCCGGAAAATGTTAACCAGCACATAACTTTTCAATATTGATGAAAGGGCAATAAGATAAAAGATAAACGTATTAAATTTAACGATAGGCCGATAATTTTGCGCACGCATCATTGCTTATACAGGACATGGATCCGGCAGTTTTCATTTTTCCGGGATGCCCATATGTCAGAACAGCCTGTGAATCCTGTTTGATAAACTAATGCTGAATTTTTCTGAACTGAAAGAAGGGAAATCATTATGAGTAAAAGCGGTAATATTTTAGCGGTGGACGATGATGCTTTGAATCGTGGTGTTATCGAACGTATTATCACTCGCAATGGACACAAGGTGACACTGGCTAGTGACGGCAAAGAGGCCTTACATAAAATTCGAAGAGGTACATTTGACTTGGTATTGCTGGATGTCATGATGCCTGGAATCGATGGTTCTGAAGTGTTGCGGGAAATACGCCATCATCATTCCATGTCAGACTTGCCGGTCATCATGGTGTCAGCATTGAGTGACAGCGACAAAGTGGTTGAGTTGTTGGAACTGGGTGCCAATGATTATGTGACCAAGCCCATTGATGCAAAAGTATTGCAGGCACGAGTCAAAACACAATTAGACGTTGTTAGCGCGAATAAAAAAGTGTTTGCGTTATCGGAAGATGCTAAGCGGCGCAATAAATTATTATTGAATTTATTCGGTCGGTACGTCACTGAAGATGTGGTGCGTAACTTGGTGGCTTCACCGGAAGGCGGTAAAATCGGCAGTGATCTTAAAGAGGTTACTTTATTATTCGCTAATATTCGTGGGTTTTCGAGTGTGACTGAGCATTTGAGCCCTGAGCATGTGCTCACGGTGTTGAATAATTATTATGATGAAATGATTGGCGTGGTGGATAAATTTAAAGGCACCATTGATAAGCTTATGGGTGATGAAATGTTGGTGACGTTTGGTGTGCCTAAAGCGCGTGCTGGCGATGCTGAGCGCGCATTGGCTTGTGCGTTATCAATGCAATTGGCCATGCATGATGTCAATGAGCGTAATCGGTCGCAAGGGTTGCCAGAATTGCAATTGGGTATTGGCGTGAATACTGGTGAAGTGATGGTAGGTAATGTGGGTTCTGACAAACATGCAAGTTTTAGTGTGGTGGGTAAAGAGGTGAATTTGACGGCTTCTATTGAAACTCATGCGAAAGGCGGTGAAATTCTGATTTCAGAAGCGACTTTTATGGGCGGAGAGCTTCAGGTCTGGACTGATGGCAAGCGAGAGCTGCGCCCCAATGGGTTTTCCCATGGCATTATGGTTTATCGTCTTACCGGTATGAGTGGGAAATATAAACTGAGCTTGAATGTGGGTGAAACCCAAGCGGGAAGCCCACCATCGGCATTGCCTGTTGATGTGAATGCCGGTATGTGATTTACCGTGTGTTTCCGAAAAAACCGGTTATTGACCGGTTTTTTTTTGCCTTTTTTAATGGGTGGTTTTGCGGCAAAATGTTCTAAAGTCACGAGAGAACATTAAAATGTCTGAAGCGTTTAAGGAAATGACTCAGTGTTTTAGTGCGGAGTTTGACGTTCGCTTTTTTTTGCTGGCCACACAGGATAAAACCATGAGGGTATTGAACGTGTGGGCAGGTGATAACAATTATCATGTGCGGCGGCTGGCATCCGAAGGCATGTGTCCACGTTTGCCTTGGGCCATGCGTTTGCCAGCATTTGTGAAAAACCCTGCGTCAGTGATTGCCCTGTTGGAAAAACTGAAGGATGACCCAGAAGAGTACGTGTGACGCTCGGTAGCCAATAATTTGAATGATATTGCAAAAGATCATCCCGATGTGGCGTCTGATATTGCTGCGCGCTGGGTGGAAAATGCAAGCAAAAATCGGGTGCGATTGGTGCGCCATGCTTGTCGTAGCTTACTTAAGGCCGGGCATAAAAAAACATTGAAAGCGTTAGGTTTTCATTCTTCAAAAATTCAAAAAGTGTCGTTGCGGGTGTTAACGCCAAAAGTGATTTTTGGCGACAGGTTACAGTTTGAGTTATCGTTAACATCCCGTGCAAAACATGCGCAATCGTTAATAGTGGATTATGCGTTACACCACCAAAAGGCTAATGGCAGTACATCTGCCTAAGGTGTTCAAATGGCGGCCAACCATATTGGAGCCAAGAGCA
>Ga0256839_1003353_pt1 | contig 16603 bp, 16 predicted proteins | sample 354166metaG_FD_185968 | JGI IMG/M metagenome (GOLD analysis project Ga0256839, IMG submission 185968) | Hydrothermal vent microbial communities from Mid Atlantic Ridge, Atlantic Ocean - 354-166 | ecosystem: Environmental > Aquatic > Marine > Hydrothermal vents | place: Atlantic Ocean: Mid... | reverse complement strand
TCTAATATAAAGAATACATCAATAAAACTCTCCATCTTGTTCTCACCCATTCAGCAGGTATTGTATGCAGTATTTGCATTATTTGGGCTATTGGCAATCGTGCTTATGATAACGTATTTTGCTCAAGCTAAACCAGTATTCGATATACGTGGCAGATAGTAAAACTGCACAACACTTCTTGTATGGATTACTCTTTTTCAATACACTTCACCATTAACAGATAAGTGAAAAGCATACAGTATTTTGAAAGGAGTTATTAAAACTTTACAAGACTGAAATTTAAAAAGATTTACTAAAAGTTATTCATGAGAACTACTAGTAGAGGACTAATCCTCTATAGGATTAAAGAAGAAACAGAATTTTATATTTTTAGATGTTGATTGATATTTCTTTAGTACAATCTATTTAATCAAACAAAAAAAGGGCGGGGGAAAGACATGTCAAAACGTGATGCACATATAGAGAGAATACACACCTATGCAATGATGATACAAACTTTAGTCGCATTAATTATGATACTATTTATTTTTGCGGCATTTGTAGAGATGGAAGAGCAGGTGAAGTGGGTAATGGCGGTTAGCATGATTATCCTGATGATACCGGCATTTATCTTTGGCAGAAAATGGCTCAAGGCTATAGATCAGCTTGATGAGCTTTAGACTGGTATCGCTTAAATGCTCAAATAAAAAAGGGACATGCAATGGGAAGTATCACTATCATTCCGAAAGTAAAAGAGGATGAAAGCAAAACAAAGGCCAAAAAGAAAAAACCTTCTCCTTTAACCTGGGAGGTAGCCTCACTGCATGAAGTAAAGCTTTATGCTAAAGACTCCTTCTGGGATGCATGGAAGAAGCATCATTTTGATCTCTCACTCATTAAAACATTCTATACGCGATCTCCACAACTTACACATAATGAAGAGATTAAGATTAGTGACGGCAAAAGTGTTATTGTCGGGAAGCGTACTGCGCAAAATAAAGCTATTCTCACAGGTGGTTATACACTTAATTATATTTATTCCGAAGAGTGGGTAGAAGGAAAAAGAATGATCTATACACCACATTATGAGGTAAGAGTAGGAATAGATCATCAAAAACACTTTATCAAACGATATAAGGAGCGAAACTTTGACCTCAGTCTGGTTGCGCATTTTATAGGTAAAGTAGCCCAGGCTAAACTTGGTCAAAAAGTCAAGATGATTAGCCAGAATGATATCTTGATCGGTACCAGAACTACAGCACGCCGTGCTATGCTTATCTCAGGCATGATCAGAGGTGAAATAGACTGGGATGATTATGTGGATAGAAAGATACATGCATAATGTGACAATTTGAAAGCTTTTTAACATCACGAGAAGATTTACCGTAGACTAAATGAAAAAGAAGTGTATGAAATGAAAAAAACATTGAAATGGACGATTATACTAATCTTGCTCGATATGACTATCGGTACCGTCATTATGTACTTTTTTGATGTTGAAAAGTTTGCAGAACAGTATTCAAGTGAAATTTTACTTGGAATACTGGGGATAGGACTTGTTTGGCTAGGCGTTAAAAAATATAAAAGTCTGCGTTTTATCGAGAAGCAAGATGTGTATATACAATTTTTGGAGGGATAATAATGAAAACAATATTTACATATAGGGGTGATGAATACGGCTATGTTGTAATTGATGCTAAAGTTGTACCTTTTAAAGTAGGGAAGAGTGTTTATGAGGATGAAGTTGTATTGGATGATGAGATGCTAGAACAGCTAGAAGTTGAGCTTTCAGAATATGAATCCACGTTGACGGAGAAAGAAAAAAAGATCTGGTTAGCTGAGTGATGATTAGGAAAATTATAAAAGTATTTAAACCTTGTTGGCACTTAGCTAAGTGCCAACTTGACTATACTTGGTGAAACGTATAGGTTTTATTGATACCAAGTGTATAATGAATATGTTTTGCCAACAGATATGCCTCTGTTTGGTCTAAAAATATTTCCTCCTTTAAAACTTTTTTATCGCCTGCAACTCTATATAAAATAGTACAAAAGAGCATAGGCAAATCATCAGCGATGATGGACTTCAGAGTAAAGTATTTATCTGCCTCATATGCTTTGTTGTTTTGCATACGATTACAACTAAATGATTCAAAAAAACTTGCTAATTTTATTAAAAAAATATCATTCATACATTCGAGTTTGACTTTATTGAAAAAGAAATCAATCATTGAGCAAGATCCGCCATAGTTTTTGTCGAATAGCTCTATGCTAAATCCATAACCTAATTTAATTGACCCTTCACTTGCTTGATTTTCATCTTTTTCTGGGATGCGAAAATAATATTCCATTAGTTTTCCTTTATGTTTTGATAAAAAGTCGCAATATATGAGTGCGACACCTCAAATCGGTGATATTTTTTTAAAAAAAACGAAATTTCTCGAAAGGAGAGGTTTTCGCCATCTTTAAGAGCCAATATCTTGTTCTTCAAGTTTAATAACGTGTCATATTTAACAGATTTGATATTCTTTTTGAACTGTTTTACTTGCAATTGGGTAACTCCTTTTACTGCATTAATGTCAATGCCTCTACTTTTACTGTTCTGCTTATAGTAAGCACTATGTAAATAATCAGCCGCTATATACATGGCACTTAGATAGAGTATTGATCTATTTTTTTCATTTAATTTTGATAGCTTGAATAGATGTTCCTTTTGGGATTCAAAAGCTATTAAGATTACTTCTTCATTTTGGTTAACCATCCACTTAAAGACTTTTTTTCTTCTTTTTTCTGATAGTTTTGTATAGGTGTCGAGTTTATGTTTTAAACTCAAATTATTCTCCTGTAAATTGATTGTTCAAGCGCTTGTAATGTCATTGTAATATAGGTTGTCAAGTAAAGATAGAGGTATTTTTCACTTGATGAGACTTGAAAATAGTTGATGAACCAAGTTATTTTACACTGTTACGTTTGGTATCAAAAAAGAGTTTTTTTTACCTCTTTTCTAGCAAAGAATAGATAAAATATCTCTACTTTAGAGACAAGGTTTTTTTATGGGCGAAACAACTACAGCAGCGTTTATTTGGTCGGTGGCTGACCTACTTCGTGGAGATTATAAGCAGTCGGACTATGGCAAGGTGATTTTGCCTTTTACGCTTTTGCGTCGTTTGGAATGTGTGCTGGAGCCTACGCGTGATGCGGTACGCAAAGAGTATGAAGCGCGCAAGGACTTGGGCATACCCCTGGAGGTGTTTTTGACCAAGAAGTCTGGACACAACTTTTACAATACTTCTAGCTTTTCACTCTCTACGCTTTTAGCTGACCCTGCGAATCTCAAGCAAAATATAGAGGACTACCTTTCTGACTTTTCGGGGAATGCACGTGATATTTTTGAGAAATATAAGTTTTTTGACCAGATAGACACACTTGATGAAGCTAATTTGCTCTATATAATAGTAGAGAAGTTTACAACTATTGACCTCTCTCCCAAGAAGGTCTCAAACCATCAGATGGGGTTGATGTTTGAAGAGCTTATTCGTAAATTTGCCGAAGCGTCTAACGAAACAGCCGGAGAGCACTTCACCCCGAGAGACATTGTGCGTTTGACTACAGCATTACTGTTTACCAACGATGGTGATGTGCTAACCAAACCAGGCATCGTGCGTTCACTCTATGACCCTACTGCAGGGACTGGTGGGTTTTTGACATCGGGGAGCGAGTATGTGCATGAGTTAAACCCTAAAGCAAAACTCGTTACCTTTGGGCAGGAGCTCAACCCTGAATCTTATGCCATTTGTAAAGCCGATATGATGATAAAAGGTGAAGCTGTAGCAAACATAAAGATAGGAAACACGCTTAGCGATGACCAACTTTATGACAAGAAGTTTGACTATATGCTCTCCAATCCTCCTTTTGGTGTAGAGTGGAAAAAGGTTCAAAAAGAAGTAGTGGATGAGCATAAACTTAAAAGCTATGATGGCCGTTTCGGTCCTGGGCTCCCTCGTGTCTCTGACGGTTCGCTGCTCTTCTTGCTGCACCTGATCTCCAAGATGCGTCCTATAAATGAAGGTGGCTCGCGCATCGGTATTATCCTCAACGGTTCACCACTTTTTACGGGTGGTGCCGGTTCCGGTGAAAGTGAGATAAGAAGATACATCCTGGAAAACGATCTGCTTGAAGCCATAGTGGCGATGCCTAATGATATGTTCTTCAATACGGGGATTGCTACCTACATTTGGATACTCTCCAACCATAAAGATGCAGAGCGTCGGGGCAATGTCCAGCTTATTAATGCTTCAAACATGGGTAACCCTATGCGAAAGTCACTGGGGTCCAAGCGTAAGTTCTTGGATGAAAATCAAATTAACGATATCGTAAGACGCTACGGAGAGAATGAAGCCTCTAGTATCTCCAAGATATTTAACACGACAGACTTTGGTTACCGGCGCATCACAGTAGAGCGACCTTTGCAGCTTAGTTTTTACCCACATGATGCTGACAGACTTGAAGCCTTGCAAAATGACAAAGCCTTTGTAAAAATGGGTGAGCTTGGAGCAGAGGTTTTAACCTCGTTGTCTAAAATGGATGCACAGATAGATGACAGAGAGAAGTTCATTGAAGCATTGGGAGTGAAGCTGACAGCCACACAGCTAAAGCTACTGCAAAAACATCTCGCAGAGCATAACGATGATGCGGTGTTGTGTCGTGACAAAAAAGGCAATCTTCTACCAAACCCTGACTTGCGTGACTATGAGAACATCCCTCTAAGTGAAGATGTAAAAGAGTATTTTGCTAGAGAGGTGACACCGCATGTGCCTTTGACATGGATAGACGAGAAAAAGCGAGATGAGAAAGATGGTGAAGTGGGCATCGTAGGGTATGAGATACCTTTTAACCGTCACTTTTATGAGTATGTGCCACCACGAGCACTGGAGGAGATAGATGCAGAACTAGAGACCTTAACCAAAGAGATAATGGAGATGCTACGTGAAGTGTAATCCATCTTATTTAGGAGACTTAAGAATTTTATTGGCATTAGAAATGTATAATACGGACAAGAACACTCCTCAAGCCTCTTCACAATGCTCACCCCGAGGAGTTCTTTTATGAATTCTTCTTCTATACAATTTTCCAAACCATTTATGACCATATCTGAACAGCTAGAGCAACTCAAATCTCGTGGCATGCAGTTTCAAGATGAAAAAAAAGCAAGTCACTACCTTGAAAACCTAAACTATTATAGACTTAGTGCCTATTGGTTACCTTTTGAAAGTGACCATAAAACCCATACTTTTAGAGAGGGTACTACATTTGAAAGAGTTTTAGAACTCTATGTTTTCGATAGGGAACTGAGACTACTTATGCTAGATGCCATTGAGAGGATAGAAGTATCTGTGCGGTCACGTTTTGCTTATGAGCTTTCTCAAAAATATGGCTCACATGCCCATTTGGACGCTACTTTGTTTGGTAGTGCATATCGTTACTCTCAAACTTTAGTGAAGCTCACACAAGAGATAGGCAGAAGCAAAGAGCCTTTCATTAAGCATTTTAAAGAGAAGTATAGTGAAGAGCTGCCTCCTCTGTGGGCGAGTGTAGAGCTCATGACACTGGGGCAGGTCTCAAACTGGTTTAGTATTATTAAACACAGACAAGACAGACAGCTTATAGCGAAGTATTATGGACTAGATGAAAAGGTATTGGCTTCATTTTTACATCATCTGACCATCATTAGAAATATCTGTGCCCATCATTCTGTACTGTGGAACAAAAAACTTACACTTGAGTTTGTTATCCCTAAGAGTATGCAGGAGCAGTTTAACACTAGCGAAAAAAGAAAACTTTTCAATACTTTTGTGATGATAGAGTACCTTATGGATAAAATCTCTGGAGACAATAGCTGGAGAGAGCGACTAGAATCACTCATAGAGAAGCATGACATAGATAAGGCTACTCTAGGAAATGGAGAGACATTATGAGTAAATATAGTAAGTATCCGAGCTATAAGGATAGTGGGGTTGAGTGGTTAGGGGAGATTCCTGAGGGGTGGGAGGATTATCGCATTGACTGGGTTAATACAATAATTAGGGGCAACACAGGATTTAAAAAAGATGAACTACTTAATACTGGTGAATATGTCGCTCTACAATATGGAAAAACATATAGAGTAGATGAGATAAATGGAACATTCAAATATTATGTTAATAGTGAATTTTATAAACCTAGTCAAGTTGTAAATTATGGAGATACAATTTTCATATCAACTTCTGAAACTGTCAAAGATTTAGGGCATTCTTGCTTTTATAGTAGAAGTGATTTAGGATTAATAGGTGGGGAGCAAATATTATTAAAGCCAAATGCTAAAGTTCTATTTGATAAATATTTCTACTTTTATTCAAAAGTTTTTAGTAATGAACTAAGACGATATGCTACAGGCTTAAAAGTATTTAGATTTAATATTGATGACTTGAAAAATATTTTTATTTCACTTCCTCCCCTCCAAGAACAAAAAGCCATAGCCACCTACCTAGACCGTGCCACACAGAAGATAGACACTCTCATAGCCAAGCAGAGCAGTCTCATTGCCCTACTAAAAGAGAAACGCCAAGCCCTCATCTCCCACGCCGTCACCAAAGGGCTAGACTCTGATGCGAAGATGAAAGAGAGTGGTGTTGCGTGGTTGGGAGAGATTCCTGAGGGGTGGGAGGTAGGCTTATTATCTTCACTATTTATTAACAATAAAGTTAAAAATACTGGTATGAAAAATAGTAATTTGTTATCGTTAAGTTATGGTAAAATTATTAGAAAGAGTATTGACACGAACACTGGCTTACTTCCAGCTAATTTTGAATCATATCAGATTCTCAAAAGGGGCTATATTGTGTTGCGATTAACAGATTTGCAAAATGATAAGAAAAGTCTAAGGGTAGGTTTTGTGCGAGAAGAAGGTATTATCACATCTGCCTATGTAGGTTTGGCAAAAAAGTCTGACTCTATTGGTAATGAAAAATATTTTTACTATTATCTACATACTTTTGACATACACAAAGGCTTTTATGGTATGGGTGCGGGAGTGCGTCAAGGATTGAATTTTGATGAACTGAAAAAATTGAAATTTTTGTTACCTCCTACACAAGAACAAGATAAAATTGTTGAATATATTGAAAGACAAACCCAAAAAATAGACACCCTCATCACCAAAGCCACCGAAGCCATCACCCTCCTCAAAGAGAAACGCACGGCTCTTATCTCTGCTGTGGTTACTGGAAAGGTGGATGTGAGAGGGGAAGTGGCGTGAGTTTGAAGATTTGGTATAATGAGAAATAGGGAGAGCCCATGGACATAAAAGACTTTGTCGCAGGAAGTTATAAACAACAGTACAAGTATAAAAGCTTTTCTCCTAACAAGATAAATCATAGTTATGTTTGGAGTGATGCAAGTATCAATACCCTTTTGGAAGAAGCCAATATCTTGCTAGGGCAACTCGATGCCTACACTAAGATAGTACCCAATGTTGACCTTTTTGTGCAAATGCATATCACCAAAGAGGCAAATACCTCCTCTAGGATAGAGGGGACAAAAACAGAGATGGATGAAGCCCTAATGGAAAAAGAAAACATTGACCCAGAACGTAGAGACGACTGGGAAGAGGTGCAAAACTACATTAAGGCGATGAACGAAGCCATAGAAGCACTTAAAAAATTGCCCATCAGTAAACGCTTGATAAAACAGACACACCAAACCCTACTGCACGGCATGCGTGGAGAGGTAAAACAGCCTGGGAGTTTTCGTATCTCCCAAAACTGGATAGGAGGGAATAACCTCACCAATGCCTTTTATATACCCCCACATCAAGATGAAGTGGAAGAGCTCATGAGCGACTTAGAGAGCTTTATTCATAATGAGGAACTTGATGTGCCACATCTCATCAAGTTGGCTATTGTGCATTATCAGTTTGAAACTATACACCCATTTTTAGATGGAAACGGACGAATAGGACGACTGCTTATCACCCTTTACTTGGTAAGCAATGGGCTATTGAACTATCCTTCACTGTATCTTTCTGACTTCTTTGAACGCAACAAAGGGGCATACTATGATGCACTAACCGTTGTTCGTTCTTCTAATGATTTGATACATTGGATTAAGTTTTTTCTCACAGCAGTGATAGAGACTTCAAAAAAGAGTATAGCGACATTTAATGGCATTTTGGAGTTAAAAAGTCAAATGGATATTTTCATAGCAAGTCTAGGCAGAAAAGCAGAAAATGGACAAAAGCTTATGACCTATCTATACAAACACCCTGTCGTTGACAGTAAAAGAACCATGGAAGTCTTAGGCGTGAGTGCAAAAACAGCAGGCAGTCTGCTAAAAGACTTTGAAGATGAAGGTATCCTTGTGGAGTATACGGGCTTTCAAAGAAATAGAAGTTTTGTATTTAATACATACAGAGAGTTATTTTAGTGCACCAAAGTAAAATAAGGATATTTATATTTTACTTTATTTAATAAAAGTAAAATAAGGATATTTATATTTTACTTTCTTGCACACAAGAAAAGAGACACACATAGCTCTTATCTCTACTGTGCTAGTGGGAAGGTTGATGTGAGAGAGACTCTTTAGTTATGCATGTAAAAATTGTGTCGGACATGGTAGAATATGTACAGCAAAATAATGAAGGCAACACTAAGATGAGTAAACATCAAGTCAATATTTACTGTGATGAGAGCAGGCATACTTCTGCTGAAGATAACTGTATGGTTATAGGTGCTGTGCTCTGCGACAGAGAGAAGAAGCGTGAGCTGGTACATAAAATACACTTACTCAAAAAAAAGCATAATGCCCAAGGAGAGTTTGGCTGGAAGCGCATCTCTCCTAATAAGCAAGACTTTTATTTTTCACTCATAGATTTGTTTATGGATAATGATATAGGATTTAAGTGCATTGTTGTAGATAAAACTAAGTTAGACAATAAGAAGTACAATAATGGGGACAGTGAACTAGGTTTTTATAAATTTTATTATCTGATGCTTATAGATTCGCTAGAAACAGACTATGCGTACCACATTTACTTAGACTGGCAACAGAATAAGGAGCAGCATAGGTTTTCTAACCTGAAGTTTTATTTGCAAAAAAAGCTTGAAGGAAAAGCCAAGATAGCATGTTTAGAGCCTGTTACTTCCACCAATCAACCTCTTATAGAATTGGCAGACTTACTCATGGGTGCAGTAGGGTATCAGTATAACAATAGACGAAATAGTAGAGTTAAAACGGAATTTTGCACTAAGCTTGCCAATGCATTACATGGAAAAACTCCAAAATATTTTCGTTTTGGAAACCTGAAGACATTTACTGCAAAAGCGGAGAAAAAGTTCAATATCTTTAAGTGGGAGCCTAGAGTCTAAATGAGTGATAAAGTATGGCCTTTATTGAGGCTCAAAGCAGAAGATGAGGAAGCACTAAAAGAGATGTATCGGAAAGTGTATGTTGAAGAATATGTAAATAAAAAGATATACGATTTTCAGGGAAAAAGAGTTATATTTTCATATTCACAATTTGATCATGCATTTTCAGAAAGTAGCAACTATAAAGAAAGTTATGGTGTGCATGATAAGCCTTTTTCCAAGAAAAGAGCAAGATATATTATGTGGATTAAAAAAGTTTTAAATATGGAGTCAGGAAACATAACCTATAAATTCGAACATAGATCTGAGATGAGAAAGAAAAAAGGGAAACAAGTTATTGTTCGTATCTATGCAGTGATTGAAGAAAAGTATGTTGTTGTGCTAGATAAAAAAGAGGATATACTTTATTTTATTACCGCATTACCACATGATGTGAATTCGTATAAAAATATGGAAAAACGTTCTGCTTATTTATCTGGAAAGAAAATCCCCAGTACTCTCGGCGACTGAGGGGAGCCAACTTCCAAAGCCTTGGGCAAAGGAAAACCGGTACACTAGGTACGTGAAATGATTATAGCAGTATACGACTTAAAAAAATATAAAAGTGACCGTCGGGCTAGTAGCCCGACGAGCGGTAAAAATACGCATATACGGGCTTTGTGTATTTATGTAGCCAATAAATACATTTTTTATGTTAAACATATTTTTTCCATTTTAAATATTGTAAGATATAATTAAAACCATAAGGTATCTGCAAGGATATAGGCAAGGAAGTCGTAAAATGGGGAATAACAAACATAAAGAAAATATCTTTGAAACAGAGATAGTATCGTATTTGACTCAAAATGACTGGGTAGAAGGTACTTCTCAAGGATACAACAAATCACTCTCCCTGTACACTGAAGACCTTATAGCCTATGTGCAACATACCCAACCAGAGGGATATGCAAAATTTACTAAAAGACACCCTGCCAATACCACTGAAGCACTTTGTAAATTTATAGCAAAACAGATGGATAAGTATGGCTCTTTGCACTGCTTGCGGAATGAACTAAAAGATGTGAATGCACGTATCAATCTATGCCAGTTTAAACCCGACTTATGCAATGAAAAGATAGTGCAGAAGTATGATGCCAACATCTTGCGTGTCGTACGACAAGTGTATTACTCTGAAAACAGTAAAAACAGCATCGACTTGGTGCTCTTTCTTAACGGCATTCCTCTAGCAACAGTAGAACTCAAAACAGACTTTACTCAAAATGTATATGATGCTATAGAACAGTACAAATACGACAGACTCCCTAAAGATAAAGTAAGCAACAAGGAAGAGCCTTTGCTGGCATTTAAAAAGCGTGCTTTGGTGCATTTCGCTATGAGTACCGATGAAGTCTATATGACAACAGAGCTTAAAGGGAATGAGACATATTTCTTACCCTTTAATAAAGGGAATGACGGAGCGGCAGGAAACAAGCCAAACCCAAAAGGCTATGCAACAGACTACCTCTATAAAGAGATTTTTACTAAAGAGACATGGTTGAAGATATTTGGCCGTTTTGTGCAGTTGGAAGTAAAAGACAAAGAAGATGCAAGAGGGCGTAAGTACAAGAGTGAGACACTCATCTTTCCTCGCTATCACCAACTTGATGTGGTGAGTGAACTTGTGGCAGAGGCAAAGAGCAAAGGTGCAGGACAGCACTATCTAGTACAGCACAGTGCAGGGAGTGGAAAGTCTAACTCCATTGCATGGTTGGCACATCAGTTGTCTTCATTGCATAATGCTAAAAATGCACAGGTTTTTAACTCGGTAATAGTTATTACCGATAGGACAGTACTAGATGCACAACTGCAAGAGACCATCTCTCAGTTTGAACACAAAAAAGGTGTGGTAGTTCGCATAAACCGTGAAGAGGGAGAGGGTAGCAAGTCTGAACAATTAGCATCAGCATTGGAAAACTCTGTAGCAATCATCATTGTGACTATTCAGACTTTCCCTTTTGTGCTAGATGCCATACGAGAGAGAACAGCACTCAAAGACCGTACCTTTGCCATCATCGCAGATGAAGCACACTCTTCGCAGACAGGACGCACAGCCAAAGAACTCAAAGAAGTACTGAGAAGTGTGCAGCTAGAAGAGGGTGAAGAACTGAGTGCAGAAGATGTGCTTACAGCGAGTGTACAGGCTAAAGGGGAGAATAAAAACCTAAGCTACTTTGCATTTACGGCTACACCCAAAGGAAAAACACTGGAGATGTTTGGTCAAGTACCTGACCCAAGCAAGCCTGCAGGCGAAGATAATCTGCCGGAGCCTTTTCATGTCTACAGTATGCGTCAAGCCATAGAAGAGGAGTTCATCATCGATGTGCTTAAGAGCTATACTACCTATGACTTGGCATATAAGTTGGCTACAGCAGAGGGTGAACGAGAAGTCGATACTAAGCAAGCCAGTAAAACACTGGCAAAATGGGTGAGGCTGCACCCCTATAATATCTCTCAGAAAATAGAGATTATTATAGAGCATTTTAAAGAGCATATCGCACATCTACTTGACGGCAAAGCCAAGGCAATGGTGGTGACTTCATCGCGTAAAGAGGCAGTACGGTATAAACTGGCATTTGATAAGTATATTAAAGAGAATGGCTATAAATGTATAGAAGCAATGGTTGCATTTTCTGGTAAGGTGGCAGATGATGGAGAAGGTGTAGCAAAAGAGTACACGGAAAGCAATATGAATCCTGGACTCAAAGGTAGAGATATGCTAAAGGCATTTGATAGCGATGAGTACCAAGTAATGCTGGTTGCAAATAAGTTTCAAACAGGATTTGACCAGCCGAAGCTTTGTGCAATGTATGTAGATAAGAAGTTAAGTGGTGTAGATGCTGTGCAAACTTTGTCACGTTTAAATAGAACATATCTTGGTAAAGAGAAGGTGTTTATTTTAGACTTCTTCAATAAAGCAGAAGAGATCAAGGAGGCATTCGAACCGTACTATACTACTGCAACACTTACTGATGTGACTGATCCAAATATGATATTTGATCTGCAGCTGAAGTTAGATACGTATCACCTTTATACACCACAAGAAATTGATCAGTTTGCTAAAGCGTATTTTAATCCTAAAGGAACGCAAGCTGCTATGTCTGCAGCAATAAAGCCTACGGCCAATAGATATAAGCATCAGTATCGAGATGCATTAAACTCAATAGATAGTTTCAAAGTGCTGTTAGAACAAGCAGAAATAACAAAAGATGAAACAGCTATCCACAATGCAAAAAGAGAGCTAAAAGAGGCGAAAGAGAGTAAAGACGCACTTGATCTATTTAAAAAGGATTTAGGTGCCTTTACACGTATGTATGAGTTCCTTTCTCAGATAGTTGAATATGAAGATGAAGCGTTGGAGAAACTTAGTGTGTTTGCACGAGGGTTATTACCAAATCTTAAGACAATCAACTTGAGTCCTCCTATTGATATTAGTTCTGTAGAGATGACACATTATAGTTTGAAAAATAAGCAACAACATAAGATAGATCTAAAAGGTGGGTATTTAGATAATATTGATCCTGGTGCAGGTGTTGTTAGGGAACCAAAAACGGATTTACTAGGTGAAATTATTGAAAAAATGAATGACATTTTTGCAGGGGAACTCACTGAAGATGACAAGTTAAACTATGCACGAAGCATAAAAGACAAAGTGATGGAAAATGAAGCTGTGCAAGAGCAAATAAAGAATAATACACGAGAACAAGTTATGATAGGGGATTTCCCATCGGCAATGACGGAAGCAGTGATAGAGAGTTTGGGAGTACATGAGGATATGGCAAAGCAGGTACTTGGGAATGATAATGTACAAAAGAGGTTTGCGAGATTACTATTGGATATGATTTATGGGGATATGGGGGCAGCGTAGGGGGACCCTACGCTGTATAATTTGCGACTTGGCCGACCATATAGTCAGCGACATGGTCTATTGCATATGTAACACGAGCATTTGTTGTGTTGCCTTTTTTAGACCACTGGGGACCTGCGCCGTCTTTGATTAGCCTGTCTAGCGTAGAAGTAGAGATGCCTAACACTGTTGCGGTTTCACCCCTTGAGAGCTCAAGTGAGCCATACCTTTTGAATAACATTTCCGTTATCATTTTTTTTCGATTTTCCATTTTGAACCTTTTGTGCTGAGCACGTCTGCTCAGACTTGAGTAAATTTGAAGCTTCATGGTGACAGTATCACATAGTTTAGGTAGATACATTTTCAAATTTGTCATTCATAATTTGAAAATGTATCCTTTGGAGATATGTTATAGGTTTTTTGAATTCTAAGGGGTGTTGTAGATTTGAAATCTGTGTTAAAATGGCACAAAAAAAGGATTAAAATGTCAGCATTAGACTATCAAAAATATGTAAAAGAACTAAATTTTAAAGAGTATGAAGCCACTAACGCTTTTACGTATGAATTGATTATAAGAAATGAAGAGTGTCAAAATTATTTAAAGCAATTACATCGTATTTCACAAAAACTACTTAACGAGCTAAAACTATATAATCAAACACTCAAAAAAGAGTTTCGACAAGATCAAGAGTTAGAAAGATATATTATAAAAAGATGGGAGCTTGATAATGAGGTTATGCGCTTAAAAAATATAAGACGTGTTTTTTTGAAAGAAATGTCGAATACTCTTTTTATTTTAAAAGCATCTATATCAGATAAAAAGTGGCAACCTATATTCCTCAACTATTTGGAGAAGCAAAAGTTATTAACAGAATATCCATACTTAGATAGTTTTTTTTCTCCAGAAAAGGAAATTGATGAGCAATTATTAGATATTTTAATTGCGGCAGTTGGTCAAATAAAATTAATGGATAAATATCCTGAATTGTCAGTTCCAAAGGTAGATCCCGAGAATAAACTTGATATGTTCTTAGGTAAGCGTCGTTTTGAATTGGATATCTTTTTATCAAAATTAACAACCAAACAGCAAAAAGAACTTGATATACGCATTGAAGAAAAAAATGCTTTAATGACAAAAGACTATGAAGAGGTTTATGTCAGATATCGAAGTAGCAGAAGGGTGCTTGAAAGATTAAATAAATTGCGTGAGAAAATTGAAGCATATGTATCAAAAGAGTTTTTTATTGATTTTTCCAATGATCTTTATCTAGATTATCCATTTTTTAGTACAGCATTACAAAAAGAGTTGTATCACTTTTACAAAAATGAAGTTCATCATATTTACAAAGATAGAGCTAAAGATATGTTGCATGGAGGTGTCCTGGAGAATGATTATGAGATTTTATATGAGGAGGTATTGTTAAGAGTAAAAGAAACATTTTCTATTGATGCAAAAGCTATAGAGTCAATTGATTCTATCTATACGGAAGAGTCGTTGCAAGAAGTAATTGTTAAAAATACAAGTGAATATATTTTTAGACATACAAAAGTTGAACCCATGTTTAGTAGACCACAGTTGTTTAGTGAAAGGTTTAGGGATATTGAGTTAAATTTTAATCCAAATTTACCAAAAAAAGAATTGGTATCGCAATTTGAGGCGATTATAGAAGCTTATCAATCAGACCAATTGAAAAGTCAAAGTATATATGAAGTTTTAGGGGAGAAATTTAGTCAATGGAATGAAAAAATATATAGAACCAAGAGGGGGCATTCAAAGCAAGAAGAGAAGCTTGATGCAAAAAAAATTACTACTTTAGTCAATGCTTGTCAAGACATACTTTATATATATGATGCAGATAAAAATGATGAAAGTCATACCTCAAAATCATATCCTACAAAATTAGGAACAGGCACAATTAGTAGTTATCTCAACTTTGCAAAATTTTTGATAGATGAGAAGGGGTATAAAATTTTGTTAACAGCTAATCAGTAGAAAATTCTTCAATTTAAGAATAAAGTTTAAACACATTCTCTTTCCCGCTATCAGGAGCCAACTTCGCATACCGCATAGTCATCTCAATATCGTGATGGTTCATGAGTTTTTTGATGGTAAATATAGGTGTGCCATTTATGGCTAGATGTGATGCAAAGGTATGCCGTAGCGTGTGTATCACGGTACGATGTTTTGTATCATTTTTATCTAGACCTTGATTAAATAAATCATTTAAAATAGGGGCAAGTTGGTTAGAAAGTGTCTTCGCAGGTAAAACGATACTAGAGAGTCCTACAATATAATCATATGGTTTTAGTTTTGACCAGTCTAAGGACTCTAGAAAATCCATAGTTTCCTTTTCTATAAACCCTGTATATCTTTCTCCACCATTTTTAAAGTCAATGAGACTGATAGTATTATTTTTAAGATTTATATCTTGTTTTTTGATATTTAAAATAGTTTCTCTGCGACCACCTGTACTTAATGATAACAAAACAAAACTATATAGGGTTGTATTTTCTTGAACCACTTCTTTTAATTGGGCGATTTCTTCAATATCGAGATATTTTTCACGCTGATTATTTACCTTTGGTTTTTTTACACCTACACAAGGGTTTACAACTTTCAGACCTTTTTTGATGGAGTGATTGAAAATAGTAGAGAGTAATTCAACAATACTATTAGCTGTTTTTGGGGCTCTGCCTGCTGTTAGTGAGCGCCTCCACTTAGTTATATCCTCCTGTTCTATGGTATGAATATCCATCTCTCCAAATGATTCTTTTATGTGAAGATTATATTTATTAAGCATTTTTGCATTGGTTTTATTATCAATGGTATCATTGATATATGTATCTGCCAAACTCTGCACAGTAATAAAGTTTTTCTTTTTATGTTTTACAATAGGCGCATCATCACCAAACTTGGAGTTGTTTAGGGCTTCATTTCTTTTTTGATGACAATATTGCTCAGTAATCCCTTCAGACTTTTTCCCTATGACTTCTTCTTTGAGTCGGCCATTGATTTTATATCTAATTTGGTAGCTTCTGTCATTGCCCTCCAAAAGTTTATAGCGTACACCTGTAAACTTTTTAGATGTTATCCATTTGTTCACACTCACTCAAATACCACCCACGTACCACCTTATATGCTGAAACTTGATTATATAGGATTATAGTTGATTAATGATACAATGTCAATATATATCGTATACACGTATAGTTTAGTATATTTGAGTAAACTTTAGGATAGTTGATGAAAGATATAAAATCTAGTCCCCCTCTCCCGGCCATCCATTTTAAATCATCTATTACTTCCCAAAATATATATCATCTAATTCACGCTATAATCA
>Ga0256839_1003351_pt1 | contig 16611 bp, 15 predicted proteins | sample 354166metaG_FD_185968 | JGI IMG/M metagenome (GOLD analysis project Ga0256839, IMG submission 185968) | Hydrothermal vent microbial communities from Mid Atlantic Ridge, Atlantic Ocean - 354-166 | ecosystem: Environmental > Aquatic > Marine > Hydrothermal vents | place: Atlantic Ocean: Mid... | reverse complement strand
CCCTTGGGGTTGTGCAGGGAAAACGGAGGATTCTAAGCGCATCTGGCGTAATTGTATCAAATACACGGACAGCAGCCGCAGCTATACGGTACGTTGGGCGTCTGGGCGCAGCGTAGCGGCCGCCGGCGCTTGCTGCCGCGTGGGGTTAGGTTTCCAGAACCAGCTTCGGCTCGAAGTGCAGGTAGTCGGCCGCGATCAGGTGCAGGGGGATGCCCTTCCAGTTCGTGAGCAGCCAGGTGTTCTCGGCCCCGTGGAGGTGGCCGTAAACGACGGCGTCCGGCTTCCAGCGCTCGATCAGGTCGGTGAAGCCGGTGGGGCTGCCGTCGGGGCCGGTGGGAGGGAAGTGCAGGGCGACGACCAAGCGGTCGTAGTCCTTGCCCTTCAGGCTTTCCAGGCTGAGGCGCAGGCGCTCGACCTCGCGCCTGTAGATCTTCTCGTCCTGATCGGTATATTCGGGGCTGCCGGGTACGAGCCAGCCGCGGGTTCCGGCGACGGCGACGTCGCCGATGACGAGGCTGTCGTTCTGAATGGCGTACATGCCCTCGGGCAGGGCGGCGCGGAGGCGGCTGATCGAGGGCCACCAGTAATCGTGGTTGCCGCGGATCAGCACCTTTTCCCCGGGCAGCTCGGCGATCGCCTGCAGGTCGGGCAGGGCCTCGTCGAGCCGCATGGCCCAGGAGATGTCGCCGGCGACGACGACCAGGTCGTCCGGGCCCACCACCCGGCGCCAGCCCTCGAAGAAGGCTTCGGGGTGGCCTTCCCAGCCAGGACCGAAGACGTCCATGGGCTTGGGGTTTTGGCTGGAGAGGTGGGGGTCGGCGATGGCGAAAACGCGCACGACACCCAGTATAGCCGTGTAGGCTGGAGGCGGTGAAGACGAAGGAGCCCTACGGCGAGGAGCGGGCCATGCAGTACGCGCTCAGGTCCCTGGGCCGGCGCATGCAGAGCCGTGCCGAGCTGGAGCGCAAGCTGCTTGCGCGGACCACGCCCGAGGTGGCCCGGTCGGTGCTCGCACGTTTGCTCGAGTGGGGCTACCTCGACGACCGGGCCTTTGCCGAGGCCTTCGTGCGGTCGCGCCGGGAGCGCTGGGGTGCGCTGCGCCTGCGCGCGGAGCTGGCCCGCCGGGGCGTGGACGAGCGGATCGTTCGCGAGGTGCTTGCCGAGGGCGAAGAGGGGGAAGGGGAGGTTGCGCGGGCGCTGGCGCTGCTGGGCAAGTCGGCGTGGCGCCACAAGGGCGAGCACGCGCGTATGGTGCGCTTCTTGCAGGCGCGCGGCTTTGCGTTGTCCGTAGCCGTGGAGGCGGCGCAGCGTTTCGAAAAGTTGCGGGAAGACGGCGAAACGAAGTAAAACGGGCCTATGCCAACCGTAGAAGCCGAGATCGTGATTCCGCGCCCGGCCGCCGAGGTTTACGCTGCGGCCAAGGACCTGGAGGGGCTCGCGCCCTACCTCAAGGACGTCAAGGAACTGAAGGTGCTCGAGCAGACCCCCGAGCGCTCGGTGACCCACTACCTGGCCGTGGCCATGGGCAAGAAGGTGCAGTGGACCGAGGTGGAGGAGTGGGACGACGCCAAACTGCGCAACCGCTTCTACAGCGAGGAGGGCGACTTCGACAAGTACGAGGGCACCTGGGTCTTCACCCCCGAAGGCGAAACGCAGACGCGCGTCAAACTCACCCTCGACTACGAGCTCAACCTGCCGATGTTCGGCGCGCTCTTGCAGAAGCTCGTCAAGAAGCTGATGCAAGAGAACATCGAGGGCTTCCTGCAGGGGCTGAAGGACCGTTGCTTGGCCGGCGCGTGATAGAATTCGGGAGTGAGGCCCGTGCGCCGATGTCGGCGCTAGACCGCCGCTCCTGGATTCCCCCAAAGCCCAACCTTCAAACCGTGCCTTAGGAGGATCCATGCCGTTTTACCTGTACGACACCATGCAGCGCAAGAAAGTGGAGTTCGTGCCCGCCACGCCGGGCCACGTGGGCATCTACGTCTGCGGGCCTACGGTCTACTCCGACGCCCATCTGGGCCACGGCCGGGCGGCGGTGGTCTACGACGTGCTGCGGCGCTGGTTAATGCACGAGGGGTACCGGGTACGCTTCGTCTCCAACGTGACCGACGTGGGCCACCTTACCGACGACGCCGACGAGGGCGAGGACAAGATCGCCAAGCGCGCCAAGCTGGAAAAGCTCGAGCCCATGGAGGTGGCCGACAAGTACTTCTGGCGCTACTTCGAGGACACCGACGCCCTCAACGTGGCCAAACCCAGCATCACCCCACGCGCCAGCGGCCACATCATCGAGCAGATCGAGCTGACCAAGGAGCTCCTGGAGCGCGGTTACGCCTACGAGGTGAACGGCTCGGTTTACTTCCGCGCCGCCAAGTGGCCCGACTACGGCAAGCTGTCGGGCCGCAGGCTCGAGGACCAGCAGGCGGGTGCGCGCGTCGAGGTGCGCGGCGAGAAAGAAGATCCGCGCGACTGGGCGCTGTGGAAGCGGGCCGAACCGGAGCACCTGATGCGCTGGCCCAGCCCCTGGGGCGAGGGCTACCCGGGCTGGCACATCGAGTGCTCGGCGATGAGCCTCAAGTACCTGGGCGAGGGGTTCGACATTCACGCCGGCGGCATCGACCTGCAGTTCCCCCACCACGAGTGCGAGATCGCCCAGGCCGAGGCGGCCGGGCACCCCTTCGCCCGCTACTGGATGCACCACAACCACGTGCTGCTGAACGGCGAGAAGATGTCCAAGAGCACGGGCAACTTCATTACCTTGCGCGAGCTGCTGGAAAAGCACGAGCCCATGGTGGTGCGGCTCTACCTGCTGCAGAGCCACTACCGCAGCGTCCTCGATCTTACCGAGGCGGGGCTCGAGGCGGCGGGCAAGGCCTACTACCGGCTACTCGAAGCCTACCGCAGCTTGCGCACGGGCCTAGGGCGCGCCCGTGAAGGGGCGCTCACCGCCCTCGATGAGGCGGTCGACCGGCTCGAAGGCTCGTTCGCGGAGGCGATGAACGACGACCTGGGCACCCCCGAGGCGCTGGCCGCGCTCTTTTCGTTCCTTCCTGAGCTCAACAAGGCGCTGGCGGCGGGGCAGGGGAGGGCGAGCCTCGAGCGCGCCTTGGATGCGATGGAGCGGCTTGGCGAAGGCGTTTTGGGGCTTTTCCCGCCGCGCGTGCTCGAAGCCCGTCTGGAAGGTCCGTTGCTCGAGGGGCTGATCGAACTGCTGCTCGAGCAGCGTGAGGCGGCCCGCAGCCGCCGCGACTTCGCCACCGCCGACGCCCTGCGCGCCCGCCTGGGCGAGCTGGGCGTCGTGGTGGAGGACACCCCCGCAGGCGCGAAGTGGAAGCTGGCACCTCGGTGACCCTTGTCCCTACCGCGCCGCAAGAAATACTTTTAGGATGGGGCTATGGGTAAGTTCCTGACCTACTACGTCGTCTTTTTCGTCGCGCTCCTGATCGGCGTGTCGATCGTCAACAAGCTTTTCCTGGGCAGCTGGATGCCGAGCGTCTACGGCTGGATCCTGATCGTCCTCTTCCCGGCCTTCGGAGGCTACTGGATGGCCTTCGCCGACGGCCTCTTTTCCGAGGACGAGGCCAACTCGCACGGCTAGCCCGAGCGCCGAAGCCGCGTGTAGTAAAACCCATCCAGACCGTTTTCGGGCCGGACGTAGACCCCGTGTCCCCGCGCCAGGAGGGGCACGGGGCTGTCGATTTCCAGGGGTTCGAACTCGGGGTGCCCCGCGAGGAACCGCACGATCTGTCCCTCACCCTCCACTTCGGTAAGGGAGCATACCGCATATACGAGGAGGCCGCCGGGCTCGGTAGCGCGGGCGGCGGTCTCGAGCAACCGCGCCTGGAGCTGGGCCATGGGCGCGAGCGCTTCCGGCACGAGCCGCATCCGCAGCTCGGGGTGCCCCCGCAGCGTTCCCGTGCCCAGGCAGGGTGCGTCGAGCAGCACCTTGGGTGCCGTCAGGTCGAGGGGGCGCGTGAGGTCGTGGGTCCGAAACGCGACCTCGAGCCCCAGGCGCGCGAGATTTCGCCGGCCCGCTTCCTGCCGGCGGGCGTCCGCGTCCACGCTGGTCACCTGCGCCCCCCGGGCGGCCAGCCAAGCGGCCTTGAGGGCCGACCCGCCGGCCAGATCGAGGACCCGCTCGCCCGCACGCACTTCGAGGAGCTGCGCCGCCAGCAGCGAGGCGGGGTTCTGGGGCTGCACCAGTCCCTTGCGGAAGGCCGCGATGCGACGCACCGAAAAACCTTGGACGCGCACGTTTCCGGCTACGGGTCCGGGCTCGAACGGCACCCCCTGCTCCAGCAGCGCCGCTTCGCCACCGGGGAAGAGCGTGAGCCACAGCGGTGCCGGTTCGTTGAAGGCCTCCAGCCAACCGGGGTTGCCGAAACGCGTGCGCCACTCTTCGTAGAGGAAGTCGGGCAGGCCAAGACGCACCGCTTCCGGTGCGGGTCGGGCCTCGAGACGCCGCAGCACCGCGTTCACCAGACCGCGCAACCGCGGCTGTCGGCGCCCGATGACCTCGACCCAGGCGCTCACCGTCGCGTGCGCGGGTCGCGGGGTGAAGAGCTTTTCGTAGCCGCCTGCACGCAACGCCCAGCGCACCGCCTCCGGCAGTTTCTCGGGGCGGCGCAAAAGGGGCTCCAGGCTCCAGTCGATCCAGCGAAGCCGACGCAGGGTGCCGTAGACCAGGTCGGTGGCGAGCCCCGATGCCTGGGGGTCCAGCAGGGTCCGCGTAAGCGCCTGGTCCAGGGTCGGGGCGGCGAAGCGCCCGCGGTCGACTTTCACGAGAACGCCCAGGGCCAGGGCCCTGGGGTCGTCGAGCGTGTGCATCGCCGTTTGGTCAGTCGTCGCGGCCCACGCCCAGGATGGCCGCGTACTGGATCAGGTAGGCCACGCTCATGGCCAGCGCCGCCACGTAAGTCATGGCCGCGGCGGTCAGCACCTTGCGCGCCGCAGGCAGCTCGTTCGGCGCGAGCAGTTCGAACTTGCGGAGGTTGGCGAGGGCGCGGCTGCTGGCGTTGAACTCCACCGGCAGCGTGACCAGCTGGAAGATCGCCGCCGCAGCGAAGAGGTAGAGGCCCAGCGTGGCCAGCGCCGTCATCTGCAGCATCAGACCGATGAGGAAGAGCCAGGGGCCCAGGTTGCTGCCGATCTGCGCGGCCGGCACCAGCTGAGCACGCACCCGCATGGGCACGTAGTCGTCGGCATCCTGGAGCGCGTGGCCGACTTCGTGCGCCGCTACGGCCAGTGCCGCGAGCGAGGGTGAGGCGTAGTTGCCCTCGGAGAGGCGCACGGTTTTGGTGCGGGGGTCGTAGTGGTCGGTGAGCTGGCCGCGGACGGGTTCGACGCGGACTTGCGTCAAGCCGTAGCGGTCGAGGATGAGGCGCGCGGTCTCCGCGCCGGTCAGGCCCTTGGCGTTGGGAACGCGGCTGAATCGTGCGTAGGTGCGCTGCAGCCACCCCTGGATCATGAAGGTGGCCAGGAGCACCAGAAGGATCAACCAGGTAAAAGGTCCAAACAACATCATGCCATGAGTCTAGCAGAACCCATGTGAACTGGGTGATGGGTTCACGGAGGCTCGGAAGGTTGCGCCTTAGGAGCTCAGCGGCTGCGACTTCACCGTGAAGCGCAAGGCCGTGCGCTCCTCGTTTTCCAGCTCCAGTTTGACGAAAGCGGGTTTGACGAACAAATCGAGGTTATCGGGCGTGATGTAGCCCCGCGCAATGGCGATGGCCTTCACCGCCTGGTTGACGGCGGCGGGCCCGATGGCCTGCACTTCCACCTCCCCTTGCGACCGCAAGAGTGCAGCAATGGCCCCAGCTACGGAGTTAGGACGAGATTTACCAGACACGCGCAACGTTTCCACAGACGACCTCCGAATAGGGTTGTATCTAGTTTGTATCGTATCTATACGTATGCGCCGTGTCAAGTAAGTTCGACCCGAAAGGCGCCGGCCGTGTTGACGGCAACGCGACCCGAAGATACAATGGGAGTCCATATAGGCGCATGAATATGCGCCAGGCCCCAAAACAAGGAAACATTATAAGCGAACACGCATCTGCGGGAAAAGGAGACGCATGAGCAGCGGTTATGACCCCACCCAAAATTCGGTCCACGACGCCTGTGGAATCGGCTTTATCGCCGACGCTCAGGGGCGGCGCAGCCACCGGGTGCTGCAACTGGGCATCGAAGCTCTGGCGCGCATGGCCCACCGCGGGGCGGTGGCCTCCGACGGACTGACCAGCGACGGGGTCGGATTGCTCACCCAGATCCCCTACCCGCTGTTCAAGCGCGTGTTGGTGCGGGAGGGCATAGCTCCGGAAAACCCGCGCGACATCGCGGTAGGGATGTTCTTCCTGCCCCGCGATCCCGAGGCCCGCGAGCGGGCCATGAAGGTCGTAACGGACGAGCTGGAAGCGTTGGGTCTGGGGCACGAGGTCTGGCGCCGCGTGCCTACCAATCCCGAGGTGCTGGGCGAGGTGGCCCGCAGCGCAGAGCCCGAGGTCTGGCAGGCGGTCCTGATTAAGCCGCCGGCCTTTTCGGCCTCCGCCTACGAGCGCGCCCTCTACCGGGCGCGCCGGAGGATCGAGCGGGCCTGGCGCGAGGCGGGGCTCGGGGCTTATGCGGTCTCGCTCTCTTCGCGCACCCTGGTCTACAAGGGCTTGATGCTGGCCCGTGACCTGGCCGCCTACTACCCGGACCTCGCCGACCCCTACTACCAGACGGCGCTGACCCTGTTTCACCAGCGCTACTCTACGAACACCTTCCCCGCCTGGCAGCTCGCCCAGCCGTTCCGCTACCTGGCCCAGAACGGCGAGATCAACACCTTGCAGGGCAACGTCAACTGGATGAAGGCGCGCGAGCCCGAGCTCATCAGCCAGCACTGGGGCGAGGCCCTAGAGGACCTCAAGCCCGTGGTGGACGAGACCGGCAGCGACTCGGCGATCCTCGACAACGTCTTCGAACTGCTGGTGCAGAGTGGGCGCGATCCGCTGCACGCAATGATGATGCTCGTCCCCGAGGCCTACGAGAACGTAGCCGAAGTGGAGCCCGAAGTGCGCGCCTTCTACGAGTACCACGCCTCGCTCTCGGAACCCTGGGACGGGCCGGCTGCGCTTGTTTACTCCGACGGCCGCTACGCAGCGGCCTCCCTGGACCGCAACGGCCTGAGGCCGCTGCGTTACTGGCGGCTGGCCGACGGACTGGTGGTGCTGGGGTCGGAGACGGGAATCGTCGACGCCGAGGCCGAGGCGATCGTCGAGAAAGGGCGGCTCGGTCCGGGTCAGATCTTTGCCGTGGACACCGAGAAGGGCCGGGTCTTCCACGATGCCGAGATCAAGAAGCGTTACGCCACCCGCCGCCCCTACGCGGTCTGGGTTCGCCGCCACCGCACCTACCCCCCGAAGACCAAGAACCTGCTGCACGAAGGGCAGGACCTCCCCCGGGGTGACGACTTCGTGCGCTTGCAGAAAGCCTTTGGCTACAGCCGCGAAGACCTCACCCACCTGCTGGCGCCGATGAGCCGGCTCGCCAGCGAGCCGGTAGGCTCGATGGGCGACGACACCCCACTCCCCTTCCTTTCCTCGCTTCCGCAGTGGCTCTACCGCTACTTCCGTCAGCGCTTCGCTCAGGTGACCAACCCGCCCATCGACCCCTTGCGCGAGGAGATGGTGATGTCCCTGCGGAGCCTCGTCGGGCCGCGGATGAGCTTCCTGGAGACCCAGGAGGGTGCGGCGCATCAGATGGAGTTCGATTCGCCCATCGTCCACGGGGACCAGCTCGATTGGATCTACAACCACGACGACACCTGGTACCGCCCCTACCGGCTGCGCACCCGTTTTCCCGCGTACGGCGGCCCCGAGGCGATGAAACGTGCCCTCGACGCGCTCTTGCAGGAGGCCCAGGCGGCGGTGGAGCAGGGCTTCAACGTCCTGATCCTCAGCGACCGCGGGGTGGGGCCCGAGTGGGCCCCCATCCCCATGCCACTCGTCGTGGGCGGCGTGCACCACCATCTGATCGCTCTCGGCCGGAGGATGCGGGTCTCGCTGGTCGTCGAGACGGGCGAGGCGCGTCAGGACCACCACTTCGCGGTCCTGCTGGGCTACGGCGCGGACCTCGTCTACCCCTACCTGGCCCTGGCCTCGGTGCGCGACCTGGTGGAGCGCGATCCCCGCGGTCGGGCCCCGATCTCGCTAGAGCAGGCCCTGCTGAATTACCAGAAAGCCATCGAGAAGGGGTTGCGTAAGATCCTGGCGAAGATGGGCATCTCCACCCTGGCGAGTTACCGTGGAGCCCAGATCTTTGAGGTGATCGGTCTCGAGCCCGAGGTGGTGGACGCCTATTTCAAGGGAACGCCGGCCCGCTTCGGGGCGGTGGGGCTCGAGCGGATCGCCCGCGACGTGCTCGCCTTCCACGAGGAGGCCTACGCGGGTCCCGCCGAGCTGACCGACCGCGGCGAGTTCCGCTTCCGTAAGCGCGGGGAGTACCACGCGTTCAACCCCCGGGTCTTCAAGTCACTGCACAAGGCGGTGCGCGAAGAGCGCGAGGAGAGCTATGCCGAGTACGCGCGCGCCGTCAACGAACGACCGCCGGCGGCGGTGCGCGACCTGCTTACCTGGAAGAAGGCCGACCGCTCCGTGCCCCTGGAGGAGGTCGAACCCATCGAGGCGATCCTCGAGCGGTTCCGCACCCAGGCCATGAGCTTCGGAGCGCTCTCACGCGAGGCCCACGAGGTGCTCGCCGTGGCCTTGAACCGCATCGGCGCGATGAGCAACTCGGGCGAAGGCGGGGAAGACCCGGTGCGCTACCACCCCTACAAGGAGGACCGCCCTGACCTGACGCAGTCGGGGTGGCACCCCCGCGCCGGGGACTGGGGCAACAGCAAGGTGAAGCAGGTCGCCTCGGGGCGTTTCGGCGTTACCCCCGCCTACCTGGTGAGCGCCGAGGAGATCGAGATCAAGATGGCCCAGGGTTCCAAGCCCGGCGAGGGGGGGCAGATTCCCGGCTTCAAGGTGAACCGCGAGATCGCACGCGTGCGCGGGGCCACCCCTGGGGTGACGCTGATCTCGCCCCCACCCCATCACGACATCTACTCGATCGAGGACCTGGCCCAGCTGATCTACGACCTCAAGCGGGTCAACAAGAAGGCGCGCGTGGCTGTCAAGCTGGTCAGTGAGGTGGGCGTGGGCACGATCGCCGCCGGGGTGGCCAAGGGCTACGCCGACCGGGTGCTCATCTCCGGCGCCGACGGCGGTACCGGCGCCTCGCCGCTGGGTTCGATCAAGTACGCCGGCAGCCCCTGGGAACTCGGCCTCGCCGAGGCCCACCGGGTGTTGCTCGAAAACGGGTTGCGCGATCGGGTGCGCTTGCAGGTCGATGGGGGGCTCAAGACCGGGCGTGACGTGGTTCTGGCGGCGCTTCTGGGCGCCGAGGAGTTCGGCTTCGGAACCGCAGCGCTGGTGGCCGTGGGCTGCGTGATGGCGCGCCAGTGCCACCTCAACACCTGCCCCGTCGGGGTGGCCACCCAGGACGAGGCCCTGCGCCGCCGTTTCCCCGGAACCCCCGAACACGCGGTTCGCTTCCTGATCTACGTAGCCCAGGAGGTGCGTGCGATCCTGGCCGAGATGGGCGCGCGGAGCCTCGATGAGATCGTCGGACGCAACGACCTGCTCGTGCGCCGCGAGGTGCCGCTGGAGCGCGCCGACGACGTCGACCTTGCCCCGCTGCTGGAGCCGTTCCCTGAGTGGCGGCCCAAGCCCCTCGAAAAGCGCGCCGAGCGCCCGGAAGACGGGCCATTGCTCGACGATCAGCTCTACGCCACCTTCGCCCCCTCCCTGCAGGATCGCAAGCCGCGCTTCGCCCGCTTCGCAGTGCGCAACCGCGAGCGCGCCGTGGGGGCGCGCCTCTCGGGCGAGATCGCCCGCTTCCACGGTGAGGAAGGGTTGCCCGCGGGGACCGTCCACGCCCGCATCGAGGGGGTGGCGGGGCAGAGCTTCGGCGCCTTCTTGGCTCCGGGCGTCTTCCTCGAGCTTGTTGGGGAGGCCCAAGACTACCTGGCCAAGGGCATGGCTGGAGGGCTGATCAGCGTACGGCCGCCGCTCTACCGTGAGGGCCCCGAGATCCTGGCCGGAAACACCGTGCTCTACGGAGCCACCGGCGGCGCCCTCTACGTGGCCGGACGCGTGGGCGAGCGTTTCGCGGTGCGCAATTCCGGGGCCCGGGCGGTGGTGGAGGGCGTCGGCGAGCACGCCTGCGAGTACATGACCGGCGGGCTGGTCGTGGTGCTGGGGGAGACCGGCCAGAACTTCGCCGCCGGCATGACCGGGGGCGTCGCCTACGTCTACGACCCCCAGAGCCGTTTTCCCGAGCGCTACAACCCTACCCTGGTCGGCATCGCGCGCCTCGCCCCAGGCGTGGACGACGAGCTGCTGCGGGCCATACTCGAGCGCCATCTGAAGCTCACCGGCAGCCCCCGCGCCCGCGCGATCCTTGCAGACTGGGAGGAGCGCCGGGGCGACTTCTGGAAGGTGGCGCCGCTGAGCCTGCCGGAGGGGTTGACGCCCGGGGACACCGAAGCCTTGCTGCTCGAGGCGGTCCGTGCCGAGTCCGTCTTGGAGCCTGCCCCCGAAGGGGTGGTTGCGGACGGTGGGTCCGGGGATTAGGATGGGCGCGGTGACGGGATCCGATGCGGTAGAACGGCGCCTGCGGCGCGTGGGGTTCGGCCCCGAGCACGCCGAGCGCCTGCTCGAGCTCAAACCGATCATGCATCCGCTGGCCCACGAGATGGCCCTGGCCTTCTACGATCACCTGGGGCAGGACCCCGAGACCCGCCGCATCCTCTGGGGGGAGCCGGGACGGGTCGAACGCCTCTACGAGAGCTTCGAGGGTTGGTACCGGGAGCTCTTCGAGGGCGTATACGATGCAGACTACGCCGCGAAACGGCTGCGGGTGGGCGTGGTGCACGCGCGCTACGGGGTACCTCTTTCCTCGCTGATCCCGGCAATCGGCCAGGTCTACAGCCTGGCGTTGGAACACCTGCTCGTTGCCCTGCGCCCGGTTGAGCTGCCCAGCGCCCTCGAGGCGCTGGGCAAGGTGCTCACCCTCGACACCACCCTGATGGCCGAAAGCTACGAGCGCGCCGTCGCTGCGGGTGTCGAAGGCGGTGAGCAGGCCACGCGACGCGGCGCGGCCCGGATCCTCACCCTGGCCCGTTCAGGAGCCGGGCTGGGCAGCGGTCGTTAGCGCCACCTGCCCCACGAGCAGCTCGATGCGGTCCTCCAGGAAGGTGAACACGTAAACGAGCGCCGGTGCGTCTTGCTTTTCCCAGACCTGGACGAGGCGGCCGCCGGCGTCGCTTTGTTCGAAGGTGAGCGTGTAGCCTGCACCCTGGCGGGTGTAGCCGGCAATGAAGTTCACGGTCGTCGCCTGCTTGTCGGCCCCGCCGACCATCAGCCGGTAGCAGGCGTAGCGTTCGACCGCCTCGGGCACCCTCGGGTCCAGTTGGCGGGCCAGCTGGAAGCCGCTCTCGGAGGCGCGGTCGCAGTCGGGACCGAAGATCTGCAGGGTGGGCGTCGGCCATACGACGTTGAGGTCGAAACCGAGCACGGTTACCGGGACCGCCTTGGTGCCTTCGGTCTGCGCGAACGCCAGCCCCGCAAAGAGCAAGATCCAAACGAGCCGTTTCATGCCCCCAGCCTACCCCAGCCGTTTGAGCCGGCGCTGAGGAGCTACCGCCCCGCGAAGCGGGGGGCCCGCTTTTCAAGGAAGGCCCGCACGCCCTCTTCGTGGTCGGCGCCCTCGCCGGCCAGTTTCTGCAGCTGCGCCTCGAGCTCGAGCACCTCCTCCAAGCCGAGCCGGGCGCTCTCGTCGAGGGCGTGCTTGATGAGGCCGAAGACCCGCGTCGGCCCTTCGGCCAGCCGCGCCGCCAGCGCACTCGCCTCCTCAAACACCCGTTCTTCGTCCACCACGCGGTTGGCGAGCCCGTAGCGCTGCGCCTCCTCGGCGCTCAGCTCGGGCGAGAGCGCCAGCAGCTCGAAGGCGCGGCCCCAGCCCACGGTGCGCGGGAGGGTGTAGGTCATCCCCGAGTCGGGCACCAGCGCGATCCGCGCGAATGCGGTGATGAGCCGCGTATCGCGGCCCAGCACGCGCAGGTCGCAGGCCAGCGCCAGCGCCAGACCGGCCCCGGCGGCCACCCCGCGCACGGCGGCGACCACGGGTTTGGGCAGCCGGCGCAGCTGGAGCACCACCCGGTTGTAGCGCCCAAGGTGCTCCTGGTAGTCGAGCTCGCCCACGCCGGCTTCCTGCAGGTCCTGCCCGGCGGAGAAAGCCCCGCCGCGGCCGGTCAGCAGCACCGCACGAACGGCCGGGTCCTCTGCTGCCGACAGGGCTTCGGAAAGCTCTTCGAGCAGAGCGGCGTTGAGCGCGTTGAGCCGGGCGGGGCGGTTCAGCTCGATCGTCAGGACGGATCCGGAAACGTGCGTTTCGATCGTCGCCATACCCGCATCCTACCCGGCGCGCACGGTTGGGTTAGCGCCACGAGCCCTCTTCGATCATCCCCGGCAGGGCCGAAAACAGCAGTTCTTGCAGATGCATCCTGCCGCTTTCGTAATCGTTCTGGACCAATCGCTGGATAAATGTGCTGGGCTCGAGACGTGCGTCTTCCAGGTACTCCCCCATCTCTTGGCTCCACGGGTCGGTTCCCTCGGGAGGCGGGGTGCGGTCCTCGTCAAAATGCCCCACGAAGTCGTGATGCACTCCGGTATGCAGCAGCAGATCGCGCATGTCGTACCATCTAAATTCGCCGTAGGAAATATCCGAGGGCTCTTCGTCGATGAGCAACGAGGTGTCCAGGCTGTCATAATCGCAGTCCAGCCGTCCGTGGTTGTAGTATTTCAGAACGAGCACGTGAGCGAAGACCTTCTTGTCGACGCGGACTTCGCTGCCTCCCACCACGAGAAAGTCGGTCAGAAGATTGCCCATGACATGGAGGCCCGCACCGTAGTCGCCTTCGGGATTGTAAACACCTCCGTTGACGATCAGGTCGCCGCGTACCATCAAGGCGTCGGCGTGGTCGTACAAGGTCAAGAGGTTCAGATCGCCCTCGATGCGCAGATCGCCATCGAAAAGCAGCACCTTCTCGTATTGGTCCCCCTCGAGGCCGATGTCGAGATCCGCCGCCGGAACGGTTTCCCGGGCGAAGAGCTCCTCCTGGGTCAGCGCCTGCGGCAGGGTGTACCCCGCACCGCGCGCTTTCAGAACCTCTTGAAACAGCAGCGTGCGCAGCTCCTCGTGGCAGAAGGCGCGGGTCTCCGTAAGCTCCGCCTCGCCCCCGGGGCGGGCAACCTCGATTTCGAAACGCCGATCACGGGCCTGGAGGCGCCAGCGGCTCCCGTCCTTGCGGTGCAACGTATATTTAAAGTCGAATGGTCTATAGGAAAAGATAATACTGGACTGGTTAACGAACATGGAAAAGGTATAACCAGCACCGCTCTGAAAAGCGTGAGAACAAAAGGGGCGGCCGGTCCCTGGACCGGCCGCCCCAAGGCTCGGGGCTAGTGCAGGATTCCGAGCTCGTTGACCTTGTCCACCAGCGCCTGGACGTGGTCGGCGCTGTTCTTGAGCGCCGCCAGCTCTTCGTCCGAGAGCGGCAGCTGCCAGATCTTCTCGATGCCGCCCTTGCCGAGCACCGCGGGCACGCCCACGAACAGACCCGAGATGCCGTACTCGCCGTTCAGGTAAGCGGCTACCGGGAGGATCCGCTTTTCGTCTTTGATGATCGCCTTCGCCATTTCGAAGGCCCCGGCCGAGGGGGCGTAGTAGGCCGAACCGGTCTTGAGCAGACCCACGATCTCCGCGCCGCCCTTGCGGGTGCGCTCCACGATCGCCTCGATCTGGTCGGCGGGCATCACCTCGGGAAGCGGTGCGCCGCCCACCCAGGTGAACCGGGGCAGCGGCACCATGGTGTCGCCGTGGCCGCCCAGCACCACGCCCTGGACGTCTTTGACGCTTACGCCCAGCGCCTCGGCGATGAAGTGACGGTAGCGCGAGGAGTCGAGCACCCCGGCCATGCCCATGATCTTGTTCTTGGGCGTTCCGGTGATTTCGCTGATTACGTAGGTGATGGCGTCGAGCGGGTTGGCGACCTGGATGATGAAGGCGTCGGGGGCGTACTTCTTGATGTTCTCGCCCATCGTCAGGGCGATCTTGCCGTTGATTTCGATCAGGTCGTCGCGGCTCATGCCCGGTTTACGCGGCACACCGGCGGTCGTGATTACCATGTCCGAACCTGCGATGTCGGCGTAGTCGTTGGTGCCGGTGATCGTCACGTCGTTGAGGACGACGGGTCTGGACTGGGAGAGGTCCAGCGCCTTGCCCAGGGGCATGCCTTCGACGATGTCCACGAGCACCACGTCCGCGAGCGCGGCTTCGGCGATGCGCATGGCGAGGGTGGAGCCGACGTGTCCTGCACCGATAACGCTGACTTTTGGACGTCCTGTGATGGCCATTGGATACCTCCGAGCTCAATTTTACTCCCGTACGCCGCGAAAAGGACCAGGACATCTGCATGCAGGCAAAGTCCTATGATGGGGCCATGGCCAAGGTCAGCCGCTACTACGACGTAAAGAGGGACAAGAACGGCCACCGCTACCTCGAGGTCTACGTGACCGGGTTCCTACTCCAGCGCATCCCCCTGCTTAACAAGAGCACCGCCTTCACCCGCGAGGAGCGGGAACTCCTGGAACTCGAGGGGTTGCTGCCGGCGCACATCACCAGCATTGAAGAGCAAAAGGAGCGGGTTTACCGAAGGTACCGGCTCCAGGACAACGATCTGGAAAAGCACATCTACCTGCGCAACCTGCAGGACCGCAACGAGGTCCTGTTTTACGCCTTGCTCGTCGAACACCTGGAGGAGATGCTTCCCATCATCTACACCCCCACGGTGGGCGACGCGGTCCGCGAGTTCTCCCACATCTACCGCCTGCCCCGGGGGCTTGCGCTCTCCACCGAGAACATCCACAAGGCCGACCAGTGCTTCGCCAATGTGCCCCTCGAAGACGTGCGGCTGGTCGTGGCCACCGACTCCTCGGCCATTCTCGGCATCGGCGACCAAGGCTTTGGCGGCATGGCCATCTCCATCGGCAAGCTTTCCCTCTATGCGGGCGCCGGCGGCGTGGCTCCCGACAAGACGTTGCCCATCGAGTTGGACGTGGGCACCGACCGAGAGGACCTGCTCCAGGACCCCCTCTACCTGGGCGTGCGCCACCACCGCCTCAAGGGTGAGGCCTACTACCAGTTCATGGACCGCTTCGTGCAGGCCTTCAAAAAGCGCTACCCCAAGGCGATCCTCCAGTGGGAGGACTTCTCCAAGGAGGCGGCCTTCACCTTGCTCGAGCGCTACCGCAAGGAGCTGCCCTCGTTCAACGACGACATCCAGGGTACCGGCGCCGTCACCTGGGCGGGCGTGCTGAACGCCATGAAGATCAAGGACGAGCCGGTGACCGACCAGGTCTTCGTCGTCTACGGTGCGGGCGCCGGCGGCGTCGGCGTGGCCTGGGCCATCGTCCAGGGCCTGATCCGCGAGGGGCTCAGTGAGGAGGAGGCCAGGAAGCGGGTCTACGTGCTCGATTCCAAGGGGCTGCTTCTCAGCGACCGGGCGATGGAGGCGTACAAGCGCCCCTACGCTCACGACCCCGCCGAGGTGGCCGACTGGTCCTTCAGCGGCAAGGCCCCGCACCTGCTCGAAGTCATCCAGAACGCCCGGGCCACGGTGCTGCTGGGGCTCTCGGGGCGGCCCGGCGACTTCAACGAGCCCGTGGTCAAGGCGATGCTCGAGGCCACCGACCGCCCGGTTATCTTCCCGCTTTCCAACCCCACCAGCGCTTCCGAGGCGCTGCCCGAAGACATCCTCCACTGGACCGACGGCGCGGCCATCGTGGCGACCGGCAGCCCCTTCGACCCGGTGGAGTACAAGGGCAAGACCTACCCCATCGGCCAGGGCAACAACGCCTTCATCTTTCCGGGGCTTGGCTTCGGCGCCATCCTCGCCCACGCGCGCGAGATCACCGACGGCATGGTCCTCGCGGCCTCCTATGCGCTGGCCGACTTCGTCGACCGTTCCCACATCGAACAGGGGATGGTCTACCCCTTCGTGCGCGAAATGCGCGAGGCCAGCGTTCACGTGGCCGCGAAGGTCATCCTCCAAGCCGTGGCCGACGGCGTCGCCGACACCAACCGCTTCGACGGCCTGGCCGAACACGACGTTCTCGACTACGTGCGCCGGCACTTCTGGCAGCCGCACTACCTCCCCTACGTCAAGGGCACCCCCGAGGAGTAGCGTTCTTCCCTCCTGCGAATCGCCCGCTCCGAACGCCGGGCGATTCTTCAACGGGCGAGGCCTAGAAGGCCTTCGTCAGGAGCCGCAGGAAGTTTATAATGGAGATGTCAAGGCGTTCTTCCTGGAGGCCGCACCGTGAGCAAGGATCGTCCGGTTTACATCATCTCCGTCGCCGCCGAGCTGGTGGACATGCACCCCCAGACCCTGCGCCTGTACGAGCGCAAGGGCCTGATCCGCCCCAAGCGCAGCTCGGGCAAGACCCGCCTCTACTCCGAGCGCGA
>Ga0256839_1003349_pt1 | contig 16621 bp, 14 predicted proteins | sample 354166metaG_FD_185968 | JGI IMG/M metagenome (GOLD analysis project Ga0256839, IMG submission 185968) | Hydrothermal vent microbial communities from Mid Atlantic Ridge, Atlantic Ocean - 354-166 | ecosystem: Environmental > Aquatic > Marine > Hydrothermal vents | place: Atlantic Ocean: Mid... | reverse complement strand
CCCCGCTTCTTGAACTCCTCGGCCAGGGTCTGGAGGTAGCTGGGGGTGGCGGTAATCACGTCCGGCTTGAAGTCCTGGATGAGCGTGATCTGCCGCTCGGTCATCCCCCCGGAGACCGGAACCACGGTGAGGCCGAGCCGCTCGGCGCCGTAGTGGACCCCGAGGCCGCCGGTGAAGAGGCCGTAACCGTAGGCGTTGTGGAGCATCATCCCCGGGCGGGCCCCGGCGGCCGCCAGGCTCCGGGCGTTGACCTCGGCGAAGAGCTCGATATCCCGCCGGGTGTACCCCACCACCGTGGGCTTGCCGGTCGTCCCCGAAGAGGCGTGAATCCGGATCACCTCCTCCCGGGGCACGGCAAAGAGCCCGAAGGGGTAGTGGTCCCGGAGGTCCTGCTTTTTGGTAAAGGGAAGCCGGTAGAGCTCGGCAAGTCCCCGGAAGGTCTCGGGGCGGATCCCCGCCTCGTCGAGCTTTTGCCGGTAAAACGGTACCCGCTCGTACACGTAAGCGACGATCCTCCGCAAGCGCTCGTCCTGGAGCGCGGTGAGGCGCTCCCGGGGCAGGGTTTCGATCTCGGGCTGGAACATCCGCTCACCTCCCTTAATCGACGCGCTCGACCACCGCCGCGATCCCCTGGCCCACGCCGATGCACATGGTGGCCAGGCCCAAGGCCGCCTCCCGCCTGCGCATCTCGTGAAGCAGCGTGGTGAGGATGCGGGCGCCGGAGCAACCGAGAGGGTGGCCGAGCGCGATCGCACCTCCGTTGGGGTTCAACCGTTCGTCCTCGGGATCGAGGCCCCACTCCGCCAAAACCGCCAGCGACTGGGCGGCAAAGGCCTCGTTCAGCTCGATGAGGTCCAGATCGTCGAGGGTAAGTCCGGCGCGGGCGAGGGCTTTCCGGGTGGCGGGAACCGGTCCGATCCCCATGATCCGCGGCGGCACCCCGGCCACCCCCGCCGCCCGCAGCCGGGCCATGGGCTTGAGGCCGTGGGCGCGGGCGAACTCCGGGGAAACGAGAAGCACCGCCGCCGCCCCGTCGTTGAGGGAGGAGCTGTTGCCGGCGGTTACCGTACCCCCTTCCCGGAAGGCGGGCCGGAGCCGGGCGAGCTTTTCCAGGCTGGTGTCGCGGCGTGGCCCTTCGTCGACCGAGACGGTGTAGCGCTCCTTGCGGGTCGTAACCTCGACCGGAACGATCTCCTCGGCAAAGCGTCCGGCGTCGATCGCGGCCACCGCTTTCCGGTGCGAGGCGAGGGCGAAGCGATCCTGGGCCTCGCGGGGGATGCGGTACATCTCCGCCAGGTTTTCGGCCGTCTCCCCCATGCTCTCGGTACCGTGGGTCGCCTCCATCCGGGGGTTGACGAAGCGCCAGCCGAGGGCGGTGTCGTACATGGGGAGGCTCCCCCGGGGGTAGCCGGTCTCGGGCTTGGGAACCGCCCAGGGCGCCCGGCTCATCGACTCGACCCCGGCCCCGATCGCCACCTCGGCCTCCCCCACGGCGATCGCCCGGGCCGCCTGGATCACCGCGTCCAGGCCGGATCCGCAAAGCCGGTTGACGGTGACCCCGGCCACCTCCACCGGAAAGCCGGCGAGAAGGAGGCTCATCCGCGCGACGTTGCGATTGTCCTCCCCCGCCTGGTTGGCGCAGCCCATGTAGACGTCCTCGACCGCCTCCTTGGGGACGCCGGCCCGATCCATCAGAGCCTCGAGCACGATCGCCCCGAGGTCGTCGGGCCGCACCGGGGCGAGCGCCCCCCCGTAACGACCGATCGGCGTGCGCACCGCCTCCACGATCCACGCTTCCCTCATGGCGCCTCCAGATGAAACACCGTACCCACGAACTGGGCGACCAACCGCCCTTCGACCGAAAGCCGCACCCGGTAGTTGGCGGTTCGCCGGCCCCGGAACACCGGTTCGGCCACCGCCTCCAGCCGCTCTCCCACCGACACCGGTCGGAAGTAGTCGATGCGGGTGGAAAGGGCCACCGCCCGGGTCCCGAGGTTCGAGATCAGGGCAAAGGCGGCGTCGGCCAGGGCGTAAAGGACCCCCCCGTGCGCGGTACCGTGCAGGTTGGCGTGATCCTCCCGTACCCTGAGCGCCAGGCGAACGACCTCCGGCTCGAGGCGCTCCACCTCGATGCCCAGGGTCTCCATGAAGGGATCCCTCACCGCGACTCCTCCCCCGGAATGCCCAGATAGTGCTCGACCACCCTGGGGTCGTCCCGAAGCGCCGCGGCCGGCCCCTCGAGGACGATCCGCCCGGCCTCGAGGACGTAGCCGCGGTCGGCGAGCTCGAGCGCCGCACGCGCGTTTTGCTCCACCAGGAGGATCGTCGTTCCCTCGGCCTTGAGCCCCGCGAGGATGCCGAAGATCTCCTGAACGATCAGGGGTGCAAGCCCGAGCGAGGGCTCGTCCAGCAGCAAGAGCCTCGGGCGGGCCATCAGCGCCCGGCCAATGGCCAGCATCTGCTGCTCCCCCCCGGACATGGTGGCGGCCAGCTGGTGACGGCGCTCCGCCAGGCGGGGAAAGCGTGCGTAGACCCGCTCGAGCTCCCCCCAAATCCCCCGCTCCCCGCGCTTGTAACGGGCAAAGGCCCCGAGCAGGAGGTTTTCCTCCACGGTCATCGAGCCGAAAAGGTGACGCCGCTCGTGGACCAGCACCAGGCCGCGGGCCACCCGCTCCTCGGGCTCGAGCCCGGCGAGGACCTCGCCGCGGTAGCGCACCTCCCCCCGGCACGTCACCAACCCCAAAAGGGCGAGCAACGTGCTCGTCTTTCCCGCCCCGTTCGGGCCGATCAGGGCCACCACCTCGCCTTCCTCGACGTGGAGGTCGATCCCGTCCACCGCCACCGCGGCGTGGTAGCGGACCTCGAGGCCCCGGACCGCGAGCATCAGGTCACCCCCCCGAGGTAGGCCTCCCGCACCGCCGGATCCCGCTGCACCGCCTCCGGCGGTCCCTCGGCGATCTTCTCGCCGTAGTGCATCACCACCACCCGGTCCACCAGGCGCATGACCAGCTCCATGTCGTGGTCGACGAGCAGCACGGTAATCCCCTCGTCGCGTAGGCGGCGGATCAGCGCCGCGAGGGCCCGCTTCTCCCCCGCGCGAAGCCCGGCGGCGGGCTCGTCCAGGAGCAGGAGGACGGGATCGGCGGCGAGGGCCCGGGCGACCTCGAGCTTGCGCTGCTCCCCGAGCGAGAGTGCACCCGCCTTCAAAAAGGCCTTCTCCGCCAGACCCACCCGCTCCAGAGCGCGAAAGGCCTCGACCGCGGCCCTTCGCTCCTCCGTCCGATCAAGCCCGAGCATCGAGGCGAGCATCGGCGCCCGGGTCCGGGGGTAGGTACCGAGCATCGCGTTCTCCAGCACGGTCATCTCGGGAAAGAGGTGGGGGTGCTGGAAGGTACGCACGAGCCCCATGCGAACGGTCTCGAAGGGGAACCTTCCGGTGATCTCCTGGCCCCGAAACCGGACCCGTCCCCGATCCGGCCTCAAGACCCCCGCGATCAGGTGGAAGGTGGTGGACTTACCGGCCCCGTTGGGCCCGATCAGGCCCAGGATCTCCCCCCGGCGCACGGAAAAGGAAAGCCGATTGACCGCGAGCAGCCCGCCGAAACTCTTGCAAATCCCCTCGACCTCGAGCAGGATCTCCTCCTCCACCGGCTCGGCGCGGGCGGGGAGCCCCTCGCCCTCCGGGGGGTCGGGAACGCGCCGGGGCAGGCGGGCCTCGATCCAGGGCCAGAGCCCCCGGGGTGCCAGATGCAGGATCGCCACCAGGATCAGCCCGTAGGCGATCACCTCGTAGTTGCCGCTTTTGCCGAGGACCAGGGGAACGAGGTCCTTGAGCCACTGCTCGAGCCCGGTCAGCAGCCCCGCCCCGAGGAAGGCGCCGGCGAAGGAGCCGACCCCTCCGACCACCGCCATGATCAGGTAGAAGATCGAGGCCTCGAGGGAAAAGGGGCTCGGGTTCACGAAGCGCACGAAGTGCGCATAGAGCCACCCGGCAAGCCCCGCGCCCAGCGCGGCCAGGACGAAGGTCCAAAGCCGGAGCGAGGGGGGCCGGGCGCCAAAGGAGGCGGCCGCCACCGCGTCGCCCTTGAGCGCCCGGATCATCCGCCCGTGGCGGCTGTGGATCAGCCGGTAGAGGCCGAGGGCGTAGAGCAGGAGAAGTCCCCAGGCGAGGTAGTGGTATGCCCGCGGGTCCCGGAGCTCGAAGCCGAAGACCGCCACCGGGGGCAGATCCGAAAGCCCGGTCCGCCCCCCGGTCAGGGCTACCCAGCTCCCCATCACGATGTAAAGCGCCACCTGCCAGGCGATGGTGGCGAGGGGGAGGTAGTGCCCTTTGAGCCGCACGGTGAGCAATCCCAGCACCAGCGCGAAGACCAGGGTAGCGAGCAACCCGGCCAAAAGCCCCAGCCACGGGGAGACCCCGAGCCTCAGGGCGAGCAGGGCGCTGGTGTAGCCGGCCACCCCCATGAAGGCAGCCTGGCCGAAGCTGGTCAGGCCGGCGAGCCCGGTGAGGAGATGCAGTCCGAGGACGACGAGGGTGGCGATCGCGTAGAAGACGAAGAGGGTCTGGTAAAAGGGCGGGACGATCCAGGGCAGCACCAGGAGCAGGAGCAAGAGCACCGCGGTCATTCCTCCTCCTCCAGCACCCGCGAGCTCACGCTTCGCCAGGCCAGAACCGGGAGCAAGAGGGCGAAGACGATTGCCTCCTTGTAGGCGCTCGCGAAGAACGAGCTGAACGACTCGAGCACACCCACGAGCACCCCCCCGGCCACCGCCAGCGGATAGCTCACGAGCCCGGCGACGATCGCCGCCACGAAGCCCTTCAAGCCCAAAAGAAACCCCATCTCGTAGCTGGCGTTGGAGAGGGGGGCGACCAGGAGCCCGGCCAGGGCACCGATGCCGGTGGCCAGCAAGAAGGCCACCCGTCCCGCCTCCCGAACGCTGATCCCGGCCAGACGGGCGCCGATCCGGTTCACCGCCGCCGCCCGCAACGCCTTGCCATAAAGGGATCGCCGGAAAAAGAGGTAGAGCAACACCATCAGCACGGCGGCGGCCAGGATCAGCAGGATCCCCTGGCGGGGCACCGGCAGCCCGGCGAGCGCCGCCTCCCCGGGCCAGAGCGCGGGAAGGCGGAACTGCTCGGGCCCGAAGAAGGCAAGCCCCAGCCCCTGAAACACGAAGTGCAACCCCACCGCCAGGATGAGGTACACGAGCACGCTCGCCCCCGGAAGCGGCTCGAAGAAGATCCGAAAGCTGGCGGGGCCGATCGGGAGTACCACCAAAAGCGCCGCCAGGAAGGCCAGGGCGGGCACGGAACGCCCCAAAAACCCCACCCCCACCACGCCGAGGGCGGCCAGGAAAAGCCAGAGGGGGGTGCGCCCCCGCCGGCGGTCCAGCCCCGCCCAGATGAGGAGCAGCCCGGCCGAAAGCCAGACGGTTCCGGGCAGCTTCCCCTCGAGCAGCATCGCTTGCGTGAGGGGGGCAAAAAGCACCCACTCCCCGAGCGGGATGAGGATCGCCCGGGTGACCGCGAAGACCAGCACCAGCGCGAGCGCCACCAGGGCGTAAAGCGCGCCGTTGATCAAGCCGTCGGAAAGCAGAAAGCCGAAGATCAGGGGGTCCATGCCCGCCCTTTCCTTGCCTTAGCGGAAGCTACGCTCGAGCTCCCACTTGCCGTCCTTGACCCGCACGATCACCGCCGCTTCCTCGAACTTGAGGCCGAGGTGGTCGGTGGGGCTCAGGTTGAAGACGCCGTGGGTCCCGACCACGCCCCGGGTTCCCTCGATGGCGTCGCGCAGCGCCTTGCGGAAAGCCGCGAGATCCCCGGGGTCGGCCTTTTGGAGCGCCCGCTCGATCGCGTCCCGGGCGATCAACCAGGCGTCGTAGGCGTGCCCTCCGAAGGTCGAGTAACTCCCGACCCCGTGGGCGGCCTCGTAGGCGGCGATGTAGGTGAGCGCCACCCGCTTGGAGGGGAAGGCGTCCGGAAGCTGGGCGGCGACCAGGATGGGACCGGCGGGCAGCAGGGTGTTCTCCACGAACTCGCCGCCCACCTTGAGGAAGGCGGGGTTCGCCACCCCGTGGGTCTGGTAGATCTGCCCCTTGTAGCCCTTTTCCACCAGGGTGCGCTGGGGCAGCACCGCGGGCGTTCCGGCCGCCCCGATCAAGACCGCGTCCGGACGCCGGGAGAGGATCTTGAGCACCTGACCGGTGACCGAGGTGTCCTTAGGCGAGTAACGCTCGCTCGCCACCACCTCGAGGCCGGCGGCCTTGGCGGCCTTCTCGAACTCCCGCGCCCAGCCCTCGCCGTAGGCGGTGTTGAAGCCCAGGTAGGCGACGGTCTTGTAGCCGCGGGCAACCATGTCCTGGACCACCGCCTGGGACATGAGCTCGTCGGTCTGGGGGGTCTTGAAGACCCAGTAGCGCTTCTCGTCCACCGGTGCGACGATCGCCTTGGCCGCCGCCAGCGAGATGAAGGGCACCCCGGCCTCGGCCACCGCGTCGATCATCGCCAGCGAGTTGGGGCTGGTGGTGCCCCCGATGATCAGGTGCACCCGGTTTTCCTGGATCAGCTTCTTGGTGTTCTTGACCGCGGCGGTGGGATCGGTGCCGTCGTCAAGGATGAAAAACCGCACGGTCACGCCCTTGGGCATGCGGTCGAGCTTGCCGGCCTCGATCAGGAGCAGGGTGTTCTTCTCCGGAATCCCGAGCGAGGCCGCCGGCCCGGTGGCCGAGAGGGTCACCCCGACCCGCACCTCGGCCTGGGCCAGCGCCGTCGCCAGCACGAACGCGCCCAACCAAACCAACCCTTTTCGCATATCCCTCACCTCCTATTCACCGACCGCCGCCCGGCGTACGAGCAGCGGATCCGGCCGATACCGTTCCTCCCCGAGCTCGTCCTTCAGGCCGCGCAGCCCGGCGACGAGCGCGGGAAGCCCAAAGAGCTCCGCCCAGGCCAGGGGCCCGCGGGGGTAGCGGGTACCGAGCTCCATGGCCCGATCGAGGGTCTCGGCCTCGGCGAGCCCCTCCCTGAGCGCCGAGAAAGCCTCGTTGGCGAGCATCGCGAGGATTCGGAACGCCACCCCCCCCGGCTGGTCGGGAAGCACGACCGGGGTAAACCCCAGCGCCCGGGCGAAGCCGGCGAGCCAGGGCGGGACCTCCTCCCCCTCCGGGGCAAGGAGCTCCATCGGCTGGCCCGCGGCGTAGGGGGGAACGAGGGAGAACCCGTACACCCCCCGGGCCTCGGGATAACGCGGCCGTGCCAGGCTCGCCGAGTGGGCCCAGGCCAGGGTGAGCACCGGCCGGCCGGGGGGCACGCCCTCGGGGTAGGCCTTCTCCCCGAGGGAAACCCGCAGGTCGACGATCAGGTCGGCCTCTTCCGGGGCCGTGGGAGCTAGGCGCGAGGCCAGGATGCCGGCCAGGGGACCCCCGCCCACCAGGTGGACCGCCAGGGGGTGGGGCTCCGGGAGCTCCGGTTCCGGCTCGGGTTCGCGGGGGTAGGCGTAAAACCCCCGGCCGGTCTTCTGTCCCAGCCAGCCCGCCGCCACCCGCTCGGCCTGCAACGGGTGCGGGCGGTAACGGGAGAGGTAAAAGCTCTGCTCCCAGACGCTCTTGGTGGCGGCGAAGTTCACGTCGAGCCCGATCAGGTCCATGAGCTCGAAGGGGCCCATGGGAAAACCGAGTCCCCGCAGGATCCGGTCGATGGTGGCAAACGGTACCCCGTCGCCGGCGAGCACCAGGGCCTCGCCGTAGTAGGGGCGGGCGATCCGGTTGACGATGAAGCCGGGGCGGTCCTTGGCCACCACCGGCTCCTTGCCCAGCTCGCGCACGAAGGCCACCGCCCGCCCGAGCACCTCGGGATGGGTCTCGACCCCCGGGATCACCTCGACCAGGGGCATCCGGGGCGCGGGGTTGAAAAAGTGCAGGCCCAGGACCCGCTCGGGTCCGGGCACGCCCCGGGCGAGCGCGGTGATCGAGAGGGTCGAGGTGTTGCTGGCGAGCACCGCCCGGGGGTTTTCGGCCCCGAGCTCGGCGAGGAGGCGGCGCTTGAGCTCGAGCTCCTCCGGCACCGCCTCGATCACCCATCCGGCGCTGGCGAGCCCCGCCAGGTCGGCCACCGGGCGGATCCGGCCGAGCACCTCCTCGGGGGCCTGCGCCAGCCGCCCCCGCTCCCGGGCCCTTTGGAGCGAGGCCTCGATGCGCTCCAGCGCCGCCGTCACCGCCTCCGGGCGGGCGTCGTAAAGCAGCACGGTAAAGCCCGCCGTCGCCGCCACCTGGGCGATGCCCCGCCCCATGGTGCCGGCCCCCACCACTGCGACGATGCCGCGGTCGTTCATGTCACGTGCTCCGGCAAACCTTCGAGCTCAGGGGCCTCGGTGGGCACGAACCCGCCCTCAAAGGCCTCTACCCGGCTCCCCTCCAGAAACCAGCTCCGGGGCGTCCGGTGCCCCCAGAGCGTCTGCCGCCGGGGGTCGTTCAGGCTCCAGCGCACCGGCTCGAAGTCGGGGTCCACGGTCAGGTAGTCGGAGGTGTAGAGCTCGATCCGGTGCCCGTCGGGGTCCCGGAGGTAGAGGAACATCGCGTTCGAGATCCCATGGCGCCCCGGTCCCCGCTCGATCCGATCGGTGGCCATCGCCCCCGCCAGGATGTCGGCGGCGCGGATGATGCTCATGGGATCGGGAAGCCAGTAGGCGAAGTGGTGGAGCCGGGGGCCCTCGCCGTTGGTGAAGGCAAGGTCGTGGACGTTCCCCTTGCGATGCACCCAAGCGGCCCAGAGCCTCCCCTGGTCGTCCTCGGTGTACTCGGTCAGCCGGAAGCCCAGCGCCTCGCGGTAGAAGGCCAGGGTCTCGGCGACCCGGGGGGTAAAGACGTTGGCGTGGTCGATCCGCAAGACCCCCGGTCCCCGGTACCGGTGGTAGGCCTGGAGCAGCCGTTCGTGCTTGTGCTCCCGGTGGTAGAAGACCAGGGGAAAGCCGGTGGGGTCCTGCATCCGGACCATCCGCGGCCGCTCGAAGCCCTCCTCCTCCCGGGCGGGAAGCCCCCGCTCGCGCGCGAGCGCCAGGAGGCGATCGAGGTCCTCTTCCGAAGCTACCTTGTAGCCTATCCAGATCAAACCGGGCTCGGGGGCCTGTTTCAGCCAGAGGCTCCAGGCCCGCTCCTCATAACCCCGGAGGTAGAGCTCCCCCGGTCGCTCGGCCGCCACCACGAAGCCGAGCAGGCCTTCGTAGAACTCCCGGGAGGCCGCGAGGTCCCGGACGTAGAGCCCGATCTGACCGATCCGCACCACATTCGGCCGCATCTAGTCCTCCCATCCCAGGAACCGGCGGATTCGCTCCTTGTAGGGCTCCTTGTCGTATACCTCGTAGAGCGCCTGGTACATCCGCACCGGGTCCCCGAAGAAGAAGCGCTCGTAGAGTTCCTGCCGGGCGCCGAACCCGGAAAGGGTCATGTCCCAGGCCAGCCGGAAGAGCTGGAGCTTTTTACGCGCCTCGAGGTTCCGTCCCTGCAGGTATTTCGCCATCGCCTCCGCGAGCGGTCCCTCGAGATCCCGCTCCGAGGGCAGGAGGATCAACCCCCCCGCCCCGATCTGCTGGACGATCTCCCGGATGCGGGGATAGAGCCGGGGGTAAAGGTTGCGGGCTCCGTCGAGCTTGGCCCGGCTGGGGACGAAGACCCCGTAGGCGTTGGCCTCGCCCTCCTCCTCCGCCGCCCGCCAAAACGCCCGCATCGCCTCGAGGTAGACGATGACCTCGGCGATCTTCTCCTGCACGTGCCCGAAGCGGTCGGCCCCGATGCCCTCAGCCATGAGCGCCACCAGCCCGAGGAAGGCCTCGGTCTTCGCCACCTTGTGGACCACCACCTGGTGGGCCATGTGGTGGAGCGCGCCGGTGTCGGCGTAGGCCCGGTTGGTAAGCTCCACCGAGCCGAGGATGAAGATCCGCTCCCAGGGCACGAGCACGTCATCGAAGATCGCCATCGCGTCCATCTCCTCAAAGCGCGAGGAGACCGGGTGATCGAAGGCCGAGTCCCCGGCGAGCGGCTCCCGGCACACGAAGTGCAGCCCGGGGGTGTTGGTGGGCAGCGCGAAGGCAAGGGCGTACCGCTCGGCCCCCGGCTCGTTCTTGAGGACCGTGGAGGGAAAAACCAGGATCTCGTCGGCCAGCGGAAGGGTGGCGAGCATGCGGGCGCCCCGCACGATCACCCCTTCCTTGGTCTCGCGGACCACCCCCACCGGGATGTAGGGGTCGGGCTGCTCGGCGGGCCCCTTGGACCGGTTGACCTGGGGGTTGGTGAGCGCGTGGGTGGTGCAGAGGTCGTGCTCGCGGACGTACTCGTAGTAATTCCGCACGTTCTCGGCGAACTGCGGGTCCCCCTGGGCGAAGAACTCGGCCGCCTGGGCGTAGGCGGTAAGGGCCGCGTTCAGGTAGTCGGGGGTGCGCCCCATCAGGCCAAGGGTGCGGTCCGCCCAGACCTTGTAGGCGATCCCGCGCCGCCGGAGGTCCTCCCGGGTCTTGGACTCGAGGAAGCTCATCCCCACCGGCTGGCCGGTCTTGGGAGAGGGGTAGGTAAGCCGCTCCCGCCAGGCCGGGTCGTGCTGCAGGTCGTAAAGCGCCGCCATCGAACGCACGACCCCGGCAAAAGCGGGGTGGGTGGTGGGGTCCTCCACCCGTTCCCCCTTGAGCCAGAGGTTCGGGGGGTTCGTCCGCAGGGCCTCGATGTACTCCGCACCCGTCCGGGCCACTAGCTTCCCTCCTTTCCAAAGCGCGGGATCGGGTGCTCGCCGAGCGGGACCATGACGCTTTTTTCCTCGGTGTAGAAGGCGAAGCTGTAGTCCCCGCCCTCGCGCCCGATCCCCGACTCCTTCATCCCCCCGAAGGGGGTGGGGAGGTGGCGAACGTTGTGGCTGTTGATCCAGATCATCCCCGCCTCGATCCGGCGGGCGAGCCGGTGGGCGCGGGTCACGTCCCGGGTCCAGACGTAGGCGGCGAGCCCGTAACGCACCCCGTTGGCGATCCGCACCGCCTCGTCCTCGTCGTCGAAGGGCATGACCCCGAGCACCGGCCCGAAGACCTCCTCCTGCTCGATCCGCATCCCGGGACGGACCTCGAGCACGGTGGGGGCGTAGTAATTCCCCTCGCTCCCCACCCGGTGCCCGCCGGCGAGCACCCGGGCCCCCTCCCGCTTGGCCTCCTCGACGAAAGCCTCCACCCGGGTCAGGTGCTCGGGGTGGATGAGCGGCCCCACCTCGGCCTCGGGATCCAGGGGATGCCCGACCCGGATCTTCCGGGCCCGCGCGACGACCCGCTCAACGAACTCGGCATACACCGGGCGCTCGACCAAAAGTCGCGAGTTCGCGGTGCAGCGCTCCCCGTTTAGGCTGAAGATCTGGAAGATCACCCCGTCGAGCGCCCGGTCGAGATCGGCGTCGGCGAAGACGATCGCGGGGCTCTTGCCGCCGAGTTCGAAGGAATAGCGTTTCAGCGTCTCGGCACCGGTCCGCATGATGATCTTGCCGGTGGTGGTCTCGCCGGTGAAGCTGATCAGCTGGACGCCCGGGTGGGCGACGAGCGGTGCCCCCGCCTCCTCCCCGTACCCCTGCACGACGTTCACCACCCCCGGGGGGAGCTCGGCCTCGGCGAAGATGCGCGCCAGCATCCAGGCGGAAAGCGGCGACCACTCGGCCGGCTTCAGCACGCAGGTGTTGCCGGCCGCAAGGCAGGGAGCGAGCTTCCAGGTGGCGAGCATCAGGGGCGTGTTCCAGGGCGTGATCAGCCCGGCCACCCCCACCGGCTGGCGGAAGGTGTAGTAGAGGAAGCGGTCGTCCACCGGGAAGCTCCGGCCGTCGAAGGCGGCCTCGGCCTTTTCCGCGTAGAAACGAAAGTTCGCCGCCGCCCGGGGAACCTGCCCGCCGCGGATGATGCGCATCACCTGCCCCGTGTCCAGGCACTCGAGCACCGCCAGCTCGTCGGCGTACTTCTCGATCAGCTCGGCCACGCGCTCGAGGTAGCGTCGCCGCTCCCGGGCGGGCATCCGCGGCCAGGGGCCCTCGTCGAAAGCACGGCGGGCGGCCCGTACCGCCCGGTCCACGTCCTCCTCCCCGCCCCGGGCGACCCGGGCCAGGGGGCGGTTGGTGGCCGGATCCAAGGTCTCGAAGGTCTCCCCCGAGACACTTTCCACGAAGTTGCCGTCGATGAAGTGCGCGATCGTGGTGCCTTCGAGACGCCTTTGCACCTCCTCGATGAAGCGGGAATCCCAGGCGCGCTTCATGCCGCCTCCTCCACCACCGGGTTCTCGAGCACCCCCACGCCCTCCACCTCGATTCGCATCACGTCCCCCGCGGCCACCGGCGAGAGGCCCCGGGGGGTACCGGTGAGGATCACGTCGTAGGGCTTTAGGGTCAGGAACCGGCTCAGGTAGGCGATGATCTCCGGGATCGCGTGGACCATCTCGGAGGTGTGCCCCCGCTGACGAAGCTCGCCGTTGACGTAGGCGGCGAGGGAAAGGTCGTGGGGGTCCGCGACCTCGTCCCGGGTCACCAGGTAGGGACCGAGGGGGGTGAAGGTGTCCCAGCCCTTCGCCTTGACCGGGGGGCGGAAAAGGTTGCCCACGAAGTCGCGGACGGTCACATCGTTGGCCACGGTATAGCCCAGCACGTAGTCCATCGCCTCCCGCTCGGGGATCCGCCGGCCTGCCCGCCCGATCACCACCGCGAGCTCGGCTTCGTAGTGCAGGTAGCGCACCCCGCGCGGACGCTCCACCGGGGCCCGGTGGGGCACAAGGCTCGCCGCCGGCTTGAGAAAGAGCACCGGCTCCTCCGGCTCCGAAAGCCCCAGCTCGCCGGCGTGGCCGCGGTAGTTCAGGGCCAGGCCAAAGATCGTTCCGGGCTCGAAGGGCAGGAGAAAGGTGGCGGTCTCCGGATCGTGGTCGCGGCCCGACTCGTCGATCAACCGGCCGTGCTCGAGCCGCACCTCCCGCACCCTCCCGTCGGCCAGGATTCGAGCCGTTCTCATCCCCACCCCCAGCGCGCGGCGAGCCGGTCGAGCCGCTCGGCCACCTCCGGGCTCGGGGGGCCGAGCGGGGGCCGCCACTCGGCCCGGAGCAACCCCGCCTTGGCCATCAAGTACTTGAGGGGAATCGGGTTGGTCTCCCAGAAGATCGCGTCGTTGAGCTCGTAAAGCTCGTAGTGGAGGGCCCGGGCTCGGGCGTGGTCGCCATCCCGTACCGCCTCGTAGAGCGCCGCCACCTTCTCCGGCACCAGGTTGGCGGTGGCCGCGATCATCCCCCGCGCCCCCAGGGCGAGCATCGGGTAGGAAAGCGACTCGAGCCCGCAGAAGACGGCGAACTCCTCGCCCAGAAGGCGGATCGTCTCGGTGACGACGTCGAGGTCCCGCACCGAGTGCTTGACCCCGATGAGCCAGGGGTAGCGTTCCCGGAGGCGGGCCATGACCTCGACCGGCATCGAGATGCAGGCCCGGCCGGGAATGTTGTAGACCACCACCGGGAACTCGGGAACGGCCTTGAGCACCGCCTCGAAGTAGCGAAAGAGGCCCTCGGGGTTCGGTTTCGTGTAGTAGGGCACGATGACCATCGCGGCGTCGGCCCCGGCCTCGCGGGCGTAGCGGGTGAGCGCGATCGTCTCCTCGAGATGGGCGCTCCCGGTTCCGGCGAGGACCGGCACCCGCCCGGCGGCGACCTCCACCGCGATCGCGATCAGCCGTTTGCGCTCGCCCGGGTGAAGGGCGGCCGGCTCTCCGGTCGTCCCCCCCACCGAGAGCCCGTGGCTCCCCGCGGCGATCTGCCGCTCGGCCAGCCGAGCAAACGCTTGTTCGTCTACCGCCCCATCCCGGAACGGGGTCACCAGTGGAACCACGGATCCCTCGAGCAAACCTCACCTCCCGTTTGGGCTTGAGCATGCCCGAATCCCCGGACCCCGGGAAAGCGTATGGAACAACAAAAAGGAGGAAACTTTTTGTTGTTTAGGACAATTGTCTCGGCAATCCCTTGCAAAATTGCGAGTTCCTTGGTAAAAACCAACAAAACCCTCGGGTTCTTTTGGGGGACCTGGTGATCGCCTTCGACGGACTGGCGGAAAACCTCGGGCTCAAGCGCCTGGTGCCAAGCCCGCTCCCGGTGGCCTGGGTGGGGCGCGAGAAGGAGTGGGTGCCCGCCCTGGCCCACGCGGTGGTGGTGGCCGAGCGCGGCCACGCCGGTCTCGCCCACCGGTTGCAGCGGCAACGGGGTTCCGGGGTGTTTTGCAAGCACCCTGAACCCGAGCTAATCGAGGCCTGCCGCAGACACGGCCTCGGCCTGGCCGTGCTCCCGCCCTGGAGCGAGATCGCCGAGATCGCTCGCGAGGCCCAGCGCCGAGCTTTGGACGCCTGCTTCCCCCGACTGCTTACGCTCGGCCCGCTGGTGGAAACGCTCGAGGGACTCGCCGAGAACGAAGCCCGCCTGGTGGAGACCCTCCACCGCTGGACCCGGCTCCCGGTGGCCCTGGTCGCGCCCTGGGGGGAGCGGATCGCGGGCGCGGGCCCGGTTCCCCCCGAACTTCCCGAGCGCCCGGGAGAGAGCTCCCGGCACCTCGCCCTTCCCGCCGGAGAAGCCTTGCTCGTCGCCTGGGGCAGCCCTGAGGCCCTGACCCAAGCCCGGGGGTTTTTGCACCTCGCCGCCCAGGTGCTGACCGCCAAGAATCTCCTCGCCCAGGCCCAGCGGGTCGAAGAGGAGGGGCTCCGTGCCGCCCTCCTCGACGACCTCCTCGAACGCGCGGCCGACGAGCGCCGGGCGATGGCGTTTGGTTTTTTGCCCGAGCTGCCCTACGTGCTGGCGCTGGCGGAGCCCCCCCCGATCCCCGGCGAGCACCGGCTGGCCGAGGAGCGTCGCCGCCGGGTACTGCAGGAACTCCGTCACCGGGCGGCGGCCTACCTCTCCCGGCTGGGAACCGGCTACCTGGTCACCGCCCGGGCCGGACGGGCGGTCGTGCTCTGGCAGACCCACGCGCCGGAACGGGAGGCCGCCGGACTGGCTTCCGCCCTGGGAAGCTCCGTGAGGATCGGGTATTCCGCCCGCCACCGCCCGCTCTCCGAGGTACCGGCCGCCTACCGCGAGGCCCTGATCGCGCTGAAGGCGAGCGGGGACGAAGGACCCGCGGGCTTCGAGCAACTCGACCCGGTGGCCTGGGTGCTCCTGCAACAGTCCCGGGAGGATCTCCGGGCCCTGGTCGAGCGCTTTCTACCCCTGGAGGAGAAGCTGATCCGTACGCTGGAGGTCTACCTCGCCCACGGGGGCCGGGCCGAGGCCGCCGCCGAGGCCCTGCACGTTCACCCCAACACGCTCCGCTACCGGCTAGCCAAGATCGAACAGGCCCTGGGGGGTAGCCTGAGGGACCCGCAGACCCTCGCGCAAATCCATCTGGCCCTCAGGGCCCGGGCGCTGCTCGACGGCTAGCGGTAGGGGCGGGGAAACGCGCCGCCCGGCCGTGCCCCCACCCGGCCCACCACCCAGCTCGCCACCAGGACCGCGGCCCGGGCGGCCTCGATCGGGTTCCGACCGGCCAAAAGCCCCGCGAGGAAGACCCCGGCGAAGGCGTCGCCGGCGCCGGTCGCGTCCACCACCGGAACCGGCGGCGCGGGGATGTGCACGAAGCAGCCCTCGGCGGGCACCAGCGCCCCCTCGGCGTCGAGCTTGACCACCACCTGGGTCCCAGGGAGCCGCTCGCGGAGCACCCGGGCGGCGGCCTCGGGATCCCGCTCCCCGGAGAGGACCTGGGCTTCCATGCGGTTTGGGAAAAACCAGGCGGGCTTTAGCCCGCGCACGAGCTCCAAATAGGCCGAGGGGCCCATCTCCTGGATGCGCCGGGCGGAGGCGGGGTCGAGGCTCAAGGGGCGCAGCCTTTTTGCCGCTTCTTGCACCGCACCCCTCGGCGGGTCGGTAAAGAGCGCCCAGCCGGAGACGAAAAGATGGCGCGCTCCCCGGAAGGCCGCCTCGGGGAGCGCTTCCGGGGTCAAAAAGTAGTCGGCCCCGTAGCTATAGATCTGGGTGCGCTCGCCGGCGGCGTCCACCCAGACCGCGACGGCGGCGGTGGCGTGGGCCGGGTCCCTGACCAAAAAGGGCCGGACCCCCTCGGAGCGGAGCTCTTCCTCGGCGAGACGGCCGAAGAAGTCGTCCCCCACCTTGCCGAGAAAGCCGCTCGCGGCCCCCATGCGGCTCGCCCAGACGGCGACGTTCGCGGCCCCGCCCCCGGGGGCGAGCCGGACCTCGCCGGGTAGGTCCTCCCCGGCGCGAAAGGGCGCCCGGGGCCGGACCAAAACGTCCCAGGCGTAGTCTCCAAGCGCGAGCAACATGCCCAAAGCCTACGCGTCGTTCTCCGCCCAGAGGTAGTGGGCGGCCACCGAGCGGTAAGGCCGGAAGCGCGCGCCGAGCCGGGCGACCTCCTCCCGGGAGCCAAGGCCAAAGTGCCGCATCGCCTGCTGCACGAGGCCGAGGTCCGAGGCCGGCCAGACGTCCTCGCGGCCGAGCCCGAAGATCAAAACCATGTCCACGGTCCAGGGTCCCACGCCCTTAAAGGCGAGGAGCCGCTCCCGCACGGCCTCGTCGGGAAGGGACTCAAGGCCGGAGAACGCCCCCGCCC
>Ga0256839_1003348_pt1 | contig 16622 bp, 17 predicted proteins | sample 354166metaG_FD_185968 | JGI IMG/M metagenome (GOLD analysis project Ga0256839, IMG submission 185968) | Hydrothermal vent microbial communities from Mid Atlantic Ridge, Atlantic Ocean - 354-166 | ecosystem: Environmental > Aquatic > Marine > Hydrothermal vents | place: Atlantic Ocean: Mid... | reverse complement strand
TGGCTCGCCCACAAAAGGTGTTGGTGGGGGCTCTTTTCCTGCACAAATATGGTCAGATTTTATGTCTCGCGCTCATAAGGGTTTCCCTGTTACCAACCTTCCAACCACCCACACGCAGCTCACGCCATCAAATGAAATAATACAAAATGACGAAGGACAAAGTCAAAATGACAGGCCAAAAACCTTGGTTGATTTACTCAATAATTTATTTAATGGAAATTAAATCAACAAATAAATTATTAACTTACCCACTTTAACCATAAGCCATCAACTGTTGCCCATTTTTCTTTAGCCAGTCTCTCCCTCGTGCCATATCTGGCAAGGTTAACTCTACTTGCTCCCAAAAAGCAGGTGAATGATTCATCTCAACCAAATGCGCCACTTCATGCGCTCCAACATAATCAAGCACAAAATTTGGTGCTAAAATAAGCCGCCAGTTAAAATTTAATCGCCCCGAGCTAGAACAAGACCCCCACCTGCTAGATTGTGATCTGATAGTTATTGTTTTTGGCTCAACATTTAAATTATTTGCGTGTAGGCTAACCGACTTTTCAAGGTCCATTTTAGCTTGCTTTTTAAGCCAATCTTTTAAACGCCGTTGCAAATGTTTTTCCCCACCAGGAACTAAAAGTTCAAACCCCTGCTCATTATTTAAAACTTCAACCTGCCCACGAATTTTATCAAGCCCAACAATGATATGATTTTCACCGCGAAGTGGAATTTGATTTCCATGCGCAAATGCAACTGGTTGGTAGCGGTTTGATAATTTTTTTTCTAGCCAGCCACTATGTGATTGTAAAAATTCTTTTGCTTTTGAAATATTTCCATAAGGGGGGCTGGTTAAAACTGGCCTGCCATTAGCACCAATTGAAAGGCGATAATTTTTTGCCCGCGCATGGATTTTAACCTGCACCTCAATCAAACCACTATCTAAATCTAGAGATAAACTATCTGGCCATTTCTTTTTTAAAGAAAACATTATTAGCCAAAAACACCAATCACAATGCCCTGCACAATAACTACACCAAGCAAATATCCGCCATCAATCAAAGTAAGTTTCCAGCTCAAATTTTGATAACGGTGATTTATAGTCATCGAAGTTAAAATAAAACCAAACCACATTAACATGCCTGTATGAACGGCATTTTTAACATTTATTACATCATCAAATAACATAAAAGTAAGCTGAGCTATAAATATCGCCATAATAAATTGCATAATGGCTGCCCAAATAAACGGAGAGGAAGAGCCATTGGACATCAACTCATCTTTACTTTTACCAGTTGCTGCAACCCAATATTTCTCTAACCCCATATACCAAGCCATGCCAAACGCCATGGAGGCAACAACGGCCAAAACTATTGCTATCCAATTTACATCAAAAACCATTATCTATTCCCTCAACAATTTAAGCATCTGGATGTTTAAACACTAAGCTAGCATTAGTGCCACCAAAGCCAAATGAGTTAGACAAAACCGCACCAATCGACACATTATCCACTCGCTGTTGCAAAATTGGCATATCTGCAAATTCAGGATCAAGTTCAAAAATATTAGCGCTCTTGCACATAAAATTATTATTCATCATGAGGATTGAGAAAATACATTCCCAAACCCCAGTTGCTCCAAGTGAATGACCAGTAAGCGATTTAGTTGCTGAAAATGGCGGACATTTATCCTCATTCCCAAATACTTCCCGTAACGCACTTATTTCCTTAATATCACCAATTGGAGTGGAGGTAGCATGCGGATTGATATAGTCAATTGGCATTTTAACAGTGCTTAAAGCCTGACGCATACAGCGCACCGCCCCTTCACCAGAGGGTGCAACCATATCAGCACCATCTGATGTTGCACCATAGCCAATAAGTTCAGCAAAAATTGTCGCACCGCGTGCCTTTGCATGTTCATATTCTTCAAGCACCAAAACCCCAGCACCGCCAGCAATAACAAACCCATCACGATTTTTATCATAAGCACGTGAAGCTATTTCAGGTGTATCATTAAAGTTTGAGCTCATTGCACCCATAGCATCAAAAATATTAGACATAGTCCAATGCAAATCTTCACTACCGCCAGCAAAAACTATATCTTGCTTGCCCATTTGAATCTGCTCATAGGCATTGCCAATACAATGTTTAGAGGTAGCGCAAGCAGAGGAGATAGAATAATTCACTCCGTGAATACCAAGCGGCGTTGCAAGCGTTGCAGAGGCTGTTGAACTCATTGCTTTTGGCACAACAGTTGGCCCGATACGTTTTGGCCCACGCTCAATTGTTATTTGTGCGGCTTCAACAACTGCCTTGGTCGATGGGCCGCCTGACCCCATAATAATACCTGTTCTTGGATTACCGCGATAATCTTTTTCTTCCAATCCTGCGTTTTTTATTGCCTCTAAAATAGCAATATAATTCCAAGCCGAGCCTTTAGCCATAAAGCGCGTTGTGCGCCTATCCAAAACTTCAAAAGGATCAAGATTTGGCTCACCTTGAACTTGTGAGCGAAAGCCATATTTTTCATAATCAATAGCTTTAGAAATACCAGATTTGGCTTGCTTTAAGCTGACTAGAACTTCATCAATATTATTTCCAATTGAAGAAACAATACCCATTCCACTTACAACAACTCGTTTCATGTATCTTCCTTAAAAAATATATAACCTTAATTACTCAATTGGCATCAAACCAACTTTTAAATTTTTAGCTTTATAAATAATTTCGCCATCTGCTTTCATAATAGCATCAGCAACACCAAATGGAAGTGGTTTACGCATATGTTTTTTTATATCGACCTGATATTCTAATAATTTTTTATCTGCCGTTGCTTGGCCTGTAAATTTTATTTCACCGCCCAAGGCTCGCCCACGTCCAGGTGAGCCAGACCAACAAAGAAAAAAGCCAACCATTTGCCACATGGCATCAAGCCCCAAACAACCCGGCATTACAGGGTCGCCAATAAAATGACATTTATAAAACCATAGATCAGGATTTAGGTCTAATTCAGCCTTTATTTGCCCCTTGCCATATTCACCGCCATCACCATTTATATAAGTGATTCGATCAAACATTAACATTGGTGGCGCAGGTAATTTTGCAAACCCCTCACCAAATAAATCGCCTCGCCCACTTGCTAACAATTCTTCGTAATTATAAGAGTTTTTGCGCTCGATAATTGCCATTATTCATTTTCCTTAATGAAATATCTAAACCTATTAAACTGATAAAGGGCATAACCTAAACGGTCAATCTATATTCTCTTATAGTAATTGCAATCTATACTCTAATGTAATATTTTTATAAAAACTCTTTATGATAGCCTTGATAATATTACCTTGTCTTTTATGGCGTGCCTTTGTATGTTTGCACTGTTTAAAAAGTTTAAAAATTGAAAAAGACAAATGCCAACCAATAAAAGAAATATTTGCGACAAACCTCAACTATCATCGCGTCAGTCTTGCTTAACGGCTGTGTTGCGCATGGCAGGATTGCGCCCAACCAAACAACGCGTAGCATTAGCCGAATTATTATTTGCTGGCTCGCACAGACACGTAAGCGCAGAGGCACTTCACCTTGAAGCAAAAAATGAGCAAATTGGTGTTTCTTTGGCGACAATTTATAACACCCTGCATCAATTCAGCCAAGCAGGTCTTGTCAGAGAAATAAATGTTGATGCTACAAAATCATACTATGATACTAACACTTCAGATCACCATCATTTTTATTTTGAAGAAGAAAATATAGTAACCGATATTCCTGTTGATTCAATTGCTATAACTGGTCTACCAGATGCGCCAGAGGGCATGGAAATTGCTAATGTTGACGTTGTTATCAGGGTGAAAAAACTAACCAATTGATTAGTCAAATTTTTCATTTTCATAAACACCCCAAACTTTGGATTGTTCAAGATAGCCACTAATGGTTTTTTCTTTTTCCCCGTTATCTGAATATTTTATAACCACCTCGCACCACTTTCCATCACAACTTTTTAATATTAGCGGGTATTCAGCTCCAAGAAATGCTTTAACTATTGCACCTACTTCAGCCTTTGATAACAAACTAACATTTTCATCAATATCACTTTTTATCAATCCAGCTCTCGCTGAAGAAACCAAGCTCTGGTGTATCCAGCCCTCTTCTTTCTCATGATCTCTTATTTTTCGCCAGACATCAAATTCTGCAATCACTTCAATTGGAATGCCAGATTTCACATATATCCAAGCAATATCATATCTTTTACCTGGTCCTACACGAACATTTATTGGCTTTGAGCGAGTTGAAGCAAAGCGAGGCACTTCTAATCCAGATGGATTTGAGCTAGATTGTGCAAATATTGGTAATGTAAAAATCATTACAAATATTATAGCAACAAAGAGTGAAAAAATATTTGGCTTGTGCCAATTTAATATCATTAGTCTTGTTTTCTTATATTAAAAATTTTGTTTTTTGATCAGAAAAATCATGATAAGCCTACAATATAAAAATTGAATGAAAATACAAATCAATTTAGATTGTTTTTATAGTTTTTAAAAAACCAGAGGTGAGATTTGCCAAATCAACATATCAGCAAAACTACCAATAAAAGAAGTGTTTTTGTAACACAAAGATTACCAAATAAAATAGAAAGCCGAATGCTTGATTTATTTGATGTAAGCATCAATAAAAAACAATTAGCGCTTACAAGCGATGAAATTATACAGGCTTGCATTGGCAAGCAGGTTTTAGTCTCCTCTATCATTGATCCGCTTGATGCTGATTTAATTAACTCCCTGCCACAAACCATCAAACTAATCGCACAATTTGGTAATGGCGTTGATAATATTGATATAAAAGCAGCAAATGCTCGCTCTATCATTGTTACTAACACCCCATCTGTTTTAACAAATGATACCGCCGACATGGCCATGGCGCTAATTCTTGCACTGCCACGCCGTCTTGCTGAGGGTGCAAGAGTGTTAACTGGTAAAGGTCAATGGGCTGGCTGGTCGCCAACTTGGATGCTAGGTGCAAGATTAGCAGGGAAATCACTTGGAATTATCGGCATGGGGCGTATTGGCACCGCAGTTGCACAACGCGCTAAGGCTTTTGGTATAAATATTCATTATTATTCACGCACAAAAAGACCGCCAGAAATAGAGTTGCCCTTAGAGGCTAAATATTGGCCAGACCTTGATGATATGCTAGCCCATGTGGATATTGTCTCACTTCACACCCCGCTAACAAAAGACAGTTTTAAGCTAATGAATAAAACTCGTTTGGCAAAAATGAAGCCAGATGCTTTTTTAATTAATGTCTCAAGACCAGAATTATTAGATGAAGATGCTCTTGTTGAATTGATAGAAGCTGAAAAACTGGGAGGCGCAGCACTTGATGTATTTGAGCAAGAAAATGGCATTAACCCCAAATTGATAGCACTAGCAAAAGAAAATAAAACTCTCTTAACCCCACACATGGCCTCAGCTACACTTGAAAGCCGCATCGAAATGGGTGAAATTGTTATTGTAAATATAAAAACATATCTCGATGGCCATCGCCCCCCGCACCGAGTATTGCCAGAAATTATCGGGTAACAACAAAAAAGCCCCGCATAAATGCGAGGCTTAAATCTTTAAAAATCAAAAACTAATTTTAGTCTTCATTTTTAATCTCTTGTCCAGTTTCTTGGTCAACAACTTTCATTGATAGGCGCACTTTGCCTCTGTCATCAAAGCCTAGTAGCTTAACCCAAACTTTGTCGCCTTCTTTAACAACGTCGGTGGTTTTACCAACACGCTCATTTGCCAATTGTGAAATATGCACAAGGCCGTCTTTTGGACCAAAGAAGTTTACGAACGCACCAAAATCAGCAGTTTTAACAACTGTGCCTTGATAAATAACGCCAGCTTCTGGCTCGTCAGTAATTGACTTAATCCATTTAAGAGCCGCTTCAATTGACTTGCCATCGCTTGAGGCAATTTTCACTGTGCCATCGTCTTCAATATTGACTTTAGCGCCAGTTTTTTCAACAATTTCACGAATGACCTTGCCGCCAGTTCCAATAACTTCACGAATTTTATCGGTAGGGATTTTCAGCGTTTCAATACGAGGCGCAAATTCACCAACCTCATCACGAGCACTATCAAGAGCTTTGCTCATTTCACCAAGAATATGATCACGACCCTCTTTAGCTTGGCTAAGAGCTACTTCCATAATCTCTTTTGTAATGCCAGCAATTTTAATATCCATCTGTAGTGATGTAATACCGTCTTTTGATCCAGCAACTTTAAAGTCCATGTCGCCAAGATGGTCTTCATCACCTAAAATGTCCGATAACACTGCATAATCTTTGCCCTCTAAAATAAGACCCATCGCAATACCAGCAACAGGACCTTTCATAGGAACGCCAGCGTCCATAAGCGCAAGCGAAGTGCCGCAAACGGTTGCCATTGAAGAGCTACCATTACTTTCAGTAATTTCAGAAACTACGCGCAAAGTATAAGGAAATTCTTCAACATTTGGACGCATTGGGTTAATCGCACGCCATGCTAATTTACCATGACCAATTTCACGGCGAGAAGTAAAACCAGTGCGACCAGCTTCACCAACAGAATATGGAGGGAAGTTATAATGAAGCATAAAGTTTTGCTTGGTTGTTCCCTCTAAACTATCGATAAACTGCTCATCATCACCAGTACCTAAAGTTGCAACAACTAATGCTTGAGTTTCACCACGTGTGAAAAGCGCCGAGCCGTGTGTGCGAGGCAACATGCCAACTTCTGAAACAATAGGGCGAACAGTTGTGAGATCACGACCATCAATCCGCTTGCCTGTTTTAATAATAGAAGTTCTAACAATATTGGCTTGCAATGTTTTAAACACTGTGCCGATTTGCTCGGGCTTCCACTCTGGCTCTTCACCCTCTTTTGCAGCGAAATGCTCATTTACTTTTGCCTTTGCTTCATCAAGCGCATCATAACGGGCTTCTTTTGCAGTAATTTTATAGGCTTTAGCAATATCTTTTGAAACTACTTTACCCATTGCTTTTTCAAGCTTAGTTAAATCTTCTGCCTCAAAATTACGTGGCTCTTTTGCCGCTTGTTCTGCTAATTTAATTATTGCATCAATTACTTTTTGGCTCTGCTCATGACCAAACATTACAGCATTAAGCATAACTTCTTCTGAAAGCTCTTGCGCCTCAGATTCAACCATTAAAACGGCATCATTTGTGCCAGCCATAACCAAATCAAGTATGCTATCATCTCTTTGTTCAACAGGAGTATTTAGCACAAACTCACCATCAATAAGCCCAACACGAGCAGCGCCAATTGGCCCCATAAATGGAACACCTGAAATTGTAAGCGCTGCAGAAGTTGCAATTAGAGCTAAAATATCAGGCTCATTTTCCATATCATGCTGAAGAACGGTTACGATAACTTGAGTTTCGTTTTTATATCCCTGCGGAAAAAGTGGGCGAATTGGGCGATCAATTAAACGGCAGATTAGTGTTTCTGCTTCGCTTGGCCTTGCTTCACGCTTAAAAAAGCCACCAGGTATTTTACCCGCTGCATAGGCTTTTTCTTGATAATTTACTGTTAAAGGGAAGAAATCCTGCCCTGGTTTTGCCGATTTGGCACTAACAACAGTTGCTAAAACAACTGTTTCGCCAAGTGTCGCAAGAACAGCGCCATCGGCTTGACGGGCAATTTTGCCTGTCTCAAGAATTAGAGGCACACCGCCCCAGTTTAGTTCTACCTTATGGTGATTAAACATATTTTCGTCTTTTCATTTTCATTCATTGTTTTTCCCATCTTAAATTTGAAAAAACAATGCGACTTTTTAAACGCCCTAAACACCCCATGTGTTTTTTCACGTTTATTAAAAAGTCATTTCATCTATTATAGTTTTTCTTTTTTGGCTCATGCCAATACTCTAATATCAAGGCGCAATTATAAAAATGCGCCTTGATAGTTTTTTAAAATTAGCGACGCAGACCAAGTCTTTCAATTAAGCTTTTGTAGCGCTTCTCATCTTTATTTTTTACATAATCAAGCAGACTACGACGTAACGAAACCATTTTTAAAAGTCCACGACGAGAATGATTATCCTTTTTGTGGCCTTTAAAATGTTCTGTTAAATTAGCAATACGCTCTGAAAGAATGGCAACTTGAACTTCAGGTGAACCTGTGTCGTCCTTGTTAATTCCATATTCTTTAATAATCTGTGCTTTACGCTCAGCAGTTACCGACATCATATATCCCTTTCATTTTAGGATTGTTATAAAGATGCCCATGGCCGAGATGTCGTCCAGGCAGGGCCGTTAAAATCACACCATTGGCATGATTGTCTTGCCTATATAGCAAAAACAAACAAAAAGCAAAGCATTAGTTAAGCGCCCTTATTAGCACTCTTATTAGCATTATTGGCTCTTGCTCTTAGGCGTTGTTTGCGAGACGGTTTGCTAGATTTTTTGCTTCCAGCAGGTTTTGCTCCCTGCGTAGCATTAGGGGGGGAGGATTTACGCCTCACTTTTTTATGCTTAGAGCGAGCAGGTCTGTCTTCTTTTGCACCTTTTAGTGCTTGTTTTGCTCTTTTATCACCCCTAAAGTCTGACTTTTTCTTAACCCTATTGCGAACACGTTTTTTCTTGCCAATATTTAGCTTTTCTTCCTGCTCGCTCATTTCACCAGAGGCAACTTTAATATCAACGCCCATCAATTTTTCAATGGCACGAAGCAGACCAATTTCAGCAGGTGAGCAAAACGCTACGGCCTCCCCTGACCTGCCAGCCCTTGCAGTGCGTCCAATGCGATGCACATAATTTTCGGCCACTTCTGGCAAATCATAATTATAAACATGACTAACGCCAGAAATATCAATGCCACGTGCAGCAACATCGGTTGCAACCAAAATTTTTATCTCACCAGATTTAAACTCTCTAATGGCTCTATCGCGTTGGCCTTGGCTTTTATTGCCATGAATTGAGCCAGCCTTAAACCCTCGCTCAACCAAATGTTTTTTTAGTTTTTCAGAGCCATGTTTTGTGCGACAAAACACTAATGAAATATCATCTTTATTTGCCGCCAGACATTCTTTTAATAAATCAGCCTTGGTGCGATTGCCAATAAAATGCACGCTTTGTGCAATTTTATCAGCCGCCTTACCAGGAGGGGACACCGAAATAGTTTTTGGATTGTTTAAAAATGCCTTTGATAATTGTTTAATTTGAGTTGGCATAGTGGCAGAAAATAACATTGTCTGACGTGGCTCACCCAACATAGAAGCTATTTCTTTAAGCACATGAATAAAACCAAGGTCTAACATCTGATCGGCCTCATCAAGCACCAAATATCTCACCATATCAAGATAAACGGCCTTGCGCTCAACTAAGTCCATCAAACGTCCTGGGGTTGCCACCAAAATATCTGTGCCGCGCCCAAGTTTTTGCCTTTGCACATTTATAGATGCACCACCAACAACCACATTTACCCTTAAATGCGCATGATGCACATAGGCGCGAAGGTTTTCAGCTATCTGATTTGCCAATTCACGAGTTGGGGCTAAAATTAACGCCCTAGCCTCTTTTGCTTTTGGCCTGTCTTTTACCTTCATCAAATGTTGCGATAAGGGCAAGCCAAAGGCTGCCGTTTTACCCGTGCCAGTCTGTGCCAAACCCATAACATCATGTCCCTCAAGCGCCAAGGGAATGCACTGTTCTTGAATGGGTGTTGGTTTATCAAAACCAAGCTCGCTCACTGCCCGTAAAATAACAGGGGCGAGGGCAAAATCTTCAAATTTATTCAAAATATATTCTTTCATTAAAAGCTAATATTATTAGCTAGCTATTATGTGTTGATTATCACTTATAGTAAAACTTAAGACAATTCTACTCATCAAGCTTTTTAATTTTTTGACCAGATGTCACTAAATATATCGCCACCAAGATAATTATCAGGGCATAAAAAGCCGTCACTCTTAGGGTTTCACCCATAAGAGCTACTCCAATAAACACCCCAACTAGAGGAACAAGAAAATTTATCTGCGACATTCTACTCGCCCCAATCCTTGGTAATAGATAAAAATAAATCAAAGTAGCTAAAGCGGTTGGGAAAATACCAAGATAAATCATTGCAATCAAAGAGGCGCTACTTGGTATAATATATGTCGTTGGGTGATCCAAAACTAATGTGATAAGAATAATTACAATTGTGCCGACCAGCATAGAACCAGAGGCCATTATAATTGGCTTTTCAACCACAAATCTCTTAACAAATATGGTTGTGAAAGCATAAAGCAACGCCGCAATAATTATTGCTATTTGTGCTGTTAGATTATCTCCTATACCTAATATTACATCTGTGCCAACTAATATAATTAAGCCAATCACCCCCAATATTATCCCCAATGTTGCTCTGATATTATATCCCTCATCTAACAGGATAAGCGGCGCTAAAAATACTGTTGCAATCGGCGTTATGCTCATAAGCAATGCAGCAAGCCCACTACCAACATTTATTTCACCATAACTTATCAGATAAAATGGAATAACATTGCCAGCCATACCTATAATCAAAAACATCCCCCATGTTTTTATATCTTTTGGCAAAGATAATGATTTCACCTTTAATATTATCAGTAAAAGTATACTGGCAATCGCCATACGCCCAGCAACCAAAGCCATTGGAGCAATGCTCTCAACCCCGATTTTTATCGCCGCAAAAGATGAGCTCCATATTAGCGCTAACAAAACCCACAATAATATATTTTTCAACTGGGATTTCCTTAACTAATGATCACAGATTGCAAATCACCTTTAGAGCAATAATTACATATCAACAAATTGATTCTTCATTATATTTGGACTAACCTAACTCCTCCAGTAACTATAGGGTAAGGAAAATCTACATGTTTTCAATCGGACAATTATCAAAACAAACAGGGGTTAAAATTCCAACCATTCGCTATTATGAACAAATGGGCATTATTGCAGCACCAGAACGCTCAATCAGCAACCAACGTCGCTACACAAAAGCCGAGCTTGATCGACTTGCATTCATCAAGCATGCTCGTGATCTTGGTCTATCGATTAAAGATATTAGCGAGTTACTTAAATTAAGTTCTAAGCCAGAAAACTCATGTCATGATGCTCACCTTATTGCTACAAAACATCTTAATTCCATCAAATCACGCATTAAAAAGCTTAAAAGGTTAGAGAGGCAATTAAAACAAATCATTGCTGTAAGTGACGATGGAAATATTGATAATTGCCACATTATTTTATCACTATCAGATCACAATCTATGTGATAGCGAGCATTAAACATTACCAAATACTCATCTATATTACCAAGAGTTAACTAGACTATTATCCAAACATATTCCATTTTAGATATATTACCAAATTCTAATAAAGGATAGCAAAATGAAAACTAAAATTATCAGCGCTCTTATTATCAGCACTCTATTAGCAACAAGCGCAAGCAGCGCTCTTGCTGCTGGGGGTCAAGGTGGAGGAAGTGGAGTTCCGGGCCAGAACTTTATCAACAGCTGGGATGTAAATGAAGACGGCAGAGTAACCCTTGAAGAAATAAAAGAAAAGCGCGATGAGGTTTTTTATTCTTTTGATAGCAATGAGGATAATTATATATCAGCGGAAGAATATGTTTATTTTGATGAAGCACGAGCCAATGACATGGCGAGCAAGGGGGTAAATGCCGCCAATTACCAAAATAAAGGTGCAAACCTTATGACGCTAGAGGCAAATGATATTGATGGCGACGGACGCGTATCAAGAGAAGAGTTTATTGAAAAAGCAGCTTCTTTTTTTGCAGCAAAAGACACAAATAGCGATGGCGTGATTACCTCCGAGGATTTTAAAAGATATTAACCCCAGATTGAAGCCCACCTCATCAAAAGGTGGGCTTCAAATTAAACTAGCCAGCCAAAATAACCCTTTTAGGCTTAAACTGCCCCTTTTCAACATAACCAATTGCCACCACTTCACCCTTGCAGCTTGCCCATGCCTCATCAATTGATATTGGTGCATTAGCGCCCGTTAGCAAAACAGGATTTCCAAGTCTTATGCTCATTGCTTGAGAGGCATCTATTAAAATTTCTGGCATACCGATTAAACCATCAGAAATCGGGCGGAGCATATTTTCTTGCTCCAGCAAACTAGCTTTTTCAAACTCCTCATAGTCAATTGTATTAGCATCATTAAAATGCCCAACGCTAGCACGGTGTAGTGAGCCAACATGCCCCTTTGTGCCAAGGCTTAAGGCTAGGTCACGAGCAAGCGCACGGATATAAGTTCCTTTAGCGCAAACCACTTCAAATTTTGATTGTTTTTCATCATGCTCAATTAAATCAAAGCTTTCTATTTCAACCTCACGAGAAGGCATTTCAAATTTTTCGCCCGCCCGCGCCAAATCATAGGCCCGCTCACCCTTAATTTTAATTGCCGAAAAAGCAGGGGGAACTTGAGTTATCACACCTTTAAAATTCTCAAGCGCTACTTCAACCTGATCTCGTGCTGGGCGAATATCAGACGTTGCAATCACCTCACCCTCAACATCATCAGTATTGGTGGCAATGCCCCAAACCAAAGTGAAATGATAAATTTTAATACTATCCTGAATATAGGGAATTGTCTTTGTTGCCTCCCCAAACGCAATTGGCAATATTCCCGTTGCTAATGGATCAAGCGTTCCTGCATGGCCTGCCTTTTTTGCTTGTAATAACCAGCGCACCCTACCAACCGCATCTGTTGAGGTCATGTCATAGGGTTTGTTTAACACCAACCAGCCAGAAATATTACGCTTTGGGCGTTTTTGTTGGGCTTTCTTCATGAGTTCAACCTAATGACGGCTCGCTATCGTCAGGTTTTTCTAAATCGCGCTTCACACGCTCTGAGCGCAACAAATTATCAATTCTTGTTGCTTCATCAAAACTATCATCTTCAAAAAACCTGATGATTGGTGAATATTTTAGATTTAATTGCGGGGTAATCTGCCCACGAATGAATTTTTGATGTGAGTTTAACGCCTTAACAAGCTCTTTAGCATTGCCCCCACCAAGCGGCACAATATAGGCAGAGGCTAATTTAAGGTCAGCTGACATACGCACTTCTGGCACGGTGATTACACTAGTTTCTATTATCGGGTCAATAATTTCACCACGTGCTAAAACATTGGACAGAGCATGGCGAACCAATTCACCAACACGCAACATACGCTGAGATGGAGCTTTACTCATATTATTTTACCCTCTTATAAAGAGCGCTCAATCTGCTCAACACGGAAACATTCAATAACATCACCAGCCCTAATATCTTGATAGTTTAAAAAGGCCATACCACATTCTTGACCATTTTTCACTTCTTTGACTTCATCTTTAAAGCGCTTAAGGGTTGAAAGTTCTCCCTCATGAATTACCACATCATCACGCAAAAGGCGCACACCAGAGCCACGCTCAACAATACCCTCAGTAACACGACAGCCAGCAACTTTACCAACCTTAGTAATGTTAAACACTTCTAAAATCTCAGCATAACCAATAAAGGTCTCGCGTCTTTCAGGCGCTAACATGCCAGACATTGCTTTTTTAACATCATCAATCAGATTATAAATAATATTATAATAACGAATTTCAATTGCTTCTCGCTCTGCCGCTTCTCGTGCCTGCTTATTCGCACGCACGTTAAAACCAATAATAATTGCTTTCGAAGCCTGAGCCAATGTCACATCACTCTCAGTAATGCCGCCAACTCCTGAAAGAAGAATTTGCGCTGAAACTTCATTTGTTGCAAGTTTATCAAGCGAAGCAATAATCGCCTCAACTGAACCTTGCACATCACCCTTAATAATAAGCGGAAAGCGAGCAATATCTGAGGTTTTTAACTGATCCATCATCTGTTCAAGTGAGGTAATTTCGCTAATGCTGGATTTTTCACGCACATTACGTTTGCGATATTCGGTAATTTCACGAGCTTTAGCTTCATTCTCAACTACAGAAAAGCGATCCCCTGCATTTGGAACACCAGAAAAGCCAAGTATTTCTACTGGCGATGATGGGCCTGCAATTTTTACTTGAGATCCCTTATCGTTTAATAGTGCACGAACCCTTGCCCACTGATCACCAGCAACAACAACATCTGCAACTTTTAATGAGCCGCGTTGCACAAGCACAGTTGCAACCGCACCACGTCCCTTATCAAGTTTAGCTTCAATAACAATCCCCTTAGCACGACCCTTAGGGCTTGCTTTTAGATCAAGTAATTCAGCCTGCAATTGAATAGCTTCAAGTAATTTATCTAAATTAAGATTTTTAAGCGCTGAAACTTCAACATCTAAAACTTCACCACCCATTGATTCCACAAAAACCTCATGTTGCAATAATTCGGTGCGCACTTTATTTGCATCAGCCTCTGGTTTATCAATTTTGTTAATAGCAACAATGATGGGAACATTAGCCGCTTTCGCATGCTTAATTGATTCAATGGTTTGCGGCATAACACTATCATCAGCTGCAACAACTAAAACCGCAATATCGGTAGCTTGCGCACCGCGTGAACGCATAGCAGTAAACGCTTCATGACCGGGTGTATCAAGGAAGGTGATTTTTGTGCCGTTTTTATCAACCTGATAAGCACCAATATGCTGAGTAATACCACCCGCTTCACCAGAAACCACATTGGCCTCTCTAATTGCATCAAGTAATGAGGTTTTACCATGATCGACATGACCCATAATAGTAACAACTGCAGGACGAGGCTCTAAATCAGCTTCAATTTCTTCTTCAAGATTTTCAAAAAGATTACCCTCAATATCACTTTCAGCAACTCTTTTTACTGTGTGACCAAGTTCAGTAGCAATCAATTCAGCGGTATCAGCGTCTAAAACATCATTGATAGTTACCATCATATCTTGCGCCATCAGCAATTTAATAACATCAACCGAGCGCTCACTCATACGATTTGCAAGTTCCTGCACAGAAATTGTCTCTGGTAAAGTTATTTCACGATGCACTTTTGCTTGAGCCTTTTTAGGCTGCCTACCACGCTGTTTTTCACGTCGACGCTTCATAGCCGCCAATGAAGGAGAGCGATCACGATCTCCGCCATCATTAAGTGCAGAGGTTACAGTAAGACGACCCCTATTATTTCCTCCAGGTGCGTTACGACGCGAGGGTGTTGGCGCAGCCCTTGAAGCACGACGGGCGCGCTCTAATTCTTCTTTATTTACCAATGGCGCATTGCGAGAAGCAGCTGATTTGCCGCCACGCGCCTGACGCTCAGCTACAGCCTCTGCATCTGCTTGCGTAATAACTTGTGGACTAGATTTAGCTTGCAAACCAGATTTAGGTGGAGCAACATTTGCTTTAACAGGTTTTTCTTCTTTTTTTACAGTCTCAGGTTTTTCTTTTTCTAATGCCTTAGCAATTGCTTCTTGCTCTTTGGCCTGTTGTTCTTTGGCTTTTTCTTCTTCACGCAAATTTCGACGGCGAAGATCCTTTTCAATTCTTTCCTTTTCTTGCTCTTCAAAGAGTTTTCGCTCCTGCTCTTGTCGCAAAGCTGCCTCTCTTAAAACTCGCTCACGCGCAGAAGTTTCTCCAGCCGTAAGACCTTGATTTATAGGCTTTGGGGTCGCCGACTTTGAATTTGCAGATTTTGATCCTGCAGATTTAATACCAAGCGGACGACGAGCCGGTTTTTGCGCTGCAGGCTTTTCATTTATCGTTGGCACGGCTTTTGGCGTGCTAACATTAGTAACACGACGCGCACGAGTTTTAATTACTACAGTGCGATTTGCCTGTGGCGCACCGCCCTGTCCACCAGTTGCTCCTATTTTAAGCGAAAGAGTTTTCTTTTTTCCATCACTCACAGAGCTATTATTTTTATCATCTTTATCGTTCATTTAGCCGTTACTTCTTCTATCTATTATATTGGGCTAGCCTTTTAGCTCGCTCAAGCGCCGAATTGGCCGCAGCACCATTTATCAATGCTGCGTGTATCACATTTTCCTGACCCAAAGCCAAACTCAATTGTTTAGAGGTCAAAAAATTAATTTGCATAAAGGAATTGCTCTCTAAGCGTGCTTTCGCCATTCCTATCATTTTATTTCGTCCGTCTTTAGCTCCATCTTTTGCACTTATTAGTGCAATTATTCCAGTTTTTTCTATTCCTGAACGCACCTTTGCGCCACCTATTAGCAATTGTCCAGCTTTACGTGCCAAACCAAGCGCCCCTAACAATCTTTTTTCTAGCGCTAAATGCACCTGCTGCACAAGATTATCTCCCACCTGCACCTTTTGCTTAAGAGAAATAGAAAAAATATTTCTCTGCAAAGCCTCCCCTACAGCAAGTGCTGATAAACTAATCCAAACTCCTCGTCCCTCAGCTCTTGCATCAACATCAGGCACAATTTCATTATCAGGACTAAGCACAAAGCGGATCAATTCTTTTGTTGGCTTTTCCTCTCTGCTTAAAGCGCATTGACGTAATATAGGCTTTTTATCTTTCATATTTTAGATTATCCTAAATTTTTCAAAAAACACTAACCTAAATCATTGCAAGCCTATTACCCCGCTGCCTATTGTTCAACTTCCTCTTCTTCAGCCTTTAACTCCTCTTCACTAATCCAGCCAGCTTTTA
>Ga0256839_1003347_pt1 | contig 16634 bp, 12 predicted proteins | sample 354166metaG_FD_185968 | JGI IMG/M metagenome (GOLD analysis project Ga0256839, IMG submission 185968) | Hydrothermal vent microbial communities from Mid Atlantic Ridge, Atlantic Ocean - 354-166 | ecosystem: Environmental > Aquatic > Marine > Hydrothermal vents | place: Atlantic Ocean: Mid... | reverse complement strand
GGTGCTGGCCGAAAAAGGCGGCTTTATTTATGCCCATTGGGACGGCACGGCCGAAACAGAGCAAAAAATTAAAGAAGAAACCAAAGCTACCATCCGTTTAATCCCGCTGGAGCAAGCGCAGGAAGAAGGAAAATGTGTCTATTCCGGTAAACCCTCAGCCGGCCGGGTGGTCTTTGCTATCGCTTATTGACCGGGTAACTTGCTTTACCCTCCGAAGCTTCAGCGTAGGAGGGTTTACCTTGCCCGAAGCTTCAGCGTAGGAGGGTTTACCTTGCCTAGCCTTAGCGCAGGAGGAGCTATCTCCCGGGTGCACCCCATAGTAACAGGTAGTAGTTTTTGTAAACAAAATAACGGGCTGGAATAGTTGATTGTTACCCTTGTCTTTATATTTTTGCAACTGAATACAGTTGCTATACGTTATGTCTAGAAAGGACAAACTGATAAAGAGGTTTTTGCGTATGCCATCAGATTTTCATTATCAGGAGATGGTAAGGCTTTTGAGGTATTTTAACTTTAAAGAGGTAAAAAAAGGAAAGACATCCGGATCGAGGATAAAGTTTGAAAATAAGGAGGGTGTGCCTGTTATGTTGCATAAACCCCACCCGACCGGTATTATGAAAATATATCAGATGAAACAAATTAAAGAATTGCTGGAGCTATGAAAAATTTACATTACAAAGGATACACGGGTAGCATTGAGTTTAGTGCAGAAGACAATGTGCTTTTTGGCAAAGTGTTGGGGGTTAAGGGCCTGTTATCCTACGAAGGGGCCACAGGTAAAGACCTTGAGGATGATTTTAAGGAGGTTATTGATGACTATCTGGCGGATTGTGAGGCCAGGGGCATTAAACCTGAGAAACCTTATAAAGGTAGCTTCAATGTCAGGATTTCCCCGGCATTACATCAAAAAGCAGCTTTGCAGGCCAAAGAGGAAAACGTCTCATTAAACAGCCTCGTTGCCGAAGCCATTCGCAGGAGAATCCATAATGTGCAATAAACCACACTCAGGCGTGGCAGGCATTAACCGATTTACCCTCCGAAGCTTCAGCGTAGGAGGGTTTACCTTCTCCGAAGCTTCAGCGTAGGAGGGTTTACCTTCCCCGAAGCTTTAGCGTAGGAGGGTCAGCACACCCCTGACTTGAGAAATTACCCGTTGTTATTGTATCTTTGATAGCGATAAACAGAACATTAAAGATTAAAATAGTATGCGACTAAAACTTACTACCTTATTTATTCTGCTGGGCTCAATTACCGTCAGTGCCCAGGAACTGCTGGAGATGTTAAAAAGTGATATCAATACCGAAAAGAGGTCTATTGTAGCCGAAGTAATTAAAGTTCCCCATGATCAGGAAACGGAATTTTGGCGTATTTACAGTGAGATGGAACAGGAGACCAACGTATTGGCCGACAAAAGAGCGGCCAATATTAAAAAGTTTGCCGAAAACTACGCGAATATCACCGATGATATAGCTATTGACCTGGCCAACACCTATATTGGTATGATGACCCAACGGTACAAGATTTATAAAAAGTACCTGAAAAAGATGTCGAAAGTAATGCCGGCTAAAGAAGCAGCCAAATTCATTCAGTTGATGGGGCAGATACAACTGCTTATTGATGTACAAATTGCTGCCGAAGTGCCGCTTATTGAGTAACCGCCTACTGTCTGTTTTCGAACACCCCATTTCAATTTCGGACGCAATTGAAATGGGGTGTTTGCATTTTACCGGCCTGGGGCCAAAACCAGGGCCGTTTATCCGCCTGGCATGTTTATTGGCTGATTCAGTTGTCAGCATAATGCTGACAACTGAAAAACTGATAACCAGAGTTGCCGGGGGGGTGACTTGCCGTACGGGCCAGAACACCTGCCGGGTAAGAGGAGGAACAGCCAGACCGGAAAATAATGAAAACTTTTTACACTTTAGGGCCCGCCTTGCTGGCAGTACATGTTTCAATGGCACAGCCAACACAACTTACGTTTGCCGAAGCGGTAAAAATAGGGTTGCATGAAAATGTGGTAATGAAAAATACCCGCAACAACCTGCGCTCATTTCAAGCCAACAAAGCTATTCGGGTGGCGGCTTTTACGCCAAACCTGGGTGTTTCCAGTGGTATTTCGCAGACATCCGGACCGCAAATAGATGAACAAAAAGGCTTAATTAATTCCATTACCAGTAATTTCCGCGCATCTGTTGGTTCGGAACTGGTGATCTTCAATGGGAATAACCGCATAAATTCCCTCAAGGCATCAGCTTACCGCTTGCAGGGGCAGGAGTTTTTGCTTAAACGTACTGAGCAGGATATTATTAACCAGGTAGCCCTGCAGTTTTTGCAGGTTTTGCTCGATCAGGAGTTGCTGCGCATTGCCGAAGAAAATTTGCTTACCCAGCAAAGGACCCTTGACGAAATCACCGGTTTTGTTACGGCCGGCAGCCGGCCCGAAGTTGACCAATACCGGCAGCGTGCCGATGTTAAGCGGTTTGAGTTGCTGGTGATCCAGGCCGGGAATGCCCTGGTTAATGATAAGGCCGCCCTGGCACAAACCCTGCAGCTTGACCCGGCCGAAGATTTTACGGTAATTAAACCGGCCTGGGATATTGACCATATCAGGGCCATGACCTTCAGCCTGGAGGAGCTATATACTACAGCGTTACAAAACAGGGCTGATTTTAAAAGGCTGGAGGCAATAGAAAGGGCTTCCTTGCATGATTACAAGCGTGCTGCCAACGGCTACCTCCCCTATGTATCGGGCTTTATCAGCTTTGGCGCAAGCTATTTCAACCCCAATGACCCCAACGTGCCTACAGAGCCGTTTTTAGACCAGCTTGGCAGCAGAAGGTCAACCAGCTACGGGGTAAACCTTACCATTCCTATCTGGAACCGGATGCAGGCCAGAAATGCCAGGATAACAAATAAGGTTACCCATGAAAACGTGATTAACGCAGTAGAAAACCTGGAAAAGCGGGTGAAGATTGAAGTGCAAACAGCCTATACCAATTTTATTGATGTAAAAGCAGCTTATGAAGTAAGCCTGGCCCAATATGATGCTGCCAGGCTGGCGTACGAAACCCAGCAGGAAAGCTATACTGTAGGCCTGGCCACCCAGGTAGAGCTGACGATTGCCAATGCCGCTTTTGTTGGCGCCCGGGCCAACCTGGCCCAAACCGGTTACCGGTTGCTGTTTCAAAAGATACGCTTAGACTACGCCACCGGGGTGCTGACTGCGGAGGGCATAGAAAACTAATGGGTTGGCTTATTCCAGCCCAATCATGATAAAGGCACCCCAGTAGATCGGGTCTTTATATTCATTGCGCAGTTCCTTCTTGGCCTGAATGAATGATTCCCGCTTTTTACCGGTAGCCAGCCATTTGGTATAAAAACTTACCATGAGTTTTTGCGTAGCTTCATCATTCACCTTAAACATACTCATGATAAGGGTGCGGGCCCCGGCTACCATAAAGGCCCGTTGCAGGCCGTACACGCCTTCGCCAACGGACAAGTCCCCCAGGCCGGTTTCGCAGGCGCTGAGTACCACCAATTCAGTCCCATCCAGGTTCATGCTCATGGCTTCGTATGCGGTAAGGATACCGTCTTCGATGTTATAATTGTACTTGGTTTTATTAAGCACATCACCGGCCCCGGCCATTAACAAGCCGGTGCGTAGTAAGGGGTTTTCGGCCAGCTTGGCTTCGTTCTGCTCATAAAGTGCATCCTGGGCAATTTCTTCGGCCGGGGTAAAGAAGCCATGGGTGGCAATATGAATTATTTTCGGGCTCTCTACCGATTTAATAGCTTCTTCAGTTGCCGCTTTTTCCATCTGCGTGGAAGTTTGCCAGCCCTTTTGGGTCAACAACGCATTAAGTTCGTTGATTTCTATTTCGGTACCCGCCAGTTGCCCTATTTTTTTGCGGCTGTTGCCCGAAGCTTCTAAGTAATAAATAGGGTTGCCAAACATAGATGCCTGGGTTGATTTGTCTGTGCTTTGTTTTTTGAGGGCATTCAGGTAAATATCTTTGGTATTACTTACCAGAATAATATTGGAATTGTCCAGCACATAATTATGGTCATCAACCGGGATGGCCTCCAGGTTGATTTGATTATACACCCCATCGGCCGAGAGGTAAATGGTAGCGGTCGGGCCAACCACATTGGCAATAGGTAACCAGTACTGGGCGTTGGAAAAACGGTCACGCCTGCGGTAGATGATAGAATTACGGTAGGCATTAAAATATTTGGTTTCCAGGTCATGGCCATTGTTCAGGGTAAATACCCCGGGTTTTTTTTGCACCCTGGCATTTTTTACATAAAGGCCGGCATAAATTACCGAATCGGTAAATACGTGGTCGAAATACCGGTAGCGCACCATTTCTATGGCTACTTCGTTCTTTTGCAGTACACTTTGTACATTCTGCCAGACAATCTCGCTCTCTTCACTCAAACTTTTATACAAGTCTGACCTTTCACTAAGTTGCTTTTCTATTTGTTCCACCTCGTCCTGGATCAGCAGCGGGTCAATCTCGTTGGCTTCCAGTTGTTCCAGCGACATGGAGAGGGAAGAGGTTAACAATTCCTTTTTGGTTAGCCACTCGTTATAAAGGGATTTCAATTCTTCATCATCGCCATTGAGGATACGCTGGCGTATTTTTATGGAAGAACTAAGCAATATAGCCTTGGTGGTGAGGGCATTGTTAAACACCTTTTCTATCATGCTGGGGTCTTCATCTTTAAAGGTCATGGCAATAGAGGTGAAGAATTCGTAATCGGGCTTGATGGTATTCCAGTACTTAGCCTTTTCCCGCTCACTCAAAGCCGGGAAGAAGTCCTGGATAAAGCTGTCATATTTTCTCATCACCTCTTCCATCGTCTTTTTGGCCTTGCGCTTATCACCCTGCATGTAATATACTTTGGCCAGCTTGGAGTTTACGCGCACATACTCCGGATGGTCGGCACTAAAGAAAGTTTCATAAAGTTTTTTGGCCTGTTTATATTTTTCTTCGGCATGGGCATAATCTTTTTGCTGATAGTAAATATCACCGGTAAGGGTATAGATTGAGGCTACATTGATGTTCCGTTTGGCTTTCAAGCGCACCTCCCAGATGGTTTCGGCCAGGGAGAGGGCATTAAAGGCATCATCAAAGCGGTGTTCGCGGATATAAAGCAGGGATACGTCTTTGAGCACATCGGCATACAGCGGGGTGCGGCTGCCGAGTTTGTTGGCAATGGTGGTTTTGGCTTCTTCAAAAACGGCTTCGATGGCCTCTGCCGGCTCATTATTATAGAACATTACGATACCTAATTGCGATTGGGTTTTGGCATAATCAATATGTTCTTTGCCAAACACCTTACCCTGAATGGCCAGGACCTCTTCTATATATTGCTGGGCTTTTTCATAATCGCCAATATTGGTGTAAATTCTGCCTAACAATAGATTGCAGCGGGCGGTTTTTGAAGAATTTTCACCAAATTGGGCCAAAGCAATGGTAAGGGCCCTGCGGGTCATTTTTTCTGCCTCGGTGTAATCCCCGGCATACAGTTTAAGGCTGCCATAACTGAGCAGGGGGGAGATGAGGTTACGCGAATTGGCCCCGTACATAGCTTCATAGGCGCTTAACGATTGGCTCAAGAGTTCTTCGGTGGCCCGGATGCGGCCAAACTTAACCAGCACATCGGCCAGGTCTATGGCCGAGGCAAACTCATCGTATAAGGTAAGGTCATCGGCCCTGAATAATAATTTTTGAGCGTATTCTATATTTCCCTTGGCCGCGTCAAAATCACCTTTCAGGGCCAGCAGACGGGCTTCTGTTTCCAGGGCCACTACATAAGAAACTACATTTAACCTGTCCCTTCTGTCTTTCTTGAGGATTTCCAGCGCTGCGGTTATATTTTTTTCGGCATTGGCATAATCACCGAGGTTAATCTGCAGGGCGGCAATTTTTTGCAGCTCGATACCGTATTTGCGGTCTTGGGTGTCGTATTTTGCCTGGGTGGCGGTTAGTGCTTCGGCCAACATGGCCTTGGCTTGGTCGAGTTGGTCGGTTGCCTCGTAGTATTTGGCCAGGTGATTGAGGGTGCGCACGTAAGCAACGTGGCCGGGCGTGATTTGCGGCTTGACAACCTTCGCAAAACTTTCCCGGTATATTTTTCCGGCCTCATCAAACTTATCGGTAAAGTCAACGTAAAAGTTAGCCGTTTCTGTAAGGGTAAGATGATATTCAGGTGAATCTTCCCCATAAAGGGCTTTTTTCTGCACCAGGATGTCTTCGAGGTAGTTGTCGGAATTGATATATACTTTACTCACCAAGGTGGCCTGGTAGGCAAACTCCAACAGCTTAATGCGGGTGGGATGGTACTCAGGAATTATCTGGGTAGAAGCTAATAGTTGCGCCACCTTACCCTCAATTTTATCGGTTTTTTCTTTATCCAGGTTGGCCCTGAAATTCATCGCATCCAGCTTTACATAATTGAGGCTCTTTTTACTAAAATACTTCTTGATTACCCGCTCGTATTCACTGTTCAGGTTTTTGAACTTGGCCAATTCATTGTTGATCAGATAACTGTTTAATACAGCCTCGTAAATTTGCATGGCCAGGTAATGCGATTCGTTATGCTGGCGTTTGAGGTAACTCAGGGCATCTTCATAGATTTTGCGGGCAACTTTGGGGGCAACCCCGTTTTCTTCCAGCATTTGCCCTTGCCAGAGCAGGTTTTCCACATAGCGGATATTGCCTTTGCCCAGGTTATTGTCAATCCAGTCGGCTGCCTGCAGGAAAGTTTCATCGGCTTTGATAAAGTCGCCCATTTTACGATAGGTGTTGGCCTTGAGGTTCATCAGCCGGGCATAGTCATCTAACCGGACGGCCACTTCTTTGGCACTTAATTTTACCGATTTTAGTTTGCCGGACTTGGGGTCAATCACTGTTTTTTTGCTTACGGCCCGGCCTTTAAAATATTTTTCACTGGCCGAAATAAATTCTATGGCTTTGGCATAATAGCCCTGGGCACTGTAAACATCGGCCGAGTTGAGGTCGGTAAAGGCCTTCAGGTCTTCATTGTCGGGTATTTTATCTACATTTTGCAGGGCTTTGCGGATATACTCTTCGGCCAGTTTCGGGTAACCGTATAACAGCAGCAGGTTAGATACCCGGTTAAGTACGATGGTGTGTTCAGGCGACACTTCGTTATTTATCTTCAGGCTCATGGTCAAAGCCTGTTCAATATTTTTGTTGAATTCATTGAGCAGCCCGGTGGCGAGGTTAATCCTGGCTGCCTGTAAATAATATTCTACGAGGTAGGGGTTTTCCGGCCCAAGTTTTTTCGTTACCTTCTTCTTTAGCTTCTCATTGGCTTTTTTCGCCCGGATGTAATCGCCAATAGTATAAGGGGCGTTTACCTTGTCAACCAGTTTATCATATTTCTGGGCCATAGCCGGCATAAGGTGCAGGAAGATAAACAAAAGGCTCAGCCATAGTGTCGGGGAAGTCTTTAGTATTGGTTTCATTCTTGTGGTGTATTTGCCTGTAATAACGATTGCTTTACTACCCGAAAATTACAAAATTTTCAGGCCTTATCAATACAAATGTAGTGTTGATACATTTAATGGCTTAAACGTAAACCCTAAGCCAGAAGTTTGTGCAGTATTTCAATAGCCGAAGCGGCAATGGGCGTGCCTGGCCCGAAGATAGCCGCCACCCCTTGCTGGCGCAGAAAATCATAGTCATCCGGGGGGATCACCCCACCGGCTACCACCATAATGTCTCCCCGGCCTATTTTTTTCAGTTCTTCAATAAGCTGCGGCACCAGTGTCTTATGGCCGGCTGCCAGGCTGGAGGCGCCTATAAGGTGCACGTCATTTTCGGCTGCCTGCAGGGCCACTTCGGCCGGGGTCTGGAACAGGGGCCCGATGTCCACATCAAAACCCAGGTCGGCAAAGGAGGTAGCCACCACCTTAGCGCCCCGGTCGTGGCCGTCCTGGCCCATCTTGGCAATCATTATCCGTGGCCGCCTGCCCTTTTGCCGGGCAAATTCATCGGTCAGGGCCTGTGCTTCTTTATATTTATCGTCCATCTTAATCTCTTTTGCATATACGCCCGAAATAGTATGCTGGGAAGCCTGGAAGCGGCCAAATACTTCCTCCATGGCGGCCGATATCTCGCCCAGTGTTGCCCTGGCGCTGGCGGCCTCTACGGCCAGCGCCAGCAGGTTGCCTGTGCCCGAGGCGGCCGCCTCGGTAAGGGCCTTGAGGGTACGCTCAACTTCGGCCCCGTTGCGGTTGGCCTTCAGCTGTTGTAAACGGGCTAATTGCTTTTCCCGCACGGCCGTGTTATCCACTTCCAGCAGTTCAATTTCCGGCTGCCGGCCGGAGTAAAACCGGTTAACCCCAACAATAATGTCTTGTCCCGAATCGATCCGGGCTTGTTTTTTGGCTGCGGCTTCTTCGATGCGCATCTTGGGTAAGCCGGCTTCTATGGCTTTGGTCATGCCGCCCAACGACTCTATTTCTTCTATGTGCTGCCAGGCTTTTTCTGCCAATTGGCCGGTCAGCGATTCTACATACCAGGAGCCGCCCCAAGGATCTACCACGTTGGTAATGCCGGTTTCAAATTGCAGGTACTTTTGCGTATTACGGGCAATACGGGCCGAATAATCGGTGGGCAGGGCAATGGCCTCATCCAGGGCATTGGTGTGTAACGACTGGGTGTGGCCCAGGGCTGCGGCCATAGCTTCCACACAGGTGCGCACCACATTATTATAGGGGTCCTGCTCGGTCAGGCTCCAGCCCGAGGTTTGCGAGTGGGCCCGCAAGGCCATGGATTTAGGGTTCTGCGGCTTAAAACGTTTCACTATTTTGGCCCATAGCAACCGCCCGGCCCGTAACTTGGCGATCTCCATAAAGTGGTTCATGCCAATGCCCCAGAAAAACGACAGGCGGGGGGCAAATTCATCAATCTTCAGCCCGGCCTTGAGGCCGGTGCGCAGGTATTCCAGACCATCGGCCAGGGTGTAGGCCAGCTCAATGTCGGCTGTGGCCCCGGCCTCCTGCATATGGTAGCCGCTGATGCTGATAGAGTTGAACCTGGGCATGTGGTTAGCCGTGTAGGCAAAAATATCGGCAATAATGCGCATCGAAGGGGCAGGCGGATAGACATAGGTGTTGCGCACCATAAACTCTTTAAGGATATCGTTTTGGATGGTACCGGTAAGCTTTTCCCGGGGCACGCCACTTTCCATAGCCGCTACAATATAGAAGGCCATAATGGGGATTACCGCGCCATTCATGGTCATGGATACCGACATTTGGTCCAGGGGTATCTGGTCAAAAAGGATTTCCATATCTAAGATGGAATCAATAGCTACCCCGGCCTTACCCACATCGCCAACTACCCGGGGGTGGTCAGAGTCGTAACCGCGGTGGGTGGCCAGGTCGAAGGCAATGGATAGGCCCTTTTGGCCGGCAGCCAGGTTTCTGCGGTAAAAGGCATTGGACTCCTCGGCTGTAGAAAAGCCGGCATATTGCCTGATGGTCCAGGGCCGGCCGGTGTACATGGTAGCGTAGGGCCCGCGCAGGAAAGGGGGCAGGCCGGCCTGAAAATGCTGCAGGGCCGGCTGGCTCAGGTCAGCGGCCGTATAAACAGGCTGCAGGGGAATACCTTCGGCCGTAATAAAAGGCTTGCCGCTGCCCGGCTTGTGCCCCGGCTGGCGGGTGGCAGGCTTAATATGGTGAAAATCAGGTTTCATGAAGTAATGCGCTCTTTAAAATCTGCCCATACCCGGGTAACAATAGCATGGGTTAAGTTTTCGAGGAAATACGCCCCGGCAGCCGGATCGGCTGTTTTGCCAAGATAGGATTCAAACGACAGTAAGGTGCTGATGTTACGGGCCACCAGTTCTTCCTGGGCGTCATCGTAGCCGGGGGAAATTATCAGGGCATCGGCCCCTCCGATAATAGCCGCCATGGCGGCCGTGGTTGCCTTCAGCATATTTTCATGCGGTTCGTACGCCTGGTTTTGCCAGGGCGGACTGGCGGCTATAATATGGAAGCTGCCGGTTGGCCGGTTTATTTTATAAGCGGCATATAAGCGGTGAAGCACCAAGCGCAGTGCCCGGATTTTGGCTATGCCAAAAAAATAATTTGTGCCCATCTGTACCCGGTAGGCCATGTTGTTGAGGCAAGCCCCGGCATCTGCTTCGGCAACCGGCAGCAACAGTTGATAAATCCGGCTGAGGATTCCGCTTAGCTCAGCCAATTCATTTTCATCAGGACTACCGATAACCGTTGGATAGAAACCGGTGGCTGTTTGTTGCTGCCAGCATTGTGCCCCGTTAACAAAGCCCTGGTAAGAATTTTGATTTGCTTGTGCCAGCCAACCAAGATAGTCTTTAGCTTCAATTTCACCGGAGAAACCAATGGCACAATGTTGTAGCCCGATGTCTTTGAGCAGGTTGTCGAAAGCAGTTTTATCCGTTAAGTTGAAAACGATGCCGGTAGCCCCCAGGTTCAAGGCCTGCAAGGCCTGTTTATTGGCGGTGGCCGCATCGGCAACCTTAATAGTTACATAATTAATAAGGTTAGCCGGCCGGGTAGTCACCGGTGAAGGCAAGTCGAGGCCGGCCAGGTCTTCAACAGTATAATAAGGGGCCACGGTAAGGCCATACCACGCGCTGTTGAGTGCCGTAAGGGGCTTGTCTTTTAACGCCTTACTGGCGTTGGCCCGCCAGTCTTCTTTGGTCAACGGGTTAAATTCAGCAAATAATTCAGTATCCGGCATGGGTAGTTTGCTTTACGCAGGCCAAAGTTAATACAAAGATGCGGATCTTAACTAGTGCCCTGCCGGCCAATAAAGGCCAGCAGGCTATTTTTCACCGGTAGGGGTATTTATCTTTATAACCCGGATTATTCCTACCGCAGCAAAGCTGCAAACAAATAAGCGGGCCAGGTATTTTTGCTGAAAAAACTAAGTTTTCGGGAGAAATATCATGAAAATCATGAATAATGCGGTAAATTAACCGCCAAACGATTGTTTGTCAGTTAATTACAGCATCCCTGCGGGCGGAAAATCCTTATGAATTTTCCGGGTTAATTTCCGGCCAACGGGGTGCCCGGAATACCAACGGCCAGTTCTGCCCAAACCAGCATAAAGGTGCCGATAATGGCTAATATGAGCATAGCCCTGTACCTGGTGTTGCCTACCTTTCGCCAAACAACTTCACTCAGCAGGCCGGTGCCAAACAACAGGGCCCCCATGATGGTGAAGTCAAAGAAACCCCAGGATACTTCATCGGTAAACTGCATGGCCGTAAAGGGTATCAACAATAAAAAGACTACTGTGGCAGCTAATATTTTCAGGTTCCTGGTCTTGTTCATGTTCGTGGGGTTTTGTTGTCACCTTTCTTTCAGGGGGGCGGCATATTCGGTGTTCAGCTTACGGGGGCTGAATACCTGCTTACAATGTAGGCAATAATAACCACCCAGGCAAGCCCTGAACCGGTAATTAACCCGGCCTGGGTTTCTTTTACCGGCTTACGGCATCTTTACAGGATTATTCATTGCTTAAATGAATAATTCGGGGTAAATTAATAGCCTGATTTAAGAAAGAATGGTAACAATGAAGAAATAGTTTTTTAGTTCACTTTTTTTTCTTGAAATTTGATGTCCCTTTGCAGGATTAACAGCCCCGGGTTTATTTATAATTGATGCAAAACGATTGCAACACTGTATGGAATAACTGTCTGCACATCATTAAAGAAGATGTGGCTGAGCAGGCTTTTAACACCTGGTTCATGCCCATTGTGCCTTTACGGTTAGAGGGCAACAGCCTTACTATTCAGGTGCCGAGCCAGTTTTTTTATGAGTGGCTGGAAGAACATTATGTGCATGTGCTCAAGAAAGCCCTGAACAGCACGATAGGTGAGGGGGCCAAACTTGAGTACTCGGTAATTGTTGACCAGGGGAACAAACAAAATGCCCCTTTTACCATTAACCTGCCTAACCGCAGTTCCGGGGCCGGCAACAACCGGGCGATGGCCGGCAAAAAAATGGGCAACCCGTTTCACCTGGAGGCCATCACCGAACCACAGGATTCACAACTCAACAAAGCCTATAGTTTTGACACCTTTATTGAAGGCGACTGCAACCGCCTGGCCCGTTCGGCCGGTTATGCCGTGGCCAAAAAGCCGGGGGTAACCTCATTTAACCCGCTGATGATTTACGGAGGCGTAGGGCTGGGAAAAACCCATCTGGTGCACTCTATTGGTAATGAAATCAAAGAAAACCTGCCGGAAAAATTTGTCCTGTATGTTTCCTCGGAAAAATTTATCAACCAGTTTATTAAGGCGGTGCAAAACAATGAGGTGCAAAGCTTTCAGGCGTATTATCTGCAGGTGGATGCCCTGATTATTGATGATGTGCAGTTTTTTTCCGGTAAGGAAAAAACCCAGGAGATGTTCTTCCATATTTTCAATCATCTGCACCAGTCGGGCAAACAGATTGTGATGACCAGCGACCGCCCGCCCAAGGACCTGAAAGGCCTGGAAGAGCGCCTGCTGAGCCGTTTTAAATGGGGGCTTACAGCCGATCTGCAGCAGCCTGATTTTGAAACCCGTATGGCTATTATTCATACCAAGATGGAAGCCGAAGGCATTGAAATACCAGCCGATGTGTGTGAGTACCTGGCCTACACGGTAGATACCAATATCCGGGAACTGGAGGGGGTGCTGATCTCGCTGATTGCCCATGCTTCGCTCAACAGGCGCGATATAGACCTGGAACTGGCCAAGCAGATTATGAAGAACATTGTGCATGATATTGAAACCGAGGTGGGTATCGATTACATCCAGAAAACCGTGGCCGACTATTTCCACCTCAGCCCCGATGACCTGAAAGCCAAGACCCGTAAAAAGGAAATCGTCATTGCCCGCCAGGTGGCCATGTATTTTGCCAAAGAATATACCAACCATTCGCTGAAATCCATTGGCTATCATTTCGGTGGCCGCGACCACAGTACGGTCATTCATGCCGTGCAGGCGGTAAATGATATGATGGACGTAAACGCCAATTTCAGGCATACCTTAACCGACTTGCAGGACAAATTGAAGATCAAAGCGGCCTGAGACCCGGTCGGGCCCGTTAGTCGGGGACTTACCGCAGGTAGTACGAGTAATAGCCTTTGCGGCCCGATTTACTAACCCCTTCGATACGCACCCGGCCATGGGCTTGCGCTAATATTTCGGCCAGTTTCCGGGCTGAATCAATCTTATACTGGTTGATGTTGGTGATGATAAAACCTTCTTCCAGATCGAGCTGATAGAGCAGCCCTCCGGCATAGAGGCGTACAATCTTCACCCCGTGTTCAATAGCAAACAGGTCCCGTTCAAGCTTGGAAACCACCTCCAGATCGGCCCCGAGGTATTTCGAGGTATAGATCTGGGTTTTAATAATACCGGTAGTGCCGTCACGGTTGGTCAGTGTCAGGTCGGCTTCTTTTATACGCTTGCCCGACTTCCACTTCACCCGGATAATATCCCCCGGGGAGCGGTAACTGATTAGCTCGTCAAACTCGGCTTTCGAATTGATGGGGGTATCGTTGATGGCCAGGATGATGTCATTTTCGCGGATACCGGCATCGGCAGCGGCCCAGCCTTTTTGCACTCCGGTTACCAGTACGCCCTTCAGGTCATCCAGGTCAAGCGACAGCCGGTGGGCAATGTCGGCATCCAGGTCAACCACCTTGGCCCCGGTAAAGGCCTTCTGCACCTCCCCGAACTGGATCAGGTCGCCCACCACTTTTTTTACAATATCAATCGGCACGGCAAAACCATAGCCGGCATAAGAACCGGTACGTGACAGAATGGCGGTGTTAATCCCCACCAGTTCGCCTTTTTTATTTACCAGCGCCCCGCCACTGTTGCCGGGGTTAATGGCGGCATCGGTTTGAATGAACGACTCGATGGGAAATTTTTCCTTGACAATATTTAAGGCCCGGGCCTTGGCGCTGACAATCCCCCCGGTAACCGTAGAGGTAAGGTTAAAAGGGTTGCCTACCGCTATTACCCACTCGCCCACCTGCAGGTCTTTGGAACTGCCGATGGGAATGGCCGGCAGCCCATCGGCCTCGATTTTAAGTACCGCCAGGTCGCTCGAAGGGTCGGTGCCTACCAGTTCGGCTTCGTAGGAGTTTTTGCCATGAATTACTTCGATGCGGTCGGCATCGGCAATCACGTGGTTATTGGTCACAATATAGCCATCGGGTGAAAAAATAACCCCGGAGCCGCTGCTGATGGTTTCGGCCGTTTGCCCGGGAATGCCGAAGAAGTAATCCATAAACGACTGACGATAAACATGCTCGGAAATATTTTTAATATAGACCACGCTTTGGGTGCTGATTTTGGACGCCTCAACAAAGTCTTCACCCGGGCCGGCCAGGGCCCGGGTAGCAGGCAATGCACTGGCGGACGACAGCGCAGGGGTATCGGTTGCGTTTACCGGTTGGGCCGCGTAGGTTGCCGGTGGCGGTGCCGGCTGGTGTTGCTGATAAAATAAAAATGCCCCGCCATAGCCTGCGGCTGCGGCTACCAAGGCCGATATAACGATTTTCTTCATAACCCTGTGGTTTTAGTTTGCTTTGCCAAGGACAAAAACCGTGCAAACTGTTCTTTACCACAAGTTAACGTTTTGTAACTGAAAATATGACATAGATTTGACAAATATTCCCAATTTCACCCAAAAACCAATAACTTGCTGCTTTGTCAAACAACTTAACCTGAATTATATGGATTATCTTGTTATGGTAGTTATTGTTTTGGTGACAGCCAGCTTTTTTGGCTTTTACCAAATTGCCCGCTGGTTTTTTAAACGGTTAAAAGGGGCTATGCCCGGGGCAGACAAGGCCAGCCGGTTTGTTGAGGGCCAGGCAAATGAAGAGATGTCCGGCACGTTCGACCCTATTGTACAGCGGTTAGAGGTAGCCCGTGCCCGGTATGCTAAAAAAACCAAAGGTCTTTTTAAGCGGTCTTTTTTCAGGGCCTGGCTGGTGCTGACGGCTGTTTTTCTCACCCTGGCCTTTACGCTCTCAGAATCAGGGGAGGTTTCAGTGTCCCAGGTTATCGGGCCGGTTATGATGGCTACCGTTTTGTCGTTGATAGGTGCGGGTCTTTATACGTTGGGGAAGAAGGGGTTGCATAGCACCCGGTTTTCCGGAAAATTTAAAAGGGAACTGGTTGCTGCGATGGTAAAGGCGGTTAATCAGGCCCTTACTTTTTCTGCGGAGGGGATTAGTACCGAGGCGTTTGACCGGGCCGATTTATTTCCTGATAATAAAAAGACGACCACTTTACTGAGTGAGGATAAGATTAGCGGTACTGTTAACGGCACCCGGGTGGTGATATCCGAGTGCCTGAAACGAGGCCGGGTTATACGTGGGCGCACAGGTGTTGAGTTTAAGGTGAAAGGGGCATCCGTGCCGGTGTCAATCGGCAGGCATGCGGGAGAAGGCAACAGGTACGTGGATTATTTCAAAGGCTTATTTATACAGATTGAATTAAAGCATACCTTTTCCGAGACCCCGCTGAAAGTGCTGCCGGCAAAAAAGGTACTTAAGGAGGCCGGATCGGGGTTTGCCGTGGTTGGTGCCATACAGTATATAAAACCGGTAATGCCGGAAGACCGCCTTGCGGTTGCGGGCGACAAACCCTATGAAATTTATTGTGCCGATAAAGAAGCAGCCGCCCAACGGGTTACCGGTAAGTTTATTAAGGTGCTGGATTATATTTTTGGCAAGTACTACCAAAAAAGGGAAACCAATTCCCCTAATGCCTTGTTCAGCAAACTCTATAAAGAGCGGGATGTTCTGCTGGCCGTCAGGGGCGATAGGCTCTATCTGGCCCTCGGCTGGAACCGCGATATGTTTGAACCGGGCAGGCTGCTGAAAGAAGACTTGCGCCAAAGCGGGGTGGTAAAGGAAGTATATGACGACCTGCTGTTGCTTAATCAAATAATAAAGGAAGTAAGTCTTTTTAACCAAATTGCAGCCTGATAATCAGCAAGATAGAACCTAACTAACGTTTGTTGGCGGTAACTACCGGGGCTTGCCGGCAGCCATTGGCCGTTCCTGCCGGCTGGCGCTGCGTAGTATCGTGCGGTTGTTGGCCCGGGGGATTCTGTGCCAGGCCTGCGGTTGTCGGGTATGGAGGGTGGTTGCCCGAAAAATTCATCTAAATTTTTCGGGTTAATTTTGCCGTATGGGAATCAGGGCAATAGCAAGTAAACCGCTGGCTGCGGTTATCGCAGCCGAACAACGGAAATGGGCGCGGCAACCGGAAAAATATCAACAAAAAATATTTTCCCGGCTGATTAAGGTTGGGGCAGGCACAGTATTTGGTAGCGATCATGACTTTAAAGATATCAGTAATTATGACGATTTTAAGGCCCGGGTGCCCATCCGCGATTACGAAGGGCTGAAGCCTTATGTTGAGCGGATAATGGCCGGGCAGCCAGACGTGCTTTGGCGGGGCAAGCCGGCTTACTTTGCCAAGACTTCCGGTACCACCTCGGGCACCAAATATATTCCTATTACCAACGATTCGGTACCTAACCATATTAACAGCGCCCGCAATGCCCTGCTCAGCTATGTACATGAAAC
>Ga0256839_1003346_pt1 | contig 16636 bp, 11 predicted proteins | sample 354166metaG_FD_185968 | JGI IMG/M metagenome (GOLD analysis project Ga0256839, IMG submission 185968) | Hydrothermal vent microbial communities from Mid Atlantic Ridge, Atlantic Ocean - 354-166 | ecosystem: Environmental > Aquatic > Marine > Hydrothermal vents | place: Atlantic Ocean: Mid... | reverse complement strand
GATGTCCAGTAACCATAATGTAAACCTCATAAACTTAGAAGTAAAGACTATTTCATTATCACTTTTAATACTTTTTGGTTTTCCATAGTCTCGTATGGCTTCAAGTAAAGCTATGAGTATGTTGATAGTACTTTTAGTTGGTAAATGTTTGAGTGCCACTAAAGCCCTCGTGCCGCTATCTACCATACCAAGTATTTGCATCTTATCTATAGTGGTCAAGTCCATATCCCATCGTGTGTTTTTAGGCATAGGTTTGGGTACTTTGGTTTTCATGTCATTTCTACGTAAAAGTATCTCATAAGCATTATCTTTAAGTACACGATACACATAAGACTTAGATACAGAGATGTTTTTATGGGCATACTGTTTGTTAAACTGTATAGCTATTTTTCTGCAACCATCATGAGGAAGATGGACTTTAAGGTAGATGATTTTGTCTCTCACCCATGGAGGTTTCTTGTTATGGTGAACGTAAGGTATGAAGATATCTTCTGTAACTTTTGGTTTCTGTTTGCGGTATGTATGAGGTTTAAAGAAGTGATGCCAGAGGTATCTGATAAGTAAAATAATATAGTGCAATAAAGTCTCCAAGTGGGTACGATTATAAGGAGAATTTTAGCAGATAAAGGTGAGTAGTCAGATATACTATTTGATAGAAATAAAAACGAGAGGGAGGAAAGACAATACAATAAGTGTTTAAATTTTTTGATATTATCCCACTCTTTTGGTATGCGTAAATTTTGATTGATTTAGTGGTTATTTTTAAATCCAATATATTTTTTGCCTTCACGAGTAAAACTATAAGATGAAGTATCTGGATAAACTTGCTTTTGTTTAAAACGTAGATAAGGTGTATTTTTTGTGTCATCATGGTAGACACCATAATTTATATCAATCCGATGTTTGAGTAAAAACTCAGGTAAACCCTGCACATCTGAGAGTTTTTCTTCCAAAAGCTTTTGCGTTGCCTCTATGCTAAGTTGCTTTTTTTCATAGCCTGAGAAATAGTAGTCACTCAAAGCACTAATCTTAAAATAACTAGTCGTAGCAACACCTATGAGTATACCTATAAATAAAAGTGCTGAACCTCGCGTAAGACTTAGATTGTTGTTAGCACTTCTAAACTCTGTGACTGCACCTTTCATGTTATTGATTGTCTCTTCTAAATGAATATTCTGTGAAGCAAGAGATTGGTTAGCTTGTGTGAGGTGTTCGATGTTTTTGTAAAAAGTTTGGTTGATATTACGCAGAGACTGACTCTTCTCATCGATTAGATCAATCATATCGTTGATGTCACGCATATTAAACTGAGAGAGTTTCTCTCTCACGGCTGCTTCAACACCAGAAGTGTCCACCCGCATCTGCTTGATGGACTCATTGACAATATCTTGGGTAAAAGGAGCCAATTGATAAAGCAGTCCTTTTATCTTTTCGTAAGTTGCTTTGTTTTCATCTTGTATCTTCTTTTGTAGGTGCGTGACACGCTCAAGTAGATTGGCATCAAGTTTGGCTACCCTCTCAAAAGCATCTTGACTTTTTATCTGTATGGCAGTGATGCTTTGAAGTACCTCTTTGTATTTTTGTAAGGTATCTGTATTATGGGTATCGATACTTTGATAGGTACTAAAGTTTGTGACGAGTTCTTCTTTGAGTCCTTCAGCCTGTATAAGTAAACTGTTAAAGACAATGATTATCTCTTTAATATCGGTGGTTTCATTAATTTCAATGCCGTTAATGGTCATAGTTTTATTCCTTCTAGTGCTTTAAAGCATGGTTCTAAAGTCTCTTGTTTGTAGCGTATAGACTTGCGTAAGATATCCATCTTGTAAGAGAGCTTACGTGTCACAGTCTCCTCTTTGTTCTTGATAGCCTGTGAGAGTTGTATCTTTATATCTTCAAGGGGTTTAGCAGCAATCTCATAGACCGTGTTTCCAAAAATACGACTATACTTAATGACATCAGAGCTATGGATAAGCATCATGTTTTTATCTGCCTCATCCACCTCTTCTATCAAACCAGGTACCCCGTTAATCCTACCTTTCACATCTCCCACCCAATCAAAAAACTGCATCTCAAATGCCATGTTTTTATCGACTTTAGATAAGGCAAATACTATAGCAATAGAAGAAGAGAGAGAACGTACCCTTTTATACACACGTACAGCATTGACAGCATCTTGTTCTCCATCCATCAAAGGAATAACAAATAAATCAAAGCCTTCCATCATGCCACCATTTTCTAAGGCATCTAATAAAACAGAAGTGGTCTTATTCCCTCCAATATCTACGATTAAATGTTCGTTAGATAGAACCAAGTCACTTAAGGTTCCAACCAAGTCTGTACCCACTAAAGAGATTTGAGATGCATCAATCAAAGTAGAATGGCTAAACGTCTCAGCATCTTTATTCTCATCATCAAATTCTACTAAAGGTACAGAAACACCACCTGCCAACTCATATAAAAAAGGTGCTAAAACCTGTACAGAAACAGTAGATTTTCCTACGCCACCTTTGGTATTTCCCACTAAAATACGCATAGACTAAAACCCTTCTTTTTCATGTTTGATACCATCAGAGTTTTCCATCTTTTTAGGTACAGAAATCCCAGAAGATAAAGTCTCAGAAACAGAAGTCTTTTTACCCCGTTTGCGAGAAGAAATCCCAAGCTCACGTTTGGCATAATTAGAGAGTATCTGAGTCGATACATTTACCCCATACACCTCTTTAATCGCCTTGCGTAGACCTACATAAGTCATGCCCTGTTCTAACAACATCTTTATCTCTCCAGACAAAGAAGAAAGAAAGTCACTTTTGGGACTACCACGCCCACCCTTCTCTTTCTCCAGTAGTACTTTAGATACCTGCAAAAGGTCTTCTTTCTTTGCACTAATTTCTTCTAAACTGGGAAACTTTTCTTTAGCCATGACAACTCCTTTATGTAGATAAAAAAGCATACCATCATAAAGCTTATAGTTGGTATAATAAAATCTAAGTATACTATACAAATATAAGTTTAAACCATGTAAAGGAACACGAGCCATAGTGTGTACGCTACGCTTCCAAACTATAACAGTGTTCTTCAAGGGTTTCACCCTTAAAAATCCCAACGCACATTGTGCGTTACCCTTACCTTTGGGTAAGTATAAAAAGAGTGTAGTATCAAACACTCTACTCTAAGACAAGGAGCCACAACAAATGAAACGCATCCAAATAAAAATGCCAGAGAATGTCTTTCACACACTCACCCTAAAAGCAGCCTCTTTGGGTACGAATAACTCTGCATATATAAGAGCGTTAATCCTAGAGCAAGAGATACTCTCAGCCGATAAAGATGAGAACACATCAAGGCTCATAGGTGAGGTGGCAAAATTTGGAAACAACCTCAATCAAATTGCCCATGTTTTAAACGTTTCAAATCTTGCAGGTACACTTGATGATGTCAGTTATGAGGCTCTTTTGGACCAACTTTATCTCTTGGAGAAACGTATGCAAAGTACCTTGGAAAATAACCCAATAAGTGATAGTGATGCTTAGCCGTGTCACCATGCGTCAAAGTGGGCTAGCTGAGTACCTAGAAAAAGGTAAACGTGCAGACTCTAAACATAGCAGATTAGAGAAAGACCATGTCATTCCTCTGTACGGTTCTTTAGATGTTTTACGTAAAGCAGAAGAGCATTGTTTGCGTACCAAGAAGTGGAAAAATAACTATGAACACATTACTATCTCTTTTTCTTCTCAGGATGAAGAGATACTTTCTGCTATGGATACAGAGCAACAAAATATTGTTTTACAAGACATCGCAAAAATGATGATACGTCACAGAACCTACGGCTATGATTTGGACAATGAGGTCATCGCGTATGCAGAAGTCCATGCCCCTAAAATACAAGAAGAGACCAACGTACGTACAGGTGAGATACAAAGCAGAAAAAAGCATATCCATATTGGTATTTCTTACCTCAATCCGCTCTCAGATACCAAACTACGTACCACCTTTTTTAACTCATCCTACATTTCAGATACCATCGATAGATACATTGCAAAAAAGCATGGGCTACATGATGCGACACCTATACCAAATACTACAGATGAGAAGCCAGAAGAAGAGAGACAAAGAGAAGAGACTCATATCGCTCTTGAGAGAAAAGCCATCAAAAAACTTTTAGCTCCTGTAAAAAATCAAGAGGAACTACTAAAGATACTTCATGAAAAGCATATAGCCTACAAAGTTGCTAAAGGAAAACAAGGCACATATATAAAACTCATCAATCCCGATGGTAAAAATATCAACCTACGAGGCAAAGACTTTAAGCACCTAGAGATATTTGGCAGCACAGTACTCTCACCTTTAGAAAAGGCACAGCATCTCAAGGAACTAAAAAATAAATCTCTACACGAACTAGAAGCAATATTAGAGACCTACTACAAAGAACATCGCTTGCCTATGATAGAAAAAAGAAGAAGTAAAAAAGACACACAAAAGCTCAAAGCTATTCATGAAGAAGAACAAGCCTTACAGAAAGATAAGGCAGAAGAAAACAGCTTTAGCTCCTTCCAAGAGAAACTCTTTTATCAACACTACCACCATAAAGTACAAAAGTCTCTTCAAGGTTACAGTGTAAATACCAAAGATAAAAAAGCAGTTGTTTTTATACATAAAGATAAAGAGATTCATATAGAGGACAAAGGAGATACCATAACCGCCAATGCCTCAACTAAAAACCTTTCTGAAAAGGTAGCTCTGATGATAGAAATAGCAGAGGCTAAAGGATGGGACTTAAGTACGCTAGAGATAAAAGGTTCTCTTGCTTTTAAAGAAGAAGCCATCAGACAAATAGCTCAGATACTCAGAACAAAAGAAAAAAACCTTACAGTAAAGCGTAAAACATCAAGCCCCATACTTCCACGTCCAAAAACTCCTCTACAGTACAATCTAAAACACAGCCAAGAGAAACACGCCACCAAGCACCTACCTCTAGCAGAAATTAAACAGATGTTAGCAGCACAAAAGGTGCTGGCTTACGTAGTCAAACACTATAAACTAGATGCAAGTAGATATGAAATAACAGCTGACAATAAAATCAACAACCTACACAATAAACAAAAGCCAAAAAACGTCATAGACTTTTTACAAAAAGAACTCAATTTCTCCAGTAAAGAAGCCATTGATACCTGTAAATCTCTTTATGATGCACAACCTATTAGAGCAGAAATAGACAAAGAAAGCCATATACTTCCCATGCCTGTTAGTCTAGAAATACAGAGTAATGAACAATGGGAACGTAAAACCATTAAAGACTACAACGCCCTAGCCCATACGCTAAAGTCACATCGCTATAGTCAAAAAAACCATACAGTACCAGGTACCTTACATCCCCTACTCATCTATACCATAAGAGCTGATGCACACACAAAAGGTCTATCTATGGGTGCTGCTAAAACCTTGCTGGAGCAAAAAAACACCCCTGCTCTGTTGTTGCCATTAGAAGAGAATAGCCACCCAAATAACAAAGCATCACAAAGTTACCGCATCTTTATCCCCGTACAAACGCATACGGTCATGACAGAAAAAAACCAAGCCCTAGTACACAAAGAGATAGCCAAACAACTAGGCTTATATCCTTACCTAGTTACAAATGCACAAAAACAAAGTAAAGATGCAGGCTATGTCTCCTATAACCCACACTCTTTACACGCCATCCCACAGTTCACCCAAGTCCCACAACATACAAAGGTACTGCACATCGATGCAGTTATCAAAAAAGCCAACAAGACCATAGAGCAAATAGAAAGAAGCAAAGTAACACTTGCACGTGCCAAAAAAGCACTAGAACAAAACACAAAACCCCCTACTCTTCTACAAGAGCAGCCTGATAAAACAAGTCTCACCTGCATTGATACCCAAGCCATCCTATCCCTTGATGTAAAAATGCTTGTTGAAACGTTTGAAGAGATACAAACAGATAAACCTATAGAAGCACTCACCTTCATACAAACAAAATCACACAGCTACCTACATGATAGCAAGAACCCAAACCATCTTTATGACATCAAAGAAGACAGAATACTCCATGCACTAGACTACTTAAAAGAGGTACTTCAAAGTGAGGATGTAGAAATAATTGCAGAGGCACTAGAAACAAAGCTAGATAAATCTTTTAGCATACCAAACCATGAAGCGATACAAGAGCAGCTTGAGCTAGCCTTGAAAGAGAGTACTTCGACACAAGCACTGTGTAGTAGCATACAAAGACATTTTAATGTTGAAATATCACTCCATGAGGATATCCTCACTTTAGTAAGTATGAACATCGCACTCAAATCTTTAGGCAGCAGCAAAGAAGCAGTGTCAAAAAAGATAACCCACAATGCATTAAAAGAAGCAGCCAAAGAGAATGAAGAGCTGACTCAAGACAAGCATATCGCTCAACCAAGAGGAAGAGTGATGTGATAAGTCTAGGCTTAGAATCAATGTCGCAGTTAGCCCCCTTTTGTAAAAGTAGCCAACAGTCCTCAAGACAGGTAAAAATTGAGCAGAGTACTCCCTCTAAAATCAGGCAATCAGTGGGTAAAGAGCCTTAAGATAGCGTATTTTTCTAATGTGGTCTTGGTCGAGGATGTTTTTAGAGGCTACAAAGGGAGCAAACTGGGTGCAGAGGGTAACCATGAGTTCCTTTTGGACAAACGGTCTAATATCTATTTTGTGGAGGTTCTTTGCGGAATGTGCTCTTTTTGCATTTGCTTTGTGCCATTGTAAAAAACAGATGTTTTTTAGGTTGTAGGATTGTTCATACCGTTGGATGGTTTTTACAGATTTTTGTACTTGTGATGCTAGGCTTTGGGTACTGAGTGTTTTTCCTGCATCTAGAGCATTTACCAAGGATTGAGTGATTTTATTTAAGGTAGCTGTACGCCTTTCTTTAGAGGTGTGCCATCCTGCAAAGGCTCTTCTTTGTGAGATACCATGGATGTTATTTTTCCACATGATATCAGAGAGTTTACCTCTTTGTTTCATCGTAGTATTGGTATACATGGTAGGTAGAAGTTTTATAATGGATTTGCATATCATTTTTACTTCGTAGGCAGTAAGTGGTTCTGAGTGTTGATTATTTTCTGCTAAAAGTAAAGACTCAAGTGAGTGTTTTATACTCCTATCCTCAAAAAGTAGTTTGTAGCCATAAGCAAAGAGGTAGTTATTTCTATTTCCCTCATAAAAGCCTGCATTTATAGCGGCTAAGATTTTATTGTGTGGGGTTTTTTTCATGGTGAGATTGGCGTTATTGGAAAGAAGTTGTCCTTGGATAAAAAGGGGACGTTCTTTTTTTAGTGGAATGTCAAAGGCAGAGAGTAGCTCTTCTAGTGCATAGGTTTTTGCTGTATAGATATGTTCATGGGTAAGAGGATTTCTCCAAATGCCTACAGTACGGTTAGAGGCATTTTCATCTGCGTCTATGTCTTTTGAGATGTGTTGTTTGAGTTTGACTAAGGCTTGGTATTGGTTAGTAGAGGTATGGTTGTCTTTATGGGTATTAAATATCCCCTCTTTTAGTACAACGCCTATGTGGTAACCTCGTTCGGTAGCTACTGTCCACGTGGGTTCAAATCCTGTTGTATTGTAGAAGTGTTCATGCATTTGAGATAAAGTGGGTTTATAATCGAACTCAGGAAAGATATCTATATCAAAAATAAGAATATTGGTAAATTTCTTAGTGTTAAAGCGTAGAAATAGAGCAGTGTCTATGACTGAGGGTGTAGGTTCATAGGTATGATGTGTTTCAAATTGGTCTTTACCATCAAAAGCTAGGGTATGTGATGGCATGTGCGTTAAGAGTACTTCTTTAAGTGCAGCAGCTAAAGGGGGTTGAAATAACGCTGCACTCACAACATGGTGGTATTGCCTTGTGTACGAGTTGGGCTAACACTGAAAATATAGGTTAGGGGAAGATTCGCCATCTTCTAATCCTTGTTTGGATTAGTTATGCATCAAACAATCGAAGTACCAAGTTCAGGTTGTTTAATTCATAACTTTTAAAAATCTTCATAAAAGACTTGTAAAAGTTATTTGGTTACATTATTGTAACCATAAAAAGCTTAAATAAAAAAAGGGGTTAACCCAAAATCTATTGCTAGATTTCAAATCAACCCCTTTTTTATCGAATTAAACAACCCGAACTTGGTATGAATATTATAACAAAAGAAACCTAAAATATAGAATAAAGTCAAGTAAAAATATACATTTATTGATAAAAATGTACAGTTTGTGTATCTTTAATGTACAGAAAATGTACATTTTCTGTACATTTTAGTAAATAAGACCAAAAAGGTATAGCGGTATTTTATTTCTGGAACCTACTTCTATATTGTCAGAAACAACATAGCTTTCTTTGATATCTTTTATTTGTGTAAATTTTTTATTTTTACCACCAATTTCAAAAATATATTTATTGTTAATGATGAAATCTCCCTCTTTTCCTATTTTTAATGTGTGATATAAAGAGGTTTGGTTTGCAAAAAAAGTTTCTCGTATTGTTCCTGTTTCTGCATTTTCACAATACGCAAATAGAAGGTTGGTATTGTTGAGATATATTTTTGCAGGTTTATTAATCTTCTTAATACCTTTAATGTTTTGATCTACAAGAAGCAGCATCTCTCCATCATTTAAATAGGTGATATAATCATAAAGTTTTGCACGACTGATCTCTGCTGCTTGCGAAATTTTGCTGAAATTTACTTCAAAAGGTTTGCTTTCACAAATAACTTCTAAAAGACGTTTTAATTTATAGGTATATTTTTGTTCGATTAAACCTAGAGAAGTGAGATCAATATCAATGGTTAAATTAATTGTATTGAGCAGGTTTTCATAGTAAGAATTTTGCTTATCAAAATAAAATGGATAATACCCATGTTTTAAGTAATCTTGAAACTCTTCTAAAATGGAAAGGTTTGGAATGTTTTTTAGTAATGATTGTGCAATAGATATATGTGATATAGTAATCTCTTCTATGCTTAATACAGGTAGGGCAGTATCAAATTTTAATTCCAAATACTCTCTAAAAGAAAATCCATGAAGTCTATAAAGAGTGACACGCCTACTTAAATCACTTTGTGCATTAAGTATAGATGTTGCACTGCTTCCTGTAAATAGGATGTGAATATCAAAAAGATCATATAAGGTTTTAAGATAGGCACTAAAGTCTGCGTATCTATGGACTTCATCCAGTAGAAGGTATTGTCCTCCTTCGTTGATAAACTGTTCTACTATGTCAATAAGGTCTACACCCGTAAAGAAAGGGTAGTCCATAGAGATATAAAGAGCTTTTTTGTTGTCTTTTTGAAGTTGGGATAAATATTGAAATAAAATAGTGGTTTTACCTACACCTCTTGCACCAAATATACCTATCATCTTATTTTCAAAATCTAGGTTATGATAGAGATATCTTTTAGATGTAATGGTATGTGATTGTTGCAGTCTCTCTTGATATTTAAACAGTTTTTTAAGCATAGTAGTCCTTTTATCTGTTGTGTTATCATACCATTTGTTTACTTTGTAGTTGTATATAGTCATTTACATAATATAAAATATATGTACAGTTTATGTACATATAGTGTACATTTAATGTACATATTGCTATAATATTTAAAATATTGGAGGAAAATATGATTATTTCTGTAGCTCACACTAAAGGTGGTGTTGGTAAAAGTACTATCGCTTGGAACCTAGCAACACAATTAGAAAATAAATATAATATTGAAATCATAGATCTTGATTTTCAAAAAACCCTTACGTATACAAATGAGTTTAGAGACAAGCCGTTTAAAGTGAGAAATTTTGATAATCTAAAAGACCTCAATAAATATATTGCAAAAGACAATGATGCCCGTATTTCTATCATCGATGTAGGTGGGTTTGATAGTGACATCAATAGGATGTCAATTATTATGAGTGATATCGTGATTACGCCAGTATCTGACAGTGGCACTGAACTTTTGGGACTTATGCGTTTTGAGAAGGTACTAGATGAGATAAGTAAAGCCATGAATGAAGAGATTAAAACAACCGTGCTTATTAATGATATCAATCCTAAAAAAACAAAACTTGATGATTTAATAGATTATGTTGAAGATAATAGACATTTTTCTTTGTTTGGAACCGTACTTAGACGTAGAGCAGATTATGGGAAAGCACTGGATCAAGGTTTGGGTGTTGCAGAGTATGATAAAAAATCTAAAGCTGCTAAAGAGTTTAAAGCGTTTGCTAAAGAAGTTAAAGAGATGATGGAGGAGATAATGTCATGAAAGATAAAATGAGCAGATTGAAAAGAATGAGTGAAGCAGTCTCTGGAGCTGATTTAAAAACAGAACAAGAGAAAAACATTTCAAAAGATAAAATAGAGATGAAAAATAAAAACTTACGCATGCCAAAAGAGTGGGATGAGAAAATAGGACAAAATTATGCAGGGTCTGTAACGTCTTACATACTCAGGGCAATACAAAATCAAATGAAAGAAGATGGATTACTCTAAAATGTACACTTAATGTACAGTTTATGTACAGTTTTAATAAAATAAATACTTTAAGAAACCCCTCCAAAAAACCAAACCTTAAAGTAAAGATTGCGACTATAGCGTGCTTCGCGATTTCGTTTAAGGTTAGAAAATTGGCTGCGAAACTTAAACGTTCGAGTAGAGCGAGGTTTGGTGGTTTACATAATTTGCATTCTCTAAAAAGTTATTCGAGATTTTAGTGTAAAAGTGTGGAGGGGGATATGTGAAGTATTTTGGCAATTTTGTAAAGTTGTTCAAGGCTAAAATGTTTACCATATTTATGAAGTTCTGCTTTGGCTACATGACCCACAGAATTGTGCCCAATAGCTAAGGCTAATTGCATTTGTGTATAGCCTCGTCTTTCTCTAAATTTTTTAACATTGGTTCCAATTTTTAAATAAAAAGTATCTAACTCTTCTTCTGTAAAATCATGAAATTCCAATGAATGTCCTATAGGTGTAATAATTTATAGTAAGTTTAGTAGGTAATGAAAGTTTTATAAATGTTCTGTAGAACATTAAATAAACGGGGGGGGGGAATTTTTGTTAAAGAAAAGTTATGATAAACTATTTTTTAACATTAAGTATTTGACTTTAAAATAGTGTATAAAAATGAAGGGGAAAACATTTAAATGCATAAAAGTATCTTTCCTCTTTTTATCACATATTTAGGCTTAATCACTGCCTATACTTTTTATGCAGTATGGCAGACAGAAGAGCCTACGCTTACAAATCTTACGCCTAAATCTCCTCAAACAACTATCACAGAAGACCATGGCTATACAGACCATACGATTATAGATGTGTCTAGCCCTTCACATATAAAAAATAAACCTAAGATAGCGACTACTACGCAAGATAGTAAAACAAACACTGTAGAGTCTCATACGTCTTCTTTTGTGCATGAAACACCCGAAGAGGTAGAAGAGCAGTATGAAGATATGATACCTGAGAGCTATAGCGATACACTTACACAAGCTGAAGCAGCCTTTGCTTCTATGGATGCAGCTGTACTAGAGATGCAAGAGCGTATCGATACACCGATGGTGGAGACAGAACAAACAGAATAAAACTACAATATTAGGGGAGAAGAAACGATGGGAAAACGTGCTACATTCAAACTACTTAAACTACTAGGGATACTATTACTCTTTCCTTTACTTGCTTTTGCGGCACCTAAAAAGTTTGCCCCTATTATGATAGACGATATCATCACCTTTGTACCCTACACAGAGGTACAAGTCTCACTAGGAAGTGATAAAATACTGGGACAAGACCAAGTACAAACACTTACTGCAAACATTACAAATGCAGACCAAGTAGTCTCTTATGCTTGGACAGAGGGGAGTACTGTACTGGGTACAGGAAGTACTTTCTCAACAGCAGGTTTGTCTGTAGGTACCCATAGCATTACCCTTACGGTGACAGATAGCAATGGCTTAACCACAAGTGACACCGTGGTGATTACCATAGAAGACCGTATCGATGAAAGTGACCTAAGTGAAGACAGTACCTTTGTAGGTACCACCAAAGGTGAGTTCTCTGTCAATCAAGGCACCGCAAGCTACAGTCTAAAAATAGATGTGCCTCCAGGGGTAGCAGGTATGGAACCTAAGCTTTCGCTCAACTACTCATCTGGAGCAGGTAATGGCTATATGGGTGTAGGGTGGAGTATAGGAGGTGTCTCTGCTATTACGCGTTGTCCTCAAAGTAAAGCAGTAGATGGAGATAACCATAAGTTTGGCGTAAAGTACGACAATAATGATAGATTCTGTTTAGATGGACAAAGACTCATTGTGGTAAGTGGAGTATACGGGGCTGATGGTGCGGAGTATAGAACGCAGATAGATAGTTATAGTAAGGTTATCGCTCATGGAAACAGTAATGGTACAGGGACACCATGGTTTGAAGTAAAAACCAAAAGTGGGCTTACCTACGAATATGGAGCAGAAAATGATGCTTCCCAAAAAACCCTCACTGGAAACATCACCAAGTACTGGAAAGTCTCTTCCATCAAAGACAGTTACGCCAATGCCATCAATTTCTTTTATCACTCTATAGCAAGTAGTGGTGAACACCATCTTACTCGAGTAGAGTATGCAGACAACAAGGTGGAGTACCACTACGATGAGACAAGAACAGATAAAATATCTGGGTATCTTGCAGGCTCACCAAACTACATAGGCAAACGTCTTGACAAAGTAACAGTAAAAACCAATACCAACACCTTTGTGCGAAGCTATGAGATTAGCTATGCGAATGAGACAAAAGGATCTAAACGTTCTAGGGTCACTTCAATTGTTGAACAAGTAGATGAAGGGGATTTGTCTTCTTTAGATTTTACTTGGAAAGATAGTGATAATTATGGCTTGTCTTATGCCAATATGTCTCTGCCTTTTTCTTCTGTGCATGTTTCATCTGGTGGTACGGTTAATTATACCTGGCGAGTTAAACAAGACAAGGGTGTGCAGTTTGTAGATATGAATGGTGATGGGCTTAGAGATATTATACAACTCTACCTAAAAGCAGATGGGACTTCTGAGAAAAAAGTATGTTTAAACAATGGAACATACATCAATATCTGTGCCAATGGGTATAGTGATGCTATGCCTAACGCATTCTTCTCTTCAAGTACAGGTGAGAGTATGGGAACAAGACTAGCCGATATCAACGGGGATGGTCTCATGGATATCATACAGCTTTATCATCCTGATACTACTTACTATGATGGTGTACCACAAAAGCATGTATGGATCAATACAGGCAGTGGATTTAGCACGTATGCTTATGATGCTACTTTGCCTGATGCCTATTTTACAAGCAGTGATGGCAAAGATATGGGTACGAGACTAGCAGACATCAATGGCGATGGCTTGGTGGATATCATTCAGCTTTATATTCCAAACGGTGTAGATTATGGTGGTGTTGTGCAAAGAAAAGTTTACCTAAACTCTGCCACAGGCTTTAGCTACAACCATACCATCTCAACACACCTTCCCAATACCCATTTTGCAGATGCTGCAGGGGAAGATATGGGTACAAGACTTGCAGACATTAATGGTGATGGTTTGGTAGACCTTATTCAAATCTATAATCCAGATGTGCATTATGGTGGCGTGGCTCAGTCTCATGTGTGGCTAAACTACGGCAGTGGGTTTGCCACTTCTTCGTATGTAGTACCCCATACCTTTTTTAGTGATGGTAACGGTAAAGATATGGGTACGAGACTAGCCGATATCAATGGCGATGGTCTGTTAGACTTGGTGCAGCTTTTTAGGTCAAGTAGCCATTATGGTGGGCTAGGGCAAAAATATGTCTATATCAACACAGGAAAATCATTTGTTCATGACAGCACCTATAGTGCATCACTGCCAAGTTTTGTCTATTTTGCAAGAGAAGATGGCAAACAAGGGGGTACAACACTAGCAGACATGAATGGTGATGGTTTACTGGATATTGTACAACTCTACTTAAGCAGTGGCGGTACAGGACTAAGACGTGTCTACTTTAACCAAGGGGACACATTTCAATACAACCATGCCTACTCTCTAGGTTTGCCAGATACTTACATTGCAGACAGTGACGGCTTAGATATGGGTACAAAACTTGTTGATGTCAATGGAGATGGCTTGTCTGATATCATACAGGTGTTTACCTCAGATAAATACTATGCAGGCGTAGATCAAAAAAGTGTCTATCTCAATCAAAATAACCAAGCACTCATCACCCAAATCAACAACCATACAGATGAGAACATTAACATAACCTACAAGCCCATGACAAGTCCTTCTGTTTACTACAACTACTCCACCAATGGGCATCGTAATGCAAAAAGTTTTAACAACATTGCCAACGACAACATAGAGATAACCTCTACGATGCCTCTTGTGTATACTGTGGGTAATAACAACGGCGTAGGTAGTACAAATAGCATACGCTACAAATACTACGGCTATGTTTTTAATAAACTTAGAGGTTCACAAGGCTTCCATGCCATAAACGTTTATGACAATACTGCACAGATGTATACCACAACATACTATAAACAAATCGGTACACAAAACGGTAGTGCAGATGTAGATGGCTTTCAGTTTACTGGGATGCCTTATGCTGTGTATGCAGGACGCGAATATGGGATCAATACACCCTTAAGCATAACAAGCATCATCTACAAAGATGCCTCAACACGTGCAGGCGTGTATGAACCGTATACCCACTCTAACATACAAACTACGTACGACCCAGATACCAAATCAGCACTGCAGTCGGTGTACCACTACAACACCCTCAGCCATGATGGCTTAGGCAATGTACTTACGACCACAGACAAAACCCTAGACATCATCAACGGTACAGAACAAAGTAAAGTCACTACCAACACTTATGATGCAGAAGATACTGCTACATGGCACATAGGCAGACTCACCGACTCTTCTGTAGTCCATGCTAAAACAGGCACAACTCCCATCACTAAAAAAGCTAGCTTTAGCTACAACGCCAAAGGACTACTCAGCCAAGAAGTAGCCAATGCAGACACACCTTTAGCCCTCAGCACAAGCTACACCTACGACAGCCATGGTAACAAAAAGACCCAAACAGTGTCAGGTTCAGGTATTACCACAGCTACGACTACCTTTGGGTATGCTGGACTAGGGAAGTTTCAAACATCCATCACCGATGCAGCAGGATACACCATCTCAAAAACCTACAACCATAAGTTTGGCACCGTAGCAAGTCTTACAGATGCTAACGGCTTAACTACTTCATGGGAGTATGATGGTTTAGGACGTAAGATAAAAGAGACCAGAGCAGATGGTGGAAGTACCGTATGGAAACATACCTATGGTTCTAACTATATCAACGCTCCGCATGCCCTTTACTCTGTCTCTGTGGCTACTAGAGGGGCACCGTTTAGCAGGGTCTATTATGACAGCTTAGGCAGAGACGTAGGTTCATACACCTACACCATGAAAAAAGGAAATAGAAGCTCTTATGAGAGCAGACGTATAGTAAAACGTAAGTACTACAATGCCAAAGGCGAACTTTACAAAGAAGAACTCCCCCATTACCAAAACGAAACTGCAGGGAGCATCAATACAAGCTACGATACCTTTGGCAGAGCCACAACGGTTACCAAAACAGGCCCCAACAACACAAGCCAGGTCTACACCCACAGCTACAGTAACTTCACCCATACTGTAACCAACTCTAAAGGACAACAAAAAACCACGGTTAAAAACGCCTTTGGTGAAGTACTTTCCATAAACGATGGGGCAAGCATCAGCTACAGCTATGATGCCTTAGGCAATCTGCTTACCACCACAGACAGTGCAGGCAATGTCATACGTATGTGGTATGACACCGCAGGTAACAAGATAAAGATGATAGACCCAGACTTAGGAGAGTGGCACTATGCGTATAATGCTCTAGGCAAACTCAAGAGCCAGTGGAGTGGAGCCAGTGGGTACACAGGCAGTAAACACGCCAGTTATAAGAGCTATGATGTCTTAGGCAGGGTCACGCGTGACATGAGCTACAACAGGCAAGAGTACAACAGTAACAGCAGTACCTACAGCTTTAATCAAACTGACTATGTCTATGGTAGCTCTGGAGCAAGTGCAGGAAGCAGAGGTAAACTGTTGCAAACAACGTCCTCTTCACGTCTCTTAGGCTCTGCCACAAAAACCCAAACCATCACCCAAACATACGATGGCTTAGGCAGACCAGTACAGAGCAACACCCACATCTCAGGTAGAGGTGACTACCTTAGCAAAACCACCTACGACCACCACTCCCGCCCAAGCCGCATCACTTACCCTAACGGTTACTATGTGACACAGCGTTATAAAAACGGTTTATTAGATGCAGTCATAGGTAAAGAGGGTAAGGTGCATTATGAGGTCAATGGTCTCTCTGCCTTTGGAGAGGTAGATAGTGCTAGGTATGCCAATGGTGTACAAAGCTTCATGGGTTACGATGAAGCAGGCTACCTAGGGACTATCGTCTCTGGTCAAGGAAGTGCTTACACAGGCAATGTCCAACGCCTTGACTACAGCTATGATGGCTTAGGTAATGTACTCACAAGAGAAGACAA
>Ga0256839_1003345_pt1 | contig 16637 bp, 16 predicted proteins | sample 354166metaG_FD_185968 | JGI IMG/M metagenome (GOLD analysis project Ga0256839, IMG submission 185968) | Hydrothermal vent microbial communities from Mid Atlantic Ridge, Atlantic Ocean - 354-166 | ecosystem: Environmental > Aquatic > Marine > Hydrothermal vents | place: Atlantic Ocean: Mid... | reverse complement strand
ACGCTAACGTAACGCTCTTTGTATAGGGTGATAGGCCATTTGCAGCAGTACTATGCAGGAGAAGAGGAGAGGGAAGCATGTCGTCGGGCGCAAACCTATTCGCCTGATAGATGCCGGTGAAGTCTCAGCCTTGCGCTCACAGGCCATATACCACGCTTTGGCTTACGCCAAATGTTCGGAAACGCCGGACACCGTGGTCTTGTGTGAACCCGTAGAGCCTTATCTCTGCCTCGGCTTTTTTCAACCTCCTTCCAGGGAGGTGGATTGGAAGCGGTGCAAAGAAGAAGGCATACCCGTTATCCGAAGGGAGACGGGCGGCGGTACGGTACTGATTGATGAAGGGCAGATGTTTGTCCAGTGGATTTTTCATCCGGCCAATTTGCCGGCTCGCACGGACGAGCGCTTTCGCCTGTTTTGTGACAGTCTCATTCAGACTTACCGCTCTTTTGGCATAAAGGCAGCTTTTCACCCGCCCAATGATGTTCAAGTTGGTGGGAGAAAAATTGTGGGTACCGGAGCGGCAGCTTTGGGCGAAGCGCAGGTCGTTACGGGGAATTTCATTTTCGATTTCGATTTTGAACGCATGGCGCGCTTGCTCAAAACGCCTGATGAATGGTTTCGCAGGCTTTACCTGGAGGGTATGAAGCGCTACATGAGTAGTTTCTTGGGGGAGTTGGGGTATTTGCCCGAAAGGGCCGAGGTGAAGAAATGCTATGAGGAGCAGGTGGCTGATTGCTTGCAATGCCCCATTCAAAAGGGGGCATTTGACGAAAGCGAACTGGAAAAGATAGCGCAATGGGAACAACGCTTGGCTGATCCGGCCTGGGTCTTTGAAGAGGGAGAACCCGGGGAGGTAAAGGCCCCGCAAGAGCGCATCGTCAAAATCCAGGCCGATGTGTTTTTGGCCTATAAATGCCTTTCGGACCATGAAAACGACCTAAAGATTTACCTGCAAATGAAGCAGGAACGCATAGACCAATTGCATATTCGCGGAACAACCGGCATGACTGAAACGCGGTGTCGGGCTTTTGAAAACTTCTTACGAGGCATTGAGCTGAAAGAAGATGTCTTAGGCGAACTCATAGCAGATTACTTTGCCCTGCACAAGCTCCAAACCTGTATGACGCCCGAACAGTGGGCGAAAAACATCGTGCAACTCAAAATGCTGAAAAAGTGAGCAGGGATTCTTGGCAAAACCGGATCATTACAGCTGCTGAAGTGGCTGAGCTTTACAACAGCTATCCGGAGCATTGGCTTTTGCTCGAAGTGCTGGAAACAGCTCCCTCGGGTAGAGCCTCCAAGTTTAAACTGCTCGCCCACGACAAGAGTAAAGACGCCCTCTACGATTATTTGATGGAGGATGAAAGCTGGGATTGGAACAAAAAGTACATCATGGTGTATGCCGACCCCAATTACCAATGTGAAATCTAACGGGCCGTTTTTTACGCCCGCTTGTAAACCCGTAAACCTAAAACTACAACCCGACAACCTATGGACCTCGAAGGAAAGAAGATCTTGGTTATTCAGACGCACGGAGTGGATACGCCTACGCGAACCTATTCTCCTATTTATTACGCTATGGCTGCCGCTGCCATGGAAATGGAAGTGACGGTTTGGTTTACCATGAACGGCACCAACCAGCTGCGCAAGGGGGTGGCTGAAATGATTAAACTCGACCCCAGCAGCAATGTCTCCCTCAAAACCATGTTGGAACAAGCACTGGACTCCGAAGTGCGCTTGGGCGTTTGTCAACAAAGCCTGAACCTCTGGAACATGACACCCGAAGACCTCATCGAAGGCGTGGAAATCATGGGTGCTACCAGCATCATAGACCTGGCTCTGGAAGCAGACCACGTCATGTATTTCTGATGAAAAAAACGAGAAGTTTTGTCATTCTGCAAGCCTGAACTGCACCTCAAGATGTAGCTGGTTCCTCAAATGCAGAAGAACAAACTGAAGATTTGATCAAATCGAAACTCAAAACCAAAAACCCGCTTCTTGGGGTTTAAACACGTAAAACATGGGGTACGCAAAAGTAAACGAATGCATCATTCCTACGGATTTGCACATCGCAGTAAAGGACAACACCTGGGTGCGCGTGAATGAAGACGGTACGGTAACGGTGGGCATGACGGATGTAGCCCAGTCGCTGGCAGGACCGATTCTGCACGCCAAGTCCAAAAGCCCGGGTACTGCCCGCAAAAGGGGGCGGCCCATTGCCACTGTGGAAAGCGGTAAATGGGTAGGCCCCATCAAATCACCTGTTAGCGGCGAAATTGTCGAAGTCAATGAAGAACTTGCCGCCAACCCGCAATTGCTCAACACCAGCCCCTACAAAAAAGGCTGGGTAGTGAAAATGAAGCCCAACAACCTCGAAGCCGATTTGGCTGATTTGCAAATGGGCGAGGAAGCCGTTGAGGCTTACCGCAAAAAAATCGAAGAGGAAAACATCCCTGCCTGCTCTCATATTGAAGGTACGGAAGATTACGAATGAGTTCTTCCGGATTAGGGAGACATGAGCAAGGGCTTCTTAAACCACATGGCCTGTCGCCCGGCCTGAATGACGAAAACATCTATTGCTATGGCAAAAAATATAGGTTACCCCTTAGACCTCAAGATGAACCACTATGCCGACGTCTCCTATGACGAAAAGGAGCGGCTGTTTGAAGAGGTGAAAGCTGATGAGCGCTATCACCACGTGCTTTACGGTTGTTACGAATGCGGTATCTGCGTGGCGTCTTGTCCGTCGGCAAGATTTTACGACTTCAACCCCCGCGTCATAGCTCAGGCTTTGGCCCGCGAAGACGTGGACCTGGTTTATACCTTGATGGAAGACAGCATCTGGGATTGCTCCCAATGTTTCTCCTGTGACCGCTGCCCTCGTGGCAATTCACCGGGGCAGTTGATTACCATTATGCGGGAAGTAGCAGTGCGCAATGGTCTGGCTTCCGCCAAAAAAGCCCTCGAAGGCTACGGCCGCATCATCTACAAAATCATGTCCACCGGTTCCCAGGTATCTCCGGACATGCTGCAGCCCAATGCCTTTCCGGATTGGGGCGTGCATGTGAACGAAATTGCCGAGAACCTCGAACTGTGGCGCAAAGCTTTACCACCGGAAACCCTGCATACCACCGAAACGGGCTGGACGGTAAGCGATAAAACCATCATTGAACTCTACCTCATCTGGCACATGACCGGCGTGATGGACCTCATCGAAGGCATTGACGAAGGACTCTTCATGATTCTCGTCGATGTAATGGAAGAGCGCTTGGAAGATGCCGGTTACGACATCACTTTTGATTGACCTTTTTAAATCACAGAGCCATGATTCATTTACCCATAGCCAAAGCCAAAGATCGCCTCTTCGAGGCCGACCCCAATAATGCGCCTACCGAAGACTTGCGCGATGAAATATTTCAATTGGAAAAAGAAGGAGAGTGGATTGTACAACGCGTGCCGGAGCCGTACATGGAAGTTAAGACCAAGTACGGGCGCATCAAGAAAATTCCCGTAGAAAAGACCTGGCACCACAAGAGCTGCGGGCAGTGTGGCCACATCCCGGGCTATTCCACCTCCATCTTTTGGCTGAACCGCCAGTTTGGTTTGGATTACTACGACCCCACGGATCAGACTTCTTGCACGGCTTGGAATTACTACGCCTCGGCTACTTCTAATCCCGAAGCTCAGGCGGCTGTGGCTTTGCGGAACTTTGCCTCAGCTTATGAGCAGGGCTACTTCCCGCTCATCCACTGCGGAACCAGCTTTGGGCACTACAAGGAGGTGCGCCATGCACTGGTGCATCAACCGGAGTTGCGCCGCAAGGTGCGCGATATTATGAAGCGTTTGGGCAAGCCCTTTGTCATACCCGAAGAAATCGTACACTATAGCGAGTGGGTACTGGCCATGCGTCATCGCATTGCCGAGCGCCAGGTTATCGATATGAGCCACATCACAGCTACCGTTCATCCGGCTTGTCACTATCACAAGCTCATCGAAGAAGACGCCATCTACGATCCTGAAATTTACGGTGCTCAGCGCACGGCCATCGTATCGGCTACTTTGCAGGCTTTGGGCATTACCGTAGGAGACTACTCCTCCTGGTTTGACTGCTGTGGCTTTGGTTTCCGACACATCCTGGTCTCGCGCGACTTCTCCCGCTCCTTTGCCGTGCAGCGCAAAATCGAGGTGATGAAGGAAGAGGTGAACCCCGATATCGTCGTCACCCACGATACCGGTTGTGTAACCACCCTTGACCAAAGCCAGTTTGCCGGAAAGGCCCACGGCAAAAAAGTCGGCCTGCCGGTGTTGTCCGATTCTCAAATAGCGGCCTTGGCCATGGGAGCGCACCCCTACAAAGTGTTGCAGCTTCACTGGCACAACACCGACAACAAGCCCTTCTTGGAAAAACTCGGCATAGATCATGAAAAGCGTTGGAGTGAGTTTCAAGCTGCCGTAGAAAAAATCAAGAGCGGTGAGATGGAATACCTCACCTGGGAAGATGCCGATGCTTAAAAAAAACTACCGGAGGTGCTTTGACCGATGGGGCCGGAGCACCTCCGAAAATGTATAATTCCTTCGTTCAAAACAAGAAAATATGGCCAACCAAAACATCCTGATCATCGGCGGCGGCCCTGCCGGTATCGAAGCAGCTAAAGGCGTTGCCGCCATGGGATTCAAAGCTATTCTCGTAGAAAAACGCGACCGCCTGGGCGGAACCCCCGATGAAGCCCAGTATGCGGCTTTGACGCCCGATTTGCGAGATGCCGAAACGGCCCTCAATGAAATGAAAGCTCCCCTCGATGGCAACCCCAATGTGGAAGTCATGTACAACACCCTGGTTACCGAGGCTTCCGGCTCGGTGGGTGATTTCACCATCAAGGCGTTGCAAATGGGCAAAGAAGTGGAAATCAAAGCCGGTGCCGTCATCGTCAGTACGGGCTTTACCCATTTCGACCCGGGGCGAGAAACCCAGAAGTACGGCTATTACGAATTCGACGACGTTATCACTTTGACGGATGCGGAAAAGATGCTGAAAGCCCACAATTTCGTACGGCCTTCCAACGGAGAGAAGCCCAAGCGCGTTTGTTTCATTCAGTGCGTGGGCTCTCGGGATCGTCGGCTTGGCAATGAGTACTGTTCCAAAGTCTGTTGTGGCATGGCTTCCAAGCAGGCCATTGAAATTCGCCAGTTGTTGCCGGATTGCAAGGTCTTCATCTTTTACATCGACATGCGCATGTACGGCTACTGGGAAAACGAAATCTACTGGCCGGCTCAGGAAAAGCACAAAGTGAACTACGTCAAGGGAATGGCCACGGAAATTGTGCGCAGTGGAGACAGGCTTTTGGTTAAAGGAGAAGATACCACCCTGCGTCGCCCTATGGAAATTCCCATGGATATGGTCATCCTCTCCGTAGGTATGGAGCCTAGCGAGGGAACTAAGCAAGTGGCTCAGATTTTCGGGCTCAAGCAAAACAAATACGGCTTTATAGAAACCCTGGGTGGCCCGCTGGATACGGTCTCTACTTCTGTGCCCGGTGTTTTTGCTGCCGGAGCTTGTACCGGCCCTGCCGACCTGGAAGATAGTGTATCCATGGGCGGGCTGGCTGCCATGAAAGCCATGATTGCTCTGCGTCAGGCCGAAGCCGTACCTGCTTAACCCAAATCATTTGCCGAAAGGCAACACAAGGCAATATTTGCCTTTATCCTGTTTTTGACAAAGGAGAAAGATGCCTCAAGTTGTTGATACCGACACGGCCCGCGAATTCATGAAGGAAACACTCGAAAAGGTAGAGGAGCCTCTGCTCGTCGCCATTACCGAGGACCTTCAACGCAAAAGCGACTGGTTTCGGAAAAAACTGGAACCGGCGGCTTTGGCGAGCTATGGCGAAAAGGAAATGAAAGAGGTGCTTTCCAAAATCTTTTGCACCCGCCGTCGCATCAAGCAACTGGATGAGCAGATTGATTGGGGTACTTTTCGTTTGGCTGTGGAAAACTTGCTCTACGGGGAAGAACCTCTGCTCGATCGCTTTAATGCTTTTACCGGAAAGTTCCCCGATTTGGATGCCGGCTTGCGCAGAGAATTGGCGGGAGAGCTGTTGCACTTCACCTTTCCGGAGCGCTATTGGCTTTGGAGTCGCTGGATGTGGGATCCCAAAACTCGAACAGGAGCCTTACCCTTGGTGGTGACCGAAGAATACACTTTCGATGGCCAAACCGATGGCGAGAGTTATCTGCGCATCGGCAAGGCGATGGCTTTTGTTCATGAGGTGGGTCATGCAGCCGGTTTTCAGACTTTCAGCAAGAACATGTTTGGAACCAATGTCTTTCTCACCAGCGTGTACGTGATTTACGCTTATACCGTTTTGCGCATGCGTATGACACAGGAGTTCAACAAGGTTATGCCGGGTCTGACGGAATTTTCTCGGCGGCTTTTGGGCGTTTTGCACGACTTTCGTCAAACGCAGAAAGAGCAAACAGATTAAAACTTGTTAACGGCCTGCTTCGGTGGGTCGGCTAAAAACGATTGCTATGCCAATTGATAAAAATCAAATCGTAGAAAAGGACAAAGCCATAGTCGATGGCGTGGAACTCAGTGCGGAATGGAACCGCTTTTTTGAGCAACGCGTCGTATTTGACTACGACACTTCGGCTCTGGACAAAGTGACGGAAATCGAAGGAGCCGAATCCATGGGGTGGTGTTACCAATGCGGCCAGTGTGTGCCGGTTTGTCCGGTGGATAATGTGGGCGAATACGGCCCCCGAAAAATCTACCGCAATCTGCAACTGGGCATTGATCTGTTGGAAAGTCCGGATCTGTGGAAATGTACGACCTGCATGAACTGTCTGCGAGTCTGCCCCAAGGAGGTGGACATGATCAAAATTATGCCCGCCGTGCGCGCCGAAGCCGTGATGGAAGGCCAGGTGCCGGAAGAGTTGCAGGAAGCTTTTGAAAATACCTTTGAATACGGAAACCCCTTGGGTGAATCCCAGCGCAAACGGGCGGATTGGGTCAAAGAGGCCGGTGTGGAAGTGCCCATCATGAAAGAAATCAAGCGCCCGGTAGATGTCCTTTGGTTTGTGGAGTGTTATCCGGCTTACCACGCCCGGGGCAAAGAAGCCAGTGCGGCTTTGGCCAAAATCCTCAACTTGCTGAAAGTGGATTTTGGCATTTTGGGAACGGAGGAGAAGTGCTCTTGTGATTCGCAGCGCCTGGCAGGAGAAGAAGGCCTGTTTGAAGAATTTGCCGAGCACAACATCGGGCTGTTTAACAAGTATAAGTTCAACAAAATCATGGTTACCGACCCCCATGCTCTGAATGCCTTTAAGAAGGAGTATCCCAAGCTGGGGGCGGAGTTTGAGGTGGAGCACTACACCACTTTCCTGGCTCCTTTTATCGAGCAGCTGGATTTTAAAAACACCCTCAATTACAAGGTTACCTTCCACGACCCCTGTTACCTGGGGCGGCATAACGGAGAGTTTGAAGCTCCTCGCAAATTGATAGAGGCCATACCCGGCGTGGAGCTGATTGAAATGCCGCGCTGTAAGCAGCAGAGCTATTGCTGCGGTGGTGGTGGTGGTGGCATGTGGCTGGATGGCTTTATGGCGGACTACGTTACCGAGCGCCTTTCAGAAAACCGCGTGCGTGAGGCCGTGGCGACGGGCGCTGACGTCTTGGTGGTTTGCTGTCCTTATGAGGTTTCTCGCTTTGAAGATGCCGTGAAATCCACCGGTAATGAGGGCAAACTGTTGGTGAAAGACATCGTGGAACTGCTGGCGGAATCCTTATTTTAATTGTGAAGAATTCTTTTTGCCATGTCTCAAAAAAAACAAATCGAACTGCGCACGGATCTGTATTACGATCCGGTAGAGAGCCTTTGGATATCGGTGCAAGACGGAATAGCACGCATGGGCCTTAGTCCCCTGTTGCAAGAATCCACGGGTTCTTTCGTGGCTGTGCGCTTTCCCAAGCCGGGCACTTCGCTGGAAAAAGGAGAATCTTTTGTTAGCCTGGAGGCTGAAAAGCACGTAGGCCACCTGAAGTCTCCTTTTACAGGTGTGGTGATGCAGGTCAATGAAGAGGTGGTGGAGCATCCTCGTCTGATCAATACAGATCCTTATGAACTGGGTTGGCTGATGGAAATTAAATTGAGCAGACCGGAAGAATTGAACGATTGCATTCAGGGCGAAGAGGCCGTCAAAGCCTGGTTTGAAGCGGAATTGCAAAAATACAACGATAAGGGATGGTTAGCACAAGCCTGACACGAGAGGAACTGCTCAGGGAAGCATTTGCCGTAAGGCAAAAACACTTTCCCAACGAAATTAGCTTCTATGCTCCGGGCCTGAAGTCGTATTCCATCCCGGAATTTGAACAGAAGACGCCCGAAGCCTTTCTGCCCATCAGCTTGACGGGTAAGGCTTGTGCCTTGGATTGCGACCATTGCGATGCCAAAATCTTGGAGCCCATGCTGCCGCTGGATAGGAGGGAGGGTTTGTTTCAGATGTGCAAAAGGCTCAAAGAAAGAGGCACGGAGTCGGTGCTCATCAGTGGCGGTTCGAAGAAAAACGGTCAGGTGCCTTTTATGTTGCACATCGACGACATCGCTCGAGTTAAAGAGGAACTGGGCATGAAAATCATCATGCATACGGGCTTGGTGGATGAGGAAATGGCGCGGGGCCTGGCAGAAGCCGGTGTGGATGGTGTGGCTTTGGACATCATTGGTGATGACGATACCATTCGCGATGTATATCACTTGGAGGGCATTACCACAGCGGATTTTGACAAGACTTTAGCGCTTTTGGCGAAATACGAATTGAGCACTCGTCCGCACATCATCATCGGTTTACACTACGGGCAATTGCGCGGTGAGGAGTACGCTTTGGAGATGATTGCCCGCTATCCGACCCATGCGCTTATTCTCGTGGTCTTCATGCCCTTGCACGATACACCCATGCAAAACACAGCTCCTCCTCCTCCCGATGAGGTGGGGGCTTTCTTTGCCAAATCTCGTCTGGCCATGCCGGATACCACCATCATGGTGGGCTGTGCCCGGCCGGGAGGAGAGCACAAAAAAATAGTGGACCGTTATGCCGTGGACAGCGGCTTGAACGGTATGGCTTACCCCGCAGAAGGCATTATTGCGTATGCTCGCGAGCGGGGTTTGCAACCCATGTTCTTTGAAAACTCCTGTTCCTGTGGCTGCTCGTAAAAAGTGGCGCTATGTGGAAGAAGATGCCGTCTCGGCCTGGTATGGGCTGGGAGCGGATGAGTACATGACTGAGGCGCAGAGCGAGGCTGCGGAAGAAGCCTGGCTGCGTTTTTACACCTACCGCAATCACTGTGCTTTGGTGGGTCGCTTCCAGCATTTGCAAGCCGAGCTCAATCTGGCTTATTGCGAGCGAGCTGATGTCCAGTATTCGCGTCGTCTGACCGGTGGAGGGGCTATCATTATGGGGGCTGAACAGCTGGGTATTTGTCTGGCTACGCATACACAGCGCTTTGACTTTCAACGCTTGCGGGAGTTGTACGTGCTGTTTTCAAAACCCGTTGTCGGGGCTTTGCGGGCTTTGGAGATACCGGCTAATTTTCGCTCCCGCAACGACCTGGAAGTGCATGGGCGTAAGGTGGCCGGCCTGGGCATTTACGTCAGCCCTACCGGCTGTGTGCAATTTCACTGTAGTTTGTTGCTGGACTTGGACGTTCCTCTGATGTTGCGAGTGCTCAACATTCCTCGTGAAAAATACGATGATAAGCGCTTGATTCGTTCAGTGGAGCAACGCATCACTACTTTACGTAGAGAAGGTAAGCCGAATTTGCAGATGCATGATTTGCGCACTCTTCTGCGCGAGCAGTTTGAAAAGGATTTCGATGTTGACTTGTTTGATTCGGCGTTTGGCGAAAGCGAGCAACAGCAGATAGGCAAATTTGCGCAACAGCGCTATCAAAGTGAAGATTGGATTTTCCAGCATTCGCCCCAGCCCGACATGAATGGCATGGGGCTGAAGAAGACAAAGGCCGGCTTGTTGCGAGTGTACATCGCTTTAAAGGGGGAGACCATCAAAAGCGTACTCATCACCGGAGATTTCTTCCAGGGTCTCGAAGTGTTCAAAGAGGTGGAATCACTGTTGAAATGGAGCCCTTTGGAACGGGAGTTGATTGAGGAAGTGGTGCATTCGGCTTTCGCCAAATGGGAGGAAGCTCAGAGGGAAAAACTGCCCTTGGAGCCATCCGAACTTTGCGATGCTTTGTGGATTGCAGCGCGAAGGGCCAGGGCAGAGCATCGCTTTACTTACGATGGCTCTTGTTATTATCCGGAGAAAGAAACACGAGGGGAAAATCCGTAAACTCGTGTTGTTGACTCCATGTTAAAGAACGACATAAATTTGAAAATATGAACAACATTCCGTTTCCGTTAGAGGTGCTCACCGAGGACGAAAAAAAATACAGTCCGGACTATGTGCGCATCAGTGCTGCCAGTGCCATGGCTTTGCGCTTGAAGTCAGGCAGATTTGCCAGAGATTTTTCCTTTGGCGGCATCAATTTGTTGTTGAATTACGATAACGGCTGTTTGTCGGATTGCTCTTATTGTGGTCTGGCGCGTACCCGTCCGGGAGAGTACGAAGAGAAATCTTTCATTCGGGTGGAATGGCCCTTATACAGCACCGATGAAGTTATTGAACGCATAGCGCGCTATGCACCTCAGATGACGCGCTTGTGTATTTCCATGGTTACTCATGGGCGAGCCTATCGGGATACCCTGGACATTACGCGTCGCATTACCGAAAAAGTGGATACCCCTCTTTCTCTGTTGGTGGCTCCACCCACTTTGAACAGGGAAAAACTGCAAACCCTTAAAGATGCCGGAGCGGATATGATTGGCGTAGGTTTGGATGCCGTTTCCAAAGAGACCTTCTTTAAAAACCGCACCGATGTGCCGAACGGCTCTTTGAGCTGGGACAACTACTGGGACATCATTTACGCTTCCAGAGATATTTACGGCCCTTGGAAAGTGAATGTACACACCGTGGTGGGTTTGGGCGAAACGGATGCCGATATGATAGACATTTTCTATCACTTGTATGAGCGTCAAATATTTCCGTATCTGTTCTGTTTTAATCCGGAGCCCGACTCCCGCATGGGGCAGGCACCCAAGCCGGAAATTACCCGTTGGCGTCGCATTCAACTGGTCAAGCATCTCATTGAGCATAGAGGTTTGCAACGCGATCGCATTGAGTTTGATGCAGATGGCAAGATGATCGGGCTTCGCTTGCCTTCCGGCAGCGAATGGGAATCTGTGCTGGAAAATCTGGAAGGCGGCATACCTTTTATGACAGACGGTTGCCCTGGCGAAGACGGGGAGGTAGGCTGTACGAGGCCGTACGGCAGTTATCGCCCGACGGAGTCTTATCGGGATTTTCCCTTTCGGCCGGAGAAAGACGACTTGTATTACATTCGTCAGGAGCTGAAGCTGGATGAATTTTTATTGTAAAATAAAAAAGCGGAAGGAGGGTGGAGACGCTGCTTTTCGCTTGATAAAATCAAAAACCTAACAACTCAACGACTATGAACATCATCGTACTCATCAAGCAAGTTCCCGATTTGGTGGAGGAATTGGAATTGGATTCCTCGGGCAAGGATTTGGATCGGGAGTGGTTAAAGTACAAGGTCAACGAATTTGACGACCATGCTTTGGAAGAAGCGCTTTTGCTCAAAGAAGAGCATGGCGGTACGGTTACGGCCATGGCTTTGGACGGCCAGGACATCGACAAGGCTTTGTATGCGGCAGCGGCCAAGGGTGCCGATCGGGTGGTTAAGATCACGGGCCTGGAGGGCAATCCATCCAACCACGAAGCTGCGAAGGCTTTTGCCAATGCCATTTCCGGTATGGATTACCAAGCTGTGTTTACCGGTGTACAGAGTGTGGAGGATCGCGATGGGCAATTGCCCGTCTTGGTGGCTCATTACCTGGGCATTCCGCACGTCAGCGTGGTTTCCGGGGTGAAAATAGAAGGCGATAAGGCTGTTGTGTACAAGGAATACGGAGGAGGTATGATGGCCGAGTTGGAAGTGGATTTGCCGGCTGTTTTGGGCATTCAAGCAGCTCGTGAGACACCGCGCTATGTGCCGGTGGCCCGTGTGCGCCGGGCTATGAGGAGTACGGAAATGGAAGAAGTTTCGGCAGGAGACGTGAGCGGTGCAGCTGCCGGCTCGGAAGTGGCCCGCATGTTTAAACCCGAAACGGGGCAGGGTGCTGAAATGCTGGAAGGTAGTGCAGAAGAAGTGGCCGACAAAATTGTCAGCATTCTGAAAGAAAAGGGCATTGTCTAACCAAAATCAAAACCACTGAATCATGAAAGTATTGGTCGTTGCCGAACACCTGAACGGCAAACTCGAAGATATCACTTTTGAAATGCTCGGCAAAGCCAAAGAGCTTGGCACGGCCGAGGTCGCTCTCTTGGGGCACAATGCGAAAGACCTGGCCGCCCAATTGGGTAAGGCCGATTCCGTCATTTACATGGACAGCCCCGAATTGGCGGAATTTAATCCGGATACTTACAGCAAGGGCTTAAAGGCCATCGTAGAAGCTCGCCAGCCGGATATCGTGCTCGTGGGCAACACTTCCATGGGCATGGACCTGGCGGCGGCTTTGAGCGTGGATATGGGTATGCCGCTGGTGGCCTATGCCATTGATGTAGCCGCTGATAAAGTCGTCAGCTCTTTGTACGGAGGAAAAATGAATGTAGAATCTGCTGTTAGTACGCCTTTCATTGCTTCTGTCTTGGCGGGTTCTTTTCCCGCCGATGCAGGTCGGGGAGAGGGCAGCCCTGCTGTAGAGGAAATGGCTGCTCCGGATTTTGGCAGTGTCAAAGTGCGTTTTAAGCAGCTGATCGAACCGGAAGGCGGTGATGTGGATATCACACAGCAGCCCATTTTGGTCAGTGTGGGTCGTGGTATTCAGAGTGAAGACAATTTGCCCATGGCGGAAGAACTGGCCAACAAGCTGGGTGGAGCTGTTTCTGCTTCCCGCCCCATCATCGACAACAAATGGCTTCCGAAAACCCGTCAGGTGGGTAAATCCGGTTTGAAGGTCAAGCCCAAATTGTACTTGACGCTGGGCATCAGTGGTGCTCCCGAGCACATTGAAGGGATGAAAGATGCCGATTTGATCATCGCCGTAAATACCGACCTCAAGGCGCCTATTTTCGATTATGCACATTACGGCACAACCGTAGATTTGTTCGACTTGGTGCCGGCCCTTACGGAGAAACTTTGAGGAAAAGACGGGCTCCCGGCCCGTGAGGGTCGGGAGCTTTTCTTCGTTTGATTTTTCTACCAACCAACTTTAAGCTATGCACGAAACCAGAGAAGTATTCAGGTTATTTCCGCAAGCCTTGCAAATTGCCTTTTACCTCGTCGGCTTTGCGACTATTTTTTATTTTCTGTTTGGTTCGTATAAAATTGTACAAAAATACCGCAAAGGCCGTCCGGCCGGCCGTTGGAACCAACTCGGCGCCCGCTTCATGAAAGCTTTGGGCACCATGGCGAAACACTCGACTTTGTCTAAGCGCAACAAATACGTGGGTGTGGCGCACTGGTTGATTTTCTGGGGCTTTGTGGTGCTTTTTATCGGCACGGTCATCGTGGCTTTGGATCACGACTTTCTGCGTTTTATGGGTGTCCACCTCTTACAAGGAAAATTTTATTTGTGGTTTTCTCTGTTTTTGGATGTCTTTGGCGTCGGTTTTTTGGTGGGGCTGCTGATGATGGCATTCCGCCGGGCAAAGAAGCCTCCGGAGCTGGATTACACGCGCCCGGATTTGCCGCAAGGCAAATACGACCGCAAGCCCTATGTTACAGACGATAAAATTTTCCTTTGGCTGCTTTTCTTCATCGGGCTTACCGGTTTTTTGATTGAGGGCCTACGCATTGTGGGTGACAATTATCCCTCATTTGAAGTCTGGTCGCCTGTAGGTTGGATGCTGGCTCATGCTTTGGATGCTTTAGGCCTTTCGGCAAAAGCCAATACCATCTTTATTTATACCTGGTGGTTCCATGCCGTCATGGTTTTGGGTTTCATCGCCTATCTGCCGCATTCCAAGGCTATGCACATCTTGGTAGATTTTGCTAACTTGATGTTTAAGGATGATTTGGCGGCTAAGCGCCTGCCCAAGGTTACGGAAGAGAAGATGAAAGAGGGTATGGGCTATCTCAAGCTGACGGATTTTACCTGGAAAGAGCTGATGGATTTCGATGCCTGTACGAAGTGTGGTCGTTGTCACGTAGCTTGCCCGGCCAGAGCTTCGGGTGCACCTCTCTCGCCTCGCGACTTGATTCTGGAAATGCGCACTTTTTCCGAAATAAAAGCCGGCACGCTGGAGTGGTTTATGCAGGCAGAGAGCAACGGCTGGACCAACAAGAAAGAGCCGGCTATTGCGGGTGATGTCATCAAGGCAGATACCCTTTGGGCCTGTACTACTTGCATGGCCTGTGTAGAAGCCTGTCCGGTGGGTATTGAGCATTTGACGACCATTGTCAATTTGCGTCGCACGCTGGTTGACGAGGGCAATATGGAAGACAGCCTGCAAGATGTTTTGATGAACATAGGAGACTACGGCAACTCCTTCGGCCAGTCGGATCGCATGCGAGCCAAGTGGACCAAAGAGCTGGATTTCAAAATCAAGGATGCCCGCAAGGAAGAGGTGGATTACCTCTGGTACGTAGGAGACTATGCTTCTTATGATCAGCGCATTCAGAGTATTTCCCGAAAAGTAGCCAAGATTTTAAACGATGCCGGAGTCAGCTTTGGCATTCTCTATGAGGCGGAGAAGAACTCCGGCAACGATGTACGGCGCATAGGAGAGGAAGGTTTGTATGAGATGTTGGTGGAAGACAACATGGCGGCTTTGGAGGAGGCATCTTTCAAGGAGATTTTCACCACGGATCCCCACACTTTGAATACTTTGAAAAACGAGTATCCCGAATTTGGCGGGCACTACAAGGTGAAGCACTACACCCAGTTGCTGATTGAGCTGATTAAATCCGGTAAATTGCAGCTGAAGAAGAAGCTCGATTACACGGTAACCTACCACGACCCCTGTTATCTGGGGCGTTACAATGGCATTACCGAGGAGCCGCGCGAGTTGTTGCAGTTGTTGGGCGTGAAACTAAAGGAAATGCCTCGCAACCGTACCAATTCTTTCTGCTGTGGTGCCGGTGGCGGCCGTATTTGGATGGACGACTCCAAACTGGAGAAGCGCCCCAGTGAGATGCGCATTGAGGAGGCTCTGGCCTTGGGAGAAGTGGATTGCTTTATCGTGGCCTGCCCCAAGGATTACGCCATGTACAGCGATGCGGTTAAGACCAGTGGCAATGAGGGCAAGCTGGAAGTCAAAGATGTCATCGATTTGCTGGAAGAGGCCTTGAGCTGAAACAGGTAATATACTCATGGTGAAGTGGTTTGGGAGGCGTCAGCCTCCCAAATTCCTTATCTTTCGCGGGTTTGTGAGTTGTAAATGTCCCAAACCATTTCGGTTTGGGTATATGTAGAACAAATATAGCTTGGGTACTCAGCATTCCAAGCTATATTTTACCCAATCCGTGCAATAGGATAAGCTAGCAGGGCAAAAGTTACTGATTTTTCAGTATTTTTTGGTTGATATATCCATGGCGAAGTGGTTTGGGAGGCGTCAGCCTCCCAAACTCCCTACCTTCCGCTCGTTTGCGAGTTGTAAATATCCCAAACCATTTCGGTTTGGGTATATAACCGTTATTATTCGTTATTAACGGTTAATATCGACTATTAGTGTAAAAAAGGTAAAAATTTTAGGTTTTGTGTGGCATTATGGTTAGATTTGCAGCAAAATAATACGTGTGGAGAAGAAAGTAATTATTTATACCCCTCTGCCCAAAGCAAAACGGATAAAGGTTTTTATACCTTACCATATGAAGGATGCCAGAGGGCGACTAAAATCTGTAAAAGGATGTTTTTGGCACTCGAGCCAAAAATTATGGTCTGTACCAAACACGGATAGTACCATGAGGCATTTACAGAAGATGTTTGAAGGCTTTTATGTACTCAAGCCATGTGAGAAGCCTTGTCCGGTAAAGACGAGAAAGTTATCTGAAAAAGCAGAGAATGCCATACTGGCATTAGAAAAGACCCTCCGCTTGAAAGCTTACAGTCCCAATACAATAAAAGTGTATAAGTCAAAATTGGTTTTGTTCTTTTATAAATTTATGGATAGAGATCCCAAAGAGATAAGCAAGGCAGAGATAGAGAGCTATGTGTATAGCTTGATAGAAAAACATAAAATAAGCGAGACATCGCAAAATCAATTGATCAATGCTATCAAAGCGTATTATGAGCATGTATTGGGAATGCCTCGGGAATACTACGATATAAAGCGTCCAAAGCGCGCAGAGCGTTTGCCTGATGTGTTGACTGAAGAGGAGGTATGGAGTATACTCAATGCACCTGAGAATTTAAAGCACAAAGCAATACTGTGGACAATATACAGTGGGGGCTTGCGGATATCAGAGTTGGTGCGCCTGCGTATAGCGGATATTCGTTCGGCAGAGGGTTGTATATTTGTAAAGGGTGCAAAGGGCAAAAAAGATAGGAAGACGGTTTTGTCAAAGG
>Ga0256839_1003344_pt1 | contig 16638 bp, 21 predicted proteins | sample 354166metaG_FD_185968 | JGI IMG/M metagenome (GOLD analysis project Ga0256839, IMG submission 185968) | Hydrothermal vent microbial communities from Mid Atlantic Ridge, Atlantic Ocean - 354-166 | ecosystem: Environmental > Aquatic > Marine > Hydrothermal vents | place: Atlantic Ocean: Mid... | reverse complement strand
GGTGGAAATTCCATTGATCGTTGGCGGCCAGAATGGCGGCATTACTAAAAACAAGAACATATATCGCGTGTATAGGTTTCGACAATGAAAATGTGAAGGCAATTTCGCGGCGCTACTTTACCGTCAAAATCTCGGATAGCGGCTTTTTGAGGGCCGAGGCGCTTGGATAAACTGCCGTTTTGTCCGGATGCCCGACCACCAGAATCATCACCGGCTTTTCCGATTTGGGCCGCTCCAGCAGAGTGTTAAGAAACTTCATCGGGTTGGGTGTGTGCGTAAGGCTGCTTAACCCCGCATGGTGCAGCGCAGAAATCAAAAACCCCGTGGCAATGCCGACAGACTCCGGCACATAATAGTGCTTATAGCGGCTGCCATCGGCGCGCTCGCCGTAACGCTGGGCAAATATCACAATCAGCCACGGCGCGGTGGTCAGGTGGGGTTTTTCAACCCCCGTGCCCAGCGGCTCCAGCGCGGCAATCCATTCGTCACCGCCGCCGCCAGCATAAAACGCCGCTTCTTCAATCTCAGCCGCCTCGCGGATTTGTGCTTTCATTTCAGGGTTTTGCACGGCCACAAAATGCCAAGGCTGCTGGTTGGCCCCGCTGGGGGCGCGCCCCGCCGTAGCAATGCAAGCCTCGATCACCGATAGCGGCACCGGCTGGCCGCTAAATTCTCGCACCGTATGGCGGGTGGACATTTTAGCCAAATACTCCGCTGCGGCCTGCTCCATTTCCGCATCCGCCATTGTAGCGGGCGGGTTTAGCGGAATCGCCTTATATTCCATCGTCATAGCTAACTCCAATTACATTTTCCGCCACGCTATCCCACTTTCCCCTCGCCGAAAACCCCTCGCTTTGCTATGCTGCCCCCCATGACTGATACCAAGAAATCCTACCAGGTTCTGGCCCGCAAATATCGCCCCGACACGTTTAAGGACCTTTACGGCCAAGACGCGATGGTGCGCACCCTGAAAAACGCCTTCGAAGCCGAGCGGATAGCGCATGCCTTCATCATGACAGGGATCAGAGGCACCGGCAAAACCACCACCGCGCGGATTATCGCCAAGGGGCTTAACTGCACCCGCGATGACAAGCCCACCATCGAGCCATGCGGGGCATGCGAGGCATGCGTGGCCATCAGTGAGGGCCGCCATGTGGATGTGCTGGAAATGGACGCCGCCAGCCGCACCGGCGTGGGGGATATCCGCGAAATTATTGATTCCGTGCGCTATCGGGCCGCCTCGGCGCGCTATAAGGTCTATATTATTGACGAGGTGCACATGCTTTCCACCAGCGCTTTTAACGCGCTGCTGAAAACACTGGAAGAGCCGCCCGAGCATGTAAAATTCATTTTTGCCACCACCGAAATTCGCAAGGTGCCGGTGACGGTGCTGAGCCGCTGCCAGCGCTTTGACCTTCGCCGGATAGAGCCGGAAGTGATGGGCGAATTTCTGCGCGGCATTGCCAAAAACGAAAAGGCTGACATCGCCGAAGACGCCCTCGCGCTCATCATCCGCGCCTCTGAAGGCTCGGCCCGCGATGCGCTCTCATTGCTTGATCAGGCCATCGCCCATAGCGCGGGCGAAACCACCGCCGAGCAGGTGCGCGCCATGCTTGGCTTGGCCGACCGTGGCCGCGTGCTGGACCTGTTTGACCATATCATGAAAGGCGAGGCCGCCGATGCACTGGCCGAGCTTTCCTCGCAATATGCCCAAGGGGCGGACCCGATGGCGGTGCTGCGCGACCTTGCAGAAGTTACCCACTGGATCAGCGTGGTTAAAATCTCCCCCGAAGCGGTGGATGACCCGACGATCAGCCCCGACGAGCGTAACCGTGGCCGCATTATGGCCGAGCTGCCAATGCGCGCCCTGACCCGTATGTGGCAGATGCTGCTGAAATCACTGGAAGAGGTAGCGCTGGCCCCCAACGCCATGATGGCCGCCGAAATGGCGATCATCCGCCTCACCCATGTGGCCGATCTCCCCGCGCCCGAAGATTTGGTGAAGCGCCTGAAAGATGCCACGCCGCCCGCAAGCGCTGCCGCTCCAGCGCGCGGCGGGACCGGCGCGCCAACAGGCACACAGGCTGCCGCCGCGCCATCGCTGGCAGCCTATGCCAGCTTCAAGGATGTGCTCGCCCTCATAAAATCGCGGCGCGACCTGCAGCTTCTGGTCGAGGTCGAGAAATACGTAAAGCTGGTGAGCTATAAGCCCGGCCGAATCGAGTTCGCCCCCGCCGCCGAAATGTCCGCCGAATTTCCGGCACGATTTGCTGCCCGCATGCAAAACTGGACGGGCGCGCGCTGGGTGATCACGCTGGCCTCGGAGGGTGGCGAAAGCACAATCGAGGAGCGCAAAGACGCCCATAACGCCAGCTTGCAGGAAGAAGCCATGGCGCATCCGCTGGTGGCGGCGGTTTTCAAGGCGTTTTCCGGGGCCGAAATCTTGAATATTGAGGTGGATCATGTTGCAGAATCTACAAATGAGGGTATCGTCCCGCTTGATCCGGATGAACTGGATGACAACTGGGAACCGTTCGATCCTTTTGAGGAGCAAGCCTGACCCGCTACAATGATAGGAGACCAAGATGGGACGGCATCTTGTAACTTCACTGGCCATGGCGGCGATCGCCACGGCACAATTGGGCTTTGTGACCCCGGCTTTTTCCCAATCCCCCGAGGCTATTGAGGCCGCGCGGCGGGTTGATATTTCGGGGCGCCAACGCATGCTTTCGCAGCGTATTTCCAAAGCGGCCTGTTTTTTGAGCGTCGGTATGGAGACAAATGACGCGCCCAACCAGATGCAAGACGCCGTAACGCTGTTTGAAACCAGCCTTCAAGCTTTGCGGCGCGGTGATGAGGCCATGGGCCTTGGCCCCGAGCAAAACGCCGAAATTCGCCTCGCGCTGCAAGCTGTGGCGGCTGATTGGGAGGCCTTCTCCCGAAACTTCCAAATGGCATTAAGCAATGGTGTGGTGCCTCGGCCAGCATTGGCAGGCATTGATGCCAGCGGGTTGCAATTGCTGGATGATATGAACCGCACGGTGAATAAAACCGCTAGTATGTATGGCGATGCCCTGCCGAATATGCCGCTGATACTCTCGCTAACGATAGACCTCGCGGGGCGGCAGCGGATGTTTACCCAGAAAGCCGCCAAGGAGTTTTGCCTGATTGATGCGGGCGTAGAGGTGGACGAAAACCGCGTGCGCCTTGCCAAAACCACCCAGCTTTTCACCCTGACGCTGGGCGCGTTGCAAAATGGCATGATGGGCATGGTTATGGCGGCCCCGAATGACGAGATCAGAGACCAGCTTGCCATTATCAACGAAGCTTGGGCAGGCCCCAAAGCGGCATTGGAGGCGGCGGCTAGTGGCGAAAGCATTACCGATGCCCAGCGAAATATTATCGCGAATGATCTGGAGCGGGTATTGGTCTTGATGAACGAGGCGGTTGGCATGTATGAAGGGGCTATACCAGCACCGGAATAGGGGAATGTTATGCTAAAAGGATTGGGCCAAATCGGCGATATGGCCAAGATGATGAAGCAAGCGCAAAAAATGCAGGCCGAGATGGCCGGCGTGCAAGAGCGCATGACCGAAATCATGGTCACGGGCGAGGCCGGTGCCGGCATGGTAACAGCCGAGGCCAACGCCAAGGGCGAGCTAAAGGGGCTAAAGATTGACCCATCATTGTTTACCCCTGAAGACCGCGAGGTGGTGGAAGACCTGATTTTGGCCGCCATCAAGGATGCCCAAGCCAAAGCCGCCGAGGCCGCGCAGGCCGAAATGGCGAAAGTAACCGAGGGCATGGGCCTGCCTGCCGACATGAAACTGCCGTTTTAAATGTCGGGCGGCAGCGAGGTTGATAAGCTGATCGAGCTGATGGCCAAGCTGCCGGGGCTTGGCCCCGTTTCGGCCCGCCGTGCCGTGCTCACGCTGATCCGCAAAAAGGCGCTGATGATGGCCCCTTTGGCTAAAGCCATGGCCGAGGTGGAAGCCACGGTGCGCGAATGTGCGATTTGCGGCAATATTACCACCCACCAGTTTTGCGATATCTGCCGCAACCCCAAGCGCGACCAAAGCCAGCTTTGCGTGCTGGAAAGCGTGGCAGACCTGTGGGCGATGGAGCGCGGTGCGTATTTCAAGGGCCGGTATTTTGTGCTCGGCGGCGTGCTTTCGGCGCTTGACGGGGTCACGCCGGAAAGCCTGCGCATTCCGCTTTTGGTGGAGCAGGTGCTTGAGGGCGATATCACCGAGGTAATTTTGGCCTTGAACGCCACGATGGATGGCCAAACCACGGCGCATTATATTGCCGACCAGCTTGGTGGTGCTGCCAAGCTTACTTCGCTGGCGCAAGGCGTGCCTATTGGCGGCGAGCTGAACTACCTTGATGATGGCACGATCACGGCGGCACTGAGCGCGCGGAAAGCCTTTTGAGCCGCGCCTCGCGCAGGCCTATATAGACGGTGGACGCGGTGATGATGATCGCCCCTGATATTGTGGCTATATCGGGAATTTCTCCATAAAGAACATAAGCCGCGCTGGCGATCAGCACGAGGCGCAGATAGGTGATCGGGGCCAAAAGGCCAGCCTCGCCGTGGCGGTAAGCCTCGATATCGGCATAGCCGCGCAGCGCCCCCGCGATTACAACCACGCTAAGGGCAAGGTTGCCGCGCGGGTCGGTTGGCATGGCCATAACCGGCCACGCAAAGGGCAGCGAAACAATGGCGGTGATCAGCACCGAGGAGAAATAGGCCGACATCGCCCCGTCGGTTTGCGCCAACCCGCGCGACATTGTGAGCGCCAGTGCAAAGAGCAGAGAGCTGGCGAGGGCGGCGAGCATGATAGGCTCAAAGCTGCCAATGCCGGGGCGCAGGATGACAAACGCGCCGATAAAACCGACGGATATGGCGAGGATACGGCGCAGGCCAACGCGCTCTTTGTGGATGAGCATGGCAAGGAGTGTGGCCCAGATGGGGGCGAGGAAAAAAAGAACAGTAACCGTGGCCATTGGCAGGTTGGCGATGGCATAAAAGCCAAAATGGGTGGAGCCGGCGATGAGGGTGCCGCGCATGATATGGCGCATCGGCTGGCTAAAGCGAAGCTGCGCGCGCAGGCGGGCAAACATCACGAGCGCCAGCAGGATGGCCCCGCTGGAAATGGCGCTGCGCAGAAATACGATCATCCGGCTGTCGATCTGGCTGGAGATATCGCGCACGGCCACAGCCATGGCGCTGGAGCCAAGCACCGAAAGCAATATCCACCAGATTGCGCGCAGGTTATCAACCTTGTGCGGGGGATTCGCGGGGTTTGAGGGCCGGTTTTGGGCGGGATTCATCAAAATTCCTTCCAGCTTGCCACCTTTTATAGTTTATTTGCAAAGGTCAAGCGCTGTTTTTCATCTATCAGGAGAGCGGGGCAATACCCGACTAATTTTGACAGAGACCAAATGGTCAAAAAAATATGCATATATATCAATGGGGTGCCTGGCATTTAGTGTGCCATGCCCTTGACGTGGGAGCGGCGAACCCTTAGCTATGCGTATACCGCGCGGCAGGTATGCAATATTTGCACTTCTTTCACATGCGAAAATCGTCATATTGCACTGCACGCAAAACGAATTATGAGAATAGGAGCAGCGTATGTTTGATTACGTTGATCAGACGGCTTATGCCAATGACCAGGGCGCACGGGCGCAAAAGCTGTTTGCCGCCGTTGTGCTGGCAGCGCTGGACGATGCTATTGCCGACGATAAAAAATACGGTAACGGCCCTGAAGTGATCGCTCGCTGGGCGCGCTCGCGCGATGGCCGCGAAGTGCTTATGTGCGCCGGGATTGACCCGAACGAGCGCTGCGTTAAGGGCATGATGGAGTTTGTTGGTCGCGGGGTTCGGACCTCTGTTGCGCTATCGCGTGAAGAAAGCGAACGCCAGGCGCAGGCTGCGGCGGCATAAAGCCAAGCTGATTTAAATTTGAAAGGCCCTGCCATTTGGCGGGGCTTTTTATTTGCCCTCTTGCGGGCCGAGGCACGCCTGCGCTGATATTGGGGCTGCGTATCACCTTTTACGGTGGCGGCGCGTCCAGCGCCTCGCTTGTGGCCACACCTGTCCCGCGCCGCGCGTCAGCTTTCGTGCCTGTTGCCCCCAAAGCCGACGCCAGCTATAAAGCCGCAAACGGAGGCTCCTCATGCGTATAGCAACTCAAACTCGCAAAACTGCGGAAACTGATATTACTGTCGAGATCAATCTTGATGGTACGGGTGTTTATGATAACCAAACTGGCATTGGGTTTTTTGACCACATGCTGGACCAGCTCTCGCGCCACGCCCTCATAGATATGAAAATCCGCGCCAAAGGTGATTTGCACATTGACGACCACCACACGGTGGAAGACGTGGGCATTGCGCTGGGCAAAGCGCTGGTGCAGGCCGTGGGCGACAAGCGCGGCATTAACCGCTATGGCGAGTGCCACCTGCCAATGGATGATACGCTTGTGCGCGCGGCGCTGGACCTTTCGGGGCGGCCCTTCCTGGTGTGGAATGTCGAGATGACGGCGCAGAAAATCGGCACGTTTGACACCGAGCTTGTGCGCGAGTTTTTCACCGCTTTCGCGATGAATGGCGGGATTACCCTGAATGTCGCCAAGCTTGACGGCATTAATTCCCACCACATTGCCGAGGCCGCTTTTAAAGCCGTGGCTCGCGCCCTGCGCAATGCGCTTGATACCGATCCACGCAAGGCAGACGCCATTCCCTCCACCAAGGGAACGTTGAGCGAATGAGCTGTGTCATTGTTGATTACGACTCCGGCAACCTGCGCTCTGCTGCCAAAAGCTTTGAACGTATGGCGGCAGAAACCGGCGACACGATTGTCGTAAGTTCCGACCCTGAAGTGGTGGCGAAAGCTGACCGGATTGTGCTGCCCGGCGTGGGCGCTTTTAAGGATTGTCGTGATGGTTTGGGGGGGCATAAAGGCCTTTTCGAGGCTATCGAGCAACGGGTTATCCATGAGGGCGCGCCGTTTCTTGGTATTTGCGTTGGCATGCAGCTTATGGCTAGCATCGGCCATGAGCATGGGCATGAAACCAAGGGGTTTGACTGGATTTCAGGCGAGGTTGTCGAGTTTACCCCCAATAATCCTGCCCTGAAAATTCCCCATATGGGCTGGAACGAGCTGGTGATCGACCAGCCCCACCCCGTGCTGGAGGGCCTGAACAACGGCGACCACGCCTATTTTGTGCACTCCTACCACCTTACGCCAAAAATACCTGCGCATAAGCTGGCCCATGCAAATTATGGCGGAGAAATCACGGCTGTGGTGGGGCGGGATAATATGATCGGCACGCAGTTTCACCCTGAAAAAAGCCAAGCAACGGGCCTGCGGTTGATCGGGAATTTCCTGCGCTGGTCCCCTTAATTTGCGGTAATGCGCGCGGCATCTGCGTTTCTCAAAAATCCGCCCACTTTGCCACTGTCTGCTGGCCATGTGGCGACATCATCCGCGCTAAAGGCGGCGCCACGCCAATGTTGGTAGATATTAATAAAGTCGTCATCTTGCTGGCGAATATCAAACATTGCCAGTTCCCCCGTTGCAGGGTTATCGCGGTATGATTGGCAAGGAATGATAAGCCTCACATGCCCGTCTTCCAATTGAATAGCCCCGACCATGCGGATTTCCATATCACAGGCATTCAGGTAGATACCAAGAAGTTGTGAAACATACGCTTCAAAGCTGAGCGCAATCCCTTCCTCAAGTTTAATGGCATAGAGGGAAGACCATGCCTCAAAACTTTCCCCTTTTGGGATAAGCTCGTTAATAACCACATGCCCCATCGCGCCCATGCCCGACTGGCGGCTAACTTCGGGGGCTCCCCTCGCTGCAAAGCCGGGCATGCCCACCGATACAGTTATGGCTTGCCCCTGTGCAATAAACTGGACTTGCGCCTGCGCAGGCAGCCCTGCCCCCGCCAAAACCAGTAAAAAGCCAGCCTGAATTGCCAGATAAAACCGGAAAATATCGAAAGAAGTTTTCAAAAATAAACCTCGCGGTTTTGTTCTGGGCAAATACTTAGCGCCCATAAATGGAAAACTCAGCCCGTAGGGTGCGTGTTTCTCCACGCACCACTTGGTTGCGTTACTGCACCCGTGTCCAGTCACTTGAGCGGCAGAAAACACCCATAACGCAGCCTTGCACCACCAATGTATCACCGTTCAAGGTCAGGTTGGCACGGTAAGTTTTGTCACTGTCAGGTGCCCATACATTGCCTTTGTTCCAGCGATCAGTCCCGTTGGCCTGCATGCCCCAGATAATCGGCTTGCCGTTGTTATCTTGCGATGCACCGGCAAAACCCTCGGTAATCACGCCGCAAATCTGGGCTTCATCGCTGGCGCAAGGGTATATCTGCACCTGAATATACTTGCCTTCGTCATTCGGCGCGGTTTGCCATAGCCCCGTTACATCACCGGCCTGTGCGGCCATCGGAAGGGCGACCAGCGCCGCTATTACTATTACTATTTTTTTCATTTTACACTCCTGTTGGGTGGGAAGAGTGTAACCAAAAGCCGGTTTCAGTCAATGCTGACCTTATGGCACCCGATGCCAAAGCTGGGTGCGGCACACAAGCAGCATACAGCCGCGCACCGCCAGGGCTTCACCCTCCAGTGCCATGCGGGCATTTATGTTGGTATTCAGCGGCGGCAGCCACATTTTGCCGTCGGTCCAGTGACCATGGCCATCGGGCACCATGTCATACAGAATTTGCCGCCCGACAAGATCAGGCGTTGAAGCATTGAACGCTGCCTGAATGGTGCCGCAGATATTCCCGCGGCAGGGGGTAAGCGCAATATGCAGCACCGCGCCGGTTTTGGGCGACGGGGCCGAGGCCCAAAGCCCTGTGATATCTTGCCCCTGTGCGGGGAGCGCCGCAAGCAGCGCCAATAACAGCAATTTTCGCATGTAATCTCCGTTAAATTTTCGGCATCATTGCCCCCGCCTCTCTGCGGGTCAATCTCCGCCATTGCCTTTGCGCGGAAATTCGCTAAAACGCAAAAGCAAGCTCAGGAGGCCAGCCATGATCCTTTACCCCGCGATTGATTTGAAAGACGGCAACTGTGTGCGCCTCGTAAAAGGCGAAATGGATCAAGCCACGGTTTTTAGTGATGACCCCGCCGCGCAGGCCCGCGCCTTTCAGGATGCGGGCTGCGAGTGGCTGCACCTTGTGGACCTCAACGGCGCGTTTGCGGGTGAGCCGGTGAACGCCGCTCCCGTCGAAGCCATTCTGAAAGAATGCACCATCCCCGCCCAGCTCGGCGGCGGTATCCGCGATATTGCCACCATCGAGCGCTGGCTGGCGCGCGGCCTTGAGCGTGTGATCCTCGGCACCGTGGCCCTGCGCAACCCTGCGCTTGTAAAAGAAGCCGCCCGGCTTTTCCCCGGCCATGTGGCTGTAGGGATAGATGCGCGCGGCGGTATGGTCGCAGTGGAAGGCTGGGCCGAAACCTCTGATGTGACCGCGCTGGAGCTAGCCAAGCAGTTCGAAGATGCAGGCGTCTCGGCCATTATCTACACCGATATTGACCGCGACGGCGCTATGCAGGGGCCGAACGTGGCCGCCACCGCCGCCCTCGCCAATGCCGTCAGCATTCCGGTGATCGCCTCGGGTGGAGTTAGCTCGATGGACGACCTGCGGGCGCTCAAAGCCTGCGGGGCACCGCTCAACGGGGCGATTTCGGGGCGAGCGCTTTATGACGGGGCGATTGATGCGGCCGAGGCTGCAAAGCTATTAAAAGAGGCCTGACCATGCTTAAAACCCGCATAATCCCCTGCCTTGATGTGAAAGATGGCCGCGTCGTTAAAGGCGTCAACTTTGTCGACCTGATCGACGCCGGCGACCCCGTGGAGAGCGCCAAAGCTTATGACGCCGCAGGGGCCGACGAGCTGTGTTTCCTCGACATCGCCGCCACGGTAGAAAATCGTGGCACCATGTATGACGTGGCGCGGCGCACCGCCGAGCAGTGTTTTATGCCCCTCACCATTGGCGGCGGAGTGCGCGGGCCGGAGGATGTGCGCAAGCTGCTGCTGGCGGGGGCAGACAAGGTGTCGTTTAACTCGGCAGCGGTGGCGGACCCGGAGGTTATTTCGGCCAGCGCCAATAAATTCGGTAATCAGTGCATTGTGGTGGCGATTGACGCCAAAACGGTTGCTGATGGCAAATGGGAGATATTCACCCATGGCGGGCGGCGGTCCACCGGCATTGATGCGGTTGAATTTGCGCTGGAAATGGAGCGCCGCGGCGCGGGGGAAATCCTGCTCACCAGCATGGACAGGGACGGCACCAAGGTGGGCTTCAACCTGCCCCTCACCCGTGCCATCGCCGATGCGGTGAAAATCCCCGTGATCGCCTCGGGCGGTGTGGGTAATTTGCAACACCTTGTGGAGGGCGTGACCCTTGGCCATGCCTCGGCGGTGCTTGCCTCTTCCATTTTTCACTTTGGCGATTATACCATCGGCGAAGCAAAAGCATATATGCAGGAGGCCGGCGTGCCGGTGAGGATTTAATGGCAAATGTATTAACACGGCTGGCAAAAACCATAGAAAGCCGCAAAGGCGAGGACGAGAAGAAATCCTACGCCGCCAAGCTGTTTGCCCGCGGGCCTGAAAAATGCGCCGAAAAATTTGGCGAGGAGGCCGTAGAGGCGATTATTGCCGCCGCCAAGGGTGACAAGAAAAACCTCACCGAAGAGGCCGCCGATGTGCTGTTTCATATGCTGGTGATGCTGTCCTCCCGCGATGTGAAGTGGAAAGATGTGCTGGCCGAGCTGGAGCGCCGCGAGGGCGTATCCGGCATTGTGGAAAAGCAGTCACGCGGAAAAAAATAAAGCATGTTAAAAACAAACACCACCCCATGCGCTGATATATCCAGTGCTTGGATAGCTGCTGGATTTGTATACACCTGTTTGGTTGTTATGGACGCAAAGAGGGGCCCATGTACGGTGCTAAACCAGCCCGATTTTACGGCGAATATCTTCGTCCTTTAGCGCGATTTCTTCGCCGCAATAATCCACCGCAGCCCCCTCTGCCAGCCACGCAATTGCGCGGGCTGGCCATGCGGCTGGGATATGGGCCGACGGGTCCATCTCGCTGACTGGATTAATGCCAGAGGCCTTGATTTTAACCTGCATTTCAGTGGCCACGGTGCCGGGGCTTAGGCCCACCACGCAAATATTGGAGCCTTCGGTTTCAAGGTGCGCTTGGCGGGTGAGCATGGCGGCCCCGGCCTTGGCCGCGCAATAGTGACTCCAGCCTTCCAGCGGCTGGTGGGCGGCACCGGAGGACATGTTAATCACCAGCCCCCCGCCCTGCTTTTCCATGATCGGCAAAGCGGCGCGCAGCCCGTAATACACCGCATTAAGATTGGTCTCGATGGCTTTGGCCCATTGAGCGGGGTCGCTATCGGTGATGCGGGCGATCGGGTCAATTGTGCCTGCATTCTGCACGAGGATATCAAGGCTGCCGAAGGTATCCATGCACCGGCGGACGACTGAATCCACACCGAGGTTACGCGACATATCTGAGGCAAGAAAAGCGGCCTTGCCTCCGCTTTCATTGATCTTGCTCGCGATGGCCTCAATGGCATCTCTTGAGCGGGCGGTGAGGAAAACCTGCGCGCCTTTTCCAGCAAGCTCATAGGCGGTGGCCTCGCCAATACCACGGCTGGCACCGGTGATGATGGCGGTTTTTCCTGAAAGCGGCATGGGGGACTCCTTTTTCGCCAGCCTGCCGTATGCTGCTGAGGGGTGCAAGGTGTTTCTTAGAAAACACTTTAATGTTCCGCAAAGCGTAATCTTATTCTACTAAACTGGTTTAGTAGAATGCTATAAATCCAAATAAATAGGGTAAAACAATAGGTTACCCGAGTATTTTCGAATAAAACTTATCCAGAATTTGCATCGGTTATGTTGGTTGGCCCATCGACGATGGCTACCAATACCATGGCGGCGCTTGTATGCGGCGGGGAAGGGTATTAGGTTTTGCAAAAGCTCAAAAAGGACAGGCTGATGGCTGATTTAAAACACCTAACCGAAAAGATGCTGGATGCGGCGAAGCGCGCGGGTGCTGATGGGGCGGATGCGATTGTGATCAAGGGCGATAGCCTGTCGGTCGAGGTGGCAAACGGCGCGTTGGAGCATGCCGAACGGGCAGAGGGCATAGACCTTGGCCTGCGCGTGCTGCTCGGGCAGCGCTCGGCTGTGGTTTCGGTATCTGATGCCAGTGATGCGACGATTGCGGTGATGGCCGAGCGGGCGGTGGCTATGGCCAAAGCCGCGCCGGAAGACCCGCATGTTGGCTTGGCCGACGCCGCCCAGCTGGCCACAGACTGGGATGTGGATGCGCTTGAGCTGGTAGACCCCGCCGCGCCCGCTAGCCCCGAGGCCCTGAAGGATATGGCGCTGGAGGCCGAGGCGGCGGCGCTGAGCGTGAGCGGCGTGAGCAAGGTGGACTCGGCGGGCGGCAGCTATTCGGCCTCGACCATTCATCTGGCCACCAGCAACGGCTTTAGCGGCGGTTACGGGCGCACATCCACGGGGCTGTATTGCACCGCGATTTCCGGCGAGGGGCTGGAAATGGAGCGGGATTACAAGGGCGACAGCCGGACCTTTGCTGCGGATATGATGGGCGCAGACGAGGTCGGGCGCATTGCCGGCGAGCGCGCTGTGGCCCTGATCGGTGCCAGCCAGCCGCCCACCGGCGCATTTCCGGTTTTGTTTGATGAGCGGGTTTCGTCGACCCTCATCGGCCACCTGATGGCCGCTATAAATGGCCGCTCGGTGGCGCGGGGGGTAAGCTGGCTTAAGGAGGCTTTGGGCGAGCGCGTGCTGCCCGAGGGCATGGACCTTGTCGAAGATCCGTTTCGCGTCCGCGTGGGCGGCTCAAAGCCATTTGACGGCGAAGGGCTGGCCACGGCGCGGCGGGCATGGGTGAAAAATGGCGTGCTTACAGGCTGGGTTCTGGACCTCGCCACAGGCAGGCAGCTAGGCCTGGATAGCACCGGAAATGCGGCGCGCGGGGCGGGCAGCGCGCCCAGCCCGAGCGTGGGAAACCTGACGCTGACGGCGGGTGAAAAAAGCCGTGAAGAGCTGATCAAGGACATGGGCACAGGGCTGATTGTGACCTCGATGATTGGCTCGAGCGTGAACCCGAATACCGGCGAATATTCCCGCGGGGCCTCGGGTTTCTGGGTGGAAAACGGCGAGATTGTCCGGCCTGTAAACGAGTGCACCGTGGCTGGAAACCTGCGGGAAATGCTCGGCTCTATGGTGGCGGCAAATGACGGGCAAGCCCACCTGAGCCGTGTGGTGCCAAGCCTGCTGGTGGAAGGGCTGACCATTGCGGGAAGCTGACCTGAAGCTCTTGCTGGCGGCGGGTGAGGCGGCTGGCGAAATTGCCAAACGCTATTTTAAGGCCAACCCCGAGAGCTGGGACAAGGGCGACGGGCAAGGCCCTGTTACCGAAGCCGATCTTGCGATCAACCGGATGCTGAAGGCCGAGCTTTTGGCGGCGCGGCCTGCCTATGGCTGGCTGTCAGAGGAAAGCGAGGATGGCGCGGAACGGCTCACTACCGGGCGGGTGTTTATTGTGGACCCGATAGACGGCACCCGCGCTTTTATCAATGGCGAGAAAACCTTTTCCCACGCGCTGGCTGTGGTTGAAAACGGCGCGGTGGTGGCCGCCGTGGTGCATGTGCCGATGCTGGCGCGCACCTATGCCGCTACGCTTGGCGGCGGTGCGCATTGCAATGGCGCGGCTATTTCGGTGAGCACAAAATCGGAAATGGCGGGGGCCACCGTGCTGACCCGCAAGCCGGACCTTTCCCCCGCGCATTGGTTGGCCCCGCATGGCCTTAAGCACCATTTTCGCCCCTCGCTGGCCTATCGGCTGGGCCTTGTGGCCGAGGGCCGGTTTGACGCCATGCTCACCCTGCGCCCCGCGTGGGAGTGGGACGTGGCCGCCGGAGACCTGATCGTGCGCGAGGCGGGCGGTATGGTCAGCACCACGGCTGGCGGCCCGACGCGCTACAATAACCGCGTGCCAAAGCTGGCGGGCATGGTGGCGGGGCCGGCTAAACTGGCGAAAAATATCATCAATGCCTTGCAGCCTGCGGCAAAACGCCCTATCGCGGGGCTGATCATGCCTATAGGAGACTAACCCATGACCCAGCGACTACACCTTGTTTTTGGCGGCGAGCTGACCGACCCGCAGCACACCACCTTTCGCGATACCGATGCGATTGATATTGTCGGGATATTCCCGAGCTACGCCAAGGCCTATGACGCGTGGAAAGCGGCTGCCCACGGCACGGTCGACAACGCCCATATGCGCTATTTTATCGCCCACCTGCACCGCCTGCGGGATGAGGACACCGAAGCCAGCTCGACCGAAGAGCTGGGCTAAGCGAGGCGCGGATGCAGAGCCAACCCTCGGGCGGCGGATTTTCCGCCCTGCTGCGCTCGGTGCGCGGTGGGCGCGCGCCTTTGCCGTCGCGCCCCGAGGGGCGGTTGGTGTGGCTGCATTTGCCGCAAGAAGTGCCCGCAGATTCGGTGGCCGCCCTGCGGCTGGCGCTGGAAGATTTCTCGGTGCTTGTCACACAGGCTGCGGTGGCCACACCGGGACCCTTGCATATGGCCCTACCCACAGGGCGGCGTGGGGTGATTGATGAATTTATAGCCCATTGGCAGCCCGAGCTTCTGCTTTGGGGCGCGCCTGATAATGGCCTCGCCGTTGTGCGCCGCGCTGATAGGGCAGGGGTTAAGCTCCTGTTTGCCGACCTGTCCGAGCAGGGGCTTTCTCCAAGCTTTCGCGGGCGGCAACTGGCTGAATTTCTGAGCTATTTTCCCTATACGCTGCTCGGGGACGCCACCAATCTGGGCTGGTTCAAAAAGCACGGTTTAAAAAAGGAGCAGCTTGTGCATTGCAATCCGCTGGCAGAAATCGCGTCCCCCTTGCCTGAAAACGAGGCCCTGATGCGGCGGGCCACGGGCGCGCTGGGGCCACGTCCCATATGGTGCGCGGCGGGGGTGTCTCGCGGAGAAACCGGCGCGATACTGGCCGCGCATCGCCATGCCATAAAGGCGGTGCCAAACCTGCTGCTCATTATCGCCCCGCGTGCGGCAGCGGGGGTGATAGAGGCGCAGGTGGTGGCCGATGGCTGGCGCATGGCGTCGGCCAGCCCGGATACCGCGCTAGACTCCAAGGCCGAAGTGCTGCTGGCGGAAAACACCGAAAACCTGCCCACATGGATGCGCCTCGCCACGGTTTCCTATATGGGCGGCACGCTGTATGGCCCTGAAGCGGCAGACCCGTTTGGCGCAGTGGCGGTTGGCTCGGCGGTGCTGTGCGGCCCGATGCAAGCGCCCTTTGCCCATAAATACGAGCGCCTTAAGGCGGCGGGCGGGCTGGCTTTTGCCGAGACCAATGGCGCCTTGCCTGCGCGGCTGGTAGAGTCCTTGGCACCTGATCGCTCGGCTGAACTGGCCATGCAGGGCTGGTCCGTGGGCAGCGAAGGGGCCGAGACCGTTCAAATAGTAGCGCGGGAAGTCTGTGCTTTAACAGGGGGGGCGGGCTGATGCAGGCACCCCGGTTTTGGCGCAAAAGCAAGTGGCACCCGTTGGCACTGGCACTGGCCCCGCTGGGCGGGGTTTATGGTGCGGCCACCGCGCGGCGGCTGCGGCGTGGGGCGTGGGAAAAGCTTTCGGTGCCTGTAATTTGTGTGGGCAATATCAATGCGGGCGGCACGGGCAAAACCCCGACCGTGATTGCGCTCGCCGGCTTTTTGGCCGCGCGCGGGGTGGCGGCGCATGTGGTGTCGCGTGGCTATGGCGGCCGTGTGGAAGGCCCGCTCAAGGTGGATGAAATGGCCCATACGGCCGACGAGGTTGGCGACGAGCCGCTGCTGATGGCCGCCTTTGCGCCCACATGGGTAGCTAAGGACCGCGCTTTGGGGGCCAAGGCAGCGATTGCGGCAGGGGCGGAAGCGATTTTGCTGGATGACGGCTTTCAAAATCCGGCGCTGCATAAAGACCTGTCGATCATCGTGGTGGATGCCGCTGTGGGCTTTGGCAATGGCCGCGTGCTGCCAGCGGGGCCGCTGCGGGAAAAGGTATCGGGGGGGCTAAAACGCGGCAATGCTATTGTGTCTATCGGCAGCCAAAAGGCGCAGGCTGCACTGGGGGTGAATTGGCCCGAAATTGCCGCTCTGCCCCGTTTGCAAGCCGCGCTCAAACCGCTGGAAATGGGCATGGATTGGCGGGGGGCAAAGGTGCTGGCCTTTGCCGGTATTGGCCGGCCTGAAAAGTTTTTCCGTTCGCTCAAGCAAGAGGGGGCCGAGATTGTGGCCAGCCACAGCTTTGCTGACCACGCGCCCTATTCCACTGCGGTTTTGCAGCGCTTGCTAAAGGAGGCCGCACAAAAAGGGGCGCAGCTTGTGACGACGGAGAAAGATGCCGCGCGGCTGCCCGCAAGCTTTCGCCCGCAGGTGCTGGCCTTTCCGGTGCGGCTGGAATTCGCGGATGAAGCAAAACTCGAAGCGCTGCTTACAGGCGCGGGCATCCAGCTTGAATAAGCCCTTCACCCCAAGCACCCTGACG
>Ga0256839_1003343_pt1 | contig 16638 bp, 12 predicted proteins | sample 354166metaG_FD_185968 | JGI IMG/M metagenome (GOLD analysis project Ga0256839, IMG submission 185968) | Hydrothermal vent microbial communities from Mid Atlantic Ridge, Atlantic Ocean - 354-166 | ecosystem: Environmental > Aquatic > Marine > Hydrothermal vents | place: Atlantic Ocean: Mid... | reverse complement strand
TCAATTTAAGTGCCCATCTTTTCAGGGGAAACCCCTTCAATGAGATTTTAAAATTTACCAGAACGAATGATATTGACCTGCTGGTCGTAGGAAAAAAGGAAGAACACCGGGGAGCCGGCATTGTGGCACACCGGCTCAGTCGCAAGGCACCCTGTTCGGTCATTTTCATTCCGCCCCGCCCCGAGTTGCTGATGGATGCCATCCTCATGCCTACGGATTTTTCGGACTACTCGGCCATGGCTTTTCGCGAGGCCATGTTCTTTCGTCAGAAATTTCCCGGGATCCGTCTTGTCGCCCTTCATGTTTATCATGTTCCCATCGGATATTATTCCACCGGGAAGAGCTATGACGAGTTTGCCGAAATCATGAAGAGAAATGCGGAAAAGGAGTTTGAGAAATTCGTCAAAAACAATAAGCTGGAAAAATTAGAACTGGAACCCATACTCGTACTGGGAGAAGAGCACAATCCGGCTGAAAAAATACACGAGCTGGCCATACGCGAAAATTGTGATCTGATACTGGTCGGAGCCCGCGGGCATTCCATGGTTTCGAGCATCGTACTCGGCAGCACAACCGAAAAACTGCTGCGCATTACAAAAAAGATTCCCGTATTTGTGATGAAGCGCAAAGGAGAAACCCTTAAATTACTGGATATTTTGATGAACATTTAAGTCCGGGCCATGAAACACATTCTCTTAGCCTTTGACGGTTCTTACTATTCGGATGCCGCGCTTCAATATGCCATTCAGCTGGCCAAATCGGAAGGGGCGATGATCGAAGGTGTTTTCCTGGAAGACCTGAGTGCCTATCATCAGTTCAGCCCGATATTCGAAGCACCGGATGTAATCGGCATTGCAGACGAGGTGCTGGAAGAACTGAAAAGCAGCACACGGCAATCGATAGAGGAGAATGTAGCCAAATTTAAAGCGAGCTGCGCTGCCGCTGAGGTGCATTGCAAAGCCGAGCATGAAATAGGAGTGCCGGGGGTGGAGCTTATTGATCGTTCCATGTTTACGGATGTATTGATCATCGGGGCGGTCACCTATTTCTCGAATCTCGGTATGCAGGGGGATTTGCGCCTGGTTTCCGAATTGCTGAGCCATGCCCATTCTCCCGTCATTGTGGTACCCGAAAAATTCCACGAATTAAAGTTGATCAATTTTGCATTTGACGGCTCTCCCTCCGCTTCTTTTGCCATTCGTCAGTTCCTCTATTTATTTCCGAATTTGGTAGCTTCGGCAAAAGCGAACCTGATCACGGTGCTGCGGGGAGAAGGGGAAGCGCTTCCTTATGAGACGGAAATGCTGCAGTATCTGACACGCTACAAGAAGAATCTGTATCGTGAAGTGCTGCGGGGCAAGGCCGGGGAAGAGTTGTTGCGCTACGTGAAGATGTCACCGGAATCCATCGTGGTCATGGGAGCCTTCGGGCGCAATGCCTTTTCGAAATTGTTTAAGCCCAGCACCGGCAAAAGATTGATACGTTCCAACTCGGTACCTATATTTATTGCGCATGAGTAGAGGAGAAAAAGTCAAGAGGGAAAAATTCGAAGACAAGGTGCACGGCCGTGCCGGATTTGGCGGTCTGCGCGAGTATTTGGCCGAATTTGTCTATGGCGGCATGGACGGCAGTGTGACCACCTTTGCCGTGGTGGCCGGAGCGGTGGGGGCCGAGTTGGGTGTCGGAGTGGTGCTCATCCTCGGCTTTGCCAACCTCTTTGCTGACGGGCTGTCGATGTCCATCGGAAATTACCTTTCGGTGAAATCCGAAATTGATGAGTACAAGCGGCAGGAGAAAGTCGAATATTGGGAGGTTGACAATCTGCCGCACAAAGAACGGGACGAAATAAGAGAAATCTATGAGGCCAAGGGTTTTGAAGGCGAATTGCTGGAAAAGGTGGTGGATGTGATCACGGCCGACCGCGACCGCTGGGTGGATGTGATGATGAAGGAAGAGTTGAATCTGCAATACCCGGCTGCTTCTCCGCTTAAAACCGCCCTGGCTACCTTTTCCGCTTTTGTACTGGTTGGTTTTATTCCTCTGATGAGCTACGTGGTTTCTTATTTTTACGTGATGCCGCCTGCCCGCCTCTTTCTCCTTTCTTCGCTCTTTACGGGCCTGGCTTTTATTTTTATCGGCTTTTTAAAGAGCTATGTGACCCATGCCCCACGTATTCGCAGCATCATCGAAACACTCCTGCTGGGCACGGTGGCCGCGCTCGTGGCCTACTATGTAGGCGATCTTCTCCAATCCATTATTGCTTCTGCATAAAAAGATAGTCTATCATGCTCAGTCATATCCTGGTCGCTACCGATTTCTCCGAAAATGCACACAACGCACTGCGCTATGCCGTTCAGCTGGCCGTGGATGTAAAAGCGAAACTGACACTGCTGCACGTCACCGAGCCGGAGGCCTTTCTGGCACAGACTCCGGGCGACCTGATGGACCAGATATGGAAAGAAGTGGAAGCAGGGGTGATGAAGGAGATGGAGCATGCCCTTCAGAAAATAAGGGAAGAATTGCCTGATTTGGAAATGCCCGGGGTTCGGAAAGAAATGCGTTCGGGCCTGGTGGCCGATGCCATCCTTATGGCTGCTGACGACCTTCAGGCCGATCTCATCGTGGCCGGAAGCCATGGATATGCCGGCATCAAAGACCTCTTCTTTGGCAATCATACGGCATCTCTGGTATCCAAGTCGGAACGCCCTCTGCTCATTGTGCCGGGGACTTATTCCTATCAGGGCATTCGCAAGATGGCCTATGCCATCGATTTTCGCTCCATAGACGATACGGCCCTGCAAACCCTGGTGGAGCTTAAGGAGGAATTGGGTTCCACGCTCGAAATTGTGCATGTGGATGTGGAAGAAGGGAAAGCCGCCCCCGCTGAGCTTGAAAACTTCACCAAGCTGGTCCAACGCCTCTTTGGGCAGGCGCATATTCGCTATGAATTTTTGGAAGGGGAAAGCCCCGTGGCCGCCCTGATCGGATATATGGAAAGAAGCGATGCCGATCTGCTGGCAATGAAGCACCGCCACCGCCACTTTCTCGGCTTAATCCTCGGACGGAGCGTTTCAAAAGACCTGCTGAAGGTGGCAAGCCTGCCGATATTGGTTTTTGAAAGTTGATCCGCTTAGTTCAATATGTAGCTGAGCCCGACATTGAAAGTGCGCCCGATCCGGTACGATTCCGTGATATACTCCTGTCCTTTGAATTGCTGACTCTTTAAATAAGAGGCATTCAGCAAATTTTGAGCTTCCACTTTGGCTTCAAATCGACTGTTTATCTTTTTCGATATTTTGAAGTTCAGCATATGGCGGGGTCGCTCATAGATATCGGGCACCCCTTCGCGGCCGATCTCGCTCAGGCGGGGACCGAAAACATTGTAGCTCAGCATGGCGTGAATGCCTGCCGAATCGGCATCGTATGAGAGCATGGCATTCATGATGTAGGGCGACTGGCCCTGAAAAGGACGGTAGGGCTTCAGCTCGGGGTTGATGGTGCTGAGTATCGCATATTCTTCGACCTCCATATCTACCCGCGAAACGATATACGTAAAATTGCTGCCCAGCTTGAAGTTTTTCAGCCCGGGATGAATGAAGTCCAGTTTTTTTCTGAAATCCAACTCCAGCCCGTATACAAAAGCAGTGGAAGTATTCTGATAAATAATCTCCGGATTGTATGCTTCCGAGTTATAAAACTTGCTGATGGGGTCATTGAATTTTTTGTAGAAAGCACTGACGGCCATCACTTCACCCGGACGTATAAACCATTCCCAACGCAAGTCATAGTTGTTGATGAGGGTTCGTTTCAGCTCCGGATTTCCGATGTAAATAAAGCCCCCGATGTAGTCAAAGGAAGAGAAAGGAGCGAGTTCTCTCATGCTCGGCCGGGCAATGGTGCGGCTGACCGAAGCACGGAGGTTCATCTTTTCCGTCAACGGGTAAATGAGGTTGATGCCGGGCAGCAGGTCATTTTCTTCTATTTTTCCTGCCTGCAGGGTACTGTCTTCGCTCTGTACATTTATCTCTGTCCTTTCGAGTCGCGCACCTCCGGCCATTTTCAGTTTGCCGAAGAGTTCGTAGGTAAACATGGCATAGCCGGCATAGATGCGCTGGCTGCCTTGATAATTGTTGGAGGAGCGGGTGTTGTTGACCAGGTAGAGCCCGGTGATGTTGCGCTTGCGCAGCGAATCATAGGCAATGATGCCGAGATTGTCTGTTGCAAAATAATCTTCGGGGTTGCCGTTGTACAGATTTCCGCGGGCATTGTTTACATCAAAGCGGTATTCGCTGAAGTTGCGATTTTTTTCGTTGGCCAGCACACCGAATTTGAATTTATTGAAGGAGTTATTGGCGGAGAGGGGCAGTTCCAGGTCGAGCTTAAACTCTTTGCTTTCATCCTGCAGATTTCTGAAAAAATGTGCAGGCAGGGAATATTCCGAAACACGGATGAGGTAGAGCGAGTCGCGGACCTCGTTGGCAAAGAAACGAAGGTCGGGCTCATTTTGAAATGAGCGGGTCATGCCCCCGATCCATTCGGCTTTTAGCCGGCCAAGAGCCGGGAAGAAGTGCTTTCCTCTCAGCTGGAAGCTGCTCAGCCCGCGCTCCATAAACTGCAGCGTGCGGGTTTCGAATATGGCATTGGAAGCCGAGATAAAGCCCGGAGCCGGACCACGCTGATAGCGGCCGGAAATTTGAGCATCGTGATTATAAAGGAGATTAATGCCCAATTCATGATGCTCGCTCACTTTATAACTCAAAGTGGCGAGCCCGTTGATGCGCGGATTGGCAATGCTGCGCATATCATTCAACTGAAAAAAGGGAAAAAGAGATTGGGCTTCGAGGCCGGTGATGTCCCATGCAGCCTGGCTGCCATTGGCATAGTGGGTGAGGCTGCGTCCGGCATTGCCCCCGATGAGGATGCCCAGGTCACGGCCAAAGAGCTTGAAACTGTTTCCGTAGGAGATGCTGAAGTTGTAGTTTGCCCCTGAGTTTTGCGGAGCAGCAGCCATCTGCCGGCTTACGCTTTTGATGCTCTGGTCGATGATCTTCGCATAACTTTCGTTGCGCCTCGCTTTGATGTACAGGTCATTGCTTAATTCATTTCTCAGACTTTCGTCAGCGAGCATTGCGGGCAGCGAGAGGCTTCCGTCATTGTACCCCGCAAAGGCATATCGCCCGGCATCAAAAGAAAGAAATCCGGGGTTGAAACTGGACTGTGTATTGTAGCCGCTGCCTATGCTCAGGCGAAATGTCCTGCTCTCGGGAAATGATTTGGTCGTCAGGTTCACATTGCCTCCGGTGAAATTGCCCGGCATGTCGGGGGTGAAGGTTTTGCTGGCAATTACTTTCTCCAGCATATTGGCCGGTATCAGGTCGAGTGACGCACTGTTGCTGTAGGGGTCTGTGCTGTTCAGCGTCACTCCGTTGAGCTGTGCTCCGGAATAGCGGTCGCCCAATCCGCGCACATTGATTTTTTTCCCGTCCACGATGCTCACACCGGTAATCTTTTTGACCGATTGGGCTGCATTGCTCACCCCAAAGCGGTTCATCTCCTGGCTCGATATCCCGTCCTGAACCGAAAGGGACCTCTTTTGCATGGAAAGAATCGCATTTTCGGTGTTGTCAATTTTGCGTGCTTTGATCACCACTTCATCCAGGCCCATTGATTCGGGACTTAGTTGCACATCCAGTATCAGTTCCTTCCCGGGAAGCACTTCTACCCCCTCAATGGTCTGGGGTGCATAGGATACGTATGAGAACTGAATGTCGTAGCTGCCTGCCGGAATATTGCTTATTTCGTAGTGTCCGTCCAGGTCGGTATTGGAACCCATGAAAGGATTCCGGATAATGACATTTACTCCAATGAGTGTTTCACCGCTTTCGGCATCCGTCACCGTTCCTTTTACGCTGCCGGGCTGGGCCAGAAGAGTGCCCGTGAGAAAGATCAGAAAAAAACCGAGTAATGCCTTGATTTTCATTTGCAAATGCTTTTGTGCAAAAATAGAAGGCGACCCGGGGCCTCCGGCTTCACATATGTTGTATTTGTTTAAGTTAAAGGTTAAGGAATGGTTAAGTGAGGGCATAAAAAAAGCAGGATAAAGAGATATCCTGCTTTTTTGTTGCTGCGTTTTTAATCAGAACAGAAATACTTTCCGGCTGACGTGGAAGGCCTCGCTGCTGACACGAACGAAATAAACACCGGCCGAGAATGCGTGCAGGTCGAGTTCGATCTGCTGCTTTGATCCGGGGTTGAGTTTCACGCTTCGCTGCATGATCACGCGGCCGGAGCCGTTGAGCACTTCAATGTCTGCACTATTATTTTCTGCCGATTGCAGGGTGAAATAAACGGTTCCCCGGGCCGGGTTGGGGCGGATCTCACTCATGGCATAGGCAGCCGGTTTTTTCTTTTCGATGCCGACAAAAGTTTTCAGGTATCCGTAAGAGGAAAGAGCGGTCCATCCGTCTGCCCAGGTGCCGTTGGCTGCCGGATCGAAGGCCCCTTTATAACTTACTTCAGTAAAGAACGGATCCGTGGGATAGGTGGCCAGCGATTGGGTAGCCGGACCGCTTGCCGAAGGCCTCGGGTCGAGCCCGCCATCGGGCAGGCGGCTGATGCCCCCGATTTGCGGGTCGGCAATGACGTTGTTATTGTTGTTGAAGTGATCAATCAAAAACTGAGCAGTGCTGTCTTCCGCACCGGAAGTAAACTGTATGTATCCGGTATTGAGGTCGGCACTGAGGGTGCTGTAATTGCCAAATCCGTAAAAGACATTGTTAGCCAGAATGAGTTCCCCGTTTTCCATGCGTTGCCGGCTGTCGACACCCGAGCCTGCCGGCAGGTCTTCTACCTGGATCATTTTGTTTCCGAAGTCGGTAAAGATGGAATTGTAGTATTTGCCTGCCGTGGCATCTCTGAAAAGCAAAGCAATGCCTCCGGCCTGTTGATTGTCAATGCCTGTGCCGAAATAAGTGGCATTATACACGGTAGGATTTGAATAGATGGTATTTCCATCGGGTTTGGCACCGTCCATCTCGGCAGCATGATCTCCATCGTCAAGTGCCTGAATGCAGAACCAGAACTGGCCCGATCCCCGGTAGCCCAGGTCCCAGTCGAAGCCGTCATCCGCACAAAAGGCCACTGCGGCCCACTTCAGCATGGGGCTTCCGCCAAAAAATTCGATGCCATCGTCTTTGTTTGCAAAAATTTCAATGTGCTCCAATACGGTGCCGCTTCCCACACCGCCCAGGGAGAGCCCGTTGATTTCATCTCCCGGAGAGAGCTCCGCTCCTCCGTGACGGATGGAAACGTAGGTCAGTGATCCGGAGTTGTCGTTGCTGTTGTTTCCTCCGAATTTGATGCGGCTTTCGGTGGAGGGGATGCCTTCGATGGTAGCAATGGGGCTTGAGTTGCCCAGCGGGGCGCTCCCCAGGAGGATCAGTCCGCCCCAGAGTCCGCGATCGCTTTCGTCCAGATCAAAAGGGTCATTGATGTCGTCAATTTCGGCCGTAAAAATGATGGGCTCGGCTGCCGTTCCGTTTGCATATATCTTAGCCGTAGAAACCACGATGAGTGCCGAGGCCGGGTCGCCCGTACTGATATTGTTGCTCGCCAAACCTTTGATGACGGTGCCTTTCTCTATGGTCAGTGTGGCCCCTGAGTCTACAAATACATAGCCGTCCAGCAAATACACATTGTCGCTGGTCCAGGTCACCTGGTCGTTGGGCCCGATATCGGCATCTTTTACCGTCACGGTGTTTTGTGAGCGGAGGCCGGAAGAAAAAAGAAAGAGAAGAAAACTTACTAAAATTGCTCTCATTGCATTGATGTTTTTAATGGTTATAAACTGTCCAAATGGAATGATGCAAAATTTGAGATATACTCTTACCGGTATGTTACTCTCAGATTATCTTTAAGTTAACCGGGACGGGACCCCGTTTTGAGTTAAAGAAAAGTTGTGCTCGAAGGAGGAAGGCCGGCAGGCACCGGATCGCTTAACGGGCTTCCGGCAGGAGATGAAACTCTTTCCCGTACTGGCTTTTGTACCAAAAACTATTGCTCTTCAGACGGAGCACCGTCAGGGTGTCGACAGCCGTGATGAAGCTGCCGCTGTAGTTGAGAACAAGTTGATCTTTCTTGTTAATAAAAGACCAGGTTCCGCTCGACTGGGTTTGAAAAACACCGGCCAGGAGCAGGCGGATTTCCATCGTGCCGTCAGAGTTGAAGAGGTAGCTGATGTCTTCAAACTGGCTGCTGATGTCGTTGCCCTGTTCATCGTATACCTTCTCGGGTACCCAGATGTTCACCAGGCGCGATTCGGGCTTTTTAAAAGAAATCAGGGGCCCATCGCTGTAGCTTTTACAGGCGGAAGCAAAAATCAGGAGGCCGGCAAGGCATAAATAGAGCAGTTTCTTCATTTCCGAAAATTGATTGAGGCTTAAAATTAATGACTAAGGCGCACAATTGCTGTTTTTATCCTGCCCGGTGAGGCTTTATCTTTGCAGGCATGGCGTCAACACAACAACAGGATGCATTGAAACCCATTGTTTCACATGCCAAGGAATACGGCTATATCTTCTCTTCAAGTGAGATATATGACGGCCTGAGTGCCGTATATGATTACGGGCCCTACGGAGTAGAGCTTAAAAACAATATTCGCAGCTACTGGTGGAAGTCCATGGTGCAGATGCACGAAAATGTCGTGGGCCTCGATGCAGCCATATTTATGCATCCCGAAATATGGAAGGCCAGCGGCCACGTGGATGCTTTCAACGACCCGCTGATCGACAACAAGGACTCAAAAAAAAGATACCGGGCCGACCAGCTTATTGAGGATTACCTCGAGAAATACCATAAAAAAATAGCGAAAGACACCGAAAAAGCGCGCAAGCGTTTCGGAGCCGAATTTGACGAAGCGCAGTTTTTGGCGACCAACCCGAATGTCTTGCGCAACAAGGCCAAAATCGAGGAAATCAATTTCCGCATGAACGAGGCGCTGAAAAAGGAAGACTTTGCCGCACTCAAGGCGCTGATCGAAGAGTTGGGGATTGCCGACCCCGAAACCGGATCGAAAAACTGGACGGATGTGCGCATGTTCAACCTGATGTTCAGCACGCAGCTGGGGACCATTGCCGGAGAGGCCGGAAAGCTGTATCTGCGCCCCGAGACGGCTCAGGGCATTTTTGTGAATTTTCTCAACGTGCTCAAAAGCACCCGCCAGAAGATTCCTTTCGGCATTGCCCAGAGCGGCAAGGCTTTTCGCAATGAAATAGTGGCCCGGCAGTTTATCTTCCGCATGCGCGAATTCGAGCAGATGGAAATGCAGTTTTTTGTCAGGCCGGGGGAAGAGGAAAAGTGGTACAGCTACTGGAAGGAAAAGCGCATGAAGTGGCACCAAACGCTGTATGCGCCAAAAAAGCAGTTGGTCAACAATGCAGCGCCTTCTTATGATCACATTCTGCGCTTTCACAATCACGAGAAACTGGCACATTATGCCCGCGCAGCCGTGGATATCGAATTCCGCTTTCCGTTCGGTTTCCGGGAGTTGGAGGGTATCCATTCGCGGGGCGATTTCGACCTCGGGCGCCATCAGGAGTTCAGCGGGAAGAAACTTCAATATTTCGACCCGGAGCTGGGTGAAAGCTATGTGCCCTCAGTGGTGGAGACTTCCATCGGCCTCGATCGCATGTTCTTGGCTGTTTTCGGCCATGCATTGGACGAAGAGACCCTCGAAGACGGCAGTCAGCGCACCGTACTCCGCCTGCCTGCCGAGCTGGCCCCCGTGAAAGTGGCGGTATTGCCGCTGCTCAAAAAGGACGGACTCCCCGAAGAGGCCCGCCAGATTTTTGACGGCCTGAAACTGGAATTTATGTGCCAGTATGACGAAAAGGATGCCATCGGCAAGCGATACCGCAGGCAGGATGCCATCGGCACCCCATATTGCCTGACGGTCGACCATCAGACACTTGAAGACCGGACCCTTACCATCCGCGAGCGGGACAGCATGAAACAGGAACGCATTCCCATTGGAAAGGTAGGGGAAGTGGTGAAAGAACGTGTGCAGATGGAGAATCTGTTGCGGCAATTGTAGGAGGCCGATGACAGGGACTTAGAAAAAAATATTATCTTGAGGGCAAAACTTATCATCTCATGCGCATATTTGTCCTTGTCCTCTCCGCTCTTTTCCTTTTCTCATGCAGCAAGGAAATTCCCGTGGAGACACCCGTGAACACCGGCAACCAATCCGAGCTGCGAACGGTGAAAGTGACGGTCATTCACATTTACAAACTGGATGCTCCGAGGGAGGACAGCCTTGTGCCGGGGGTGGAGGTGAAACTTTTTCTGAGCAAGCAGGACCGGAAGGCAAATACGGGCTGGGACGGTATTCAGACCACCGACCGAAACGGAGTGGCTACTTTCCTGGCACGCGATGACGATTATTATTATGTACGGGCTTCGCACCCCGTTCTCGGTGTTCGCGAAGACGAGGTAAAAACCCCGCCCGGAACCGTTAATTTCCTTGAGATAAGATACTATTGAGGGGCCCCGTATCAGTGTACGATGAGTTGCTTTGTTTTTTCGAAGAGCCCGTTGCTCATTTTTATAAGATAATTGCCGGCTGCATAGCCCTGCAATGAAAGCGTATGGGTGTACGTGCCCGGGCTCAGCAGGCCAAAGTCAAAGCCTTTGATCATCTTTCCGCTGTTGTCGTAGATATAGAGAAAAGGATGCATCTCTTTGACGGCAAAGAAGCGGATGATTGTTTCGTTTTCTGCTGGATTGGGGAAAATCTCGAAATTCAGCAAAGCCGATTGATGAATGCGCTGCCAGGCAAGGCCTGTACCGGGATCGCGGGCTATGGACACTTCAAAAATTCGATTGCTTGCAAAGCTGAGTCCGTTTGTATTGCTGAAAAAAGAATTCGGCACCGTGCTTTCGATGCCTCCGAAGATATAGCCCACCACCCGGCTGTCGCTTTGCAGGGCATTGAGGTCGAGAATTTCGCCATCCATGTAAGGTGCCCGGGGGTGCTCGAAAAACTCCGCACCGGCCCCGAGGTAGCCGGGCATGGCATCCGGCATCACCGATTCCGCCACACTGTCGTTGGCATAGCGCGTCATGCGGCTGATGGTCTTTACAAAAGGCACATTTTCGTCATTAATCAGCTCACCGCTGGCCGTATCGTAGGCATACTGGCCGATTCCACCGAAAAAGAGGGTATGCATGACATTGCCGTTCCGGTCGTACAGGGGCAGATGTGCCGTATGGTATTGATTCAGGAGTTGGGAATAATCATTCCGGACGGTATAGCCGGTGTCGTTGATATCCACCGAGTTGAGCCAGGGCAGGTCGGCATCATAGCGGAAAACGCCCGTGAAGGCCGTAAATCCCTGCCGGCCATCGGCAAAAATTTGGGGCACCATGTTGTAATCTCTCCTGTGAAGGTGGAGCGTGTCAATTTCTTCCCTGTATTGGCTTACCGTAATTTGATTTCCGTCAAAAGCCAGCCTGAAGCGTTTGATGGCATTGCTGTATTCCTGTATGAAGCCGGGGCCGTGGCCGGGCCCCATGGGATTGTAGCGCCCCATGAATTTCTGTCCGCCCACGAGATAATAAAGGCCTTCAAGAAAGCCGGCATAGCCGCCCGTCACCTGAAAGCGGGGGTCCTCCTGCTGATGAATATAGGGGGCCACCGGATTCCCCTGCACGATGGCATCGCTGAGGGCGCTCACTTCTATGGCACAGATATTCGGATATGTGATGTGGTCACCGGCCTGCGCACTGAAGCCGTATCCCCCGAAGAGGTAGAGGGTGTCGTCATGCTGCACAAACTCCATATTGGTCGATTGCAGCTGCTCGCTGACGGAAGAGTCGAGCGAGCTCAGCGGAGCCGACCAGACCTCTTTCCGGGCTACATCAATGACATAGATATTCTTGTTGTTGCCGGCATCCGGGAAGGCTTCAAAGGGCCTGCGTTTGTGCAGGCCGTCCGTTCTTCCACCGATGATGACCCAGCGGCCCTGGCGGTCGATGGCAGAGGCAAAGGAATGTACGGCCGGCAAGGCGCTGAAAGTTATCTCCTTCAGTTCGGGAGTAAATTCACCACCACTTTATGAAAAAGCTCCGAAAGCAGGGGCAAGTGTCAGGAGGAGGAGAAAAAGTGTACGCATTTGCCGAAATTAAAGAATACAAGAAATAAAAGTGCCTTACACAAAGCACTTTTCATCCAATGACGAATACTTAACTTTGGTTCCTCAAGCAAAAGGGACTATGACAAAGGTGAAACCGGCCATACCCAAAGGTATGCGTGACTTTGGCCCCGATCAGATGGCCAGGCGAAATTATATTGTCGCTCATCTCCGCGAAGTTTTCGAGCGATTCGGGTTTTTGCCCCTCGAAACTCCGGCCATGGAGAAGCTCGAAACCCTGACGGGCAAATACGGAGAAGAGGGGGACAAACTCATTTTTAAAGTACTCAACAGTGGCGATTTTCTAAAAAAAGCCGACCGCGAAGCCCTCGAAACCGGGAATTTGACACGGCTGGCCCGTTCCATTGCCGAAAAAGGGCTGCGCTATGACCTGACCATCCCCTTTGCCCGTTATGTGGCCATGAATCGGGGGCGGATTGCCTTCCCCTTCAGACGATACCAGATGCAGCCTGTCTGGCGGGCCGACCGCCCGCAGAAAGGCCGCTACCGTGAGTTTGTTCAATGTGATGTGGATGTCATCGGCAGCACCGGTCTGATCTCCGAAGCCGAACTGATTCAGATATACCAAATGGCTTTTGCCTCGCTGAATGTGGGCATCCGCATCCGGGTAAACAACCGGAAAATACTGGAAGGGCTGGCCGGATATCTCGGTGTCGCAAATCAATTTTCTGCCCTTACCGTGGCCCTCGACAAACTCGATAAGGTGGGCATGGCAGGCATCCGCCCCGAGCTGGCGGCCAGGGGCCTCCTGCCCAAAGCCATTGAAGACTTGGAAAAAATAATTGAAAAAAGAAGCTGGTCGCTCGATCACCTGGAGAAACTGCTCGACAATGAACGCGGGCAGGCAGGCATCCGTGAGTTGCGAAAAATATTCTCTTTCCTGTCCGAGGCCGAAAAAAGCAATGTGGAATTTGACCTGACCCTTGCCCGGGGCCTGGATTATTACACGGGGACGATCTTTGAAGTGACAGCCGAAGGAGTGGAAATTGGCTCGGTGGGTGGCGGAGGACGATACGATGACCTTACCGGAGTCTTCGGCCTGCCCGGAACGAGCGGAGTGGGCATCTCCTTCGGCCTCGACCGCATCTATGATGTGATGGAAGAGCTGAAACTCTTTCCGGAAAATATAGAAACGGCCAGTCAGGTGCTTTTTATCAACTTTGGCGGAGAGGCGGAAGCCAAAAGCTTCGAAATGCTCGGCCGTTTTCGTCTGCTGGGCCTTCGCTGCGAGATTTATCCGGATGCAGCCAAAATGAAAAAGCAAATGAAGTATGCCAACGCCAGGCGCATTCCTTTCGTCATCATGCTGGGCGAAGAAGAGATACAATCATCGATGCTGCAGCTCAAGGACATGCAAAGCGGATCGCAGACACGCATGACCGAAACCGATGCTCTGGAGATAATTCAGACCCAGTTAAAAACACCTTGAATCACAGGATATGAAGCAAGCGGAAATAGGCAATGAATATCTGACGCTCGGAGTCATCAGCGATTGGGTACGCGAGGAGCGGGAACTGGTACTTTCGCATGAAGCAAAACAGCAGGTGGAGCGATGCCATGCGTACTTGAAGGAGAAACTGGCCCGCAGCGATGCGCTTTTTTACGGGGTGAATACCGGCTTTGGCGCGCTGTGCAATGTAGCCATTTCGGACGATCAGATCGAAGAACTTCAGGTCAATCTGGTGCGCTCCCATGCCTGCGGTGCGGGCCGGAAAGTGCCACCCTTCCTGGTGCGGCTCATGCTGCTTTTCAAGGTGCTCAACCTCAGCAAGGGCTATTCCGGCATCTCGGGGGCCGTGCTCGATCGCCTTCTTACTTTTTATAATCGCAGGCTTTTCCCGGTCATTTACAAGTCGGGATCGCTGGGGGCCTCGGGCGACCTGGCCCCGCTGGCCCATTTGTCGCTGCCCCTCTTCGGGGAGGGCGAAATCTGGTATGAAGGCAAGGTGCACCCTGCTTCGGATATCTTGCCCGGGCTGGGCCTCGAAGCGCTGACACTGGGCCCGAAAGAGGGCCTTGCCCTGCTCAACGGAACCCAGTTTATGAGTGCCTATGCATTTCATGCCTGGCAAAAATCCACGCACCTCATGGACTGGGCCAATTTTATCACGGCCCTCAGCATGGATGCTTTTGATGCCAAAAGTGAATCTTTGGACCCCCTGATCCATTCCCTGCGGCAGGCACACAGCCAGGGCTATGTGGCCGATACCATCCGTTTCTTTCTCGAGGGAAGCGAGATATCGAAGCGCGAAAAGAAACAGGTGCAGGACCCTTATTCCTTTCGATGCGTACCACAGGTACATGCAGCCGTTCACCGGGCCTTCGACCATGTGGGCGATGTGCTCGAGGAAGAAATCAACGGAGTGAGCGACAATCCCAATATCTTTGTGGATGCGGATCGCATCCTCTCGGGCGGCAATTTTCACGGTGAGCCTCTTGCACTGATACTTGACTATGCGGCCATTGCCATTTCCGAGATCGGAAGCATCTCGGAAAGAAGAACCTATCAGCTGATTTCGGGACAAAGAGGCCTGCCTGCTTTTCTGACGGCACAGGGCGGATTGCATTCGGGCTTGATGATTCCGCAATACACGGCAGCCTCGCTGGTGAGCAAAAACAAGCAGTTGTGCACTCCGGCTTCGGTGGACTCCATTCCCTCTTCCAACGGGCAGGAAGACCACGTGAGCATGGGAGCCAATGCGGCTGTCAAGCTCTATGATGTGGTCGAAAACGTGCATGACATTCTGGCCATCGAACTGATGTGCGCGACCCATGCCATCGAATACAGGCGCCCGGCCCGGTCTTCGCAAATCATCGAAAATATCTTGGCCGCCCTCCGGGAGGAATTGCCTTTCAATGACAAGGACCATGTGCTCTATGAGGATATGCGCATATGCAGGGCTTTTATTATGAAGTACAATCCGCTCGATTTTGCCTGATCTCAAGTTAAAGGCCGATGACTAAGCAGCGCAGATTTTTATCCAACCTGGCCTTTTTGCTTCTTGCAAATCTGCTGGTAAAGCCGTTCTGGATACTGGGCATCGACCGGACGGTGCAGAACCAGGTCGGCCCCGAAGAATACGGCCCCTACTTTGCCCTGCTCAATTTTTCCTTTCTCTTCAATATTTTCCTCGATTTCGGACTGAACAATTTCAACAACCGCGCCATTGCCCGCCACGATTCATTGCTCGAGCGTCTGCTGCCCAATATCATTTCTCTGAAAATCCTCCTCGGTGCGGGCTACTTTCTGATTTCCTTTCTCGCGGCCATGGCCAGCGGATTCCGGGGCGACCAACTCTTCATACTTTCTTTCCTTCTTTTCAATCAGATACTGGTTTCTTTCATACTCTACTTTCGAAGCAATGTAGCCGCCCTGCATTATTTTCGCCTCGATGCCGTTTTGAGCATCACCGACCGATTGCTGATGATCCTGCTTATCGGGTTTATGCTTTGGGGCGATGTGCTGCCCGGAAAGATCAGTATCCGGCATTTTGTGTACGGGCAGACACTTGCCTATTTCCTCACGGCTGTTTTTGCCTTTGCTGCGCTCAAATCTTTGAGAAAGGAGCTCCGCCTCTCATGGCGCTTCGGCCTTTTTCGTAAAATTTTGAAGTTGTCGCTGCCCTTTGCACTGCTCGGCCTGCTCATGAGCATCTACCACCGCATGGATGCCGTGATGATTGAGCGCATGCTCCCGGATGACGGAGCCCTTGAGGCGGGCATTTATGCGGCATCTTACCGCCTCCTCGATGCCTTTAATATGATGGGTTTTGCATTTGCCAGCATACTGCTGCCGATGTTTGCCCGCATGCAAAAAAAGAAGGAAAATATCCGCCCGCTTTTGGCGCAGGGGTTTAAAGCCATGCTTTTTCTGGCCATTACCGTGATGGCCCTTTCCTGGTTTTACAGGCACGAGATCATGCAATTGCTTTATACGGCTTATACGCCTTATTGGGGCCGGCTATTCGGACTGCTCATACTCAGCTTTGCCGGTGTGGCTTCCATGTACATTTACGGCTCCCTGCTGACGGGTGGCGGCTATCTGAAGGCCCTGAATGTAATCGGCATCTCGGGGGTGCTCGTCAACCTGGTTTTGAATTTTCTCCTCATTCCCCGCTTCAAAGCCGAAGGAGCTGCGCTGGCAACGGTCGTGACACAGTCTGCCGTGGCCGTGGCCCATTTGATTGCGGCTGCCTATGTCTTTCGCCTGCGTCCGGCTCAGGTGCTGCCCCCGGTCATCCCGCTCTTTTTTATTCTGGCCGCGGCCGAAGGCTATCTCTCTACCTTGCTCCCCTTTGCATGGATATTTCAGGTACTGGCGGCCGGTATGGCCATGCTGCTCACCGGATTTATGCTTCGAATGGTGGATATCGTCAGTGAACTGAAGGCAACCAATTGATGTCTTCCTTCATCTTAATTCAGTAAAGCA
>Ga0256839_1003342_pt1 | contig 16639 bp, 12 predicted proteins | sample 354166metaG_FD_185968 | JGI IMG/M metagenome (GOLD analysis project Ga0256839, IMG submission 185968) | Hydrothermal vent microbial communities from Mid Atlantic Ridge, Atlantic Ocean - 354-166 | ecosystem: Environmental > Aquatic > Marine > Hydrothermal vents | place: Atlantic Ocean: Mid... | reverse complement strand
CCTTCCTCCTACGCGGGCCAGAACAATCCGACCGTGCCCGTCCCACTCCGCGATGACCTGCCCTGCCCGAACCTGGGCATCTGTGCAGATCCGTATCTCAGCCCCCGCTGGTAGGGAGTACCTGGCCAACAGATGTCCCGCCCTGTCCCGAATCTCCACAGCAGGATCGCGGCCCACAACCACCCGTCGCCTCGAACCTGCGTCCAGTACTTCACAGTTCACGAGTCCCACGACCCCGTCATAGTCACTCAGCAGCCTCGACTGAAGAACCGGGGGCCGCACCACCCCACCATGGCGTAGGGAGCGCAGCGTCAACCGCATCCCAGGTTCCCCGATCGACTGGGCCGCGATGATGCCCACGGGGGTTCCCCGCTCGACAAGCTCCCCAGTGCTGAAGTCCGTGCCGTAGCAGAGCTGACAAACGCCGAGCGGAACTTCGCAAGTCATCGGACTGCGTACCGGGACTGATCGATCCCTATCGCCTCTATTCGCTGCGCAATGTCCTTCGTGACCAACCAGTTCTCCCGAACCACTACCCGACCGCCAACCGGAGCCACTAGCGTGGATCGAGCTACGCGCCCGTAGATGGCGCGCCACAGGGGCACGACCACTATTCCCCCCTGCCTCACCGCAGCTTTTGTAATGCCGCGCCGCGTCCCGCAGTCATAAGTGGTCCAACCACCGGGCGATCTGATTGGGGGCAAGGGTGAAGGGTACGACGCGCCAGCGACGCCACTACTGGTACTGCAGTTCGAGCTCTTCTCCATCTGGTGCAGATCCCGTCGCACGGTCCCTCATAGCCATGCGGAACACACACGTCCTTTCGGCCCCCGCAAGGGGCGCACTCCGAGGCGCCCCCCCTAACATTCGCACCGTTGCGGCCGCTAACCGTGAGGACGCTGAGGTGTCCGGGCCCGCCCAGTGGCATAGTCTAGACGAAGGCATCCCGCGGCGCGCGATCCGGGCTCGATCGGTGCCCTTAGGTGCCCCCCTGCTCGGTGCCGTCGCGCACTACGCTGCTTTGCCAAGCTGAGCGGCAAGTGAGCAACCGGCGCGGCCTCCGCACAAGCCGCGCGAGGAACTCATCCACCGTCCCGTGTGGTTGAACAAGTGCAGCACGGGGTGTTGCGCTACCGCCTCACCTGTGACCGAAGAATCGGCTGCACGATCCGTCGTCCCAGTGCGGCCGAAGGTGGTGCGGAGGGCGTTGCAGAGGAGTTACCATCAGCGAAGATCTCGGAGTGCGGTGCAAAGCACCACAGAAGAGGGCCTGGAATCCTCTCCGTCGGACTCCTCGCTCGGATGCGTCAACTGAGGTCAGCGCTGACGGGCACGATACGGCCAGAGCAGCACCGGCTCGGGGTGACAGCCCTGTGTCTGGGAAGCGCCACCAAACGAAAACGGCCTCGGTCGCGCCGAGGCCGTGTTGCACCCGCTTTCGCGATGATTGCTACCAGGCAAAGTGAGCGAATGCTTTGTTTGCCTCCGCCATACGATGCACCTGCTCACGGGTATGCATCGCCGTTCCCTCACGGCGGTAGGCCGCCATCAGCTCCTCGGCCAGGCAAACGTACATCGGCTTACCCTGCTTGCGGCGGGCATCCCGAGCCGCATGAATAATCCATCGAATCGCCAGCGACTGCTGACGATTCGGCTTCACCTGCATCGGAACCTGGTAGGTGGCACCGCCGACACGACGCGAGCGAACCTCAAGCTGCGGCTTCACATTCTCCACGGCCTGGACGAAGACCTCCAGTTCGTCCACATCCTTCATCCGCCGCTTGATCTCGTCCATGGCCTGGTAGAAGACACGCTGCGCGACGGTCTTCTTGCCGTCCCACATCAGGCAGTTGATGAACTTGGAGACGAGAAGCGAGTTGTAGCGCGGATCGGGTCTTAGCTGCTTCTTGCTTGCGGTCGGTTTCTTACGCATTGCTGTGCAACCTCCAGTGCGATTGGGGAGCCCAACCCGCTACGACTCTCGCTTCGTTCCGTACTTCGACCGGGACCGTTTCCGGCCCTCGACGCCGGCACAGTCCAAAGCCCCCCGAACGATGTGGTAGCGCACGCCAGGCAGGTCGCGCACACGCCCCCCACGAACCAGGACAATGCTGTGTTCCTGGAGGTTGTGGCCTTCGCCCGGAATGTAGGCGGTCACCTCACGACCGTTCGACAGCCGAACACGCGCGATCTTACGGAGCGCAGAATTCGGCTTTTTCGGTGTCATCGTTTTGACCTGGAGGCAAACCCCCCGTTTGAAGGGGTTACCTTCCAGCGCCGGAGCCTTCGATTTCGAACGCTTTCGCTTCCGGCCCTTACGCACCAGTTGATTGATCGTCGGCATAGATCTCCACCAACTTCCCTGGTCAGACGCCTCAGCTCTCGTGGCAATACTATGCGGCGCCAGGAAGCAGGGCAATCGCCCAGGGGGCCGAACGTCCAACTTTTTCCAAGAGCAGCACTTCAGTCCTGACTCGTGCTCCCCACCGACGGTCGGATCTCGGGCTGTTCGGCCTCGAGAGCCTCCAGCGCCATCCTCGATACGCGTACGTCAGACTGCACGTACGTCTTGAAGCCCGTCCCGGCCGGGATCAGCCGGCCAAGGATGACGTTTTCCTTCAGGCCGACCAACGGGTCGCGCTTGCCTGCAATGGCAGCCTCCGTCAACACCCGGGTCGTCTCCTGGAAACTAGCCGCGGAGATGAAGCTCTCCGAGCCTACCGCAGCCTTGGTAATCCCCAGCAGCAGCGTGCGGGCCGTCGCCGGCCGCGGCCGCTCCCACTTCGCAGGCTCGCCTCCCTGAGCTACCACCGACGCATTCTCCTTCTCCAAATACTCCAGCGGTACCACTTCCCCTACCGTAAACTGCGTGTCCCCAGGATCCGTGATCTTGCCCGACCGCTGCAACCGCCGGTTGATCTGCTGGAACTGATGCCGGTCAATCTGCGTCTCCGGCAACAAATTCGTGTCGCCAGGATCCTCCACCATCACCTTCCGCAGCATCTGGGCAATAATGATCTCCACATGCTTGTCGTCAATCTCCACCCCCTGCCCCCGATACACCGCCTGGATCTCCCGGAGCAGATACTGCTGCAGCGGCTCCTCACCGGCAATACGCAGGATGTCGTGCGGATCCAGGGGTCCTTCGCAGAGGGGATCGCCCGCACGAACCCGGTCGCCCGTGCGAACACGGAGCGGTTTGTTGCCGGGAACCGCATGGTCGAGCTGAACACCGGTCTTCTCATTGACAACGCGGACGATCCGTTTACCCCGAACGCGTTCCTTAAGCACCTCCACGACACCGTCGATCTCGGCCATCACCGCCGGCTCCTTCGGTCGACGCGCGTCGAACAGCTCACTCACCCGCGGTAGACCACCGGTGATGTCCTGCGTGCCGGTTTGCTCCTGAGGCTGGCGTGCCAGAATCGTCCCCTTACGGACGAGCTGACCATCCCGCACCTCGATCAACGATCGCTCAGGCAGGTGGCACATGTCCAGAACCCGGCCCGTCTCGGGATCCTCGATGCGAATAGCGGGTTGCCGGTCACCGCGATGCTCTGCCACCTCCAGCCGCTCCCGACCGGTGGCCGGATCGCGATCGATGTGGAGCGTGTCGCCTTCGACCAGATCCTCGAATCGAGCACGCCCCTCAACTTCACAGACCACCGGGCGGATGTGGGGATCCCATTGAGCGATCACCTGTCCCTTACGTACCTTGCCGCCCGGCTCAACGAGTGGCTCGGCGCCTTCGGGAATCGGGTACGAGGCCAGCTCGCGCCCCTTGCTGTCGAGCACCCGGACTCGAGCTTTCTTGCCGACGACGATCAGACGCTGCCTATCCTCCTGGTCCACCCTGACCACGTCGCAGTCGGTATACTCCACCACTCCGGAGTGCTGGCTCACCACGTTACTTTGCTCGACACGCCGCCGCGCAATCCCGCCGATGTGGAACGTGCGCATGGTCAACTGGGTGCCCGGCTCGCCGATCGACTGGGCCGCAATGATTCCCACCGCCAGCCCCTGCTCGACCAACTCCCCGGTGGTCAGGTCCATGCCGTAGCAGAGCTGGCAAACGCCCAAGGGCGCCTCGCACGTCACCGGGCTGCGAACCCGGATCTTCGCGATTCCCATCTCCTCGATCAGCTTGGCGATCTCTTTGGTAATGAGCTGGTTCTCCCGCACCACCACCTCATCGCGGACCGGGTCGACGATGGTCGATCGGGCGACGCGGCCATAGATAGCACGCCAGAGCGGCACGACCACGACATCCCCTTGCTTGACAGCCGCCTTCGTGATGCCGTTCGTCGTGCCACAGTCGTAGCAGGTTACGACCACATTCTGGGCGACGTCGGCGAGCTTTCGGGTGAGATAACCGGAGTCGGCGGTTTTCAGGGCCGTGTCGGCCAGTCCCTTGCGGGCACCGTGGGTGGAGCTGAAGTACTCGAGCACCGTCAGCCCTTCTCGGAAACTGGACTTGATCGGGGTCTCGATGATCGCTCCGGAGGGCTTCGCCATCAACCCGCGCATTCCGGCTAGCTGCTGCACCTGGTCTTCATTGCCACGAGCCCCCGATTGGGCCATGAGATAGATCGGGTTGATGTACGGCTTCCCGTCCCGCTCATCGTTGCGTAGCGCTTCCATCAACGACCGCTTGATCTCCTGGCTCGCTTTCATCCAGATATCGATGATCTTGTCCCGGATTTCGCGGCGTGTTACCTCACCGCGCTGCAGGCTCTCATGGAGCAATCCCACCTCTCGTTCGGCGCGCTCGAGCACCTCTTGCTTGTTGGGTGGCTGCTTCAGGTCCACCGTCCCAAAGCTCAGCCCACTCTTTGTCGCCAGCCGAAAACCAAACTCCTTCATCCGATCCAACAGATCGATCGTTTCCGAACGCCCCAGCAACTCATAACAGTCCGCAATTACCTGGTTCAGCTCCTTGCTCCTCAACAACACGTTGTAGTACGGCATCCTTTCATGCAAGATGTTGTTGAACAACAGACGCCCCACCGACGTCTCGATGATCCCTCCAGGACGATAATCTTCCGCACCCTCTCCTACCACTCGCTCCTTCGTCTTCGGCAGCCTCACCCGAATCCGCGCATGCAGATTCACCAATCCGTGCTCGTACGCATAAATCGCCTCGTCCGGATCCGCAAACAACTTGCCTTCCCCAGGCTGCCCCTCCAGAATCACCGACGCAAAGTAACACCCCATCACGATGTCCTGACTGGGACCAATGATCGGGTTTCCGTGCGCCGGCGAAAAGATGTTGTGCGTCGACAGCATCAACGTCGCCGCCTCAACAATCGCCTCGATCGACAACGGCAGATGCACCGCCATCTGGTCGCCATCGAAGTCCGCATTGAACGCCTTGCACACCAAAGGATGGATCTGAATCGCATTCCCCTCCACCAACACGGGCTCGAACGCCTGGATGCCCATTCGGTGCAGAGTGGGGGCACGGTTGAGCAGGACGGGGTGGTTGCGGATTACTTCGTCCAGGATATCCCAGACCGGATCGCGGCGCTGTTCGACCAGACGTTTGGCTGACTTGATCGTATCGGCATGGCCCAGTTCCTTAAGGCGGCGTATGATAAAGGGGGTATAAAGCTCCAGCGCAATGCGCTTGGGCAAACCGCACTGGTGGAGCTGGAGCTCTGGTCCGACCACGATCACAGAGCGGGCCGAGTAGTCCACTCGCTTGCCCAGCAGGTTTTCTCGGAAACGCCCCTGCTTCCCCTTGATCATGTCGCTCAAGCTCTTTAAGGGCCGGTTGGACGAGCCCATTACGGGTCGCTTGCACCGGTTGTTGTCGAAGAGGGCATCGACCGATTGCTGGAGCATCCGTTTCTCGTTGCGGATGATCACCTCGGGTGCGTTCAGGTCCATCAGTTTCTTGAGGCGGTTGTTTCGGTTGATGATTCGGCGATAGAGGTCGTTGAGGTCACTGATGGCGAAGTTACCGGTTTCGAGGGCCACGAGCGGGCGGAGTTCCGGCGGGATGACGGGAATGCACTCCAACACCATCCATTCGGGCTTGTTCTCGCTATCCCGGAGTGCTTCGACCACTTTGAGTCGGCGGATCACTTCCGAGCGGGTCTGTTTCGATTCCGTGGTTTCCAGCTCGCGGCGCAGTTCCTGACTGAGTTCGACGAGATTGAGCCGTTGGAGGAGCTTTTTGATCGCCTCGGCTCCCATGTCGGCCTCGAACGACCCGATGCCGTATTCCTCCACGTACTGGCGGTACTCCTCCTGTGTCAGGATTTGCCGCTCCTGCAAGGGGGTATCCTTGGGATCGATCACGATGTAATCCTGGTAATAGATCACCCCTTCGAGCTGGCCCGCTTTCAGGTCCAGAAGCGCCGCGATTCGGCTTGGTGCGACTTTAAAGAACCAGATATGCACGACAGGCGCGGCGAGCTCGATGTGCCCCATGCGGCGGCGGCGAACACGTGACTCGGTCACTTTCACGCCGCAGCGGTCACAGATGATTCCCTTGAACTTCATCCCCTTGTATTTGCCGCAGGAGCATTCGTAGTTCTTCTCGGGGCCGAAGATGCGTTCGCAGAAGAGGCCGTCCTTTTCGGGCCGGAAGGTGCGGTAATTGATCGTTTCCGCCCGCTTCACTTCGCCGAACGACCAAGAGCGGATGTCGCTCGGACTGGCCAGGCGAATCCGTACCGCCGTGTACTCGTTAACGCGTTCGTAGCTGCTTTCCACCGAGCTCACTGTGCACTCTCCCGCTAATTCGAGCTGAACCCCCTTGTAGGATCTCCGCAGCGCCCCTTACATGCGATGCTTTTCCAACGAGATATTCAGCGCCAGGCCTTTGATCTCGTTCATGAGCACCTCGAAGCTGGCGGGCATCCCCGCCTCGAGCGTGTTCTGCCCTTTGACAATCGATTCATAGATCTTGGTTCTCCCATCGACGTCATCGCTCTTAACCGTGAGCATCTCCTGCAGGGTGTAGGCGGCACCGTAGGCTTCCAGCGCCCAGACTTCCATCTCGCCGAACCGCTGGCCGCCGAAGCGGGCCTTGCCCCCCAAGGGTTGCTGGGTGATCAGGGAGTATGGTCCGGTTGCCCGTGCATGGATCTTGTCGTCCACCAGGTGGTGGAGCTTCATCATGTACAGGTAGCCCACGGTCACTTCCTGCTCGAACGGTTCGCCGGTGCGCCCGTCGTAAAGAACGGTCTTACCACTTTCGGGCAGACCGGCCTGGCGGAGCAGGTCGCGGATTTCGTCCTCGTCGGGTCCATCGAACACCGGACAGATCGCCTGGAAGCCGAGGACTTTCGCGGCCCAGCCCAGGTGGGTTTCCAGGATCTGGCCCACGTTCATGCGGCTGGGTACCCCGAGGGGATTGAGCACGATGTCAACCGGGGTTCCGTCCGCCAGGTAAGGCATGTCCTCGATGGGCAAGATCTTGGCGATCACTCCTTTGTTGCCGTGGCGTCCCGCCATCTTGTCCCCCACCGAAATCTTTCGTTTGATGGCCAGGTACACCTTGACCCTCTGGAGGACACCGGCAGGCAGCTCGTCCCCGGCCTTCAGTGCGTTGATGCGACGGCGGTGCTCGACCTTGAGCATGTCGATGCGCCGCCAGTAGCGCCGGTAGATCTCCTGGGCCTGCTTCTTAACCGCAGGAGAGCGGATATCGAACAAGTCCAGGCTAAACCGTTGGATTTGGTCCAGTATTTTCCGCTGATCCCCCTTGCCGAAGTGGACGCCGGTCTTGGGATCAATCAATGGTTTGTCAAGCACTTCCTCCAGGGCCTGGACCAACTCCCGGAATGTGTTGCGCAGGTTGTCGACGTATTCCTTTTCGAGCCGTTTGAGCAGCTCCTCGCGCTCCTGGCGTTGCTCTTCGCTGAGACTGTGTCTACGGGCGAATTTTTGCGTACCAATCACGACCCCTTCGATCCCGCTGGGCACCTCCAGACTGACGTTTTTCACGTCCTCGCCCGCTCGGCCAAAGATCGCCTGTAACAGCTTCTCTTCGGGAGACATCTCCTGACGGGGCTTGGGGGCGACTTTACCGACGAGCACGTCCCCCTGCCGTACGTAGGACCCGATCCGGGCGATGCCGTCTTCATCCAGGTTGCGCAGAACCGCAGGGGGAACATTGGGGATCTCGCGGGTAAATTCCTCTTTGCCTTGCTTCGTCTCTCGAATGTCGCAATCGAAGTCGTGAATGTGGATCGAGGTATACACATCATCCCGCACCAGGCGTTCGGAAATGACGATGGCATCCTCGAAGTTGTACCCTTCCCATGACATGAAGGCGACCAGCACGTTGCGGCCCAAACTAAGCTGCCCCTGGCAGGTCGCGGCGCCGTCGGCAATGATCTGGCCCGCCTTCACGCGATCCCCCACCTTCACGATCGGTTTCTGGTTCAGGCAAGTGCGGTCGGTCAACCCAGCAAACTTTTTCAGGTGGTAGACCCGATCATCGACCAGAATCCGCGTGGCGTCCACATACGTGACCACGCCGTCCTCGACCGCTCGAACCACCAAACTAGAGTTCTGGGCCACGTACGGCTCCATTCCGGTGGCCACCAGCGGGGGCTCGGTGACCAGCAACGGCACCGCCTGCCGCTGCATGTTCGATCCCATCAGAGCCCGGTTGGCATCGTCATGCTCCAGGAACGGGATCAAGCTCGCCGAAACACCGACCGGCTGCTTGGTAGAAACGTCGATGAACTCGACCTCCTTAGCGGGCACTTTGACATAGTCGCCCCGGTACCGGACAACCAGCTCCTTTTCCTTGATCTTCTTGCCCTTCAATTCGGTGTCGGCCGGGGCAATCTTGTGGTTGTATTCCTGGTCTGCGCGGAGCCAACGGATTTCATCGGTAACGGAGCCGTCCTTGACCACACGGTACGGCGTGATCAGAAAGCCGTACTCGTCGATGGTGGCGTAAACGGCGAGGCTGGAGATCAACCCGATGTTGGTGCCTTCGGGCGTCTCGATCGGACAGATTCGGCCGTAGTGGGAGTGGTGCACATCGCGTACCTCGAAACCGGCGCGCTTGCGGTTCAACCCACCCGGGCCCAGAGCGCTGAGACGACGTTCGTGAGTAAGCTGAGACAGGGGGTTGGTTTGGTCGACAACCTGGGACAGTTCGCTACGGCCGAAGAAGTACTCGATAGCGGCCGTTACGGCCTTGTTGTTGATAAGCTGCCTGGGGGTAATGTCAGGCTTGTCCGCATGTAGACTCATTCGCTCCTGCACGGTCCGCTTCAGCTTGCCAAAGCCTTTGCGGATCTCCTCGCAGGCGAGCTCATCAACTGTTCGGACCCGGCGATTGCCCAAATTGTCGATGTCGTCGGTTTCGACCTGCCGAGCCCGTAGTTTCATCAAGTGGCGGATGCAATCGATGATATCTTCGACCGTCAGGGTCTGCTGATCCTCGGGGATGTTCTTTCCAAACTTGCGATTCATGCGGAACCGGCCGACCCGGCCGAGGCGATAACGGATCGGATCGTGAAACTTTTCGTAGAAGAGATCGCGCGCCCGGTCAATCTGCGGCGGGTTTCCGGGCCGCAGCTTCTGGTAGATCCGCATGAGCGCGTCTTCATGACTGGTGGAGGGATCCTCTTTGAGAGACTCGATGATGATCGGGTCCTGACCGGGGATGATGATCTCCACTTCCTTCACGTTGGACTCGAGGAGCTCATCCACCTTGGCCTGGGTAATCAGCCCCCCGCTGTCCACGATGATCTCACCGGTGACGGGATCGACGATGGGGCCGCACGCGAACGTGTCCGCGATCTCGTTCGCGTTCGCTTTGGTAACTTTCACCACCTTTGTGCGGTAGAAGGCGCGAAGTAAGGCGGCATCCGTGCTGTACTCTTCGCTCATCGCGCGGATGAGCATCAGGGCGGGGAGCCGGTTGGTCTGGTCGATGCGAGCATAGAGCGTGTTCCGTCGGCTCACCGTAATGTCAACCCAACTGCCGCGTTCCGGGATGATGCGGCACACGAACGTTTTCCCGCCGCTGGCGTCCTTTTCCTCCAGGAAATCCACCCCCGGGCTGCGGTGCAACTGGCTCACAACGACGCGTTCAGCGCCGTTGATGATGAATTCGCCGCCCCCAAGCATAATCGGGATCTCGCCGAACCAGATCGCTTCGTCGATCGACTCGTTCCCACGCACGAGGCGAAGCCAAATCTTCAGGGGACGGCCATAGGTGAGCCCCAGTTCCCGGCACTCGTCCGGATCGAACCGCGGCTCATCCAGCTCATAGTAGAGATACTCCAGCCGCATGCTTTCGTCGTAGCTGACGATGGGGAACGTCTCGCGTAGGACCGCTTCCAGCCCCTGGTTTTTCCGTTCGTGGGGGGGGGTATCGGGTTGGAGGAATGCCTCGTACGCGCGGCGCTGGATCAGCGTCAGGTCCGGTATCTCCAAATCCAGCGCCGAGTGGCCCAGAAAGCGGCGTTCCTTCCAAAAGCGGCCATTTTGCGAACCCGATGTTGACATGTTCTGGCTCACCTCGCTACCACGGTACGTACGCGATCCGTCCAGGGTCGAAGAGACACAGTGCACAGCTCAGGGCACAACGGAGGCGTGCCGGGCGGAACCGGCCCCGCCCGGCGCCGCGCCTTGTTCCCATCGGCTTGCCCGATCGGATGCTACTTGATGCTGACCGTCGCACCGGCTTCTTCGAGCTGTTTCTTGAGGTTCTCGGCCTCGTCCTTGGGAACGCCCTCGCGAATCTTCGAGGGGGCTTTTTCGACGATTTCCTTGGCCTCCTTCAAACCAGCGCCGGTGATGCTACGGACCACCTTGATGACGCTGATCTTCTTGTCGGGGGCGAACCCTTCCAACACCACGTCGAACTCGGTCTTTTCTTCCTCGGCAGCAGCGGCCCCTGCTCCCGGAACCGCCCCAGGCATGGCTGCCACCGCCACCGCACCGGCAGCGGGCTTCAGTCCGTACTCTTGCTCCAGATAGTCACCCAGTTCCTTGGCTTCCAACACGGTCAGTTGCACCAGTTGGTCGCCCAGGGTCTTGATCTTCTCACTCCAGCTACGAGCTTCTGCAGTCGCCATCGTTCCGATCTCCTCCCACTAACGTGGTGAACGGACAACTTCGTTGCAACCAACAAACCGCCTACCCTTCGCCCCCCTCCTCTGCCTTGGTGCGGAGCTGTCCCAGCACACGGCCGGCAGCGCCTTCTAACAGCGCCACCACGCCGGTCGCGGCCCCCACCAGCATGCCCAGAACGCGACCGATCAACTCCTCCCGAGTGGGCATTTGGCTGAGGGCGACGACCTCCTCCGAGGAGATCGCTTGCTTGGCCAGAACGCCCCCTTTGATGCGGATCTTCTCGTTCTTTTTCGCCCAGTCGGTGAACTCGCGGGCGAGCTCAACGATCGAGTTCCCGCCCCAAGCGATTGCGGTTGGTCCCCGCAGGTAGGTGTCCACCCCCTTAACGTCCATGTCTGTCAAGACGATCCGAGCAAGGGTGTTCTTGACCACACGGAGTTTGATGTTCTTCTGACGGAGCGCCAGGCGCAGTTCGTTGCTTTCGTTCGCGGTCAGGCGCTCGATGTCCACGAACAAGAACTCGTCGGCGTCCCCCAGGGCACGCCGCAGATCGTTCATCATGAGCTGCTTCACGAACCGACTCATCGCGCCGTTTCCCTTGCTGCGGTTAGCGAGTCAACTACCCATCCCCCGCTTCAGGCCACCTGCACCTTGACGGAGGGGCTCATCGTGGCAGACAGCGCCACGTTCCTCACGTACTGGCCCCGCACCGCGGCCGGACGCAGGGCGCGCACGGTCTGAAGCGCCGTCTCGATGTTCTCGATCAATGCCTGCTCGGACATACTCACCTTGCCGACGGGGATGTGGACGTTCCCTCCCGCATCGGCGCGGAACTCGACACGCCCCAACTTAAACTGCCGGACCGTCTCCGCCACCTCGTTCGTCACCGTACCGTTCCGCGGCGAGGGCATCAATCCGCGTGGCCCGAGAATCCGCCCCAACGGCCCCACGATCTTCATCATATCGGGCGTAGCAATGCAAACGTCGAAATCGATCTTGCCCTGTTTGACCTGCTCCGCCAGGTCTTCGGCACCCACGATGTCCGCACCGGCATCCCGTGCCTGCTGCGCCTTTTCGCCGGTGGCAAAGACAGCCACCCGAACCTGCCGCCCCGTTCCATGGGGCAATACGACCGAACCTCGAACCATCTGGTCCGCCTTGCGGGGGTCAATGCCCAAACGAATCGCTAACTCGACCGTCTGATCGAACTTCGTGTTGTTGAACTCCTTGACAATCTTGACCGCCTCCTCCAGAGGCAACGGGGGCAAGTTCTGCACCCGCTTCTTCAACTCGCGATACCGCTTTGAATGCTTCGGCATGCCTTTCTCCCTCCCGCAGATCGTTCCGCGGTGCAAACGGGGTCGAGGAATCAGTCCACGATTTCCAGGCCCATGCTGCGCGCGGTGCCTTCGATCATCCGCATGGCATGCTCGACATCGCGCGCGTTCAGATCCTTCATCTTCTCTTCCGCAATCCGGCGCACCTCCGCTCGCTTCACCGTACCGACCTTCTCGCGGCCGGGAGCCCCCGCACCTTTGGCAAGGCCGGCCGCCTGCTTGAGCAACACCGACGCCGGGGGACTCTTCGTGACAAACTCGAAACTTCGGTCCGAATAGATCGTGATCTCCACCGGGACAATCGTTCCATTCAGGTCCCGGGTGCGGTCATTGAACTGTTTGACAAACTGGCCGATGTTTACCCCGTACTGGCCGAGAGCAGGCCCGACAGGAGGCGCCGCGGTTGCCTGGCCCCCCGGGCATTGCAGCTTTACCTTGGCCACTACCTCTTTGCGTGCCATCGGTTTGATTTCACTCCCACTCGGTTCAGTGCCTCTCTCAACCGTCCCCGGCGACCCCAGAGCCGATCAGGTGACCTTCTCGAGCTGCCAGTGCGCCACCTCGATGGGCGTCTGCCGCCCAAAAATCTCCACGATCACCCGCACCTGGCCCTTGTCCGGCAGGATCTCCTCCACAACCCCCTCGAAATTCTCAAACGGCCCCTCCTTAATCTTGACCAGATCCCCTTCCCGATAATTCACCTTCAGCTTGGGCTCCTCAGCAGTCACCTGCTGCACCTGCCCTAACATCCGCTCCACTTCCTGATCGGTCATCGGAAGCGGCTTCTTGCCCGGCTGAGCAGCGAGGAAATCGCTCACGCCGGGAGTCTCCCGCACCAGCATCCAGGTGTCGTCATTCATCACCATCTGGATGATCAGGTAGCCGGCGAACAACTTGTACTCGGTGATCCGCTTACGGCCCCCACGATGCTCGGTGACCTTTTCGGTGGGAATGATAATCTGGCCAAAGCAATCCTCCAGCCCCTTCAACCGCGCCCGCTTCAGGATGCTGTCGCGAACCTGCTCCTCCCGCCCCACCGTCACCTTCAACACATACCAGTTCATGTCCGGGCGGTGTGGGCTGAGCGTCTCCCCCCCGTCACCAACCGTCGCCTTCGCTTCCTCCTGCTCCGTAGCGGGGGCCTCGTCACGACGGTCTTCTTCATTCACATTGGCCATCGTCCCTACCTCGGTCTGCCTCGGGCACATCCAGTCAGCAGGGCTGTCCGGGATCGGGGAAAGATCCGCATGAGGAACGCAAACACACCCCATTCTGTCGCTGTCGGCCCCCAGTGCCGAGTTCCGCTACACGAGGTTGCGCAGGACTTCCCCCACCAACATTGCGGCCGACGGCGTCTCCTCCGGCGTTGGCACCCACAACACACCAATCATGCGCAGAATGCCCATCCAAACGAAATCCACCGTGTACAGGTAAGCCGCCATCAGCAACGTCACCGTGATCACCACCGCCGTGGCCCGCTTCAACTGCGACCAGGTCGGCCAGGTGACCTTCCGCATCTCCCACTCCGTTTCGGCCAAAAAGTCCGCAAAAGGCGGGTAATTCACCAGCCGGAACGCCAACCAGACCCCCACCACCACAAGCGCCGTGGGAATCCCGACCCGGACCCCATAACTGGCCACGATCAACCGATCGTGAAGCACAGCAGCCCCCCACAACACAAACACCATCAGACCCAAGAAGGTCAACGAGCGGAGGGTCGTTCCAGCCGAGCGCTTGTAGAGGGAAACCGATAGCAGCGTTGCCCAGAGGTTGGCGCGCTGCGCCATCCCCGCCGATTTACTCGCCATGCCAGTAGCCACCCCAGGGTACCAGGAGAGAAAGGCAGCGTTGGGCTCCGCACCCCGCACGCACGCCATAGCCTGCACCAACAGGGGCGGAGGGAGTCGAACCCCCAACCGCCGGTTTTGGAAACCGGTGCTCTACCAATTGAGCTACGCCCCTGGGAAACAGAGGAGACGGTCTCCGCTGAGACCGTCTCCGCCTCTGCCAACTACTGAGGAATGGTATAGCAGTTCCTGTGCCCGAGCAAGGGTTCCCCAACCAACCGTCACTTCTTGCGGGACTGCCGGTGCAGCGTGTGCTTACGCTGCTTGGGACAGTACTTGCGCAACTCCAGGCGCTTCTGCTGCCCACCGCCAGAGCGAACCGCAACACGAGTGCGGTAGTTCAACTCCTTGCACTCCGTACACTCCAGCCAAACGTACTTGCGTTCCCGCATCCGAACCCTCGCGGCACTCCAATCACTTCAGAATCTTCGTAACCACACCGGCACCTACCGTGCGACCACCTTCGCGAATCGCGAACCGCAACCCCTCCTCCATCGCCACGGGCTTGATCAGATGTACCTCCATGCGGACATTGTCCCCAGGCATGCACATCTGAGCCGGCTCGCCATCCATACCGTAAAGGGCCTTGATCTCCCCGGTGACGTCCGTGGTGCGGAAGTAAAACTGAGGACGGTAACCGGCCACGAACGGCGTGTGCCGCCCACCCTCATCCTTGCTCAACACATACACCTCACACTCGAACTGCGTGTGCGGCGTGATGCTCCCCGGAGCAGCCAGCACCATGCCACGCTCAAGCTCGTCCTTCTCGATCCCACGGAGCAACACACCCACGTTGTCGCCGGCCACACCCTCATCCAGCACCTTGTTGAACATCTCCACGCCGGTCACCACCGTCTTCCGCGTCTCACCAAGGCCGACGATTTCAACCTCATCGCCCACCTTCACCCGGCCACGCTCAATACGACCGGTGCCGACCGTCCCACGCCCCTTGATCGAGAAGACGTCCTCCACAGGCATCAGGAACGGCTTGTCCACATCACGCACCGGCTCGGGGATGTAGTTGTCCAATGCGTCCATCAGCTCATCAATGCACTTGCATGCCTCGTCATCCTTGCCCTCCGACTGCATCGCAGCCAAGGCATTGCCGCGAACCACCGGCACATCGTCGCCCGGGTAACCGTACTTCGTGAGCAACTCACGCACTTCCATCTCAACAAGATCCAGCAACTCAGGATCGTCAACCAGATCCACCTTGTTCAGGAAGACCACCAAAGCCGGCACGTTCACCTGGCGCGCCAACAGGATGTGCTCCCGAGTCTGAGGCATCGGGCCATCATCGGCCGCCACAACCAGGATCGCACCGTCCATTTGCGCGGCACCAGTGATCATGTTCTTGATGTAGTCAGCATGGCCCGGGCAATCGATGTGGGCATAGTGCCGCTTCTCCGTCTCGTACTCCACGTGCGCAACCGAGATCGTCACGATCTTGGACGCATCGCGGACCGTACCACCCTTGGCAATCTCGTGATACGTTTTCAACTGACCACGACCAAGCTTGTGGTGCTGCCGCATCAAGATGGCAGCCGTCAACGTGGTCTTCCCGTGGTCAATGTGCCCAATCGTCCCCACGTTAACGTGAGGCTTCGTCCGCTCAAACTTCTCCTTTGCCATCGGTTGCGCTCCTCTCCAGCTACGCTGCTATATGAACACTGCGTACACCATCCAACCTACACCCACTCGGGAACACATCCGTCGATCGGTCGCTCCAGCAAGAGCTGCTGATGGGATTCGAACCCATGACCTCGTCCTTACCAAGGACGCGCTCTACCGACTGAGCTACAGCAGCCCCCGGTTCGTCACCGACCCGAACGCGGTTCCCGCCAGGAACCACGGCCCGAGTCATCCCATTCTTTCCAAACCAGTGCGTGCGGACAAGCCACACACACCGGCCAAGTGGGCGGGGCAGGATTCGAACCTGCGAAGCCGGGTGGCAGCAGATTTACAGTCTGCCCCCTTTGGCCGCTCGGGCACCCGCCCAAATCAAAACCTGCCTGGGAAGCCCCCAAGCAGCCACAGCACGAACACTCGATCAAGTGGGCCGTGCTGCCAATTGTTTCGACAAAGTCAAGCCCCGTCCACGCCACCAGAAGCGGGCGACGGGAATCGAACCCGCATCGCCGGCTTGGAAGGCCGGAGCTCTACCATTGAGCTACGCCCGCAACTCCCCAGGTACCCCGCCGCCCCTGAACCACTCCCCGGCACAACCCACCGTCCCAAACCGGGAAAACACCACCCTGCCGTCCCCTCAGCTCCTCACCCATCAACTCCCCACCAAGCAAGAGCTAGCGGTGGGAGTCGAACCCACAACCGCCGGTTTACAAAACCGGTGCTCTACCGATTGAGCTACGCTAGCAATTGTTCCCGCTCAGTCAACCTCCC
>Ga0256839_1003341_pt1 | contig 16643 bp, 17 predicted proteins | sample 354166metaG_FD_185968 | JGI IMG/M metagenome (GOLD analysis project Ga0256839, IMG submission 185968) | Hydrothermal vent microbial communities from Mid Atlantic Ridge, Atlantic Ocean - 354-166 | ecosystem: Environmental > Aquatic > Marine > Hydrothermal vents | place: Atlantic Ocean: Mid... | reverse complement strand
AAAAAGCCGGTCCTGCTCATCATCATCGTGGCCAACGTGCTGCTCGGCGGTGGAGCCGCGGCCTTCTTCTTCCTGCGCGGCGGCAGCGGCCACGCAAAGGCCGCCGAGCACGCCCCCAAGAAAGAGGCGCACCTCGAACCGGCGGCCCCCGGCGCCGTCGGCCCCATCGTCGAGATGAAGCCGATCTTGGTCAACCTCAACGAGCCGGAAGGGACACGCTACCTAAAGACCACGATCGCCGTACAACTGGCGAACGAGAAGCTCGAGCCCGAGGTGAAGAAGCGCGAGGCGGTGATCCAGGACCACTTCCTGCGCACGCTCTCCGACCTGACCTTCCGCCAGACGATGGGCAACAAGAACAAGCTGGCGATCAAGCAAAAGCTCCTGGAGCGTTTCAACGACGCCATGGGTACCGAAGCAGGGACGGCCATCCACTTCACGCAGTTCGTCGTGCAATAGATCCAATGACCGCTGAGCCCCTGCTTTCGCGTGAAGAGATCGAGGCCATCGTCGAGCTGCGGGCCCCGACCACGCCCGGCCAGATCCCCGTCCGGCCGGTGGACCTGCTTGCAGCCGACCGCTTCCTGCACGACGTCCTGCCGCTGCTCGAGGTGGGGTTTTCGCGCGCGGCCACGGCGGCCACGAGCGTCTTGACATCCCTGCTGGGCGTGGCGGCCGAGGTCACATCAGAGCCCACCGAGATCCTCACCGGTCGCGGTCTATTCGAGGTCCTGGCGCCGGCCCAGGCCCTGGTGGGGCTTCGCACGCGCGGCGGCCACGCCGACGGGCACGCCCTCATCGCGGTCGATGCCCACCTGACCTATCGGCTGCTCGAACGCCTGTTCGGCAGCAGCGGATCCGCCGACGCCCCGACGGTCCTCGAACGGCCACCGACGCGGCTCGAGCGCCAGATGCTCCTGCAGAACCTCACCCCCTTGATCGATGCCTTCCAGGCGGCGCTCGAACCGCGCGGTTACTTCTCGTTTGCCCCCTCGTCGGTTGAAAGCGACCTTGCCATGCTGCCGGGGTTTTCGGCGGATGTAACCGTCATGCACGTCCCGTTTTCTGTGGCGTTGGGCGGTGGTTACGCAAGCTTCAGCCTCGCGCTTACGGCCCCCCTGCTCGAACCGATGCGCGATCGGACCGCCGCGCCGCCGGCCGGGGTCCAGGGCGAAACCCTGGCCGAAGTGCTACCCGCCGTCCCCTGCACCCTGGTGGCGGAACTCGGCGCAACGGAGCTGTCGCTGGCCGATCTGGCCGAGCTCTCCCCCGGACAGATCCTCCACCTCGATCGTGGGCCCGGCGACGAGATCGCCGTCTACGTCGAGGGGCGCACCAAATTCTTCGGCATCGCGGTGGCCGACGGCGGTGCCCTCGCGGTGGAACTGACAAGGAGCAACCAGCCATGAACGACGATCCGAACGATCCTCTCAGCACGCTGTACGACGTGCCGGTACGCGTCAGCGTCGAGCTCGGCCGAGCCGAGCTGCCCCTGTCGAAGGTGGCAACCCTGGGCCCCGGAGCCGTCGTCGAGTTGGGCAAGGGCGCGGGCGAAAGCCTCGATGTGCGTATCAACGGCAAACTCGTCGCCCGCGGGGAGGCCGTCGTCGTCGGCGAGAAGTACGGGATCCGCATCGTCGAGATCGTCCGCGGGCGGGGCGCGACGGCCACGCCCCCCCAGCCGTCCACGGCCGACAAGGAGACGGAACATGCCGCGTAGATCCATTTCACTTGCCGCTGCGGCCATCGTCGGCCACCTGTGCCTCGTTCCGGCGATGGCCCTCGCGGGTCGCCTCGCGGTCTCCGTCGAGGAGCGGCCCGACGGTGCGGTGATCCACCTGCGCACCGACGACGAGACGATCCCGGAGCCGGACATCGCCCGTTCCCCCAGAGGGATGCTGTTGTTCTTCCCCGGACAGAGCGTGGAGGCCGAACGGATTTACAGCAAGAGCCGGCGCCTCCGGTTCGTCCAGACGGGGACGGCCCGGGGACGGGCGGCCGTGCGCGTGGTGCAACGTCCGTCGGCACGCGGTCACCTGCGCGAGTACGCTCACCTGCGCCCCGTGCCGGGCGGCTACGACATCGAAGTGATCGACAGCTACCCGCCAGCCCTCGAGAAGACCTCCATGGCAGAAGCCGACGCCACGCCAGACACATCTGCCACGGTCAACCACACAAAGGCCGAAGCCGGCGCCACGGACACCCACGAACGGGCCGCAGCCCTGGCCGCCCTCGTCCCGGAGGCGGCGCCCCAGTCCCCGCCCGAGATCGTGTCCGACCCTGCGCCGCCCCCGGCGACGGAGGGGGACATCGTAGCGAGCAACGATGCCCCGAAGGCACCATCCGAACCGAACCTCGACAACGAACCGGAGCCGACGGCCAATCCGGGGCCGGCGCCTTTCGACACGCAGCCCCTCCCCAACACACCGGCCCGGGCACAGGTTCTCGATCTCGACACCCCGGCGCCACCGGACGCCGCGTCATGGTGGATGGGTGGCTTGTTGCTGCTCGTCGGGGGCGCCGGGCTCGCGGTCGCGACCCGCGCGCGCAGCCGACGTGGCGGATCCCTCGAGGTGCGCGAGAAAGTTCAATTAGGTCCGAAACAGTCCGTCGTGTGCGTGCGCGTGGGTGGTCGGGACCTCCTCATCGGCGCGACCGAGCACACGGTGGCGCTGCTGGCCGAGTTGGACGCCGATTCGGCCGATCCGCCGACCGCCCCTGCCAATCCCCCGGTCTCCGGTACCGACGGGAAGCAGCCCGACGCGCCCCCCACGAACGACGCCACCGCGGCGAAGCTCGCGGCCTTCAAACGTCGCCTCGCCGAGGCCATGGCCGACCCCGCCACCTCCACGGATCCCCCGACGCCGGATACCAGCGGCGTCTCGACGGGAGTGGAGTTCTCGATCCCCAGCCGCGATCCGGCGTGGGTGCGCCACCGCGAGGTCGCGTGACGAAGGTGCGTTGGCTCCTGCCCTGTGCCCTGTGCCTGCTGCCGCAGGTGGCCTGGGCAGCTCCGGCCGCGGCCGAACCGGCCCAAACGGCCCTCGACGCCCTCGCCGTGGCCGACCCCGGCGCCGGGCCCACTTCGGGGGCAGGAACGGCGCTTCGGATCCTGATCGTGATGACGGCGCTTTCGCTCCTGCCGGCGATCGTCCTCACGATGACGTGCTTTACGCGGATCATCATCGTGTTCTCGTTTCTGCGCCAGGCACTCGGGGTGCAGGGCATGCCGCCGACGCAGGTGATGACGGGCATGGCTCTGTTCCTGACGATGTTCGTGATGGCGCCCGTGGGCGCGAAGATCCACGAGCAATCCATCGAGCCCCTGATGAACGAGGCGATCCCCGCCGAGGTCGCCCTCGCCCGCGCGAAGGAGCCGCTTGCGCAATTCATGCTCGCCCACACACGCGCGGAAGACCTGCGGCTGTTCTATGACGTGTCGAACCGGCCCAAGCCCAAGCGACGCGCCGACGTGGACTTTTTCGTCCTCGTGCCCGCCTTCACCCTCAGCGAGGTCAAGACCGCCTTCCAGATGGGCTTTTTGGTGCTGGTCCCGTTCCTCGTGGTGGACCTCGTGGTCTCGAGCGTCCTGATGGCCATGGGCATGATCATGCTGCCCCCGGCGCTCGTGGCCCTTCCGATCAAGGTGATGCTGTTCGTGCTCGCCGACGGCTGGGCCATCGTGATCGGCAGCCTCGTGCGGAGTTTGTCGTGACCCCGGAGTTCGTCCTCGAGGTGATGCACCGCGCGGTGTGGGTCTGCGTCGAGCTTGCGGCGCCGCTGCTCGTCGTGGGGGTGACGGTGGGGCTGCTGATGGGCCTCGTCCAGGCGGCCACGCAGATCTCCGAGCCGGCGCTGACGTTCGTCCCCAAGCTCGCGGCGCTGGGGCTCGCGCTGGCCATCGCCGGTCCGTTCCTACTCGATCGCCTGACCGGCTTCGGACGCACGATGTTCGGAGCCATCGCCGACGTGGGCCCCTAGACGCCATGGACCGGACCACCGCGGCGCTGGCGTCGATCCTGCCCGCACTGGACACCTGGCTGCCGCTGTTCGTGGTGGCGATGGCCCGCGTGGGGGGGCTCGTGCTGGCCCTGCCCATACTGCGCTCCCGTATCCTGCCCCGCACCGCCAAGATCACCGTCGTCGCCGGGCTGTCGGCGGGGCTCGTGGCCGCCACGGATCCCACCCCACTGGTGCACATCGCCCTGGGCAGCCCCGGCGCGGTGGCGGCCGCCGCGGCCGGTGAACTGCTGTTCGGGCTCGCCGTCGGCTTCGTGGTGTCCCTCGGGATCGCGGCCGCCCGCATCGCCGGGTCGATCGCCGGCATCGACATGGGCCTGTCCTTCTCGGCCGTGGCCGATCCCACCTCGGGCGGACAGTCCACCGCCGCCGCGGCCCTCTATCTACAACTCGCGATCCAACTGTTCCTGGCCCTGGGGCTGGACCACGCCACGATCCGGGCCCTCGCGGCCGGGCTTGCGAAGCACCCGCTCGGGGCGGCGGTCACGCGACCCGCCGACTTCTTCGATCTGGTGGGACTCGGCGGCCGCGTATTCGAGGCGGGGTGGCGACTGGCGCTACCGGTGAGCGCAGCGTTGCTCGCCCTCAAGGTAGCCATGGCGATGCTCGCTCGGGTGGCACCCAGGCTGCAAATCTTCAACCTGGCCTTTGCCCTTTCGATCCTCACCGGGCTGTTCGTGCTGCGATCGGCGCTGGGCGGGATCGCCGAGGCCCTCGCAGCACACCTGCGGTCGTTCGTCGAATTGGCGGCCATGCTCGCCGCGGGGGGATGACACGACTTTGCGCCCCGGTGGGGGCTACCGCACCGTCGCCTGCCCGCCCGCAACGGCCAGTTCTGTCGCAAATACGTCGCTCGGATCCAGACGAGGATTTTGCGCCATCCGCAACCGCCCCCGGCGCAATGGGTCGAGGGACGGGCGTCCAAGCGTGGCCAGGGCGGTCCGGCGCAGCGCCCCCACGAGCGATTCGGCCGCCGGCGGCAGCGGCTGTGGCGCGCGCACGGCGTACAGGCGCCCCCCTTCGGCCACCACCCGGATCTCGTAGAGCCCGCCCCCGTCGAGCGGCCACACGACCCCTTCGAGCGGCCCCCAGGCGCCGCCGACCCGGTCGAGGGCCAGGGTGCGCCGACCCGGTCGGATCTCGAACACGCTCGCGAAGGCCCGCAGCGCCACCGCACCCAGGCCTGCCGGCACGCCGGGCACGATCCCTCGCGCCACGCACAGGGCCCACGGGGCGCCCGCAGGATCGGCCGGGGCCTCCAGCAGGGCCCAGTCGAGGCGCAGCGTCACGAAGTCGGCGGCCCAGGGCTCGTCCGCGGCGAACCGCCCCACCCGCTCGGCGAAGGCACACGCCAGCGGCTCGAACCGAGCACGCCCCGCCGCGCCGCCGAACAGTCGGCCGGCCAGCTCGTCGAGCGCCTCCCGGACGGCCTCGCCGGGGTTCACCGCCCCACCGCGTGGGCTTCGAGGGCCCGCACGAAGGTGTCGAAGAAGTCGCGGGCATCGTGGGGGCCGGGGGCCGCCTCGGGGTGGAACTGCACCGCGGCGACGGGCCGGTCGGCCAGCGTCATCCCGGCGACGGTCTCGTCGAACAGGTTGACCGCCGACACACGGGCGCCGTCCCCGAGGGATCCCGGATCCACCGCGAAACCGTGGTTTTGCGAGGTGATCGCCACCTTGCGCGTGCCCGCCGTCCGAACGGGGTGGTTGGCACCGTGGTGCCCGAACTTCAGCTTGAACGTCGCGCCGCCCAGCGCCAGGGCGAGCACCTGGTGGCCGAGGCAGATCCCGTAGACGGGCAGGTCCGGCGCCCGGTCGAGCACCTGGCGCACGGTGGCGACGACGTCCGGCAGGGCCGCCGGGTCACCGGGTCCGTTGGACAGGAACAATCCGTGGGGCTCGTGGCGCAGGATCGCATCGGCCGTGGCCGACGACGGCACGACCACGGGCTCGACCCCCGCCGACCGCAGGCAGCGCAGGATGTTGCGCTTGACCCCCAGATCCATCACCACCACGCGAAAACGCGGCGCCGGCACGGGCTTCGTCCCGTCCACGTGGTAGACGCCGTCGCGCCAGGTGTAGGGCTCTTTCGTCGAGACCTCGTGGGCCAGCGCGCGCCCCTCCATCGGCGGGGCCTCGCACGCGAGCGCGCGCAGCCGCTCGACGTCCGTGCTCTCGGTGGACAGGGCCCCGCGCATGGCGCCGCGGGTGCGCAGGTGCCGGGTCAGCGCGCGGGTGTCCACCTCGCCGATGGCGGGCACTCCCCGTGCGGCCAGCCACGCGGGAAGGTCCGCGGTGGAGCGGTGGTTCGACGCGCGCTTCGACGCCGCGCGCACGATGAGCCCCTCGGCGCCGAGGCCGTCGCTCTCCTCGTCGTCCGGGTTCGTGCCCACGTTTCCGATCTGCACCGACGTCATGCACACGAGCTGTCCAGCATAGGATGGATCCGTCAGGATCTCCTGGTACCCCGTCATCGCGGTGTTGAAGACCACCTCGCCCGTGACGGTGGCGCGCGCCCCGAAGCCAAGGCCGCGGAACACGCGGCCGTCTTCGAGCACGAGGAGGGCGGGGCCATGGTAGGGTGGTTCGAGGACGGTCATGGCAAGGGGGCGCTTTCGGGGAGAAGGTCGCAGGCGTCGAGAAGAACGGCCATCCGCACCGCCACACCCAGGGTCACCTGACGCAGGATCCGCGAGGCCGGGCCGTCCGCGACGGCGTCGGCCAGTTCGACGCCGCGGTTGATCGGGCCGGGATGGAGCACGACGCACCCCGGCGCGGCCCGCGCAAGACGGTCGGCGGACAGGCCGTAGGTATGGTGGTAGTCGTCGTCGTCGATCCGCAGGTCCGCGGCCAGGCGCTCGCGCTGGATCCGCAACATGACCACGGCGTGCGCGCCGGCGACGGCCTCGTCGAAGTCGCGCAGGGGCGTCACCCCGAGGCGCGCGGCCGTCTGCTCGGAGAACAGGGCCGCGGGCCCGACCGCGCGCACCGTGGCCCCGAGTCGCCCCAGGGCGAGGATGTCCGAATGGGCCACGCGGCCGTGGTCGATGTCCCCGCAGACGACCACCACGGTCCCGGAAAGAGGGTCCGGGCGGTCGAGCGGCCGGCCGAGGGCCTCGACGATGGTCCACGCATCGAGCAGCGCCTGGGTGGGATGCTCGTTGCAGCCGTCGCCGGCGTTGACCACGCGGGCGACGAGCCCGCCGGCGAGCCGGTGCGGCAGGCGCTCGGTCCGGTTGCGCACGACGAACACGTCGGCCCCCATGGCGTCGAGGTTGCGCGCGGCGTCCACGATCGTCTCGCCCTTGGCGACGGAGGTGTGGTCGGAGGCGACGAAGTCGAGCACGTCTGCCCCGAGGCGCTGGGCCGCCAGGGTGAAGCTGCTACGCGTGCGGGTGCTGGGCTCCCCGAAAAAGTTGACCACGGTTCGACCTTCGAGCAGCGGCCGACGCCGCGGGGGGGGGCCCTCGACGAGCGAGAGAAAGCCACGGGCCGCCGACAGCAGGCGCACGATGGCGGCGGCGTCGAGCGACTCGATCCCCAGCAGGTCCCGGCCCGGGCGGCGGCCGGCGGCGGCGGGCGACGCCGCAGAAAGACCCCGTTCGAAGGTGCCCACGTTCGACGGCGGACGATGGCCTCGGGGCCCGCGACCGTCAAGATGCGCATTTGTCGCACTCAGGGGGGACGGGGCGCCCCATCGACGCGGCCGGTGGGGGAGCGTTAGGCTGCCCGGCGATGGCCCCAGGCGACCCACGGCGCCTTCGCGCCGCGGCCCTGCTCATCGGCGACGAACTGCTGACGGGCAAGATCCGCGACGAGAACGGCTGGTTCCTCGCGCGCTTCCTCCGCGCCCGGGGGATCGAACTGGCGGAGATGGCGATCGTGGGCGACGGCGCGGACGCCATCGTCGCGGCGGTGCAACGGCTTACGGGTGGGCACGACGTGGTGTTCACCTCCGGCGGCGTGGGCCCGACGCACGACGATCGGACCCTCGAGGCCGTCGCGCGCGCCACCGGTCGCCCGCTACGCCGCAACGCCGCGATGGAGGCGCTGCTGCGGGAGCACTACGGCCCGCGGATCACCGACGCGGCATTGTCCATGGCCGACCTGCCCGAGGGAACCGAACCCTGCGCACTGCCGGGATGGCCGGTGCTGCGCCTTGCGCTGCCGAAACCGAGGCCGTGCCGCCTCTACATCCTGCCCGGCGTGCCCGCCTTGTTTCGGTCCAAGCTCGAGGCCCTCGCCCGGATCCCGGGCGAGCTACCCGAAGACCCCGGATGGGTGCTGGAAACCCTCGATCTCGCCGTGGACGAGCACGAGCTGTCCGAACCTCTTGCGGACATCGCGCAGCGCTACCCGCAGGTTGCGATCGGATCGTACCCTCGCTGGGTCCGGGACGAGCGCGGCTCCCTGTGCGCCCGCGTCCGGGTGACCTTCGAGGCCCCGGTCGAGCAGGCCACCGCCGCCCGCGCCGCGCGGGACGAGGTTCATGATCGCTTCGGCGACCGGGAGGTGCGCGACCGCCCGGCCTAGGGCAGCCGGCGGGCACGCGCCGCGGTTCATTTGTGCGGATCGGCCTGCTAGGGTTGTGGACCATGGCACGCTGCCGAACCGTCGCCGTCGCGAGCGCCCTCGCGCTGGGCCTTTGCACCGCCTGCATTCCCGACGAGGATAAAAAGCCCAAGTGGCAGGAGCCCCCGGCCGCCTGGAATCCGAAGGGCGCCGAGCACCTGACGTTCAACGAGAAGGGCCTCGATGCCTTCAACAGCCTCTCGCCGGCCGACCGCCAGGCTTGGGTGGCCTCCATGAAGGAGAAGCCCGGGAGCTTCGTGGGCCAGGCGATCTTCAAGCAAGGCTCGGAACTGGGCGAGAAGATGGACGACTACGCCCTCGGGACGTACGAGATCGTCACGGACCTGCCCGATCCGATCCTCTACGAGATCACGCTCCACTACCGGCTGTACACGACCCCGGAAAAAGGCAAGGGGATTCCGCCGAACGCGTACATCGAGTTCAAGGGGACCCTGGCGGACCTCGAGTACCAGTCGGATGCGAAGCCGCGCAAGATCAACTTGAAGATCAAGGCGGACGAGATCAAGGTCCTCGGCCCCACGCGGTAGGTCCCCGAGCGTGCTCCCAACCGTCGGATCGCCCCTGTTGTGGGCGTCGTTTCTCGCCGGCGTCCTCGTCCTCATCGCGATCGACCTGGGCGTGTTCAACCGCACGGCGCATCGGGTGTCCGTGCGGGAGGCGGCCGTCTGGTCGCTCGTATGGGTGGTCCTCAGCCTCGTGTTCAACGCCTTCGTGTGGTTTCGCTTCGGCGCCCGTCCCGCCCTGGAGTTCCTTTCGGCCTATCTGGTCGAAAAATCCCTGAGCGTTGACAACCTGTTCGTATTCCTCGTCATCTTCCGCTACATGGATGTGCGGCGCGAGCTGATGCACCGCGTGCTGTTCGCGGGGATCTTGGGCGCCCTCCTCCTGCGCGGTCTGTTCATCTTCGCGGGCATCGAACTCATCGCGCACTTTAGCTGGACGCTGTACGTCTTCGGCGGATTCTTGCTTCTTACGGGATTCAAGCTCCTTTTGCCGGGAGAGGAGCAGTTCGACCCATCGGAGAATCTGGCCTACCGCATCGCGCGCAAGGTCATGCGAATCACCCGCACCTATGACGGCACGCGTTTCTTCGTGCGCCACGACGGACGCCTTCACGCCACGCCGTTGTTCTTGGTGCTGCTGATGATCGAGACCTCGGACGTGGTCTTCGCCCTCGACTCGATTCCCGCGGTGTTCGGGATCTCCCTCGATCCGTTCATCGTCTTTTCGAGCAACGTCTGTGCGGTGATGGGGCTTCGCGCCATGTTCTTCCTGCTGCAGCACGTGCTCGACCGATTCGCCTACCTCAAGTACGGGCTCGGGCTGGTGCTCGCCTTCATCGGCGGCAAGATGATCGTCGAGCGGGGGGTACTCGATCTCCTGCCCCCCGTCCACGTGCCCATCGGTGTGTCCCTCGGGGTCGTGGCCGGCCTGTTGGTGTTGTCGATCCTCGTGTCGCTGCTGTTCCCCCCCGAGGGACCAACCCTCGCCGAGCAACTCGCCGAGCACCCGGAGGCATCGCTGCTGCTGTCGAAAGACGAGTTGGCCGCACGGACCGGTTCGCTCCAGACGGCCGCCAGCGGGACGCACCCGGGATCCTCCCACGCATCCATCCCGCAGCCGCCCGGACCGCCGGACAGCAGCGGGGCGGGTTGAACGCGCGGCCCCCTTTCCCATTTTTGCGGAGAGGTTCGATCTCCGTCATCGCCGGTAGCGGAAGATCCGGGTTCGGCCGCCGATCTCGAACACGAACCCGAAGGTGAATTCGATGCGCTCCGAGCCCGGGTCCACGAGACCGGCGGGCGGATTCGGGAAGGGAGCCGCTGCTCGCACGGCCCGGATCGCCTCCTCGTCGAGGTGGTCGGCGCCGGAGGGACGCACCAGCGTCACCTTGGCGAGCGCCCCGTCCGCCCGCAGCGAAAGGCCCAGGATCGTCACGCGCGTGGACGTGCCGTATACGCTGCCATCGGGATCGCGCGCCCGGTGGACCGGCTCCGGGTGCCACTGCTGGGCGACCATGTCGCGCACCCGGTTGAAGAACGAGGCGTACTTCCAGCGCCGTGAATTGAGCAGCGTGGCGTCGCCCTCCTCCACGTCGCGCAGGTCGTCGTAGGTCCCCGGACGCCCCACGGCACGGCGGGCGAGTTCCGGCGAGCCGGCGAGCGCCGCCATCGCCCCGGCGACCCGCCCCCCGCCCGCCTCGGCGGCGTAGGCCCCCTGCTCTCCGCGGGCCGCGTCGAGGGGAGATGCGGCCTGCCCGGGCGCCGGAGGACGCGATCGGGTTGGGCGCAGGGAAATTGGCGGCGCCTGGGGTGCGGCGGGCGCCTGGGGCGCGGGGCGCGCGCTTCGCTGCCTTGCCCGGCCCCCCTGCCCCGCCGACGGGGCCGCCGGCCGCCCCGCCGGGGCCCGCTGCTCACGCTCGACCTTGGAATCGAACTCCGACAGGAAACGCGCGTCGTCCGGGCGCACCTCGCGTTCGAGGGCGTCGAGTCGCACGAGCTTGCCGTCCGGCGGCGGTTCGGGCCGCCGGTTCGCCTCGTCCTTGCGGGACTCGTCCGGCTCGTCCTCGGCCCCCTCCGGCGCGAAGTCCGATGGCAGCAGCGCCACCTCGAGGACCTCTCCAGCGGGCATCGGCAACGAGGCCCACTTCCAGTGGAGGACGCGATCGGCCGCCGGCCACAACAAAAGGTGCACGATCAGCGACGCGAGCACGGCCGCGCCCACCGTCGGCCAGACGGACCTTTGGGAACGATCCACGGTGCGTTGCGAGTATAGCCCGGCCAGCCCCCGGCGCACCGAGCCGCAGGCGTGCTAGCCGGTCTCGGTACGAGCCGAGCCCGCCGTCTCGAACCGCCCCATGGCGCGGTACTTGCCATACCGGGCCTTTTTGCGGGCCTGCGGCGTCATCGCGTCGAGCTCCGAAAGGTGGCGCGCGACGGCATCGGCAAGGGCTCGGGCGGTCTCGGCCAGACCGCGGTGGGCGCCGCCGACCGCCTCCGGCACAATCTCGTCGCAGACCCCGAGCCGGCGCAGGTCGTGTGCGGACAGCTTGAGCTGGTCCGCAGCCTTCTGCTCGGCATCGGGATCCTTCCAGAGGATCGAAGCACACCCGCGCGGCGAGATCACGGAGTAGACGGCGTGCTCGAGCATCAAGATGCGGTCGGTCAACCCGATGGCGAGCGCGCCGCCCGAGCCCCCTTCCCCGATGACCACGCTCACGGTGGGCACGTCCAGCCCCGCCATCTGCTCCAGACTCGCGGCGATGGCCTCCGACTGCCCGCGCTCCTCGGCGCCGATGCCCGGGTAGGCTCCCGCCGTATCGATGAGCGTGACGATGGGCAGGCCGAACCGCTCGGCCATCGCCATCAACCGCTGCGCCTTGCGATAGCCCTCCGGACGGGCCATGCCGAAGTTGCGGTAGAGGTTTTCCTTCGTGTTGCGGCCCTTTTGGTGGCCGATGAGCACGATGGGGCGGCCGCGGAATCGCCCGACGCCCCCGACGATGGCCGGGTCGTCCGCGAACGCACGGTCTCCCTTGAGTTCCATCCAATCCGTCAGCAGCTCGCCCACGTAGTCGAGCGTGTAGGGGCGATCCGGGTGCTTGGCAAGCTGGACCTGCTCCCACGGCGACAAGGTGGCGAAGCGCTCCTGCTGCAACCGGCGGGCCTTCTCCTCGAGACGCGCGATCTCGTCGGCGATCTCGTCGTTGGCCTCCGAAAGGTCCTTGAGTTCACGGATCTTGCTCTCGAGCTCGAGGATCGGGCGCTCGAAGTCCAGGACGCGGTTCGTCACGATCCCTCTCTTCCCAAGAACGCCTCGACCCGGCGCCACGGAAAGTCGCGCGGGGACGCGATGTGGATCACCTCCCCGGGAAGCTGCGTGCGCAGGTAGGTCCGCTGGCGCCGTGCGAACTGGCGGGTGCGTACGATCACGTCGTTGAACGCCTCCTCCACGGTGCGGCGGCCCTCGACGGCGTCGAGGAGTTGTCGGTAGCCCAGGCTGGTCATCGCCTTGTGGCCCCGATGATACCCGGCCGCATGGAGCTTCTCCACCTCCTCCAGGAACCCGGCCGCACGCATGCGCATCACGCGGCGCTCGATGGCCCGGTCCACCGCCTCGACGCCCGGATCGAGCACGACGGTCAAAAGGCGCACGCGGGGGCGCGGGGGCGATCGGCGGCGGATCTGACTGATCGGCCCCTTGGCCGCCTCGCACAGGAACAGGGCCCGCAGGACGCGAACGACGTTTCGCGGATCGATGGCCGCGGCCGTGGCCGGATCCACCGCGACCAGCGCGCGATGGGCCGAGCCGGGCATGGTGGCCTCGCGGGCCCGCCAGGCGGCCTCGAAGGCTGCCCGCCGCGGGTCCGACGGCGGTACGTCGGCGCCGGGCATCGGTGACGGAGCCAGGACCACCGAGCGCAGGTAAAAGCCCGTCCCGCCCACGAAGAGACGGTCACCGGCCTGGATCCGCCGCCAGGCGGCGCGCGCGTACGCCCCGGCGGAAAACGCCTCGTCCGGATCCACCAGATCGAGCAACTCGTGGCGTACCTGCCGGCGTGCCACTTCGTCCGGTTTGGCCGAACCGATGTCGAGCCCGCGGTAGACCTTCACCGAGTCGCACACGTTGACGGCGCTGCCCAGACGCGCCGCGACGGCCCGGCCCAGGCGCGCCTTGCCGGCGGCGGTCGGGCCGCAGATTGCGACGATCGCCGGCAGGTCCGCCACCTCGCCAGCCCCGGCGCTCACGGCCCGCCTCCCCGCACCTTCCCCAGGAGATCCGCCGCCGTAAACACCCGCACCCCGGGCACCTCGCCCCCGTCCGCCGCCGCGAGCGCCTCGACGAGCCACGCTCGCGCAGTGCGCGCAGAGACCCCGGTGGGAACCTTCGCGCCTTCGGCGAGGAACCGCGCGGCGTCCTCCAGGGCCGCGCGCCCTCGGGCGCGCAAACGCGCCCAGCCGCACAGGCGGGCGACCGCCCCCCGCACCTCGGCCTCCTCGGGCGCGAGGGCGGCCGGGACGGCCCGCACCCGTACCGCGTCGGCACCGAACGGCTCGATTTCGAACCCCAGGCGGGCGAGGGCCGGTGCGGCGGCCTCGAGGGCCTTTGCGTCCTCGGGCGCCACAGGCACCACGACGGGCACCAACAGCCCCTGCCCCCCGCCGTGCCCGGCTGCGAGGTCCGCCCGTAGGCGGGCCGCCACCAGGTGCTCGCGCAAGGCGGGCAGGTCCACGACCAACAGGCGCTCTGCCCGAAGGAACAGGGCCACCTCGGGGCCCAGGGCCCCGGCATAGGTGAGCCGGTCGGGCGCGGGCACGGCATCCGCCTTCGCACGCCCCGGCCCATCGTCGGGCGGCGGACACGGCGCCGAGCCCCCCCGCGCGCCGGGCCCAGGGCCACGCAACAACCCGTTCACCGCCGAGCGCACGGCCGAGCGCCGCAAGGCGGCATCCGCGGAGACCGCCGAGGTCGCCAGCCGATAGGTGGCCCGCGTCCGAACGACCTCGGCCGCCCGGTCCGCCGCCGCCCCCGGGCGACGTTCCGGCGGGACGGCGGGTGCCTTCGCCAGCGCGGCGGCACAGGCCGTGCGCACGGCGTGGAGCACCCCCTGCGGATCGGAAAAGCGCACCTGGGTCTTCTGCGGGTGGACGTTGACGTCCACGGCGCCCGGCGGTGGGTCCACGAAGGCCACGGCCACCGGCCCCGCGCCCTCCGGCAGTGCCGGCGCGATGGCGCCGCGCACCGCGGACGCGACCGCCCGTTCGTCTACCACGCGATTGCGTACCACCACGTAGAGTAGCCCGCGGCCGCGGCGAGTCTGCGCCGGTGGGACCAGGTAGACCCGCACGCCCACGCCGCCTACCTGGGCATCGGCCGCCACGGGCGGACCGTGGCCGCGGCGTTCGAAAATGGCCGCCACCCGCCCGGGTTCGTCCGCGCCTGCAAGGTCCACGAGCCGGCGACCGTCGCTGTCGAGCACCACCGTCACCCGCGGGTGCCCGAGGGCGACGCGCAGTGCCGTCTCGACGCACGCCGCGGTCTCGGTCGCCTTCGCCCGCAGAAACTTGCGCCGCGCCGGCACGTGCGCGAACAGGTCGCGGACCTCGACGCGGGTCCCCGCCGGCATCCCGCACGGTTGGACCTCCGGCGGCCGCCCGGGCGCCACCCGAAGCCGCGTGCCCACCGCATCGCGGGCCCGGCGGGAGCGAATCTCGAGCGTCGCGACCGCCGCCAGGCTCGCGAGTGCCTCGCCGCGAAAGCCCAGGGTCCGCACGTCCTCCAGGTCCCGGCGCGAGCGCAGCTTGCTCGTGGCGTGGCGCACGATGCAAAGGCGCACGTCCTCGGGGTGCATCCCGGCCCCGTCGTCCTGCACCACCATCCGTTCGAGCCCCCCTTCCCAAAGCCCCACCTCCACGCGGCGAGCCCCGGCGTCGAGGGCGTTTTCGACCAGTTCCTTGAGCGCCGAGGCGGGGCGCTCCACCACCTCGCCGGCCGCGATCTCGTCGGCGAGCGCCGGCGGCATCACGCGGACGGTGGGGGCATCCTGCATGGGCCGAACCTTAGCCACGCCCCCGCCACCACGCCAACGTCCTGCCCGCCCATCGCGCCCCCTGCGGCGTCATGCGCCAGCAGCCGAAGATCAATCGGCGACGACGCGATTGCGGCCGTTTTCCTTGGCGCGATAAAGGCGGCTGTCCGCGAGCTTGATGAGATCGTCGGAGGTCGCGATCTCGGGGCCGAGTTCGGCGACCCCGACGCTGATCGTCACGGGAATCTGCGTGCCCTCGAACTCGAAAGCGTGCTGCTCGATGAGGGCCCGCAGTTTCTCGGCCAGCCTGGCCGCCCCCTGCGTGTCGATCTCGGGCAAGATGAGCGCGAACTCCTCGCCGCCATAACGCGCCACCACGTCCACCTTCCGCGCCCGCTCGTGTACCAGGCTCGCGAGTTCCTTGAGCACGAAATCGCCGGCGCGATGCCCGTAGGTATCGTTGCACCGCTTGAAATGATCGATGTCGAACATCACGAGGGCCAGGGGGCGATCATAGCGGCGCGCCCGACTGAGTTCCCGTTCGAGGGTTTCGAGGAAGTAGCGCTTGTTGAAGATCTGCGTGAGCCCGTCCACCGTGGACAGACGGTAGATTTCCTCGTGGTAGGAGCTTTCGATGTTGTCCCCCGTCAGAAACTTCAGGATCGAGCGCCCGATCTTGATGATGTCGCCGTCCTTGAGATAGATCTCGTGCACCTTCACGTCGTTGACGTAAACGCCGTTGGTCGATCCGAGGTCCCGGATCTTGACGCCCTCGTCGTCCACCTCCAGCACCGCGTGGTTGCGCGACACCGAGTCCTGGCTGATGCAAATGTCGTTGTGCGTGCCGCGCCCGATCGTAAGCTGGCGCCCTTCGATGTTGAACTTGCGCCCGAGCTCCGGGCCGTAGATCACCACCACGCACGCGTCTCTCCGCTTGCGCGGATGGGAGCCCGTCTCCTCGACCTTGTGGATGACGGTAACGATGGTCTCGTCGCGCATGGGGGGCTTGGTGCAAGGACAGGATAGCAGAGCCGCGCCGTCGGCTGCGAATCGGCGCCTTTCTCGCGGACGGGGTGGGTGTGACGCTTACACGTAGTGCGGATCCGCGCGGCGCCCCGGAGGGGCGTCGTACCGAACGCCCCGTGGGCGGGCGTGCCGAGCACGCGCCATTCTTTGACCCGGCCGCCGCCCCGTTGCTATAGGGCCTGCCATGGCGACCGTCGCCGATCCGAACCGGCGCCGCGGAGGCCTTGGCGCCCTCGTGTTCCTGGCGACGTTCGCGGTCATCGCCTATGCCGTCCACCGAGACCGGGCAAAAACGCCGCAGACGGGGGAACTGCGGCAGACCGTCCCCCTCGCGGAGGAAGACGCGAGCGAAGGCAGTGCCGAGAAGGATGCGCCTCCTGCGCTCCCCTGGCAGGACCAGCTCGACCTCGCGGCCGCGAGCCTCATCCCGATCACCGACCCAGCCACCCCCGCCAAGACGGCGCCCCACACACCCG
>Ga0256839_1003340_pt1 | contig 16649 bp, 18 predicted proteins | sample 354166metaG_FD_185968 | JGI IMG/M metagenome (GOLD analysis project Ga0256839, IMG submission 185968) | Hydrothermal vent microbial communities from Mid Atlantic Ridge, Atlantic Ocean - 354-166 | ecosystem: Environmental > Aquatic > Marine > Hydrothermal vents | place: Atlantic Ocean: Mid... | reverse complement strand
TTAGATACTTGGGGCTAAGTCCTTTCTTTTTTATATAATTCAACGCAAAATCATTGAAATAATAGCTCTGAGAACCATTTAATAGCTCTAAAAAGTTAATTCTACTCTTTGAATCTGTGCTTTCAAATTTTCTATTTCCAACGATTGTCCTTCTATAATACCAAACAGGTAACAAACCAATCCATGATTTAATATCTCAGGTGATATGTGCTGTAAATGCGCTGGGAGTTTCATTCCTCTTTATATACGAGTAATCTTATTTTTTGTTTTACCTGCAACTATTGAGAAATTACAGAAATCCTTTTACTTTTTAACCCCTAATCGCTCAACCTAGGTAACAGACATTTGAAATGCTCCTAACGAAGATTCATTAATAATGCAGGCTAAGTTATAAAAATAAAAGACATAAAAAAAACCGTCCCGAGTATCGGGACAGTTTTTTTATATTAGATGGTTTATTTATTTCTTTAGCCAAATGCCAACAGATAGCATTACAGCGTTATTTTTAAGTGTGTTAGGATTTAATGCGTTCGCATTTATATCCTTAACTCCTAAATTATATCTTAGTGAACCATGTAACCTACCAAGATCAACCCCTGCCCCAAAAACTATTTGCAAATCCGAACTCGCTAACTGATTCTTGTAATCGAAATCGCCTAACTTAGAACTGGTTAAAAATGAAAACTGTGGCCCTGCATGAATATTTAACACTTTAAGGATGTACAACTTTACCAACACAGGAACTGCAATATACGTATTTTTTAATTCTTCAATGGCAGTACCTGCATCAAACTTAGTTCCGTTTTGCGTGTAAATCGCATCCACTTCGATTCCTAAAATAGGTAGTTTTAACTCTAGCATTAGCCCCCCATGCCATGCGGTTAAATTTTCAAACTGATCTTGAGGGTTAGAAGAAGATAATTTCGAAAAGTTTGCTCCAGCCTTTACGCCAAATTTTAATTGTGCTTGAGCAGATACAGATCCTATCAATACCAAAGCCACTAATATTGTACAAATTTTTTTCATAATTTTTATTTAATTTGATTCTTTAATTGGTTCAAAATAAGTCAATAAATCTCATTTAACCTCATTATTCTTCCATTCTATTTCTTTTTTATCAATTTAAATAAGCTCATATCTACTCCTCAGGGCAATTGCATATTAAATCGAGGCAGAAGCTTTTTGATTGTGGAATAAATAATTAGGAGTCCACTCCGAAAACTGACATCTTTCATAAAATGGGCTATTTTGGATGAGATTTTTATTTTACGAGATTCGGAGATGCCTGAGCATCAACGGATTAAAAAAGGTGAAAAGATGCCCAAAAGAAACTTTTTTGGTTTTAGGTGTTTTCGGAGTGGACTCAACTAACTAGGCTAGAGATGAACGTCATTACCGAGCGTAAGACTCGGTAATCTCTGGGCTCAGCCGAGCCCAAATCTCAAAATTTAACCCTCTTTATTTATTTTTCTTTAAATAAATAAGGACCACCCCATTTTTCCCTTCTTGCCCATAAAGTTTTGTTGCGCTCTCGCCCTTTAACACGGTAATACTTTCAATATTATTTTTGTCAACTGTTTTTAAGGATTCAACTCGTCTCTTTCCATTTTTATCCTCAATATAGTAAATTGGCTGCCCTCCAATTTCAGGCCCATCCACTTTTAGTACCACTCGTGGGTTCTCGTTAATGGATGTAATAAAATTAAAAGAGGTATCTGATGTTTTACTTTTGATTTTTTGAAGCTTCTTTTGCTGATCTTCAGTTAGTTCATTTTTTATATTAATCATCAAGCTAAGGCGTTTCAACTTTAATTCTGCTTCCAAATCAAGTATTTTATTCATCTGGTTTAGAGCTGATTTACTATCAACTTGCACTTGCGATAACAAACCTTCCATTTTAACCAACTCAGCATCTAAATCCCATTTTAGAGAATTATACACAGACATATCATTGGAGTAAATGTTTTTTATGTTGTCAATTTGAGCATCACTAAGTTTAAGTTCTTCACGGTTTTTTAATGCCATTTCGGCCGAAAATAGCTCAGTTTTAAAAACATCTTGAGCGTTAGTCAAAAAACTAAGCAATAGTGGTAGAATAAATAATAGCTTTTTCATAATGTAGGTGTTTAAATTAAAAGTCTTCTATTAATGATTGCGTGGGCGATTCCCACTCCTCAATCGAAATACCAGCATCAACTAATGACTGAGTAGCGTTAACCCTTCTGGGTTCTAGTGTAATATTTATAGTGTAATCTGCAACAGGTTTTTGGGGTTCGAAAATTACATAAGCAACCCCTAAAAATAATAAGGAGGCCGCAACTGAATACGGAAACCAATTTTGCTTCTTGTTGTGAGAATGCGTAGGAACTGGTGGAGTTGATATTTTCTTATCTTGATCTTTCATACTCTGAAAAAAATCCTCTATGATTCTATCTTCGGAGTTCATAATGCCATTTCTTTAGTTAATAATGCTTTCAGTTTCTTCTTACCTCTATCATAATGAGTACGAACTGAACCAATACCAATATTTAGTACTTCTGCGACTTCGTGCAGCTTCAAATTATGATAAAAAACCAATAGTAAAACTTGGTGTTGCCTATCTGGTAGTTGGGTTAATATTTCGAGGTAATTATCAGAATAAACTTCACTTTCACTGCTCTCAGTAACATTAAGCTCTACATCTTCGATACTTATATGGGTGGGTAACTGTTTTAAAAAGTCGATTGCTGTAAACCGGATAACAGAGAAGAACCAAGTTTTCAAATTTGCCTTTCCATTATAAGTTGCCTTTCCTTCCAAGAGCTTTAAGTAAACCATTTGCATCACCTCTTTTGCATGTTCATCGTTATACGAACAACACTGGCGTGCCCAGAGGTAAGATCCTCTATTTAATTGGGTATAAATATACTCTTGCCAGTTATTGTTCATTTCTATTAGTTAGTCTGTATAGTAATGACTTTATATGACAAGGGAGCAAAGTAATTTGCTGTTCCTTATAAGATGAGGATAATAGAGTTATTTAAACGTTAGCTTAAAAACCATTAATAAAGTAGCTAGTAAAAAAATAATAGCATTGGCAATAATTACCGGCCAAAGCATAAGTGCAATGCCATAAACCAGCCAAACAACTGTACTGGTAATTACAATAAATATCATACCAAGGCTTAAATCGCCTACACTCCTGCTCTTCCAAGCCAAATACACTTGCGGAATAAAGGTTATGCTGCTTAAGAACGCTCCAACTAGCCCAATAATTTCAATCCAATCCATTTTAAATGCTTTGTACAAAGATATAAAAGAGCACAGTCTAACTTATAAAAAGGCATAAAAAAAGCACCTTGAATAACAAAGTGCCTCAATAATTTTTTTAATTAATTTGTCTATTGACTTCCAATCGTTGCTTCAATCGACATATAAACTGTAAACTCAATCTGAAGATTTTCGGTGGCTCCAGAAATTTCACCCGATGCTTCTATTGTAAGAGTTTCATTGGCTCGATAAGCTGTTTCAATAGCATTGTAAGTTGCTTGAGTTAGTGGTAGTTCCATTAATTCTTCGGAAGCAAACAACTGAGTAAAATTTAAGTTGCTAACCTGCACAGCATCTCCTACGCTGTTACCATTTGAGGTTATCATAAAACTACCATTGCCTACCGCCCCAGAGTTGCCTACATAATTAGTAATTTTTAAACTTATTTGAGTTACTTCAAATTCTTGAATATTATCAATATTATCTTGTATAGTGGCGTCATCCGATGCTGCAAATTCAACAGATCCCAAAAATGACATATTGTTCGAAAAGGGAATATCTACTTCAAATGATTCTTCAAATGTGTTTCCAATTCCAAAATGGTCGAATTTTTCAAATGTGCTACAACTGAAAACTGTAAGAAGAATAAATAGGTAAATAAAATTTGGGTATTTCATATTGCTACGTTTATTTGTGTATAGATGCTACAAAAAATAAGATAGTAACCTTTCTACTAATTAATTATATTATAAAGGTAAAAAATCATTGGCTAATTATTCAATTAACAGCTAACAAATTGTTATCCTAACAAATGCCTCTTGGCGGCACGCCCTAAAAATCGTATCTTTTCTTTAAATGAGAAACGGCTAAGATTCACTTTTACTACTCCTTTGGTAAGCATAGTTTTTTGCGAATAATCAATGTTAATATCCACCATTACATGCTTGCCTTCAGCCGATAATTTGAGTGCCTCTGCTATCACTTTGTCTATTTCATTATCATTATCCAACTTTAAATAAACAGCTCCAGTGGCCAATGCTACTCCTTCAAAATTAGCTTTACCAATAATAGAGCATGTTTTTCTGTTTAAAGGAATTTTCTGAAACTGAGATATTTGTCCTAGCTCACCGTCATTAAAAATAAAAAAGATAGCAGGTATCTCATAGGCGGCAGCCGTTATTGCTTCTAAGCCTGTCATTTGAAAAGCTCCGTCACCCACGATACCAATAACCTGCCGCTCAGGGTTTGCCATTTTTGTTGCAATGGTAGCAGGCACGCAGTAGCCCATACAATTAAAATCGGTAGGCGAAATAAAGTGGCGTGGTTCAAACACGGGAAACAATTCAGCGGCTAAAAAGGTGTGTTTCCCATCATCTACCACCATCATTGCATCGTCCTGCAACTGCTTTCTTAAGCTTTTAAAGAAATGCCCCGGAGAAACTATGTCAGCCTTTGGCTCTTTTAACCAAGTATCGTCATATTTTTTATTTTCAAAAGCCAGTTTTTGCTCAACTTCTGTTTGAGATTTACTGGTTTTAAAGCGCTCCTTTTTTAACTCTTCAATAATTGCCTGCAGGGCAATTTTAGCATCCGACTCAATGGCTACGGTAGATTTAAAATTTTTATCAAATACAGCAGGGTTAATGTCGATATGAATAAGGTTATTGGGCTGCTCTAACCCATAGCTGCCCGTAGCTATTTCGCCCATACGTGCACCAACTGTTAACAGCACATCGTGCTGAGCCAGCGCCCATTGCCCCGAAGGCTTAGCCGATTTACCCAAAAATACACTGGTATATAAAGGATGGTTATTGGGGAAAGCACTCTTACCTTGCAAAGTAGTAGCCACCGGAGCTACGAGCATTTCAGCCAATTCAGTGGTTTCATCCTTCGCATCAAGGGCTCCCCAGCCCACAAACATCATTGGGCTTTTAGCATTTTTAAGCAAGGCAACTGCTTGTGCTATGCCAGTCCTATTTAATTCAGCTGTGCTCTGTGTTGCCTGGTATGCCGGCATAGCTGTTACCTCATCGCTAAATAATTGCACATTGAATGGTAACTCTATAAATACAGGCCCTGGTTCGCCCGAAATGGCAATATCGTACGCTTTATAAATAGTTGAAATTACATCGTCATTCTTTTCAATTAAGAACTGAGCTTTGGTAATATTTTTAGCAAGGGCTATCTGATCAAAATCGTGCAATTGGTACGATTTACCAGAAGTTTTATGCGTGCCTCCTGCCAAAATTAGCATAGGGATACCATCTAAAAAAGCTTCGCCAATACCACTCATGGCATGAGTTAAGCCCGCAGCAGGCACAATGGTTAATACACCAATGCCATCAGAAGTTCTTGAAATAGCATCGGCCATAAAGGCTCCCCCCCCTTCGTGAGTTACTAAAATTGGTGTAATTTGATTCGATTTATCCATCTCATCGTATAACTCTGTGGTATGCGTGCCCGGTATGCCAAACGTGTATTTTACGCCAATTTGCTCCATTGCAAATACAGCCAATTCTGCTCCTGTCTTTCTCATTTTATTAATTTTTTGCCCGCTATTGCATAAGCGGCTACTCTACCTGTTAAAACACAACCTCCTAAAAAAGTACCTTCTAGCGTACCTAAACCATGCATTCCGCCACCACCAAAGCCTGCCACTTCACCTACTGCAAAAAGCCCTGCCATTGGTTGTTGATTATTACCCATTACTTGGCAATCTAAATTAGTTTGAATACCACCCAGTGTTTTGCGCGATAAGATATGCTCTCTTATGGCCATAAGCTTTCCGGCCTTTGCATCCACAATTTTTTGAAACTTGCATGTTCTTACTTTATCGCCTTTATACTTTCGTACATGAGCAATTCGCCTCAACTGGTCATCATTATAAAACTTAGGGCCTCGATCAATTTGAGCATCGTAGGCCTCCACACCTTCTTTTACATGTGCCAGTTTAACATCATCTGTACCTGTTAGTCCATTCATTTTATTTACAAGCTCCTCCAAGTTATCCGCAGTAACAAAATCAATGCAATTATCAATCATATCCTTTACTAATTCTTTATTGCCAAATAAAATGGTTTTAACAAAGCCAATCCAGCTTTTATCGCGAATGGCTTTATTAGACTCGGCCCCTGAAATAGCAAACTCTTTATGGGCTATTGTCATATTAAGAATTTGCCAACTGTATTTTTTCTCCTGCTTGCAAATTTCTTCTACTGTCCAGCGTGTATCAAACGCAGTAATTAAAGGAATTGGCCCAAACCGTTTACCTGTATAATCTAACCATAAGGCCGATTTAGGAGGCACCAAACTTAAGCCATGCCCCTCTTTTTTAGGGCGTGGATGATGCACCCCAGCGGCATACGGCCAATTTTTATCAAGGTGGGTTACCACTCCCTCTTTTCGAGCAACAGCATCGTGCATATCGCCTAAGGCATATTTATGTGCGCCATTAAGTATCACTTCAGGAGGTTTGCCCCAAGGGCTATACCAATTATCTCGAACCTTCTTAATATTGCCTCCTAAGCCGCCTGCCGCAATTACTATTTGTGCACCGGTTGCTTTAAACGGTTGTTCTTCTGCCTCAATGATACCACTTACTCCAACTATTTTTTGATCATCGGCAATTAATTCTTCTACTTTATGCCCATACACAACGTTGAGGTTGTCGGGTGCGTTGGGATGGTTTAATAATTTATTGTTAAGCACCTTGGTAAGCTCTGCCCCTGTACCCCAAACCATATGAAACCGAGGTACCGAGTTGCCCGGCTTAAATAATCCACGTTCAACCCAATGCACCACAGGAAAAAAGCTAATCCCTTGTTTTTTTAACCAGTCATATACCTTAGATGTGCCATGATATACATATTGTTTAGCCCATTGCTTAGGTAATACATCCTCATTACCAAAATTTGCCACCGAACACCAGTCGCTAAAAGCTAGTTCGGGGCTATCTTTAATTCCTGACCTACGTTGTTGAGGAGTATCTACAAAAAACATCCCCCCAAAAGATTCTTTAGCTAGTCCGCCAAAATTATCTTGCGTATCACGGTCGATGATAAGTACCTTTTTATTAAAGTTCAAAAGCTCTATGGCCGTGGTAATACCCGCTATTCCTCCACCAACTATTATAATATCTGATTGATACTCTTTAGGCATTTTTTTGTTTAAAAATACTACTGTTATCCGATAGATGTACTTTAATGCAACTAATTATTTTGCAATTTTTAACTTTTTTAATGATTAAATGATCGATAATACCATTTTTAATACGAAATTATTGCGGTGGATTGTTTCAGTCTATCTGCCACATATTCTTCGAGTTTTCCTTTGGCACTAAGCCTTGCATATCTTTCGAGCTGGTTATTAGTGAGCGAAGGGTCAACCAACTTCAACTCATTATACACGTTTATCATTCCCTCAATTCCTCTTGTACTGGCTTTTACTTCGTCTAAGGCATCCTGATGTTGAATTATATACAGTGATTTGCCAAATAAATAAGTTACTTTAAATTTTTCAGCGTATTTAAATCGCTTATTGCGCATCAAATTCTCTAAAAACACACCCTCTAAATTAACCGAAATATAGGGAGTGTTTGTTAACCAATTAATAATATTTTCAGAAAGGGCTTTGGTGTCGTTTTGGTCGGTTGCAATGGGGTTATTCTCCAACCATATAATATTACGAATAATGATTGGCTCTTCGGCTTTAAATTCTTCGATGGTTGCCCAAGAGGTGTTTTCAACAGCTTGAGCATAGGCAGTTAGCACCGATAAACTAAAGAAAAAAGTAATAACAGCGAAACGCATAAAGGCTTGGTTTGTGCTAAGATGAAAAAATATATGGATAAAATGTAATTATTCACCAAAAAAACAACGTCATTCCGTATCCGCGGGCAAAGAACCAAAAAATAGTAACTTAAAGCACATAACTTTTTGTGAAACTTGGAAACTTCGTACCTTTAATGGACTCATAGTTACGATAAAATCAATTTATTAGCATACCTTAATTTCTTATTAATCCTATTGGAAAAGCCACAACACTTTCGGTGCCGTCTTTACCAACAGCAGCTACGCCAAACATGTAATTATCAATAACAATATTTTCTAATGTAAAGTGATTAACATTGCCAACAAACTTGGCATATTGCCATTGTGCGGCTGTTGTTTCGCGCCAGTAAATTTTATACCCTAATAACCACTCTTTATCAGACTTATCCCATTTTAAATGAGTATTAGGGCTTACCATACCTCCAATTTTAAGGTTTTGAGGTGCCGGTGGAGCCCAAGCCAATGCAGCCAATGTAATGGCATTTACACGGGTAAGTTTTGCAGCGTATTCAAAATTTACACCACGCAATACATCGCCATATTTAATTCCATTTTCTTCTCTTATATTTTGATGTTGACGATTATAATTCTCGTGTGTTTCCATAATTCGAATTCCTGCAAACCCCATATCGTTAAAGGGGCGATGGTGTCCGCCTCTTCCAAACCGATCCAGTCGGTAAATCATCATTGGTTTTACATCGGCAATGTATTTTCTCGATAGGGCCTCAACATAACGTGCCAATTGCCTTGATACACCATCTACTTCTCCGCCAAAAAATCGTCTTCTCCTGCGAGCTTCCTCTAACTCGGTAACGGGTGTAGGTTCCGAAAATATCCTAAACGATTGATTGTCAATCACTCCATCTACCCCTTCTATATTCCCAATCATATCGTTATTAAGTACACCTATTATTTCCCAATTTTCCTCCAGTGCTTTGGCTGCTAAATGCTTGCCTCCAAAAAGACCTTGCTCCTCGCCCGACAAGCCAACATATACCACATTGGCATGAAATGAATAGTTAGACAATACCCGTGCACATTCAATTACTGCGGCCATCCCCGATGCATTATCATTGGCACCCGGTGCATCGGTTACCCCATCGGTTGGGTCAGATGCACGAGAATCAATATCACCAGAAATAATTACATAGCGATTGGTGGCAGGCACAGCTTTTTGAATGGCTATTACATTTACCACCCATGTATCATTTTTAATGCGTGTTTCGGCATCTCCTTTTACCAAAGTGCGCTGATATTCTACTTGTAAGCAGTTTTTACAATCAACTGATATTTCATCAAACCGTCCTTTAATCCATCTGCGGGCAGCACCAATTCCTCTGGTGGCAGAAACAGTATCCGACATAGTGTTTCGAGTACCAAAACTTACTAATTTGGTAACAGAAGCTTTAATTTCTGATGGCAAAACCGATTCAGTTATTTCATACAGGTCGTCAGAAAACGCTAAAGGCACTTCTTTAATTTGAGCAAAACCGGCAGTGGTGAAAAGTAAAAATAATCCTAGTAATTTGTACATGCTGTAGTGTCGTATATTAAGGCTGCTAATATACAGCTACTATTGAATATTTATGAATATGAGTATATAAAGCAAGCATTTATTAGTTTTGCAGAATGGACATACCTACTTATGAATTTATGGGGCTTCAAATAACGGAGCCTTTTACATGGTTAACCAACTGGCTTGTAGCTGCCTTTGTATTTGGTTTTGGTCATTTTTTGTATAGAGATAAGCAGGCTGATGCAACGCAAAAATTTTGGTCTATTTTTTTTGTATTTATTGGATTAGCTTCGCTCACCGGAGGAACAGCACATGGATTTATAAATTATGTAGGGCATAATTTTCATTATACTGCGTGGATACTAACCGGAATGGCAGTTTTTGCAGCCGAATTGGCTACCATTCAGCTTATCGAGAATGATAAAACCCGGGCTGTTATTCGAATTATTATTTATGCACAGCTAATAGTGATGGTGGGTTCTGTGATGTATTTAAATAATTTTAATAGCGTACGTATAAATTCTGCTATTGGTTTGGTAGGAGTTGTTATCCCTGTTTCGATTATTCATTATTTAAAACATAAAGACAAGAGATCGATTCTTATTATAATTGGTGTGTTATCTAATTTAATTCCTGGAGCAATACATGCCTTTAAAATATCCTACAACCAATGGTTTAATTTTAACGATGTTAGCCATATCGTTATGATTTTTTGTTTCTACATTTTATACCGAGGAGCTAAGCAAAACGTAAACATAGATTTGGCCAAAAAATTAAGCAAGGCTACTGCCTAAAGGGCATTTTCTTCACTAATTATTGGGTTACTCTTCAGGCATTACAATCCATAAAACCAAGTACACCAGCATGCCAGGAAAGGCAGCTGAAAAAATACTAATTAACACATAGAGCAAACGCACAATTGCAGTATCCCAACCTAGGTATTTGGCGATACCACCACATACACCTGCTAAAACTTTATCATTTTTAACTCTGGTTAATCTTTGTTTCATAGTAAAATCTGTCATACGAACACTGTAAGAAAATTCGTGCCAAACGCAAAATAGCTGATTAAAAGGAGATTTAAAGCATTATATGTAAGTTATGTGTTCAATTACGTACACACCGGTATTAATATTGAACAATCTTACTCTACCTTAAAAGGAATAGTTTTTTCATAAAATTGGATGTGGCTCGGGTATGAATCTCCAAGTTTGTTATACTTTATATGCGCTGCGGTGGTACGGTATTTATAGGCTTTAAGCTCAAAATTATAGTACCCTACTGGCAATAAGGCAGCTATTTGGTAAAACCTACTTTCTCCCGGATTGAGATTATTATCTGCTATTTTTTTAGCCACAGGATACCATTCCCAATGCTCCCCAATCCTAAAACTATCAACAGCAATAAGCTCCCCATTAGCTGTGTTAAATACGGAGAGTTTTGTAATAATAAAACGCTCAGGATCACCTGTTGGCACTTTATGACCTGCAAATTTATTTATTACTTCCGTTTTAAGAACAACCGAGTCTGTAGCCTTATAACTCCTTTTAATACCTGCAAACTCGTAATGCAGCCCATCCAGCCTCTCTGGCTTAAGGCTGTCGAGCTTTGGAATACCCGAGCCCATAAAGTAATGCATTCTTGATTTTCGTACTGGATACTCCTCCGCAATTGGCCTATCAATAGAGGGCATATGGCAGGTTTTACAGTTTTTAGTTTCTGCAAATGGCCCTGCCATCCATTCGTCTCCAGTTTCAAAAGTACATACAAGCTCTGGCGTAACCACTGCCACCGCATTATGGCAGGCAATACATAATTGTTCGGTTAAATGTGTTTTATCCTGAACCGATTTATGCGGTGCTCTATTAGAAACCGTTACACTTAAAACAGCTCCGTTTCGTACATGGCACGAAGCACAATTAATGCCTTCTTGTTGAAGCTCAGAATCGAATAAAGGGTTTTTCTCTTTAATGGGTTTGTAAATGTCTCCGTCTTCTAAACCTGTAATAAGGTATTCTTGCTGGTTGGCCAACGGTATATGGCAATTTATGCACATATATGGGCTCGACTCCTTGGCAATTTCAGCCTGAAACTGTAGGTCTTTCCAAGCCATAGAATGTGTAGAGGTGTTCCATTCGTCATAATGATCTTTATGGCATGAGCCACACTCTTTGGATGACAATGAGGTAAGGCCTTCAGGAATTTCCTGATTGGGAATGGCTTGCTCCCAATGATTATTAAAAGTGGCAGTATCCAAACCAAAAATACTTGCAATGGCAATGGCTATAACAACTGCCAACCCAATAATGATTAGTATAAAATTTCTCGACATTTAAGCTACATTAAAATTAATTACAAAGGTAGCAAATGAAATAACGATTAGAGAGAATTTTAAGGCAGAGGGTGTATAACATTTTGTCGCTAATTATTTATACTTTTATTTTAGAAGGTAGGTAAGAAAAGTAAGTTTTCTTCTGCCTCTCCCAATAAACTCTTCAGAAATCTGTAGTGAAGTGCACACACTGCCTTTAACCACTTATGTCATTCCTGCGCAGGCAGGAATCCGCCCTGTAGGATGTTACAACTAATAAAGACTGATTAAAATTTATTATAGCCATAATGTTTAATCTCTTTCCATATCTACAGATTCCTGCCTGCCTTCGCAAAGCTCCTACTCCGTAGTACTTCGTAGGAGTAGCTATGGCGAAGCAAGGCCTGCGCAAGAATAACGATTTCTATTTTGCTTTTCTTTTTAATATAGGTTAGGAGGCTTGCACAAAATGGCTTAAACGTAAACGATAAAATGTTATGCACCCAAGGCAGAGTAAGTATAAATACGTAGTATCACTAGCGGGTTTTACTTAGTTTGAGTACTAACTGCTTACCTTACTTTTGTATCAGATGGTTTTGGTTAATGAAAAGAATTACCGGTATAAGGCCGGTTTTTCTTTTTTTATCACCTTAGTAATTCAACTTTAAAAACAGCTCCGGTTTCAGTAGTTTTATTTTTGGCAGAAATTTTGCCTTTCAGTTTATCCACTAATCTTCGAGTTATTAAAAGCCCAAAACCTGGCGATGCCTTCTCATCACTTTCGCTCCCTTTAACCTTATAGCCCGCAAATAGCCGCTTCATAAGGTCATCACTAATGCCTTTTCCTTCGTCACTTACAGTAATTTCAATAATGTTATCATTCTCGCTTACTGCAATATTAACGGACGTATTGGTTGGTGTATATTTAATGGCATTTGAAACCAAATTAGAAATAATTTGCCTCAAATACTGTGCATCGGTATTAATCTGAAGCCCTCTATCTGCCATATCTACATTAATTTTTACACTTTTAGCCAGTATGGCCGGCTCATGCAGTTTGGTTACTTTTTCAATAATATCGTACACATTGGTGTTAATAAGTACCATTTCTTTCAGCTCCGCTTCAATTTTGTGTACATCGAGCATATTATTTACCATCCCTATGCCATCCGTAACAACCTTGCCAACTAAATCCAAATACTCCTTTTGTTCTTTGGTTAGGGTATCTTCGTTAAGTTTAACAAGCTCTACTAACCCTTGAATGTTCCCCAATGGTGTTTTAAGATCATGTGCCACTACCGAAAGTACATTATTCTTTTCAATGTTCATTTCTTCAAGACTATCATTACTAAAAGCTAGTTGTTCGTTTTTTTCAGCAATTTCGTTCTTTTGCTTGTCAATAATTGTGTATTGGTGTTTTAACTCACGGTGCGATTTAACCACATAAATAAACCCAAACATTATAACAAACGCAAAAGCAAGAAGTAATAATACGAGTGTACGCATATTGCTTAAGTCTTCTAAGTGGGCAGCATCTTGAACCACTTGTGCAAAACCAGAAGAAATACTAATGCTTTGAAATATTATAAAAAAAAAGAATAACTTGAATCGGTTAAAAATCATCTTACCTGTTTTAAAATTTGGCTAGTTAGTCGGTTTAAAATTATACAATTATTGGCTGATTTAAAATTCAAACAACTTTTATTTCCGCAAATCCTCCTTTTAAGTAACTATTCAGCCGAAAAAACATAGCCACCAAGACAGAAGGACTAAAAGAACCACAAAGTATTAACTTAACACATATAAAATTTTGTGAAACTTGGAGGCTTAGTGCCTTCGCTACGCTGTGGCTAAAAAGGTAGCTTTAAGATATGAGTTACCCTTTTAATGGTAAATGAATCCCCTATTTGAGGTTAAGTAGCCCCTACCGTTATATCTTTGCCCCTTCTTAAAACGTTTTTATTAAAGATTGATGAATAATTTTATCCAAGAGCTTACCTGGAGGGGCATGATACACGATATAATGCCTGGCACCGAAGAAGAATTTAACAAAGGAATGACAGCCGCCTATATTGGTTTTGACCCCACGGCCGACTCCTTGCATATTGGCAGCCTTGTGCAAATTATGACATTGGTTCATCTTCAAAAAAGCGGGCATAAGCCGTATGCATTGGTAGGTGGAGCTACCGGAATGGTAGGGGATCCATCAGGCAAATCTCAAGAAAGGAATTTGCTATCAGAGGATGTATTGCAACACAATTTAAAAAGTGTAGAAAAACAACTACGACAGTTTTTAAATTTTGACGAAGGCGAAAATAAAGCAGAAATCGTAAATAATTACGATTGGTTTAAAGGAATGGGATTCTTGGAGTTTATTCGTGATGTGGGCAAACATATTACGGTAAATTATATGATGGGAAAAGATTCCGTTAAAAATAGATTGGAAACAGGCATGTCTTTTACTGAATTTTCGTATCAGCTAGTGCAAGGGTTTGATTTTTGGTGGCTGTACACCAACAAAAACTGCAAGGTGCAGTTAGGAGGCTCTGACCAATGGGGCAATATTGTTACGGGTACGGAGCTAATAAGAAGAAAGTCGCAAGGAGAGGCTTTTGCCGTAACCACTCCCCTTATTAAAAAAGCAGATGGTACTAAGTTTGGAAAAACCGAAGGAGGCAATGTATGGTTGGATAGGCACAAAACTTCGCCTTATAAATTTTACCAATATTGGCTTAATGCTTCTGATGAGGATGCGGCTAATTATATTCGAATTTTTACACTACTCACCAAAGAAGCGATTGAATCCTTAGAGAAAGAGCATAACGAAGCTCCTCATTTAAGGATTTTACAAAAAGCACTGGCAGCAGATATTACCACCAGAGTACATTCTGCTGATGATTTGACAATGGCAATAAAGGCATCTTCTATCCTTTTTGGTAAATCAACCACCAAAGATTTGCAAGCCTTAGATGAAACTACTTTGTTGGCTGTTTTTGATGGCGTACCACAAGTAAAAATCGGTAAAACTGCAATAGATTGCACATTAGTGGATTTCCTTTCCGAAATCACCAATAATGTAGTGTTTGCATCTAAAGGCGAAGCACGCAGAATGCTTAAAGGTGGTGGCGTAAGCATAAACAAACAAAAGGTTACGCAGCAAGCCGATAGTAAATTAGAAGTAACCCTGCTCCAAAACAAGTATGTGCTAGTACAAAAAGGAAAGAAAAATTATTATTTGGTTATGGTAGAAGGTAGATAAAAGATTAAACAATAATCATCTTGTGTCTTACGCCTAATCATCTAACATCTTTATTAAAAATCGAGTAACTGCTGCACCTGCAATTTAATATGTTTCATATAGCGTTCATTGGTAATTTTACCATCTTCCATATTTTGGCTTACCATTGCCAATTTAGGCTTTTGGGCTAACACGTGAGCCCCACAGTAATTTAAAATATCGGTTAGGTGGCTCATCGCTAACACGGCTCCTTGCTCCCCAGCTGATAACCCTACTAAAGCACATTTTTTATTAGTAAACGAGTCAGGGAATTCCAGCCCATCAATAAATGCTTTTAATACGCCTGGGAAAGAACCATTATACTCTGCAATTACAAATACAAACTTTTTGCCTTCTTTCATCTTTTTGCGGAAATTCATGGTGATTTCACTTTTCCCAGCATTTTCATAAAGCCCCGAAAAAAGATAATCAGCTGGCAATTCTTGTAAGTCAATTATCTCAGCTTTTACATTAAGTGCGTTAAATTCTTGTAAATAAACATTGGCTATTTGCAGCGAAACAGCTTGTGGTCGGTTAGTGCCTGAAATTATATAAATGGTATCATTCATTGGTTGGAAACTTTATGGTATTGTTTAAGGTTTACAAATAAACAAATGTTTAAACAATAAATTAAATTTAAGTGTTAATTTCACACTTAAATTACTGTCCAGTTTTTTTTGGGGGGGGGATATCACAATCTAGGTTTTAATCAAATATTATTTTAGTTCCAAGTGATACAATGTGAGCTTTAAAGCCTGTACTTCTTTCGTAATAATTATAATTTAGGGTTACATTTTTTAACCTAAATTTCCATATATGACCTTTTGTTAAAATATCAGTATACTTTAATCCCAAACCAAATTGATTTGCATTAAATTTCGATAAATCATAATCCGAAGTATAAAAACTACTCGTTGATAAAAGTTCATCAAAAGGGGCAAAATAATTTGCTGCAGTTTGGTTATAAAACTTTTTTTTGTAGCTTTATATTGTTTTAAATAGTGGTCTCTAAATCCAGATGCTGTCGATGCAATAACCATATCTACATTTTTGTTTAGAATTTCATTTAGCACTACAACTGTTTTTTTTCTAAACCCATTTGTGGTCAAAAATTCATCCTGAATGTATTCAATAGGTTTTTTAAAATATTTCTCAATTTCTTCATCTAAATCATGAGTCCACTCCGAAAACACCCAAAACCAAAAAAGTCTCTTTTTGTGAAAATTGCCTGTTTTCGGAGTGGACTCAAATCATAGAATTCAAAACCAATATAATCAGATAACAATTTTCCAATTGTTGTTTTCCCAACACAACTTATACCTACTAAATATATTATCATATTTCTATCAATGTCGTTTAGTTAAGCTTTTCGTCACTGCGAGCGTAGTGCGGCAGTCTGCTTGTTTCAACGCTGGATATCCAAAATTTGAGATCGCTTCGTGCCTCGCGATGACGTTCCGGCTTAAC
>Ga0256839_1003339_pt1 | contig 16656 bp, 19 predicted proteins | sample 354166metaG_FD_185968 | JGI IMG/M metagenome (GOLD analysis project Ga0256839, IMG submission 185968) | Hydrothermal vent microbial communities from Mid Atlantic Ridge, Atlantic Ocean - 354-166 | ecosystem: Environmental > Aquatic > Marine > Hydrothermal vents | place: Atlantic Ocean: Mid... | reverse complement strand
CGCCCCGCCTTCCAGCACCCCCCCGCCGGTGAGTAACACCTTCACCGGCGGCGGCATGGCATCCACCCCCGTTCAGCATCCGTTCAGGCAGAAACTGCTTAAATCGCCCCAACTGCAGCACCCCTTAAACTGTGCTGCCAACCGGAAGAGAGCATCCCAATGAAACGCGCAAAACTCGCAATCATCATATCCGCAGCCTTCATCACTGTTCTATCAACGGCGGGATCCGCCTTTGCGCTGGCCGCAGTGGCAAAAGCCGCCGTTAACGTGCGCACCGGACCCTCTGTCAACTTCAATAAAATTGACACCCTTTATGCCGGCGAAGCCGTCAACGTCACGGAATGCAAATCCAATGGCTGGTGTTATGTCCAGCATGATGGACCCGATGGCTGGGTTTCGGGCAATTATCTGATTCGGGCCACCCCCGCCCCGACGCCAACCCCCACTCCAAAGCCCAATGTCAATTTTGGCATAACCATCGGCTCGGGTGGCCCCGGGTTCAGTTTTTCGATAGGCAACTCTCCCCCTGTTGCCCCGATTGTCCCCAAAGTCTGCTTTTTCAATGGCAATAATTATTCCGGCGCCAGCTTCTGCGTTGCCGCAGGCAGCCAGAACAATCATCTTACAGGCTTCTGGAACAACAAGATTTCCTCTATTCAAGTCCAGCCCGGCGCAACAGTTAAAGTTTGCCGCAACCCCAATTATGGCGGCTTCTGCCAGACCTACAGCTCCAGCGTCCCCAGCCTCAATCCGTTCCTGAACAATGATATTTCTTCCTTCAGAACCTATTGAGAAGAACAGCCGAACAGATGAAACATACCAGGACCGCCCCCGAAAAAGGGGCGGTTTTTTTGTTTTACACACTACCAACGCGCAACTTTTCTTTCTTGGAACCGGCTTCAAGCTGGGTTAGCATTGGCCCACCTGAGAATTTCTGGAGAACATCAATGTCCGCTTCCCTCCTCACCCGGCTGGTTTCTCTTGTTCTGGCGTTGGGGATTGCTTCCCTGTTCCTTCCGGCTCAGGCTGACGAGTTGGGCAGCCCTGCCTGGGTCATCTCTGACACCGACCTGCGCTCGGGCCCCGGCATACGATACCCCGCCACCACCAGTGTTGCCAAAGGTGACGCAGTCACGATTTCCAGATGCTCCGACCGCTGGTGTCTCATCGCAGGAACACAAGGCTGGCTCTCCATCGATCAGCTCAGCTTTGGACAGGTCGCCCGCGGTCCCTATTCCGGGCCCAAATTTGAAACGGGTAGGGGCGGGCCCGGCGAAGTCTGTTTTTTCGATGGTCCCGACTATTCGGGCAATTCGGTTTGCCAGCCCGCTGGCGGCACTGCCCGCGACCTGGTGCTTCTGGGCTGGGATAACAAAATAGCTTCGGTTTCCGTGGACGGCGATGTTTCGGTCAATCTGTGCCGCGACCGCAATTTTGCTTCCTATTGTGTTCTGATCAACCAGAGCACCCCGAAACTTGATCGCCTGTTGCTGAATGCGGCCAGCTCCTGGCAGGTCTGGGTCGCCCCTTCAGAAAAAGAAGACCCCGACCCGGTGCCCGCAACAGACAAGGGCTAGATTGTGAACACCAACAAAATTATTCGCAGCGCCTTTCTGGCAACCCTGCTGATTGCTGCTCCTTCTCTTGCATCAGCCCAGTTCCAACCCTCACAAGCCAGGGTTTTTATCGACTGGCCCCAACTTGAAGTTGAGCCCATGCAGGGTTTCAACTCAGAGTTCGCCATTTACGCTGTTATCGACGAGCCCAGGGTCCTCTATACGATAACGGTTACAACCCGCAGCAATGTCTCGGTTCTGGGCGCATTCCACTGCAATAAGGAGTTCACGGTGCTGACCAGCTCGACCAACGGCTATTTCGACATCCGTTGCGTGGAAGAAGACCTGTTTGAACAGGTAAGCACCTACATCCTGCGCATGGGCAAAGACGGTCTCTACAAACAGGTGTTTTAGAAGCGTTGCCAGAAAAAGTGCATAGCGGTTTTTCGCTTCGGCAACACACAAAAAAAGGCGTTTCACCCAAACACTGAAACGCCTCTTGAGAAATTTCGGGCAGAGCTTTTACCCCGCCCGTGAAAACCGGATTTCCTATAGCACAATAACCGTGGTACCAACCGGCACCCGGTCATAAAGGTCTTCCACATGCTCGTTGATAAGACCTACACAGCCGTTTGAAACAGCCTTGCCGATGGTCCAGGGCTGGTTGGTGCCGTGAATACGATAAAGCGTGTCGCGGCCGTTGCGATAAAGATAAAGCGCTCGTGCACCGAGCGGATTATTCGGCCCCCCCGGCACCCCGTCGGCAAACTTGGCATATTTTTCCGGCTCACGCCGGATCATGTTCCTTGTTGGCGTCCAGCGTGGCCACTCAGCCTTGCGCTCGATAAGGGCTTCCCCTTTCCAGGCCAGCCCGGCCCGGCCCACACGCACACCATATCGGCGGGCCCATGTTGACGATTCAGTCAGATAAAGAAAAAACTTCGAAGGATCGACAACAATTGTACCCGCGTCATAACCGTTGTTGAACCGGATATTTTGCGGCATCCATTTTGGATCAACTTCAAAACTTTCGTGGGCAAAACCCGTGGCCGGTGCCGCAAGTGCAGCCATACCCGACAGGAGTAAGGTTCTTCTTTTCATCACGTTTCTTCTTTCCTCAATTCAAGCGCCGGTGTTTTCAGCCACCGGAGGTCAACAATACCCAGCACATCTGCCAGCATTACCCGCCACACTTAATAAACAACAAAAACACGGGCGGTTCGGTTCAACTGTTTGTGAGCGCCCTTATTTTCGCCTCGATTTATGCAGGCCCCAGAAATTGCTCATCGTCAGATAGGTGAACGAAGCCGACCAGGCAATCAGCACCAGCCCCGTAAGAGATTCTATCGCTGCCACAAAGCGCAAATGGCCGGTGGGGAAAAGGTCGCCCATGCCCAGCGTCGTATAGGACGCGGCGGAAAAATAGAAAAAATCAACCCAGCCACCCTCGGTCATACCGCTGATTCCCCCAAGCCCCCAGCGGTGTTGCATCAGGCCGTAAGCGACAGCAAACAGGGATATTTCGACGATGTGGGCCATAAACACCACCCCGATTGCCGAGAGCATCCGCCTTCGCGGCGAACCAGGCATTCTTGGCATGGCACTGGAGATGAGACGCAGCATTTCATAGTGGATAAAAACACATGTCACCACCAGAACCAGGGTTATCAGAATGGTTATCGCCACGGCCCGCCTCCTATGTCAGAGCGCAACCATAAGGGAGCTGGGTTAGCGGAGAGCTAACAGGGCTACTGCCCCACAACTCTCCCGTTCCCTGTCCGTTCTTGCTGTGATACAAACACGAGTCTGATTTTCTCGTACCGGTGCCCCCATGCCCCCTGATACACCCAAACGCCCGTCCAAACCCGACTTTTCCATCGACGAGTTTTTCTCCGAGATTGAAAAGGCCCAAGACATCGAAGCCTCCAAACGCCTGCCCCAAGAACGGCTGAAGAACAAACGCCGGCTCGACCGCGAGCAGGCCGCCCGCCGTGAGAGCCAAAATGCCGCCCAGCGCGAAAAGGAATTGCGTGCCACCACCAAAACATCGTTTCCCGACAGCCCCACCGGCATGTCCAAAGGCACGCCCAAATCCAAGGCCAATGCCGTCGATCGTCCGCAAAATCTTGATGGTTTCGCCGAGGCCCCGCAAGCGGGTTTCAATCACCAACCAAGCAGGAAAGCCCCCTTTGGCGGGGGTGCCGGGGAAGGCCCCGCAAGGGCCGACGGCGGCATTGCATCAAATGGCGGGGGTGCCGGGGAAGGCCCTGCAAGGGCCAACGGCGGCAATGTATCAAATGGCGTAACCGCCACCGTCGCCGCCCTGCAAAACCTTATCGAGCATGGCCGCAAGGAGGTTGAAGGCACAACGCCCTGGGTACCCCACAAACCTCTCCGCCCGGAAAAGGCCGAAGGGGAAATCCCCCTTACCCTTAAAACCGAGTTCACCCCGCAGGGAGATCAACCCGCGGCCATCGCCGAACTCATAGAGGGCATTGAGCAGGGGGAAACCGATCAGGTTCTTCTTGGCGTCACCGGCTCGGGCAAGACCTTTACCATCGCTCAGATCATTGCGCAGACCCAGCGCCCTGCCCTGATACTGGCCCCCAACAAGACCCTGGCCGCCCAGCTTTACGGGGAGTTCAAGAGCTTTTTCCCCGACAATGCGGTGGAGTATTTCGTCTCGTTCTACGACTATTACCAGCCCGAAGCCTATGTGCCGCGCACCGACACCTATATCGAAAAAGAAAGCACCATCAACGACCAGATCGATCGCATGCGCCACTCCGCCACCCGTGCCGTGCTCGAGCGCGACGACGTCATCATTGTCGCCAGCGTTTCATGCATTTACGGCATCGGCTCGGTGGAAACCTATACGGCGATGATGTTTGATCTCAAGGTCGGCCAGAAAATCGACCAGCGCCAGATGCTCGCCGATCTGGTGGCCCTGCAATATAAACGTGCCGACGCCGCTTTTGCCCGCGGGGCCTTCAGGGTGCGTGGCGACACCATCGAGATTTTCCCCGCCCACTATGACAGCGCCGCTTGGCGCATTTCGTTGTTTGGCAATGAAATCGAGAGCATCACAGAGTTTGACCCCCTCACGGGCAAAAAAATCCAGACCCTCAAAACCGTCCGCGTCTACGCCAATTCCCACTATGTCACCCCGCGCCCGACACTGTTGACCGCCATGAAATCCATCAAGGCTGAGCTGGCCGTCCGCCTTGAGGAACTCAACGCCGCCGGGCGTTTCCTTGAGGCCCAGCGCATCGAACAGCGTACCCTGTTTGATCTGGAAATGATGGAGGCCACCGGCTCCTGCGCGGGCATTGAGAATTATTCGCGTTACCTGACCGGGCGCAATCCCGGCGAGCCGCCCCCCACCCTGTTTGAATATCTGCCCGACAACGCGCTGATTTTTGTTGACGAAAGCCACGTCACCATCGGCCAGCTCGGGGCCATGTATCGCGGTGATTTCCGCCGCAAGGCAACCCTGGCCGAATATGGCTTTCGCCTGCCCTCCTGCATGGATAACCGCCCGCTTCGTTTTGAGGAGTGGAACGCCATGCGCCCCCAGTCGGTTTATGTGTCAGCCACCCCGGGGAGCTGGGAGATGGAGCAGACCGGTGGGGCTTTTGCCGAACAGATCATCCGCCCCACCGGACTGATTGATCCGCCGGTGGAAATCCGCCCCGCCGGTACGCAAGTGGACGATGTCATTGACGAGGTGCACAAAACCAACAAGGCCGGTTATCGCACCCTGATCACCACCCTGACCAAGAAGATGGCCGAAAACCTCACCGAATATATGCACGAACAGGGCATTCGCGTGCGCTATATGCACTCCGATGTGGATACGCTGGAGCGCATCGAAATTATCCGCGATCTGCGCCTTGGTGGTTTTGACGTTCTGGTTGGCATCAACCTGCTGCGCGAGGGGCTGGACATTCCCGAGTGCGCGCTGGTTGCCATTCTGGACGCCGACAAGGAGGGTTTTTTGCGCTCTGAAACTTCGCTCATTCAGACCATCGGCCGGGCGGCGCGCAATGTCGATGGCAAGGTCATTCTTTACGCCGACAAGATTACCGGGTCCATGGAGCGGGCTTTGAGCGAAACCAACCGCCGCCGCGAAAAGCAGCAGGCCTACAACAAAGAGCACGGCATCACCCCGCAATCGATCAAGTCCAACATCAAGGAAATCGTCGATTCCATCTATGAAAACGACCGGGTCACTGTCTCCACCGGGGTCGAACCGGACGGCAAGCAACAGGTGCATGTGGGCGCCAACCTCGCCGCCACCATCAAGGACCTTGAAACCCGGATGCGCGACGCCGCCACCAATCTGGAATTCGAAAAAGCCGCCCGACTGCGCGATGAGGTGAAAAGACTGCGCGAGATGGAACTGGATGTGCTTGATGGAGGACTATGACCACCACCCGTCACTGCGAGGAGGCAACGCCGACGCGGCAGTCCAGAAACTTGACAATCAGCAAACTGGATTGCTGCGCTCCCTGTGGTCGCTCGCAATGACGGCGTAGTATTATCACCGCCCTTCACCCTCCCCCTCCGCGGGGAGGGCCGGGGTGGGGGGACTTTCCAATTGCTCCTCTCGCACCGTCCCGGCCTCCGAGCATTGCCAGCAAAAGTGCGTAGCGGTTTTTGCGTTTCGGCAATGTAACCACAATGACGCGCCGGGACCTCAAAGCACCAGGCGAGACCCCGGATCAAGTCCGGGGAGGCGCAGATGTGTTGCCCTCATCCTGAGGAGGCCGAAGGCCGTCTCGAAGGATGGGAACAGATAAAGCGACCTCACCTCGCCCCTTGAGGGGAGAGGTCGGACCTTCAGGTCCGGGTGAGGGGTGAATCGGATCAAAAGTCCCGTTTAGGGTAATCGGACGGGCAACTCACCCCCCTCACCCCAACCCTCTCCCCGAGGGGGAGAGGGAACACCGCTCCATCGTTTTCGCAACAAACACCGACCTACATCCCAGCCAGTCGAATGGCAGGTCGTATTCGATGCTGTAAATGCAGGAAATATTAGTTAACGTGGGTTGCTATGAAGCAAAAACGCATATTGTGACCCAAAATGGGATACATTGGAAATTACCACGGGGGGTATATAGAATGCATAAAATTAGCTTCACAAAAGACACGATAGCAAAACTATTTGGCCAAGAGGATGCTGCTCAAGAAAATCAGGAACGACTTGGCCAATACTTCATTAGAAACTCGGCTTTCGAAGATGCAATGTCTGATCAGAATTTGGTGATTCTGGTTGGACATAAGGGAAGTGGAAAAAGTGCGACCATGGCTCGGTCACATACTGAGCTATCCAAGAGCCATATCTCCATTGAAATCGAACCTACCGAAATATTGGCAGCAAGAGAAATTTCCAGCGATGATAATTTCAATGCCATAGTATCTCATTGGCAAGAAAAAATCCAACAAGCCATTGCGAACAACATCTTAACAAACAAATTCGATCTCAAAGGTCAAAATGCGACTATTCAAAAAGTTTCAACAGCAACGGGAAAGTTCGTTAATCGTCTGAAGGATGCTCTTCGTCAATCAAACCGCCAGGCCATTTCAATGGTCGATGACACAATAATTGAAAACTTTATCAATGACGAAACCCGTGTTTATGTGCATATTGATGACCTTGACCAAGGATGGACATCATCAAATAGAGATATCAGAAAAATTTCTGCAATATTAAGCGCTCTCAGAAATATAACTAAATCGTCTTCACTTATTAAATTCAGAATTACCCTCCGCTCCGATATTTACTATCTTGTAAGAACGTCTGACGAGTCTACAGATAAAATAGAAGGATTTGTTAGTTGGGTGACATGGACAAATCATGATGTGCTTGTATTGCTATGCAAACGAATTCTAACATACTTCGGGGAAAAACCGAATGACGAAACATTGAAAAAATTGGAACAGTCGTATATGAGCGCTCATATTTTTTCAATGGTCATGGATGCCAAGTTTAGCGGACGAGGGAAATGGTCTAACAAGCCAATTCACTACATTATCACTTCACTAGTTCGGCGCTCCCGACCGAGAGATATGGTCAAACTTCTAACGTTAGCAGCCCAAAATGCTGGGCGAGAAGCGTCAAAAATTCACAGCTCTCACTTTCAAGCAATATTCGAGTCATATTCAAGTGGACGCATTACCGATATTGAGAATGAATTCAAAAGTGAGCTTCCAAACATTAATCAACTCATACTTGGGATGAAGCCCAACAAAATTCAGCGTAGGGCAAACTTAAACTACGTTTACACAACAGATGCACTATCAAAAAAAATAGGCAATATTATTTCCACATCAACATTGAAATTTACAAATGGAAGTCAAATTAGCGCGCGAGCGCTAATTCAGTTTCTTTACAAAATAGATTTCATTACGGGCCGAAAGAATGTTGATGGCGCGCTGGTCCGCTATCATTTTGACAACAATCAATTGTTGATAAACGAAGTCAACGACATGGGATTTGATTGGGAAATTCACCCCGCTTACCGCTGGGCTCTTCAGCCGGGAAATGTGCAGAATATTCTCGACGATTTGGAATTATCTTGAAGCGATTGATTTTATGTCGCTTTTAATGACCCCAAAATACCAGTTGTTCATTTCCCCCCCGCCTTTTCTTATCCCCACCCCTCTCCCCGCCGGGGAGAGGAAGCACAGCGTATAGGCTCAATACAATATCCTCCAATGTTCTGAGCCTGGCGCAGGATCAGGATGAGTTATCCCCCTCCCCACTCCCGCCCCAATCCCCTGCTCCACTGGCGCATCAGGCAATAAGGGAAGGAACAAAACCATGTCAGTTGCCCGCATAACCGAGATTATCGCCGCCTCCGAGGTCAGCTTCGAGGATGCCGTGAACAACGGTGTTGCCAAGGCATCCGAAACCCTGCGCGGAGTGAAAAGCGCCTGGGTCAAGGATCAGAATGTGGTGGTGAAAGACGGCAAGATCACCGAATACCGCGTGGTGCTCAAAATCACGTTTATTCTGGAATAACCCAAAACCGCGCCACCGATCCGTGAACCGCTAATTCTACCGGCAAGCAATCGCCGCAGTCGCCAGCCTGGCTTCATCGGTGGAGAACAGATGCTCGGGAATATCCGCCAATGCACGGGTTGCTGGCAGCGCGTTCATGTGCGTTGCGTTCATGTGCATTGCGTTCTCCTGCATCAGCCGGTCCAGCTCGGCCAGAAGACAGGCACGCGCCGCCACATTCACGGGGAAAAACTGCTCAACGCTGTCAAAAGATTTCTGGTTTGAAAAAGTCATCGGTTAAAGCCCTCTCCTTGCATTTAAGAGAGAGCCTAGGCCAGCGCCACTGAACCGGGGCTGGCGCTGACGTTCAGGCGGCGTTAATCTCAAAAAAACACGTCAAACCAAAAAAACCGCTTCAGGAGACCCCGCCCGATGAGACTTTCCCGCTGGGCCCGCGCCACGCTGCTGATTGGTTTCATCCTGCTCAGCCTTGGGGTGCTGCCCCTGTGGCTGACCACTTTGCTGTTGCCCGGCGATCCGCCGCTGCTGTTTTCCATGGCGTTTTTTATGCTCGCACCTCTTGGTGCGGTCATCTTTGTATTCGGGTTCGTTCTGTATATTATCGCAAAAGTCAGGGAGTGAGTTCCTGCCTCATTGCGAACCTGCGGTGCCCCGTTCGCGCAGCCACACCATCAACCCGGCTGAAACAATGATCACTGCACCGACAAGGGCGACAAAGTCGATCAGCTGACCAAAAAACAAAAACCCGAGGAATATTGCCCACGGTAAAAGCAGATAATTGAACGGCTGCACCACGCTGGCCGGTGCGCAGGCCAGGGCACGCATCACAAAATAGTTGGCCAAGGTAGTCGAAACCATCAGCAGGGCGATATAGCCCCAGGCACTCAGGGTGGGTGCCTGCCAGTAAAACAGCCCCACCGCCGACGAGCCCACAAGTCCGATCACCCCCACATAAATCATGCAGGTGGCAGTACTGTCCACAAGCGCTGCCTTGCGGGTAAGCACCGCATAAAGCGCAAACAGCACGGTTGCGACAAAAATATAGAGCGCCCCGATATCGAAAACCGCAAGTCCGGGCCGCAGAACAATCAGCACTCCCACAAAGCCCATCACCACGGCAAACCAGCGCAAAGCGCCCACTTTTTCTCCCAGAATGGGAATAGCAAACATGGTGACAAGAACCGGGAACAACAGCGTAATCGCCGCCGCCTCTCCCAGCGGCAGGGTGCGCAGGCCGGTTGCGAACAAAAGCAGGTCAGCCAGAAAAATCACCCCGCGCGCTACCTGAAGCCCCGGGCGCCGGGTTGCAAACACTCCCCTCACCCCATGCTGACTGAGCGCCAGGAATATGGCAAATCCGCCAAAAGCCCAGAAACGCAACATCGCAACCTGAACCACCGCGTAGTCCTGCACCAGGATTTTGGCCGCCGCATCCTGCAGCCCGAACAGGATAATAGAAGCGATGGTAAACAGGATGCCGCGCGAAATATCTGCTGGGTTGGAAGCGGTTTTCATAGGAAAAAGCGATATATCAGATTGGCTCGGAGCTATACCAAAAAATGGCGACAAAAAACCCCGGGGCAGCCCCCCGGGGTAATGTTGAAAGCCTGGCAGGTGCCGGATCGGGGATCTACCTGCTGGCCATGGCATTTTTTATCAAACCGACAACAGCGGTCAGAATGCCACCACCGGCAAGACCGGTTACGCCCTGCCCGGCCAGTGCACCCAGATCAAGACCACTGGTGGCGGCCGCACCTGCCGCGTCCGTGGCTGTTGCCGCAAGTTGGGTTGCCGAACCCAGAAGGCCGGAAAGTCCGGGGATCATTCCGGCAAGGAACGTGCCGCCGACGCCGCCAATGGCACCGGTTATGACATTGCCCATGACACCAAGATTGACATTTTTCAACGCTGCACCGATTCCTGCGCCGCCCGCGCCGCCGCCAATAAGTTGTATGATAATGGGAAGAAGAGCTTCCATAATGAAGTGTCCCTATGCAAGTTTACAAAAGAAACGCCGACTGGCCTTTTCTTGCATAAGCATTTCAAAACAATGGGACCAAACCAAGGTTTCTTAATTTTTTCTTAAAAGCACGCAAGCATCCGGATAACAGCGCCGGTTAAGCCCTGACACCCTAAAAGTGCAGCATCAGATTGATAAAATAAGGTATCGCCAGAAGAACGGCAGCAATCCGTACAGGCCACTGCCGGAACTTGTAAATCAGATAACCGACAATACCAAAGCCCATCCCCATTTCCAGAACGCTGACAATCTGCCCGTAATACTCACGCTGATAATAGGATATGGGAGAATTGAACCGCCAGTCCGAAAACGGCCAGAACTGCACATGCGCATCATCCGCATGAGTAACAAAATCAACGCTTATGTGTAAAAAATACCCAACACTAAAAATGAGAACCGCCAGGCCAACGGGCCTGAGTTTGGAAGAATATCTATAAAGCAGAAATCCGCCTGCAAGCACTGCCCCCCAAAGCGGGAACGAGTTGGAAATAGCTGAATAGGTTTGCCAGGGCTCCTGCCAGTAAAGTCCTTCCGAATTGCTCCACAGGTCAACCCCGGGTCCGTTGACCAGCCGCGAATAAAGGACCATCAGGAAAATTGAAGCATCCGGGGCAAATCCACCCGCCCAGGCAAGAAATATCTGCCAGGGGCGCATGGCAGGCCGCGATGCTGCAGCCGCGCCAATCAGAATATGCGAACTTGTCAGCATGCGTTTCTCCCGAAAAGTAACGTTAACCGCCCCTGAATGAAGAACAATGCCAAAACACCGGGTTTTTGCACAAACATTCGTGAGCAACCACCTTGAAACTTGGTTCAATAGTCGCCATTTTGCCAACACCACACGGGGACCTCTATGACAGCTATTCTGTATTTCATCGCCGGGCTGGTGCTGCTAACTTTGTCCGGAGATGCGCTGGTTCGTGGAGCCGTTGCCGTTGCCGTGCGCCTGCATGTGCCTACCATCATCATCGGCCTGACTATTGTGTCCATGGGCACCTCGGCCCCCGAATTGTTTGTTGCCCTTCAGGCGGCGCTCAGTGGTGCGCCTTTTCTGGCTGTGGGCAACGCCATCGGTTCCAACATTGCCAACTCATTGATTGTTCTGGGTCTGCCCGCACTCATCGCCCCCATTTATCTGCTTGAACCCGGTACCCGCCGTTCCTCGGCCTTTATGTTTGCGGTATCCATCGCCGTTTTTGCCCTTGCCGCCGATGGCAGCATTTCCACCTTCGATAGCATCATCCTGTTGCTGCTCTTCATCATTTACCTGACCTATGGCTTTGTACTCGCCCAGACCGCACGCCGGGAAGCCAGGGAAAGTTTTGTTGCCGACGAGAAAACCACCCCGCCTTCTCTGGTCAGGCCGGTCCTGCTGTTGCTGTTCGGCTTTGTTGGTCTGGCTCTGGGAAGCAGGCTCACCGTTGACGGCGCATTACTGCTGGCCGAGGCCCTTGGCATCGGCCAGACGGTAGTGGGCACCACCATTGTCGCGCTGGGCACCACCCTGCCGGAAATTTCAGCAACCCTTGCCGCGGCCTTCCGCCGCCAGGCTGGAGTTGCGGTAGGCAATGTTATCGGCTCCAATATTTTCAATGTTCTGGGCATTCTGGGCATCACTGCCCTTGTTATTCCTCTGCCCGTTGACCCGCGCCTGCTCAGTTTTGACCTGTGGGTCATGCTCGGTGCGGCCGCCACTATCCTGCCCATGGCATTCCTGCGCCGTCCGATTGGCCGCTGGGTCGGCAGCTTTTTAACCCTGTCCTATGTCACATATTTGTTTTTGGCATTCACCGGCTGACCCATCGCGTTTGCCCGCACTTGACGCTATGATTACCCTTGGGAAAACGATCAAGAGCAAATGAAAGACAAAATAAAAGCCCATGTCCTGATTACCGGTGCCGCCACCCGCATCGGAGCGACCCTCGCCCGCTCTTTGGCCGAGGCGGAGCACAATGTGGTTATTCACTATAACAACTCTGAAAGCGCGGCCCGCTCTCTGGCGGGTGAAATCACGGCTGATGGGGGAAAAGCGGATATCGTGCAGGCTGACCTCACAAAACGCACCGACCGCAACAAACTGATCGCAGCAGCAGGCGCATGTTTCGGACCTTTGGGCATTCTCATCAATAACGCCTCCATATTTGAACCCGACAGCGCTTTCACCATCAACGAGGCGCTTTGGGACAAGCACTTTGCCCTGCATGCAGAGGCCCCCCTGTTTCTGGCCCGCGACTTTGCCGGACAATTGCCGGACGATACCGGCGGCAACATCATCAACATCATCGACGAAAGCGTGCTGCGCACCAATCCGGCATTCTTCTCATACAATCTGTCAAAAACCGTTCTCTGGGCCGCCACAAAAACACTGGCCCAGTCGCTGGCTCCCCGTATTCGCGTCAACGCCATCGGTCCCGGTCCCACCCTGCCCAACACACGCCAGAGCGAGGCCGATTTTGCCAGGTCAGTCGCCGCACTGCCTCTTGAGACCCCCCCGACCCCCGCCGACATCGCAAAGGCTGTGCTGTTTCTCATTGGCACCCCCTCAATAACCGGGCAGATGATTGCGCTGGACGGAGGGGAGCATCTGGACTGGCGCGGACGGGGGGGCATTACGCCGGCCCTGAAATGAGCAACAGTCCAGCCCGGCCGGATAACAAAAAATCCAGCCCACAGGAGCACCAGAAAACCGGCCCCGATATCATCAGGGCTTTCGTTAAAAACTTGCCTTCCGCTCCCGGCGTCTACCGCATGCTCGACACCTCGGGTCATGTCATCTATGTGGGAAAGGCGCGCAATCTGAAATCCCGCGTCAATAATTACACCCGCTATGAGGGCAATGTCGTGCGCACCGCCCGCATGATTGCAGCCACCGCCCACATGGAATTTGTGCGCACCCAGACCGAAGCAGAAGCATTGCTGCTCGAAGCCAATATGATCAAGCGGATGCGTCCCCGCTACAATGTACTGCTGCGCGATGACAAGAGTTTCCCCTATATTCTGATCGCCAGGGATCACGACGCCCCCCAGTTGCTCAAGCACCGTGGCACCCGCCGCCGCAAGGGTGACTATTTCGGTCCCTTTGCCTCAGCCACCGCTGTTGAGCGGACTCTGGCCGCGTTGCAAAAAGCCTTCCTGCTGCGTAATTGTTCCGACAGCTATTTTTCGGGGCGCACCCGCCCCTGCCTGCAACATCAGATAAAGCGCTGTTCGGCCCCCTGCACCGGCCTCATCAGCAAAAACGAGTATGCCCGGCTGGTAGAAGACGCCTGCGCCTTCCTCGCGGGACGCTCAAAAACCGTGCAACACCAGCTTTCTGAGGAAATGAACAAAGCCGCCGACAAACTGGATTTTGAGCGCGCCGCCATGCTGCGCGACCGTCTCAGTGCCCTTGCCCATATTCTCAGCCAGGGGGATATGTCGGCAAAAACCGTCGAGGAAGCCGACATTTTTGCCATCCACCAGCAGGCCGGGCAATTCTGCGTACAGGTATTTTTTTATCGTGCTTTTCAGAACTGGGGCAACCATGCCTTTCACCCCCGCGCCAGTGCCGAGTTGGAGGAAGGCAACGTATTGGGTCCGTTCCTGATGCAGTTCTATGAGAGCCGCACCCCGCCAAAACAAATTCTGCTTTCCCATGAAATTGAGGAGCGTGAACTCATCGCCAAGGCACTCTCCACCCGCGCCGGACGCAAGGTTTCACTTCTGGTGCCCCAACGGGGCGAAAAAGTTGAATTGGTCGAGCACGCAGCCACCAACGCACGCGAAGCGCTGGGGCGCCGGCTTGCCGAAACCGCGACCCAGAAAACCCTTCTTGAAGGCGTAAAAACCGCCTTTGAGTTAGAAGCACCTCCCCGGCGCATCGAGATTTACGACAATTCCCACATTTCGGGCACCAACGCGGTGGGAGCCATGGTGGTCGCCGGTTCCGAGGGGCTGTCCAAAAAGCACTACCGCACCTTCAACATCAAATCCAGGGACCTAACACCCGGCGATGATTTTGCCATGATGCGTGAGGTTCTGACCCGGCGTTTTTCACGTCTGACCAAGGAAAGCGCGCCCGATGCCAAGGACGAAAGCACCGGCATGCCTGACTGGCCCGACCTCTTGCTCATTGATGGCGGCAAGGGCCAACTCTCCGCCGTGCACCAGGTTCTGGCTGAACTGAACCTGCCCAGAGAGATCACTATCGTCGCCATCGCCAAGGGCGAGGAGCGCAACGCCGGGCGCGAAACCTTCCATCAGAGAGGACGCAAAGCCTTCATGCTCCCGGCCCGCGACCCCGTGCTTTATTATGTGCAGCGCCTGCGTGATGAAGCCCACCGTTTTGCCATCGGCACCCACCGGGCCCGGCGCAAAAAAGACTTTATCAGAAACCCGCTTGATGAAATCGAAGGTATCGGCCCGGCACGCAAACGCATATTGCTCAACCATTTCGGTTCCGCCAAAGCCGTCTCCCGCGCTGGCCTCGCCGATTTGACAGCAGCTTCAGGAATATCCAAACAGATGGCGCAAATCATCTACGATCATTTTAACCAGCCCGACTAGGTCACGGACCCATAAATAGGATTGCAATGGTATGAGTCAGTTTGTTTGCATAACAGGCGCAAGAGTAAAGGAAACCTCATGGTTTTCAAACTCTCGCAACGCATTAGGCGGGCAAATTAGCCATAGCCTGCAAGCGTTCCCGGGAAAAGTGCAGCCCGTCCGGCGTGAGGACAATCTCAAATATCAAAGGTCTCAACCGTGTCAAAACACGCTTTTTACCCTTTTCCTTGCATATTTTGGCGGTTTGAAGCGCGTGTTTGACCCTATTTGTGAGTCCGTGACCTAGGCAATTTGAGAAAACCATGTCCCTGCCCAACATCATAACGCTGGCCCGCATCGCCGCCATTCCGCTTATCATCGCGCTGGTACTCATGGAGGGGGCAACACCGCGCTGGATCGCTTTTGCGCTGTTTGTCATCGCCGCACTCACCGATTATCTGGACGGCTACCTCGCCCGCAAAATGCAGGCCATCTCGCCGCTGGGGCGTATGCTCGACCCCATTGCCGACAAACTGCTGGTCGGCGCCCTGCTCATCGCTCTGGCCTATGAGGGCAGTTTTTCTCTCCCCCTTCTGTGGGCGGCCATCGCCATCATGATGCGTGAAATTGCTGTTGCCGGACTGCGCGAGTTTCTTGGTGCCCAGCAAATCAGCGTCCATGTGACGCCGGTGGCAAAATATAAAACCACCGCCCAGCTAGTCGCCATCGGCACCATTCTTCTGGTCCCGGTTATCCCGGCGCTCAGCCTTGTTGCCGCCTCTCTGCTGTGGCTGGCAACAGCGCTGACCCTATATTCGGGCTATGACTATTTTGCCTCATCCTGGCCGCATCTCAAGGAAACCAAAAAATGAAAATCCTCTATTTTGCCTGGCTGCGCGAGCGCCTCAACAAAAGTGACGAGGAAGTCACCCCGCCCTCAAACGTCAAAACCATTGCCCAGCTTATCGACTGGCTCAGCGAAAATGACGAAGCCTTCGAGATGGCCTTTGCCAACCGCTCCCTTATCAAAACCGCGCTCGACGAAGAAATCGTGGAACACGACACCAAACTTGGAAGAGCAACAACGCTGGCTTTTTTTCCCCCCATGACCGGAGGCTGAAAGCAATGGCCGCACCCGCCATCATCGTCAGACTGCAAAGGAAAAGCTTCGACCCCGGCACTGAAAGCAATGCATTCCTGTCGGATGCAAAAGCGGCGGGTGCTGCGGTGACTTTCACCGGACTGGTGCGCTCCACCCCTCAAAACCCGATTGTGAGCATGACCCTTGAGCACTATCCCGCTCTGGCTCAGTCACAGCTTGAAAAAATCTCGGGGCAGGCATTGAAGCGCTTTTCTCTCATCAAGGTCACCACCATTCACCGCCATGGCACCCTCACACCGGGTGAGCCCATCGTGCAGGTGATGACACTGGCCCAACATCGCAAAAACGCCTTTGAGGGCGCCGAATTTTTGATGGATTATCTAAAGACCAGCGCCCCATTCTGGAAAAAGGAGCTAGGCGCCACTGG
>Ga0256839_1003338_pt1 | contig 16663 bp, 15 predicted proteins | sample 354166metaG_FD_185968 | JGI IMG/M metagenome (GOLD analysis project Ga0256839, IMG submission 185968) | Hydrothermal vent microbial communities from Mid Atlantic Ridge, Atlantic Ocean - 354-166 | ecosystem: Environmental > Aquatic > Marine > Hydrothermal vents | place: Atlantic Ocean: Mid... | reverse complement strand
CATCAGTCCCGCAGGGACGAGATGTGGGTAGAAAAGGTATAAGGATTAAACCCCGTGCCGTAGGTACGGAATATGGAACTAAACCACTCCATTTCATCATATACATCCCGTACCTTCCTCTCCCTCAGCGTCTCAGAATGGACGCTGAGGTTTTATGCTGTTTTATTTAATGCATGAAATGTAAAATATTGCAGTATTTCCTATATTCCGTGTCAACAAGTGAAACGAGGGTGAGTAGTTATGCTAAATTATTTTGCCGTGATATTGCAAAAAATAATTCAGCTCTAATTTTATGACATCTCAAAATTAAAATGGTATAAAAATAAAAACAACGAAGGATCAACCCTGCAATATTCAATTTATACTTGAAATATGCAGGGATAAATAGTATATTTACGCCATGGTTTCAAGAATAATTACTACCGAACTAATCAATACAATCGGGATTTTCCCTGCTACTGCCATAGTGGGGCCAAGGCAGGTTGGTAAAACTACCTTGGCAAAACGATTAATAAATATCCTTAACAAAGAAGGGGTTTATTTAGACCTTGAAAACCCCAGGGATATTGCAAAACTTACCGACCCGGTACTATATTTTGAAAACAATGAACATAAATTAGTCGTTCTGGATGAAATACAGCAAATGCCGGAGTTATTTCCAATTCTAAGATCAATGATTGATGCCAACAGGGTGCCTGGCAGATTTCTTCTATTGGGTTCGGCATCACCTGATTTGATAAGGGAATCTTCTGAATCGTTGGCCGGAAGAATTGCCTATAAAGAACTCGCTCCATTTACTGTTAATGAAGTATCAGCCGGAAACCAAAAACTAAATACGCATTGGCTAAGGGGCGGTTTCCCTGATGCATTTCTTGCCAAAACTGATGACATTAGTTTTGAATGGCATAGTAATTTTATTAAATCCTATATCAGCAGGGATTTACCCATGCTGGGACTCAATATTGAAAGCAGGACTATTTACAAGTTGTGGGCCATGGTTGCACATATGCATAGTAATATTTTGAACATGAGCAATCTGGCTAAATCATTAGGAGTCAGTTCTACATCAATAAAAAAATATTTAGGTTTTTTAGAAGGAGCTTTTCTGATTAGGTTATTGCCATCATATTCTACAAACTCTAAAAAAAGGCTTATAAAAGCACCAAAAGTATTTATCAGGGATAGTGGAGTTTATCATCAATTGATAAATATAAACGGTTGGGATGAGCTAATTAATAATCCTGTACTTGGTAATTCATGGGAAGGGTACGTAGTTGAGCAGATTGTTCAAAATGCGGGAAATAAACTATCTTTTAATTATTACAGAACACAAGATGGTGCAGAATGTGATCTGGTAATGATAAAGGCAGGCAAACCCGTTGTGGGAATAGAAATTAAATATACTTCGAGTCCTAAAATAACAAAAAGTATGCAGGAGTCGTTTAATGATCTTAATACCAGTATGAATTATATTGTTACGCCTAATACGGACGACTACTTAATCAAAGAAAACATTAGGGTTTGCAGCTTAGCAGCTTTTCTAAAGGATTACCTGCCGGAATTTTAACAACCCATTAACCGATTTTCATCCTCCGTAGTTTTAACGAAGGAGGAAATTATTAACCAATTCTATTTCAAAAAATACTCTCCCTTTTTCCTGTTTTGTGCAGCGATGCGGACGCCCAAAAAACATACCTGATTATCAGCGTTTTATGGATTGAAAATTTGCAATTTGGGTCATGCGGAGCTTTTTTTAGGGTATGTTTGTTTGAAAAAACAGAAACCGTAGTGGTTCAGTAAGCATTCAAATTGCCTACAAGGAAAATCGTAGGAATAAAGTACTTAACCCGAAAGATTCATATGAATTTTTCGCCCGCAGGGCTGATGAACTGCAAAATAGTGTAAAACAACATGTTATGCACAAAATACAGGATGAATCAAAGATTAATCATGACCCAAATTTGAGGGTAAACTATTTTGCCCTCATCATTATTCACGATTTTCGTGAATAATCCGGGTTAACATATGCCAACGCTATCCCCGGCTACACCCATACAGCGAAAGGCGACTGTGCACATTCACCGGTAACCGGGGCTACTCATAGATCACCTTCTCCGGCCTGTCAAACCAGGCCTTGTACATGGGCATGTGTATCTTTTCAACTTGATTGCGCTTTACTTTCAGTGTAGGGGTCAGCAGGCCATTATCAATAGACCAGTCCTCTTTCATAATCACCACTTTTTCTATTTTTTCATAACTTTCGAGGGCCTTGTTCAATTCTTCAATAGAGGCCACCAGGCTGTTGTCAACCTCTTCCCGGGGTTGTTTCTTTGCTTCCTGGGTAGTGATAACCAGGGCAATCGGCTGGGGAATTCCCATGCCAACCAGGCATACTTGTTCAATGTAGGGGTTTTTCAGGAGTTCAAGTTCTATCGGGGCCGGAGAGATGTATTTGCCTTTGTCGGTTTTAAACTGGTCTTTTACCCGGCCGGTAATGGTCAAATACCCATCGTGGTCATATTCGCCAATATCCCCGGTTTTCAGAAACCCTTCTTCATCAAACATCTCAGCCGTGAGTTCCGGCTCTTTAAAATAGCCTTTCATCAGGGCCTTGCTCTTAATCCGTATTTCGCCTTCGGGCGATAATTTGGCGGTAACCCCGGGCAGGGGGCGGCCCACAGTACCAAACTTATTGCTGCCAACCAGGTTGTAATGCGACAGGATACAATCTTCCGTCATCCCGTAATCATTGTGGATAGTAAGGCCCAGTTTTTGGAACCACTCCTGCAAGCTTACAGCTATGGGGGCAGCGCCTGTTGCAAGGTAGGAAGCCTCCTGCAAGCCAAGTTTTTTCACGATTTTCTTTTTCACAATCCCCCCAAGAAGCGGCAGCCCTAACAGTTTGTTGAGCTTTTTCTGCGGCATTTTTTCAAGGATTTTTTCCTGGAACTTGGCCCAGATACGGGGTACGGCAAACAACATGTGGGGTTTGGCCAGCGCTAAATCTTCGCCAAAAGTTTCCAGGCTCTCCGGAAAATGAAATGTTGCCCCACGGTATAGGCCATGTAACTCTATGGCCACCCTTTCGGCTACATGCGATAAGGGCAGGAAGGAGAAAAACCGCGGGTGCTGCCGGATAGGCAAAATATCAATAGCCACATTAGCGGTTTCCACCACATTGCCCACCGTATGCATTACCCCTTTCGGCCGGCCGGTAGTACCCGAGGTATAGATAATGGTAAGCATATCGTCTGCCTGTTGCGGTACAATTTCCTGTAAGGGTTCGTTTTGGGCTACCAGGTCTTCCCAGTTCGTTTCTTCTTCGGTACCATAAATTTTCATGCCGATAATGTGGATATCGGGAATGCCCGGCTTTTGTCCTGCATAGTCATCCAGTTTGCCCACAAAAATGGCTTTCGACTCACTATGCTCCAGGATCTGCCGGATCGAATCGGCATTTAAGGTGGGATAAATGGGTACCGATACATGGCCGGCCATCATAATCGCCAGATCGGCCATTATCCAGTGGGCACAATTTTTGGAAATAAGGGCAATATTACTTTTGGGTGGCAGGTTCAGGGCCTGCAGGCCTGCCGCCACCCGGCGCATTTCATCACCGGCCTGTTGGTAGGTATAGTCTTTGTATTGCCGGTTAAAGGGTTGACGAAACAAAAGTTTGTCGGGCACATTGGCTTCCCAGTGGGTAAAAGCAGCCAGGGGGGAGTCAAATTTTTGCATTTTTTGCAGGGTTTGGTTAACAATAAAAGGTTTAGCCGGTGAAGATATAAAAACTTGTCTCCCTTATCAAGTGATAATCAGATTATTAAAGCGCTGGTTAAACCCTTTAATACCCTGGAGCCCTCCGGTATGGATGGCCAGTACCCTGGCTTGTTCAGGGAAGAAGCCCTGTTTTATATGTTCACAAACCCCGTAAAACAGCTTACCGGTATAAACAGGGTCAAGCTGAATTTGCTGTGCCCGTTTAAAGTCGTTGATAAACTTTATCAACCGCCAGTCGAATTTGGCATAGCCGCCAAAATGGTAGCTGGTGTTTACCTGCCAGTTACTTAGCTGGCCCTGTTGCTGTTTTTGTAACCAGCTTTTTATCTCCCCGGCATGAAAATCGCCTTTCAACACCGAAAACCCTAAAACCTGCCCTTTGCCGGCCAGTCCGGTGATTACACCGGTAGCGGTACCCCCTGTGCCACAGGCCAGGCAAAAATAATCATAGTCGTTTTCAATGCCCCGGACAATCTCGGCAGCCCCTTTAATAGCCAAAGCATTGGTACCGCCTTCGGGTATCAGGTAAAACTTACCGAACTGTTTTTGCAGCTTACGGATGACGGCCCCGGTATGTTTCAGCCGGTAGGTGCTGCGGTCGAGGTAATGTATTTCCATGCCCATCTTTACCGCTTCCGCCAGGGTGGGGTTTAGCGGCAGGTGTTCCTCCCCGCGGATGATGCCGATACTCTTAAAACCATATTCTTTAGCGGCACCGGCCACGGCATGGATATGATTGGAATAGGCCCCGCCAAAGGTAAGCAAGGTGGTTTCCCCGGCTTCGCGGGCCGCCAGTAGGTTATACTTTAGTTTGCGCCATTTATTGCCCGAAATTATGGGGTGCAGCAGGTCCTCGCGCTTGCTAAATAACCGTACCCTGTTGGGGTTTTGGGCCAGCGGGAATACTTCCGTGATTACCGGTATCTGGGCTTGTTGAAACATCTACGCCAAATTACAATATCTTTGCCATTATGGCGGCAGATATATATGCGGATGACCAGGACGAACTTTTTGAGCACCACCGGCTGGTGGCCGACCCCAACCAAAGCCCGCTGCGGTTAGATAAGTTTCTCATGGACCGGCTGCCCAATGTTTCGCGCAACCGCCTGCAGGCCGGCATCAGGGAGGGGTTTATCAGGGTAAGCGATAACACCGTAAAACCCAACTATAAAGTGCGGCCGGGCGATGTAATTACGGTCTCCCTGCCCGAGCCCCCGCGCGATACGGAAGTGGTGCCGGAGAACATTCCGCTGGACATTGTGTATGAAGACCCTGACCTGCTGGTGGTCAACAAGCCGGCCGGCATGGTGGTGCACCCCGCCTACCAAAACTGGGCGGGCACCCTGGTAAATGCCCTGGCCTGGCATTTTCATAATTTACCGGAAATGGCCGGCAACCCGGGCCGCCCGGGATTGGTGCACCGCATAGATAAAGACACTTCGGGCCTGTTGGTTATCGCCAAAACCGAGCCGGCCATGATGGGCCTGGCAAAACAATTCTTCAACCATTCTATCAACCGCACCTATGTGGCTCTGGTGTGGGGCGAGCCGCCCGCTTCGGGCACCATTGCCGTAAACCTGGGCCGGAGCCTGAAAGACCGCAGGATTACCGCCCCATTTCCCGAGGGCGACTACGGTAAGCAGGCTATTACCCACTACAAAGTACTGGAAGAACTGCGCTATGTGGCACTGGTAGAGTGTAAACTTGAAACCGGCCGCACCCACCAGATCCGGGCCCATATGAAATACCTGGGGCACCCCTTGTTTAACGACAGCACCTACGGTGGCGACCAGATTGTGAAAGGCACGCGGTTTTCAAAATACAAAACCTTTGTGCATAATTGCTTTAAAATTATTCCCCGCCAGGCCCTGCACGCCAAATCGCTGGGGTTTGTGCACCCGGTAAGTAAGAAAAAGCTGTTTTTTACTTCAGACCTGCCTGAAGATATGACCACGGTTATTGCTAAGTGGCGCAATTATGTACAGCACCATTAGATAACATGTGGCGACTTGGCCTAAGTTTTTTGATTTACAGAACTTAATTATGTTATCAACGTTATTACATTAGATATATCGAACCCATTCTGCTTAAATGAAGATGTGTTGTTTTTACTAAAACTATTTTTTACCTTTAGTGTTATTGTTATGAGCAAAAAGTCAATTGATAAGAGATTTGCAGGTAGAATAGGAACAGACCTTCCTTTAACAAGCAAACGCGTGAATATTATTCTTAGTCACCCTGAGGAAAGTTCAAAGCTTGTTAACGCTGTACGGGCATCAAGAAAAGGGAAAAACAAGCTGTTTGAGTTATCTAGAAAAACACAAGATATTATAAGTGCGGAAAAGGAATAGTGTTCCTTTTTCATGTCAGAGAAATAGATAGTGAATTTCACAATATCTTCAATTTTCATTATACTATTATTGCTCCCTGGACTTGCCTTTAGGAGGTTTTATTATACTGAAGAGTTCTCTAAACAATATTTTAAGCAATCTTTTTTTAGTATTTTTATCTCTAGTTTCTTACCCAGTTTTATTTTACATTCTATTTGGATATATGTAATTACACTCTTTGGATATAGAGTTGACTTCGTAATTATAGGCAATCTTTTACAAGCGGATTATTCCCCTTTTGCCTATAAAAATATTGATGAAAATACATTTGAAATAATTTCTTATAATGCCACCTTAATCCTTGCTTCTTCAATTTTAGGATATGCTTCTAAACAGTTGGTTAGGCGGTTGAAGTTAGATCGGAAGTTTAAAATGTTCCGGTTTCAAAACTATTGGCATTATATATTTAAAGGAGAATTTTTTGATTTCCCTCGCGCCTCTTTTGACCTGTATTCTGACTCTGTTATTGACATTGAGTTTGTTTATATTGATGTACTGGTTGAAACTGGCGAAGGAACACTAATTTATGATGGAATACTTGTTGATTACGAGTTGTCAAAGGATGGGGGTTTAGAAACTATTATGTTAAAAGAGGTTGAGCGTAGATTTTTAAAGGATGACCCTCAACAGTCTTCACAAGGGAATAATACTAACTCATATTATGATATTCCAGGACATGTTCTATCCATTTCTAACAGTGAGATATTAAATATTAATTTCTCGTATTACAAATTGATACAAACAGGCGACTCCTATGGTGTTCAATTAGTTCAATAGAACGCCTTTATGAAATAACGGCCGTAGCCTCTATCTCCACCAGAAAATCGGGGTCAATCAACTGGCTGATTTCAATCATGCTGGTGGCCGGCATAATACCGGCAAACACTTCCCCGTGCGCCCGGCCTACTTCCTGCCAGCAGGTTATATCGGTAACATAAATGCGGGTGCGCACCACATCAGCCAGGCCGGCCCCGGCTTCTGCCAACACCTCACCAATGATTTCCAGTATCCTTTTGGTTTGCCCGTAGGGGTCGTCAATACCCACTACCTCGTTGTCTTTAATGGCTACCGTGCCCGAAACCTCAATGATATTGCCGATCCTCACCGCCCGGCTGTAGCCCACCTTTTTCTCCCACGGGGCATTCGTGGTAATATTTTGTCGTTTCATGGCTTTATAATTCTAACTAAACACCATTTGTTGCCACAGCATTACGGTTTTGCAGCCTAAGAACGCTATTTTTGCACCCTTTAATGCTATGATCTCTTTCCCCTACTAATTTCATGAAGGTTTCTGACTTTCTCAAACTTTATCAGCAAGATAGTATCGTGCAAACCCTTGCCGGGGCCATCAAGCCTAACGAACCGGCAACAGTCAGGCTTAAGGGGTTAACGGGCAGCCTCGATGCCGTAATCGGTGCCACGGTGTCTGTCCTGCACCACCAAAACCACCTGTTTGTTCTGCATGATAAAGAAGAGGCCGCTTATTTTTACAACGATCTGCAAAGCCTGTTGCCCAATAAAGAGGTGTTGTTCTTCCCCAATTCCTATAAAAGGCCCTATGCGTTTGACGAAACCGAGAATGCCAATATCCTGCAGCGGGCCGAGGTGCTTAACCGTGTGAACAACAAATCCAGCACCGGGGAACTAATTGTTACCTATCCGGAGGCGCTAACCGAAAAGGTCATCAGTAAGAAGGTTTTACGGGAAAACACTTTTTCATTGAAAGAGGGCGAGTTGGTCAGCGCCAATACCATTACAGAAATGCTGGCTGACTTTGACTTTGAGAAGGTTGACTTTGTTTACGAGGCCGGCCAGTATGCCGTGCGCGGGGGGATTATCGATGTGTTTTCCTATGCCCATGAGTTGCCCTACCGCGTTGAGATGTTTGGCGATGAGATAGAAAGCATCCGTACGTTTGACCCCAACACCCAGATATCTGTGGAACCGGTGAAAAGTATCCATCTCATTCCCAATGTACAAACCCACCTCGTAGAAGAAACCAGGGAGCCGTTGCTGAAATTTCTGCCCAACAATACCAAAGTGTGGCTCAAAGACCTGGCCCTGACCCTCGACACGATTGATAAGTTCTTTGCCAAAGCCGCCCAAAACTTCGACCAGGTATTGGCTGCTGCCGGGCAAACCCAGGTGGTATTATCCCCGGCAGACCTTTTCGAGTCTGCGCAAACGTTCCGTGCGTCACTGCAGCCCTATTGCCGGATTGAGTTTGGCAACCGCTTCAGTGAAAATGAAGCCCGGGAGTTTAACCTGCAGGCTTCGCCCCAGCCTTCTTTCCACAAAAACTTTGAGCTGCTGGCCGCTGCCCTTGAGGAAAACGCCACCCGGGGCATCACCAATATCATTGTGGCCGAATCGCCCGGCCAAATAGACCGCTTGCAGGCCATTTTTGCCGAAATTGACCCGGGACTGGTCGTTCATGGCCTGCATGCCAGCCTGCGGGGCGGTTTTGTTGACCACCACCTGAACATCGCCTGCTATACCGACCACCAGATTTTTGAGCGCTTTCACCGGTTTCGCCTCAAAGACAAGCAAAGCCGCTCCAAAGCCCTTACCCTGAAAGAGCTTAACACCCTTAAAACGGGTGATTATGTTACCCATGTGGACCATGGCATTGGCCGGTTTGCCGGCCTGGTAAAGGTTAAGCCGGGTAAAAATGCCGACAAGGCCCAGGAAGCCGTTCGGTTGATTTACAAGGATGACGACATCCTGTATGTTAACATCCATGCCATTCATAAGATTTCAAAGTATTCCGGCCGGGAGGGGGTGGCGCCTGCAATGAACAAACTGGGCTCTCCCGAGTGGCAAAACAAAAAGAACCGCGCCAGGCGCAAAGTGGCCGATATTGCCCGCGACCTCATCAACCTTTATGCCAAACGCAAGAAGGCCCCCGGTTATGCTTTCAACCCCGACAGTTTTATGCAGGCAGAGCTTGAGTCTTCCTTTCTTTTTGCCGATACCCCCGACCAGGCCAGGGCCACCCGGGAGGTAAAGCAAGACATGGAACGGCAGCACCCCATGGACCGCCTGGTGTGTGGCGATGTGGGTTTTGGTAAAACCGAAGTAGCCATCCGGGCGGCCTTTAAAGCGGTGGCCGACAATAAACAGGTGGCGGTGCTGGTGCCTACCACCATCCTGGCCATGCAGCACTACCGCACCTTTAGCGAAAGGCTGGCCAACTTCCCGGTAACCCTGGAATATGTGAACCGCTTTAAGGGGGCAAAAAACATCAAACAGACCCTGAAAAATGTTAAAGAGGGTAAAACCGATATCCTGATTGGCACCCACAGGATTGTTAATAAAGACGTGGAATTTAAGGACCTGGGGCTGCTGATCATTGATGAAGAACAGAAATTTGGCGTTTCGGTAAAAGAAAAGCTTAAGCATCTGCGGGTAAATGTGGATACCCTGACACTTACCGCCACCCCCATACCGCGCACCCTGCATTTCTCTTTGATGGGCGCCCGCGACCTGAGCATAATTGCCACCCCGCCCCCTAACCGGCAACCGGTAGTTACGGAGTTGCATGTGTTTAACGAGCAAGTGGTACGCGATGCCATTGCTTTTGAACTGCGCAGGGGTGGCCAGGTGTTTTTCGTGCATAACCGTATTAAGGATATTGATGAAATTGCCAATATTATCCTGCGCCTGGTACCCGATGCCCGTATTGGCGTAGCCCACGGACAAATGGAAGGCAGCCGCTTGGAGAAGGTCATGATCCGCTTTATTGAAGGAACGTATGACGTGTTGGTGTCAACCAATATTATCGAGTCGGGGCTTGATATCCCCAATGCCAACACCATAATTATTAACCAGGCACATATGTTTGGCCTTTCGGAGTTGCACCAGATGCGCGGCCGGGTAGGGCGTTCTAATAAAAAGGCCTTTTGCTACCTGCTGTCGCCCCCGGTTATCGGCCTCAGTACCGATGCCCGCAAACGGCTAAGTACCCTCGAAGAGTTTTCGGAACTAGGCGATGGTTTTAAAGTAGCCATGCGCGACCTCGACATCCGCGGGGCCGGCAACCTGCTGGGGGCCGAGCAGAGCGGCTTTATCTCCGACCTGGGCTTTGATATGTACCATAAAATACTGGATGAGGCGGTACAGGAACTGAAAGAAACAGAATTCAAGGAATTGTTCAGCCAAGAGCTGAGCGAAACGGCTACGTTGCTGGTGCAGGATTGTGTGATTGAATCGGACCTGGAGCTGATTATCCCCGAAACCTATGTGGAAAATATTACCGAGCGCCTGCGCCTTTACACCACCCTCGACAATACCAAAAACCAGCAACAGTTGGATGAGTTTGTGCAAACCACACGCGACCGGTTTGGCCCTATTCCGGCAGAAACGGAAGAATTAATCAAATCGGTACAACTACGCTGGCTGGCCGAAAAGCTGGGCTTTGAGAAACTGGTGCTGAAAAACGACAGTTTAAAAGGCTATTTTGTGCCCCCGGAAAAAGAAGCCTACTATACAGGCGAGGTTTTCGGGAAAGTGCTGAATTTTGTGCAAAACAACCCAAGGCTTTGTAAATTGCAGGAGATTAAGGGCAAGTTGATACTAACTGTGCATAATATTAACTCTGTGCAAAAGGCAATTGACCTGCTGGGCAGCATAACACTATGACCAGGGATACCACCAAAGAGATTGCAGAATTAAAGCAGCGGCTGGCGGCCGTGGAGCAGGAAAAAGCGGCTTTGTTTAAAATTATTTCCCACGACCTGCGCTCACCGATGAACAAGCTTTTTGCCCTGATTGGCCTGTTTAAAATGGCTGACGAAGGGCTTACGGACGAGCAGCTTAATTATTTGCATAAAATGGAAGTGGTCATCAGCGACAGCCTGAATAGTTTGCGGAACCTGATGGATTTGCGGGCTATTGAGGGCAAGGGAATTAAGGTATTATTTGAGAAGATAAACCTGGGCAATTTGCTAAAGCGGGTAGTCAGGGAGTACGAAGCCCCTGCCGCCAAAAAAAATATTGTTATTTCCTTTGCGGGGGATACCCTGTGGCTCATAACCGACAAGATATCCTGTATGCGCATACTGGAACAACTGGTTGCCAATGCGGTAAAATACTCGCCTTTCAACAGTGAAATAAAGATTACCCTCTGTGAGCAGGCAGAAGAGGTGCAGATAGCGGTAACAGATGGCGGCTACGGCATATCGGCAAGCGAACAGGCGCGCCTTTTTCAAAAATTTACCGTGCTTTCCTCCCGGCCTACGGGGGGGGAGTCTGCCACCGGTATTGGCCTGTATATTGCCCGGTGGATGGCCCGTAATATTGGGGGTGAAATTGTCTATGATAATCAGGCAGGATCGTGTTTTACCCTGTACCTGCCAAAGACAGCCCCTGGTTCCCGGGCGCCAGGTTAACCCATGTGTCACGGGGCTTTTGGCTGACTTGTCCGGCAAAACCCGCTTGATTTTTAATGTAGTGATAATTTGTTAGCGACAATGACGAAAAAGCTGTACCCGAAAAATTCATATGAATTTTTCGCCCACAGGGCTGATGTAAATGACTGACAAATAATCGTTTGGCCGTTAATTTGCATCATTATTCATGATTTTCATGAATAATCCGGGTGTATTTTGCTGCCCTGAAATGGACAAGCCGGGACAAGAATTTTCCGGGCTAAGTTGCCCTTTCCGGGCGTATTTATCTGTTTACTGCTAACCAAGGCGTTGCCTTGCATTGAAATAACCTAAGCCTTCAGCCCGTTGGTAAAAAGAAACAGCCAAACCGTAAGGCCCTTTACCGGTTAGTCATCAAAATAAATATCGTCTTCACCCTCAATCACCGAAATAAGGGTATTGATTACGTTGTCGTCTTTCACCACATAATCGCGCACCCCTTTGCGGATAAACTCCAGCACCAGGTTGCCGTCATCAATGGCGCTCATCATAATCACCTTCACGTTCTTGCCAATCTTGTCCTTGATTTGCTCATACAAATCAATACCGGTCATGCCGGGCAGGTTATAGTCAATAATCAGCACATCCGGGGTGATCGACTTCAGGGTAACCAGGCAATCTTCGGCTGTGATAAAAGAATAAATTTGATATTTCTTGCGCAAATGTTTTTTTATGAATTCGGCATACACCTCATCATCTTCAACTAAAAATACCTTAAGCTCCATGGTTTGTCCTGGTTAAGATTCACCTTAAAAATAAGAAAGCTTTGGCAAATAACAAGTTAGCAGCGTTATAACCTGCTAAACATTGTCCAGGGCCTGGCCAATATCCCAGATTAAATCATCCGGGTTTTCAACGCCCACCGAGAGGCGCACCAGGTTATCCGTAATACCGATTACTTCCTTGTCGGCCGGGTCAACATCGGCATGGGTCATGGTTTTGGGGTGTTCGGCCAGCGATTCGGTGCTGCCCAGGCTGACGGCCAGTTTTATCAGCTGCAGGTGGTTTAAAAACCGGAAGGCTTCCGCTTCGCCCCCCTTGATTTCAAACGACAACATAGCTCCCGGTGAGCTGTACTGCCGTTGGTAAACTTCATATTGGGGGTGCTTTTCATCGATCAGCCCGAGGTAATGTACTTTGGTTACTTTGGCATGGTTTTGCAGGAAGGCCGCCACCTTAACAGCATTGGCGGCCTGGGCTTCCATACGCGTTTTCAGGGTTTCGAGGCTGCGCATCAACAGCCAGCCGGTCCAGGGGCCGGCCATGTTGCCCAGGAAGGTACGCAGGCCTTTTACCCGGGCAATCAGCTCTTTAGAGCCCAGGCAGGCCCCGGCAATCACATCGCTGTGGCCGCCTATATATTTGGTGGCTGAGTAAAGCACAAAATCAGCCCCGTGCTTCAGCGGGTGCGACCACAACGGCCCCATGTACGTATTATCTACCGCCACATACACCGGCTTGTCGGCTGTGGCCATTTCATCGGCAATCCCCCGCAGCCCGGCAATATCTACCAGGGCGTTGGTGGGGTTGGCCGGGGTTTCGGCATAAAGTAAGCCTACCTTGCCCCAGGCGTCATGTTCTTTGATGCGGTTGATGATCTCGGCCTTGCTGCTGCCGGCCCGGAAACCGATGGGCTTAATGCCAAACCGGGGCAGTACATGGTTGATAAAATGATCGGTACCGCCATATACCGGGGCGCTGTACACCACGTAGTCGCCCGGGTTAAGAAACTCAAACAGCAAGGTGGAGATGGCCGACATGCCACTCTCAAACACCGCACATTCTTCGGCCCCGTCCCACAGGGTAAGGCGCTCCTCCAGTATTTGCAGGTCGGGGTTGTTCAGGCGACTATAAATTAACCCCAACTCTTCATTGGGCCGTTTTTCACGCAGGCCGTAGGCTACCTCAAAAAAAGCTTTGCCCTCTTCGGCCGATTTAAAGGTAAACGTACTGGTTTGAAATATGGGACATTTTATGGCCCCTTCCGAGAGCTCTGACTTATAGCCATAGGACATCATCAGGCTTTCGGGGTGCATGTGCTTGGGGTAGTCGCTCATTTATTTTGGGTTAAAAGGGCAGATCGTTGGTTTTTTCATCATTATCGGCCAGCCATTCCGGCTCATCGGCCGGGGGTGCTGCCGCATCTTCCGGGGCCTGTTGCTCACCGGCAGATTTTGCTTCCAGCCGCCAGGCCTGCAAACTGTTGAAATATTTCACCACTCCTTGCGGGTCCGTCCACTTACGGCCCCGCAGGTTAAAATGCACCTCCACTTCATCGCCCACCTTAAATTTGTCGAGCAGGCTGCATTTGTCCTGGACCAGCTCAAACTTAACGTATTCGGGGTATTGGGGGTTGTCACTATACTCAACTACAAATTCTCTTTTCCTGAACGTCTCGGTTACGTTGGCGGTGTCAAAAATTTCAATGATTTTGGCAGAAATGTTCATATTTTATCGTTTAATAGATTGTGCACCAAAGATAGCAAATTCAATGGTCATGTTGGGTGATTTCAGTGTTTGTGGTTGTAGTTTTGTTGGTTAGTAAACTGGCTGTGATTTTGATTAATGAAGCACCCCACAAAACCTTATAACGACCTGCAAGCTTCTTTTAACACCATCCGCGTAGGTTACCGCTACCGGCTGGTGAACTATGGCGAAACGTCTGTTTTTGAGGTGCTGGAAATTATCAGTAATGACGACTGCCGGGTACGCTCGGTGGATACGCTGGAGGAGTACCGGCTAAGCGACCTGATTAAATACGGTAAAGGCGATGATTTTGCGTTTAGTGAAGAGTAAAGCCATGCTACGAAAAAAAAGAAGATACTTTTTGCTGCTGGCCAGCTTGTGGTTGGGTACGGGTTGTGCCACGAAAGTGGCCAGCATTTATAATTACAGCGCTGCCGATGGGGATTTTAAAACTTTTTTGGTGGTAGCCCCGGAAGAAAAGGACAGCCAAACACCCGAAAACAAACTTTTTGACCAGCGTTTACAGGCTATTCTTACCACCTCCCTGGAGAATAAAGGTTTGCAAACATCTTCCTTGCCCGACCTGTATGTGAGCTATGCCGTGAGTGTTTACAATACCTCCGAAACCACCAGTAACTTCAACAACCCGTATGGCTATAATTATTATAACAGGTATTACTACCCCTCTAATTTTGACTACACTACCCGCACCTATAAAACCGGGGTTTTTCTGATTAATATAAAAAACGCCCGGGGCAAACTTATCTGGCAGGGGAGCAAAACCTTTCGTTTAAAAAGCAAAGAAAGCGTCCAGGCCCGGATCCCTGAAATATGCCGGGAAGTGATTGGGGCGTTTAGCCTGCCGGTACCGTCAACATAAGGGGCATACAGGTAATCCTTTACGGCTTTAAACTGCAGTCAATCCATTCCCGGTCAAACGCAGTAGGATACTTTTTATAAAAATTGATGGCCGGCTCGTTCCAGTTAAGCACCTGCCAGACCAGCGAGTGGTAACCTCCGGCCCGGGTCATTTCCAAGCATTTGTCGAACAGCGCTTTGCCTACCTGATTGCCCCGTTCGGCTTCGGTAACCACCAGGTCTTCAAGGAACAGCTTCTTGCCCTTCCAGGTAGAATATTTAGTAAAATAGATGGCCGTACCGATAACCTTACCGGCTTTTTCCGCCACAATAAATTTATAAACCGGCTCGGGGCCAAAGCCGTGTTCGCGCATCATCGCCACGGTGTTTTCTACCTCGTGGGGTGCCTTTTCGTAGGCGGCCAGCTCCTTAATTAAACCCAGGACGGCCGGCAGGTCTTTTTCTTCGCCTTGTCTGATGATAAAATCCATGCTAAAAGTCTAATTCTATCTGGCCTTGCAACAGGGTTTCCAGGGTTTCCCGTTCGCGGATGAGCTTTGCCTGGCCGTCAATAATCAGCACCTCGGGAGGGCGGAACCGGGCGTTGTAATTAGACGACATAGCATACCCATAGGCCCCGGCATTTTTTATGGCCAGGATATCGCCCTCTTTTACTTCATTAAGCTGGCGGTCCCAGCCAAATGTATCGGTTTCGCAGATATAACCAACAATGGTGTAAACCCGTTTGGTGCCTTTGGTATTGGAGATATTGACAATGTCATGATAGGCATCGTACATCATGGGCCGGATGAGGTGGTTCATGCCCGAATCAACCCCGACAAAAACAGTGGCCGGGGTGGTTTTTACCACATTGGTTTTTACCAGCAGCACGCCTGCCTCGCTTACCAGAAATTTACCCGGCTCAAACCAAAGTTCCACCGGGCGGCCATACTCCTCGGTAAACCTTTTAAAGGCAGCCGATATTTTACCCCCTAAATCCTGAATGTCAACCTTAAGGTCACCTTCGCGATAGGGAACTTTAAACCCACTGCCAAAATCAAGAAACTCGATGGTGGTAAAGTTTTTGGCAAAATCAAAAAGGATTTCCGCCCCTTTCAGGAACACCTCAGCATCAAGGATATCGGAACCGGTATGCATGTGCAGGCCGTTAATCTGAATATCATAGGTTTCGATTACCCGCAGCAGGTGCCGGCTTTGCAAGATGGAAATACCAAATTTAGAATCGATATGCCCCGTAGAGATTTTATGGTTGCCCCCGGCCATGATATGCGGGTTGAGGCGGATACACACCGGGGTGCTGTTACCGTATTTATGGCCAAATTGCTCGAGAATGGCGATGTTGTCGATATTGATGGTAACCCCGAGTTGCATGGCTTCCTCAATCTCGGCAAAGGCCACACTGCTGGGGGTAAAAATTATCTCCTTTGGCGCATAGCCCACTTTCAGGCCAATCTGTACTTCCTGGATGGAAACGGCATCGAGGCCGGCCCCGAGGCTTTTCAGGTACTTCACAATAGAAACATTGGGCAGCGCCTTCATCGCATATTTTAGTTTCAGGCTTACCCCGGGAAAGGCGCTAAGCAGGTGTTCATACTGGCTTTTAATCCTGGCGGCATCATACACGTACACCGGGGTGCCAAACTCCCTGGCGATTTTGGTTAACGCCAGCCCCTGAATGCTGTATTTGTTGTTTTTTAATTCCATAACGAAGAAATTAGC